>Ga0247734_1000135_pt1 | contig 64932 bp, 53 predicted proteins | sample UWRJL103311B2_FD_180933 | JGI IMG/M metagenome (GOLD analysis project Ga0247734, IMG submission 180933) | Plant litter microbial communities from Arlington Agricultural Research Station in Wisconsin, United States - UWRJ-L103-311B-2 | ecosystem: Environmental > Terrestrial > Plant litter >... | reverse complement strand
CTTTCATCAGCCATTATGGCTGATGAAAGCGTATATACTCACCGTGATGCAGAGCGGATCATCAGGAACAAAGCAACCAAATATATCAATATTAAGTTTGCTAAAAGCGGTGGCCTGCATGAAGCAGGGCTGATTGCCGCGGTGGCGAAAAAAAATGGTGTCCCTTGCATGTTAGGCAGCATGCTGGAAAGTCGTCTGGCCCTAACAGCTAATCTGCACTTTGCACTGGCCAATGAAAATATCATCTTTTTTGACCTTGATACCTGTTTACTGGGTCAGCTGGCCGATCCGGTGATTGGAGGTTTTAGTTATAAAGGAATGGAACTGGAATTGACAGACGCACCAGGCATTGGCGCAGAAGTGGACCAGCTATACCTGGATAAACTTGAACATATTGTGATTTAACAGACCGGGCAGCGTAAATGAAAACCAACGACGTGATGAACATTCCCGGAAACTTGTATCTTGAAGGGAAACCTGGAAGGACCTGCATTGTTGGGGGACAGGAATTCTTGTTTTTCTCTGGTTACAATTATTTGGGTGTAAATGAGGATGAAGAGTTTATAGCACTGATAAATGAAGGAATAACTAAATATGGCTGGGTTTTTCCCTCCTCCAGGATATCAAACACCCGGCTGGCCCTGTATGATGAATGTGAAGCCATGCTTTCGGCAATTACAGGGACAGAAGAAACCGTTTTAATGCCCTCTGGATATGCGGCAGGCAGAATGTCAACCTCATACTTTGAAGGTTTTGTAATTAATTCACCGGGATCTCATCCGGCAATACTACAAGGCAAACCCCCGGGAATTGATTTTCAGCAATGGAAAGACTGGCTGGTGAAAGGTTATGTCAAGCCTAAAAATGCTGTTCCATTGGTAATTGCCAGTGATGCGCTTAGCCCCTTAACAGCGCACATCAATGACTTCAGTTTCTTGCGTGAATTGCCACCCTCTACGATTGCTGTTATCGACGATTCACATGGAATTGGCCTGCTAGGTGAAAATGGCAGGGGTATTAGTGCCACATTGCCTTATGAAGGAGGTATTGAATACCTGCTTACTTACTCATTGGCAAAGGCATTTGGAATTGCCGGCGGAGCTGTCAGTTGTACAAGTGCACGTGCTGCTTTTTTCAGATCCCTGCCAGAGTATACAGGGGTAACCCCTTTATCGCCAGCCCAGATATACGCTTTTGTTAAAGGACAGGGTATTTATCAGCGGCAGCGCGAAAAACTGAACTTCAATATAAATTATTTCAGGAATTGTATTTCCAATCTGACGAGCATTCGTTATGCTGAAGGTTTTCCAGTATTTGTACTGCCACGGGGTCTGGATGAGAAACAGTTTTTTCACCACGGGATACTCATTTCTTCTTTTTCTTATCCTGATCCTGCCGGGCAGAAACTCAACCGTATTGTATTAAACGCGCTGCACTCAACAGATGATCTGGAAAAACTTGCTGAAGTTTTAAGTATGATTTATCCGATATAGATTTTTTCACAAGAGCGCCCTCTATTGCTTCACCGATAGCTATTTAAGCGCTGCGACAAAAAGAAGCCTGGTGATTTGTGTTAAAATTATAGCCAATATGTTAAAATAAGTTAAAACATTTTGCGCTGCGGGATGTATACTATACCAACCAATACTCCCTCTTGAGACAAATATGAAGTTATTGCTTTCTAAGAAGTACATTTTCCTGGCCATGCCTTTTCTCGTTTTCGCAGTACAGGCACAGGAAATTCCCGACTCACTGAAACGTCGGCAGACACAGACTGATACCCTCAGTAAATCTGGTGCACCTCCAAAACAAATCCCGCCTTCACCGGTACAGTCCACTCCAGGTAAGACAGATACTGCTGCTACAGGCATTGTCAGCGGAACCGTTAAAAATGAAGCCGGACAACCGATTCCAGGTGCTTCAGTGAGTGTCCGTGGTCAGAAGAACAGTGTATCAACTGATGCCAACGGGCGATTCAGTATCCAAACTTCAAAACCAAACAGCACTCTTCAGGTCAGCTATGTAGGCTACGCCACTAAAGTTCTGCAAATTGGTGCACAGAAGAATATCACTATAACACTGTTGCCCTCGAGCAAAGCATTGGATGAAGTGGTAATCACAGGTTATTCATCTCAGCAGAAAAAAGACCTCACCGGCGCGGTATCAATTATCAAACCCTCAGATATTGACAATATGCCGGTTGGCGGTGTAGACCAGGTTTTGCAGGGCAAGGCCGCAGGTGTTTCTGTTACACAAGCCACTGGCGCACCGGGGGAAGGTATTGCTGTACGTATCCGCGGTGTGGGTACCATCAACAACAATAATCCGCTGTATGTCATCGATGGTGTACCAACACCAAATGGTATTAACCAAATTTCTCCGGCAGATATTGAAAGTATCAATATCCTAAAAGATGCATCTTCTGCGTCAATTTATGGCGCACGCGCCTCCAATGGGGTGGTGGTTATTACTACCAAAAAGGGCTCTTCGGGCAAGGCACATTTTAACCTAAGCCAGTACACGGGTGTGCAAACCCATGGCGATTTGATTAAAATGGCCAATACTGCACAATATGTTAGTGCTTTTAATACCGCTGCTGCAGCAGATGGAAGGACACCTATTCCAGAAAGTCTGGCTGCGACCCTTCCTGATGTAAACTGGCAAAAGGAAGTGCTGAAACCGGCACTGATCAACAATACCAATCTTTCGGTAAACGGAGGAAACGAAACCGGGAACTATATGGTTTCATTAAATTATTATAAACAGGACGGGCTGATCAAAAATAGCGGCTATGACAGGTTTAACCTGCGCACGGCTGTGAACAGTACCCTGTCAAAAATATTTACGGCAGGTGCCAACGTCAACCTTTCTTATGCAAAAACCAAACAGGTAGGCGCATCAGGTGATGGCTTTGGAGCAGGCAACCAGGGGGCAAGCGTGTTGCGATATGCTTTATTCCGCACCCCAGGTACACCGGTATTTAAAGCCAATGGCGATTATGTAGATCTTCCTGAAAATCCACAGTTTTTTGGTGATGGCTTAAACCCGGTGGGGTATGCAGATAATTTTGATCGAAGCTATAATGCCTATAGTGTTTTAGGAAGCGTATATGCTGAGGCTAATATTGCCAAAGGGCTAAAACTCCGCACTACATTTGGTGGTAATCTGGTGATAACTGACTTTAAGCAGTTCTTTGCAATCTGGGGCAGCGACCGCTCACTGAACTCTCCAGGTAGTTTAGCCAGGTCAAATGCAAACCAATTTGATTACAACTGGACCAATACGCTTACCTACAATATTAAACTAGACGATAAACAAACGATTAACCTGCTTGCGGGTTCCGAAGCCATTAAAAGCCGTACCAACGGATTGTCCGCTTCGCGGTCAATCTTCCCTAACCAGACAGAAAACTTCCAATACCTGGATAACGGGATCGGCGTGCAGCAAAATGGTGAAAATGAATCACGTTGGGCGCTCTTTTCTTTATTTGGACGTGCAGATTACCAGTACGCTGATAAATATCTGGCCAGCTTTACGGTCCGCCGTGACGGTTCTTCACGTTTAAACCCCGATAACCGCTACGGTAACTTCTACGCCGGATCTGTGGGATGGAGAATAGACCAGGAAGATTTCCTGAAAGATTTCAAACAGCTGTCTTTGTTGAAGCTGAGGGCCAGCATCGGACAAACCGGTAACCAGGAAATCAGCAATTATGCCTACACCACGCTCAATTCGTTGGTAGGTTTTTATCCCTTTGGCGGCACACCCGTAATTGGTAACTCATTAACTTCGCGCGGAAATAGCAATATTACCTGGGAGACGAGTACGCAGACCAACTTTGGTCTCGACGCAGCATTTTTTGATAATAACCTGCAGTTTTCTGCAGACTATTTTATTCGCGACAATTCTGATATTCTATTTGCCAACCCACTTCCTCCAAGTGCAGGATCGGGCGGAAGCCCATATATCAACGCCGGAAAAGTTAGGAACCAGGGGTTTGAGCTTCAGGTTTCTTACCGCAGGACCCTGTCAGATGACTGGAGTTTTGATGTTTCGGGAAACCTGGCTACCTTGAAAAATAAGGTTCTTTCACTTGCAGGCTCGCCAATCATAGGTGGCCGTATAGACAACGAGTATTATGCAACCCTGACTACAGTTGGTCAGCCAATAGGTGCATTTTACCTGTTGCCAATGGAAGGTATATTCCAGAACCAGCTTGATATTTTTACCCATGCCTACCAGGGCGCAGGAATTAAACCTGGTGATGTAAAATATAAAGACTCAAATGGGGACGGCGTAATCAATGAAGATGATCGCGAAATGGTTGGGAGTCCGATTCCTAAGCTAACCTATGGCTTTACAGGTAACCTTAAATTTAAGAGTTTTGACCTGAGTTTATTCTTCCAGGGGGCTTACGGTAATAAATTGTACAACCAGATTAGTACAGACACTGAAGGATTCTACCGTGCATTTAATGTAACTGAAAGGATAGCAACAGGTAGCTGGAGCGGTGAAGGCAGTACCAATGAGTTTCCAAGGCTTACATGGGAATCTGCATCTTCTACTAATAACAAACGTCCATCTACCCGTTTTCTGGAAAGTGGTTCATACCTGCGTTTAAAAAATGCTCAACTGGGATACAGTTTCAGCCCCAAAATGCTTGAAAAATTAAAAATGTCTAACCTGCGTATTTATGTGAGTGGCCAGAACCTCCTTACGTTTACAAAATATACTGGTCTCGATCCTGAAATTTATACCAGCAGCAATGCGCAGGGCGATGGCGTGCGTGCAGTAGGGATAGATTGGGGAACTTACCCGTCTGCCAGAATTTACACCTTAGGCCTTAACGTTAACTTTTAATTGAATGAAGAACCTATATATATTATCGTTTTCTGCCTGCCTGCTATTGGGTACTGGATGCAAGAAATTTCTCGATCAGCCGGCCCTGGGATATTATTCCAGTGATGATCTGTTTGGTAATGATGCTACTGCGCGTACCGCAGTTACTGCAGCGTACATACCGCTTACTTTCACTGATGCAGCGGCCAACCCGGTCTGGGTATTGGGCGATGTAGCAACTGACGATGCCGTGATTGGAGGGAACGCTGGAGAACAATCTGACTATACAAGTGTAGATCTTTATAATATCCTGCCAACTAATGCTGCCGTGCAATCGCTATGGTCGCGATATTATGATGGAATTAACCGTTGTAATGTCGTTACAGATGGTTTGAAACCTGAAAATACCGCCGTTTCTGAAACGGTAAAAACCCAGGCACTCGCTCAGGTAAAGTTTCTGAGGGCCTATTACTATTTTATGCTGACCAACTTTTACGGTGATATTCCTTTACGTTTAACTGTGAGTACTATTGCCGATGCATCTCTGGCAAAATCTACGCAGGTACAGGTATATGGACAGATAGAAAAGGATCTGACTGAAGCTGCTGCAGGACTACCAGACAAATGGAGCGCTGCAACTGATGCCGGACGGGTAACCAAAGGTGCGGCACTGGCTCTACTTGCAAAAGCGTCTTTATTCCAGAAAAAATATACCGAAGCTGTGAGATATGCTGAGCAGGTTGAAGCCCTCGGTTACCAGCTGACAGATAATTTTGCCGACAACTTTAATGCTTCAGCGAAGACCAACAATGAAACCATTTTCTCGGTATGGCATGTTCGTGCTGCACAACCTTTACAGGGTAATTCGCTGAACTACTGGTTTGCTCCCCGTTCTTTAAATGGGGCCGGGGTATTTTATCCTACACAGAGCCTGGTGGATAATTTTGAGAGTAACGATCCGCGTCTGGACTTCACTGTTGCCCGTGCGGGTAAACCGTATTTTGATACAGAATTTCAGGCATCCTGGTCGACCACCGGATATCTGTCCAAAAAACATGTACAGCCCATCAGCGAAGTACCATCTACTACCAAAAATGATGGTAACCTGAATTATGAGGCCATTCGCTTTGCGGATATCCTACTCGTCAAAGCAGAAGCATTGAACGAATCAGGTCAGCCTGCTGCGGCACTTGTACCTTTGAACAAGATCAGGGATAGGGCACGAAAAAACTTTAGTGGCACTGCTCCAGCAGGTCTGCTGGCTGCGGTTACAAGTACCGACCAGGGGCAATTGAGGGACGTGATCCGTCGTGAACGCCGCTCAGAACTGGCATTGGAATTCCATCGCTTTTTTGATGTGATCCGTTACGGACAAAGTTATGCCGAGGCTGCCATCAGGCCAACTGCCCCTAACTTTAACTATGCGCAGAACAGGTTTTTCCCTATTCCGCAAACTGAAAGAAATACTAACGGAAGTTTATAATTAGCCATCTGGTCATGAATTATCAAAAATACTTATCACACAGCCGGTTGTTTATTTTCGTACTGCTGGCTGCCGTAGCTTTCACTTCCTGTAAGGATGATGAAGCTAAACCAAATTATAATGCAGATAAAGCAAGTCTGAAAACACTGACGGATTCTGTAAGCCTGGTTTATACCAGTTCTACTGAAGGTCACAATCTGGGCCAATATCCTAAACAGGCCCGTACTACACTGAAAGAAACACTCGATCTCGCTACTGCGGTAACTAACGGAGAACATACTCAGGAGCAGGTAAACAATGCATATGCAAACCTGCGCCGGGCGATCATCGCTTTTAAAGAACGGATTATTGAAGAGGTCGCACCAGAAAACCTGGTTGCCAAATGGCTTTTCGCCGGAAATGCACTTGATGCTACTGCAAACCATCACGACGGAACACTGATGACGGGTATCATTGGTACCGAGGGCAATGCCTCAGATGGAGGTGTGTTGCCTGTGCCCACTACCGATAGGTTTGGAGCGGCGGCTAATGCCTATGAATTTGCCAATGGAGCTTATATAGAAGTTCCTTATACTGCCGCGCTCAATGCAGGAATGCTGAGCCTTAGTTTATGGGTAAACCCTAAGGAGACTTTTGGAAATAACTATATGATAGCATTGAACCGCTGGAATGGGTTTAAGTTCCAATTGCAAACCGATAACTTTCTGTTTATGACATTAAAAACTGCTGCTGGTACATTTGACAGGGATAGTAACCCAGGTAAAATGGTAGTTGGCCAATGGCATCATGCAGTAGTTACCGCTGGAAACGGTTCTATTAACTTCTATGTGGATGGGGTGCTTACAAGGTCGGAAAGCGTTGCAGGGACTGCGGTAACAATAGCTACACCTATCAATATGACGATCGGACAGCAGCTGCCGAAGGACAAATTCAATTTTACGGATAAAACCAGTTCAACTTATTTTGGAAGCAGTTCTTATTTCAAAGGGTCTATGGATGATATCAGGTATTATAATAAAGTACTGTCAGCAGCCGAGGTATTAAAAATATATAACAACGAGAAGCCAGATTAGTGAACCTGACTTCTTAAACTCAACCCGGTGCATCATGTATGTGCCGGGTTTTTTATTAAATACAGGTTTAGTCATTTTTTTTTGATGCATTTCAGGATATTAACCTGGGTTAAAGTTTTCATGTTATTGCCGGCATACCTTTGAAGTGTCGGAACAATAAGACATAAAAACAAAAAAGAACATGAAAACACTAATTTTATCTATAGCCCTTGGTATACTTACCTTAACAGGCTTTTCACAAAAAATAAAAAAGGCCGGAACAATTGTATTGGTACATGGCGCATGGGCAGACGCCTCAGCCTGGAATACTGTTACCCCATTACTACAAGCAAAAGGATATGAAGTAATTGCTGTAAACCTTCCTGGTCATGGAAAAGACACTACTCCATTTACAGGCATCACCATGCAATCCTACGTGGATGCTGTAAAAGCTGCAATTGGCAGCAAAAGCAATGTGTTATTAGTTGGGCACAGTATGGCAGGACTAATTATCAGCGAAGTTGCAGAAGCAATTCCTTCTCAGATAAAGGAATTGGTATACCTGGGGGCAGTTTTACCCCAAAATGGAGTGAGTCTACTGCAGCTTTCTCAACAGGATGCGGACAGTCATACCGGAAAATATATCAAAGTGGACGAAGCAACTGCCTCTATCGGGCTTGCCAAAGAAGGTTTAATTGATGTATTTGCGGCAGATGCATCAAAAGAAGTTCAGGAATACCTGCTTGCTAACGTTAAAGCAGACCCACTGATCCCTTTTACCAATCCGGTAACTATCACCGCTGCTAATTTCGGAAGCGTTAAAAGGGCCTATATTCACACGGTAAACGACAATGCCATTAGTTATACAGCACAAAAGGCGATGGTGAAAAGCGTTGGGGTAAACAAAGAATATGCATTGAAAAGTAGTCATACACCATTTTTCTCCATGCCTAAAGAGCTCGCAGATATTATTTTAAAAGAAGCGAAGTAGCAGCTGTTTTTTACAGGCACGTGTCATAAATTAAACCCAGCAGATAAATCTGCCGGGTTTTTTCTTAGTTTGGCAAGCTGAAGACAAGTAAAATATACTTATATCCCATAAAGGCTATGACAGAAATAGAGTTATTACGCGAAATGATGTATAAAGTTGGAATGGATAAGGAAAATTTTGATCTTTCCCTTCCTTACTGGCAACTGAAAACATATAAAAAAGGTGATTTTTACAATGCTTACAAGAGCGTATGTAAACATCTGGGTTTTATCACCAATGGGGTGTTTAGGGTATACCGTGCAAACGAAGACACAGGGGAGGAGAAAAACATGTTTTTCTTTAGCAGCCAGCAGTTTATGACCTCTTATAAAAGCTTCCTCACGCAAATGCCCTGTGAATATTATACGGAATCAATGTCACATTCCACTATTTTGTATATTCATATTGATAGTCTGAACCTGCTTTACAGTTCCTCACATCAATGGGAGAGGTTCGGACGTATTTCAGCGGAAGCTGCTTTTAACGCCGTAATGACCAGTACTGAAGGTTTTCTCTTTAAAAGCCCTGAAGAACGTTATGTAGAACTGACGGCACAGCACCCGGATATTTGTAACCGTATCCCATTGTACCATATTGCTTCTTACCTTGGCATACAGGGTCCGTCACTAAGCAGGATCAGGAAGCGAATGGTTGGGAAATAACTTGCCGCTGTACATTTCCGTACACCAGATGTTCGCAATTGAACAAAGAAATTCAATAATAGTGGCTAATTTACCTTATGGGGGGTAGCTGAGCGCTGGCATGCGGTTGGATAATGCAGATGAAGTAATAATGCATATGCCTGCAACTTGCGAAAAACGAAAAGCCATGTTTAAACTTAACCTCAAAGTCGCTTTAAGGAACCTGTTGAAATACAAAGTATACACGCTGATCAATATCCTTGGATTATCCCTAGGAATGGCGAGTTGTATGTTGATTTTTATATTCATCCACTTTCAGCTCAGCTTTGATAAAGGTTACAAAAATGGGGATCGCATTTATAGATTTGTAACCGACTGGAAGTACACCAGTTTTGATGACCACTCATCGGGATCGCCGGCGCCCTTTGCAGCAGCGGCAAGGATAGAAATGCCAGGTATTGAGAAGCTGGCGGTCGCTTCCAGGAATAGTGGTGTGGTTATAGTAAAAGACAAAGCAGGAAAGGAAAAGATCAAAGCTGATAAAGAAGTGTTTTTTGCCGAACCTGATTTATTTGAAATTTTTGACCTGGTATGGGTTTCTGCAAAACCAGGTAAAGCGTTTGCAGCTCCAAATACAGCGGTGCTGTCTGAAGAAACTGCAAGGGAGTTTTTCGGCAGTGCCAGCAATGCACTGGGCAAAACGTTTACTTTCTGGAACCAGATGACGTTGAAGGTGACCGGGGTGTTCAAAGATATACCGGCCAGTAGCAGCATCCCGTTGCGGATTGTGATCAATTATCAGAATTCATATCAAAACAAAAATACCGACTGGGGCTCGGTGAGTTCACAGAATCAATGTTTTGCCTTGTTAAAGGAAGGACATACGCCGGCGTCTTTGCAGCCTGCGCTAGACAGATTTAACAAGAAAAACTATACAGACCGAAAGGCTTCGGGCAATCAAAAAAGTATACTTCAGCCATTGTCAGATATTCATTTTAGTGAGAAGTATAAAAGCTTTTCTGAAATCACCACAACAAAATCCCAACTCTACGGACTTGCAGTCATTGGTTTATTCCTGATCGTAACCGCCTGCATCAATTTTATAAATCTGGCCACTGCCCAATCTGTAAACCGCTCCAAAGAAGTTGGCGTAAGGAAAGTGATGGGCTCTAAAAGGAATCAGCTGGTCATACAGTTTCTTACAGAAACGATCGCCGTTACGATTATTTCAATGGTCATCGCCTGCATCATTGCAGAGCTTTCACTACCGGTTTTGCAAAATCTGTTTAAAGAAAAGGTTGTGCTTAGTCTTTTCGCACATCCGCTGATGTATGTTTTCATACTGGTTCTTGTATTTTTTGTAAGTCTTCTTGCTGGTTTTTATCCCGCAATGGTGATGTCAGGTTTTAGTCCTGCGCTCGCTATCAAAAATAAAGTAACTGTTAATGCAGGCAGCCTGAGCCTTCGCAAAATACTTGTAGTTGTGCAGTTTGCTATTACCATTATTCTAATTATCAGCACGCTTGTAATCTTCAAACAGATGCAGTATGTACGTGAGAAACCGCTGGGATTCGATAAAGATGCCATCGCAATGGTTGGCATGCCCGGTGATAGTATCAGCAGGTCGCACCAACGGGCTTTCCGGGAACGCGTGTTGCATATACCTGGGGTACAGAAAGTCAGTTATTTTTTGAGGCCACCGCTTTCTGGCTCCATGAATACCACTAGTTTTAGGTTTGACGGAAAGGAGAATAAAGACTTTGAAGTTAGGCTGACCATCACGGATGAAAAATACTTTGACCTGTTTGGCTTACAGCTGATTGCTGGAAAGGTCTTTGTAAAAAGCGACACGGCCAACGGATATATTACCAACGAAACATTTATTAAAAAAGTGGGTATTAAAGATGCTGAAGCTGCACTGGGGAAAATTATCGATCAGAATGGGCGCAAAGCCCCTATTGTTGGGGTGGTTAGAGACTTCAATGATCAGTCGCTTAAGGCCAGTATATCACCTATGATTTTTTACCAGGAAAGCTGGGTGTACTATAACATGGCAGTGAAAATGGATCAGCAACGTATACTTCCTGCAATGAAGAAGATCGAGGCTTTGTGGAACAGTACCTTTCCAAATGAGGTATACACTTCAAAATTTTACGATGATGACATTGACGCTTATTATGAGACCGAGCGGATTACAGGCTTTCTTTTCAGGGTATTTGCCGGTGTAATTATATTTATCTCCCTTATTGGACTCTTTGGGCTGGTTTCCTTTGTGGCTACACAACGTACAAAAGAAGTGGCAATCAGGAAAGTATTGGGCGCTTCCACCTATGATCTGGTTAAAATGCTGAACGGAACGTTCCTGTTAATGGTGTTTACCGCAAATATTGTAGCCTGGCCATTGGCCTATATACTGGTGTCCAAATGGCTTTCAGGATTTGCCTACCGCATGGATTTAAGTATCTGGCCTTTTGTTTGGGCCATGTGTATTTCCTTATTAATTACACTTGTTACGGTAAGCATCAGGTCTTACCGGGCAGCCGTTACAAACACTGTTGACGCGCTGAAGTATGAATAGTCAGGCTGAAGTATGAATAGTAAGAGAGAATCTGGATGGTTGAGGGCTATTGCTGCTCAAGAATCGTTAGCGTTTTCTGGTCTTTATTCCCATGAAAAAACTTGTCCAGCACTTGTTGAAAAACAGCATCTGCATTTGGGACTGAGGCAAAAAGCGTCATAGACGATTTCAGTTTCATATCATCGGGATTTCCAAATACCTGACTTGCGTTTGAATTGTTCAATTGTATCAGTACTTTTGAAATTTCGATAAGACGCTGGCCCAGAGTGGGATGTCTTAAATATGCTGCCGCTTCCTGCAGGTCGCTAATCGCATAATGCTGTGAAGTACTGCTAAAACCCAGGCCCTGTATCTGAGGAAAGATATACCACATCCAGTGACTTCTTTTTCTGCCATTTTTAAGTTCATTGAGGGCAGTTGCGTAGTCCTGCTCCTGGGCGTTAATAAATCTTTGCAGTTGATGATTGGGTTCCATGGGATTGAAATTAAGCTGATATATTGCTTAACTACTCAGTGTCAGTTTTGTTTATAAAAAAGCAAACCGGTCGCTAACCAAGCAAACCGGTCGCTAACCAAGCAAACCGGTCGCTAAGTAAGCAAACTGATCACTAAACAAGCAAACAGTAATTAAACCAATGGAAAAGAAATACAAAACTGCGTACCAGTTCCCAATTCGCTCTTCAGTTCAATAATACCCCCGTTTTCCTTTATAAAATATCAGGCCACTATCTTGTTTGTCCTAACGGACGTAAGACCAGTTCGTTTACAGTAATGTTTCCAGGCTGGCTGATTAGATATACTACCGCATTTACAATGGCTTCTTCTTCCATTCGTGGCATGTCAGCGATGTTACCATACGTGGCCTTGATCTTGGGACTTGTAATGTCATGTCCCAGCTCTGACTTAGTTGCACCGGGATAGATCGTTGTTACTTTAATTTTTCCCGCCAGCTCTTCACGCAGACTTTCCATAATGGCCCTAACGGCAAACTTTGTACCGCTGTACACACCCGTGGCCAGCGACGTTTTTAAACCTGCCACAGAAGACGTTGCCAGGATATGCCCCGTGCCACGTTCCAGCATATGTGGCAATACAGCGTTAATACCATATAATACACCTTTAATGTTGATATCAATCATGCGGTCCCATTCGTTTACCAATCCTTCATCAAAAAAGGATACAGGCATTACGCCGGCATTGTTCCATAACACATCAACTTTACCAAACCTTTCAATCGCCCTGGCGATAAGATTATCAAGGTCATTACGTTTGCTAACATCTGTTTTTACATAAACAACATTTTCTCCTAATTCTTTTGCCAAAAGTTTCAGTCGGTCTTCCCTCCGTGCCGCCAATACAACTTTTGCACCCAGTTCAACCAGTTTGCGGGCAGTTGCTGCTCCCATACCGCTGCTTGCACCGGTAATAACTATTACCTGATCTTTTATATTTTCCATTGCGTAATCTTTTTAAATGATTAGTACAAAGGTAGAAGGCGCTGTTAAGTGTAAGTTATGCCATTCAAATCAAAAGTTATGATTGGGCACGGCTTCTTTACGGAAATGATAGGGAGTTTTACCTGTTTGTCTTTTGAAGAAGATATTGAAGTTTGAAGGGTGTCCAAATCCAAGGCTGTAGCCTATTTCTGCAACATTCCAGCTGCTGTGGATGAGCAGCGCCTTGGCTTCAATGATCATCCTGTCGCTAATGTGTTCAGAAGTGGTCTTGCCGGTAATCTCTTTCAAAGTTTTATTGAGGTGATTGGTGTGAATAGACATGTGGTCTGCAAATTCACCTGCGTTTTTTAGCTGCATTACCTGTTGCGGGGAGACAATAGGGAACTGCCGCTCCAGCAATTCAAAAAAGAGATCGGTAAGACGGGCGGAAGAAGATGTACCCGGAGATGAAAATTCATCAGGATGGATTTTCAAAGCTTCGTGCATAATGATCTGCACGTAACTCTTCAATAACTCATGTTTGTTAATATACGGCGATTCAAATTCTTTGAGCATTTGATCGAAAATACGTTTTAGCAATTCCATCGAAGCATCATCAGGAAACATGACCGGATTACCATTTACGCGGAACAACGGAGATTCTGAAAGGCTATCAGTTTTTAGCTGATGATTGGCAAAATCTTCAGTAAATAAACAAAAATATCCCTTTTGCATGTCTGATATACCTGTCCATGAATAGGGGACCATCGGGTTGCCAAATATAACGGCATTTTTCTTTACATGAATAACCTTATCTGCATAAGTGAGCAGTCCTTCGCTATTGCAAACCAATGAGATCTTATAAAAATCCCTTCGTAAAGGCGGTGAAGTTACCCCTTTAAGGTTTTGTTCAACTTTATAAACATTAAATTGGCCGGCATCGGAATAATTTCCGCAGGTACGTTCAAGAAAGGCACCTGCTGTTTCTTTGATCATCATTTAGTAAAGTTACACTACGTTTAATTAAGTTATGCAATTCAAACACCACCTTTTCTGGCATCAGGTGTTTTTTGCATATATAGGTGTTTTAGGTATTTGCAGATCAGCTATTGCACAATCATTTCTGCCTTTGTCAGGTCGAAGGTAATTTTATTTCCTATCCAGTTCAGTGATACGATTCCGTCATAAATTAAACCAGGAATAAATGCAGCGGTGATATCTTTTTTATTGATCGCCGGAAACGCCGTTGGTGCAATTTCTGCTATGTTTGCACGGTAAATGGTAGTCTTAAATTTAGGGTCGAATTCGCTGGGCTTTAATATTTTGACAGCCTTGGCGGTGTCTATGTCCAATTGCGCTGTGTATTTTGAATTGATCCTGAAAACGTCGGTGCCCGCCCCACTGTCAATGATCAGCTGTAGGTTTACTTTTTTATTGAGCGTAAAATAGCCAGCTATTCCCAATGTTTTATCCCTTGAAATATCCAGTTGCAGCGGAACCAGGTGTCCGGTCTTTTTGAGGGCAGTTAAAGTAGCTCTGTTTTCCAGTACAATTACTTTGTTTGAATAGTCGATCGTGAAGGGCTGGTTTTTGAAGGTCATCAGGGAAATCAATCCGTCAATAGGGCCAAAATCAACATCAATATAAGTTAAAAGCGGGTTATTTTCAGCAATATTACCTAGTTTAAGTGAGGTAGCCTGATATAAATCAACATCAATCCTTTCTCCTGTTGCGCGAAAGGCCGTATAACCTCCGTCCATTTTTTTAAGTGCACCTATCCGGTCTGCAAATTTTTTGGTGAGCATAGTCATTCCGCCGCCGGTGTCAAATAAGAAATTTCCTTCCACGCCATTGAATGTTGTTTTCATCATAATGTGTCCCTGCGGACTCAATTCAAAGGGGATTTTAGTTTGGGCCTGAGTGGCCCGACAGCATAGTAACAGATAAAGAAAGGACAAAAATAACAGGTTTTGAGACGTTTTCTTTATTTGCATCGGCTAAAGTCTTTGGATTTTCAATTCTACAAACAAGGATAATGATTCTAATCGCTAATCAACTATACTAAAAGTATTATTTATGTTATAATATTTAAAATATCACCTATATATGGTATATACAACTATTGGTTTTATGATCAGTTTTGCAAAATGATCGGAAATAAAGATTTTATCGTAATAAATCGTGTAAAAACTAAGCAAGAAATTATAATGCAAGACAGTACAATATTGACCATCTCAGGAAAAGACTATAACGTCCTGAGCTATTGTTATACCCTGGATAATGAAGTTAACGAACAGCTTGCTGATGAGGTCTATGGGGGCATTGTTGACCTGGTGCTGAATTTCAGCCACGATGCCATACAAACGATGGTCAATAACCGCTTTAATGTGGTATCAGGAAGCCTTACGATTTGTAAAAGTGAAGGTAGTTTTAAAAAAAATATATCATTTACAGACGCCTATATTATCAATCTTTCTGAAGGAATCCAGAAAGAAGGTTTTAACCAAACTTTGAGTTTCAGAATTATGGCCGGACGGTTGAAAGTCATGCAAACCGACAGTGAAGAAATTAAGTTAAATGTGCACGCAGATAAGATCACCATTCTATATGTTGATGACGAAGTCAATAATTTATCGTCATTCAAAGCTACCTTCAGGATGCAATACAAAATAGTGCTGGCCAGGAGTGGCGAGGAAGCATTGGAAATCCTGAAAACGGAGAAAATTCATGTAATTCTCACAGATCAGCGCATGCCGGGAATGACCGGGGCCGAATTTCTGGAGCAAGCGGTAGCAAAGTTCCCTGATCCTGTCAGAGTGCTGATTACGGGTTATTCAGACATGAATGCGATAGTCGATGCCGTAAATAAGGGTAAAATATTTCATCACCTGAGCAAACCCTGGGATGTAAAGGAACTGGAGGAAATTATCAATCTCTCTTACGAAAAATACCTGGAGAAGGTACGGATTAACAATATGCTTGGAAAATTGACGGTTTCAAATAAACAACTGGAGTTTCTGCTGAGACAAAGCCTGCTTTCTTAAACGCAGTGTATACTATAAGGCAGCTTAAGTAGCCAGGCAGCGCAGAGGTAGGTTTAGCTCCCTTCCGCGTTGCCTGCTTTCCAGTAATTCTGTGCAGATAGTTCGTCACGTGTAAGGCCCTTTTCGGTAAAATAAGTCCTCATATTTTTAATAGCTTCTGCTTCTGCTGCGAGAAACACAAACCTACTGCATTCGGTAGGAATGACAATATTTTTAACTGCATCTGGTAATTCCTGATTATTGCCTCCAAAGATCCACTTCCGCTGAAACTGTGCAGGCGTTTTGAGATCAAGGATATCCGCAGGGCCGGAAACCTGGATGATAGTGGTTCCCATAGCATTTTCTGGCAGGGTCTCGAGGATCACGCTGATGACCGGTAAAGCGGTATGATCGCCTGCCAACAGGTACCAATCTGCTGGTGGAAACAGTGGATTGGCTTTGTCTTTCATTGCCACATCCAGCGGGTCACCTTCTTTACAATGTATGGCCCATGAAGAGGCGGGTCCTTTATCGCCGTGCGCCACAAAGTCGATGTGCATTTCAGCTCTTTCAGTGTCCAGTGCCCTGAGCGTGTACGTACGCCTGATTGGATCTTGTTGTGGATTGGCTGGCGGAATAAAAATCTTATTATGTGCGCCGACCGTGAGATGGGCGAAACGATGGAGTTCGTCACCGGTTAAAATGATCCTGATGTAATGTGGTGTGAGGTATATTTTGCTTTTCACTTTAAAGCTGCCGCGAATGATTGCCGGGCCGTTCGTATAATGTGTCATTTACTATTGATTAGGATACTGCAAATTTGAGGATCCTTCATTTAGGTTATTAGGTATATTATAATTATTTTTGGGTATAAATTAACGATGCGACAGGATAAACAATTTGATGCTTTTGTAATTACAGAAAGCCACATTGAGCAGCTGGATAAGAAGATCCACTATCACAATTACTATGAATTTATATTCATTAGATCTGGTGCGGGCAACCATTATAAAAATGAAGAGGTAACACCTTTCACAAGTGGCGACCTCTTTTTTATTAGTCCTGCTGATCAGCATTCGCTAGAGATCAATACACCTTCGGTGATCATGAGTATCAGGTTTACCGAATATGCGAAAGGGAGGTTGAAAGGCCTGCAGAAGTCGTGGAAAGATGAGATTCTCCCAGGCCTGAAAAAAGGGCGGTCTCCGCTAAATATTAAGGTTACTTTTTCAACCGGAGATCTGAATATCGTAGAGGGAATTTTTAATGTATTTAGCGCTTTGAAGGACAATGTAATGAGAAATGAAACCATCATTTATCTGCAGCTGATCGGACTGGTATCTGTTATTGAAAGAAACCTCAGCTACGGCAATGCCGTTGTAGACCAGGTACCATTGGCCCAGCGGCCAAAGAAGTCTGTGGAAGCCCTGTTAGCCTATGTAAACAAACATATATCAAAACCAGAGCTGCTTACGGCAAAACAGCTGGCAGCCCGTCATGGTTATTCGGTACATTACATTGGGCTATATTTTAAACAACATGCAGGTGTAACGCTACAAGAATATATCAACCAGTGCAGGCATACTATCATCGCACGCAAGTTGACTTACGGATCACTTTCTATTACACAACTGGCCGCTGATTTTAATTTCACAGACGTGAGCCACTTTAACAGAAGCTTCAAAAAATACTGGGGCGTGACGCCGTCCAATTACAGAATGGGGAAGAGGTAGTTGTCGCGATACTTTGTCCGTTAATGCTGCCGTTCTAAAAATAAGCAAGTTTAAAAAATATTACCATCTTTTAATGTACATTACAACATCTAAATATAGTATAACTAGCCCTTGCCGATCTGCTTTTTAGCCAATGCCTTTCCGAACCGTCGCCTAATGCACCGACTTTTCTAATTCCGCCACGCATATTTACTGAATTACCACCGCATTAGCCTACCCGCTCTATGAATAACAGCTCACGTATTGTGAAATATAAAATCCCGAAAGGTAGAAGTACTTCCTTGCTCATCCGCGTCAACAAAGAACTTGCCTTTCAAAACCAGGAAAAACAAAAACGGGCCGACGAACTCATCCTGGCCAATATAGAACTGGCCTTTCAAAATGACGAGAAGGAAAAACGGGCTACGGAACTGGTAATCGCGAACAGGGAACTTTCTTTTCAAAATCAGGAAAAGCAAAACCGGGCAGATGAACTTGCGCTCGCCAATATAGAACTGGCCTTTCAAAATGACGAGAAGGAAAAACGTGCTGCGGAACTGGTACTTGCAAACGCTGAACTTATATTTCAAAACGAAGAAAAAGAAAAACGCGCCGCGGAGCTGATCATCGCCAATCTGGAACTTAAAAAAGCGGAAGATAATATCAAAAAGCTAAATGAAGAAGATATCAGGCAGTTAAATGATGTATTGGAAAAAATGGTGATTGAAAGGACTACGGAACTTGAAGTTGCCAATCAGGAGCTGGAATCATTTTCCTATTCTGTTTCACATGATCTGCGCGCTCCATTGAGAATAGTGAGCGGTTATGCTACAATTCTGCATGAGGAATACCATAATATTTTTGACAATGAAGGAAGACGTTTGCTTTCTATTGTTCAGGATAGTGCCAAAAGAATGGGTGTGCTTATTGACGACCTCCTTGCGTTTTCCAGGTTGGGCAGAAACCAAATAACAAAAACTGATATCAGTATGAATTCAATTGTCAAACTTGCCGTTAACCAATTAACTGGCTTTTCTGGTAAACAGATAACAATTGAAATCAAAGATATCTTACCAACATTTGCCGACTATTCCCTGATGAACCAGGTGTGGATGAACTTGCTGTCAAATGCAATTAAATATTCGGCGCACAAAACGGATCCTGTGATAATTATTAGCAGCAAGCAATTGGAAACGGAAATTGTCTATTCCGTCGCAGACAATGGGGTAGGGTTTGACATGCAGTATGCACACAAATTGTTTGGTGTATTTCAGCGCTTACATGATGCTGATGAATTTGAAGGCACTGGTGTGGGCCTGGCATTGGTCCAGCGGATTATTAAAAAACACGGGGGAGAAATCTGGGCAACGGCCGAAATTGGTGAAGGCGCAGTTTTCAGCTTTAGTCTGCCCCGAACAACTTAGAAGAATGGAAATGGAAAATAAGGAAATAGATATCCTGTTAATTGAGGATAGCGTACACGATGCTGAACTGACTATGCGTGCTTTATACAAAGATAATGTAGCCAAACACATTGTACATCTAAAAAATGGTGCAGTGGCGCTCGACTTTCTTTTTGGCAGGGGAGAGTATATGGACAGGAATATAAACAATAAACCTAAAGTAATTTTACTGGACCTGAAAATGCCGAAAGTAAGCGGACTGGAAGTTTTGGAGAAAATAAGTACCAATCCAATTACACAGAAGATTCCTGTAGTTGTACTCACGTCTTCTAAAGAGCATCCTGACGTAGAAAAAGCCTATGTGCTAGGTGCAAACAGCTATATTGTAAAACCAGTGGACTTTGAGGATTTTCGCAGTATAGTAAACAATCTTGGCGTGTATTGGCTGCAACACAACCAGTCTTCTAATTCCTGATAAAATGAATAATCATATAAAAATCCTGATGCTGGAAGACGAGCCTCTGGATGCAGAGCTGGTAAGAAGGGAATTGAAAAAGTCCGAGGTAAATCACGAGTTACTGATAGTCCGAAATAAAGAGACATTTCAACGTGCGATAAAAGATTTTCCGGCAGATATTATATTGTCTGACCATTCGCTTCCGCAATTCAGTTCTAATGAAGCATTGAAAATGATCAAATCGACAGGACTTAATATCCCTTTTATTTTGATCACTGCAACTATGACTGACGAGTTCGCAGTTAAAATTATGAAAGAGGGGGCGGATGATTACATTATCAAAGACCGCTTGTCGCGCTTGCCTTCTGCTATATACAATGCCATTGAAAAGTTCCGCCTTGTAAATGAAAAAAACGCCGAGCGTATCAGGATAAATGACGAATTGCGAAGGATGAACCACAGATTGCAGCTGGCCACTAAAAGTGCCGATCTTGGAATTTGGGATTGGGATATTGATGGCCAGATACTGAAGTGGGACGAGGGGATGTACAAGCTGTACCGTGTACAAGATATAGGACATGATTCTCTGTATGACACCTGGGTTTCTTCACTTCATTTTGAAGATAAGGACCGCGTTTTAGCTGAATTACAAATGGCACTTATTGACGAGAAAAAATATGACACCGAATTTAAAATCGTAGATAGCCAGGATCGTACTTATGATATAAAGGCCAGGGGTATTGTGGAAAGGAGCGATACTGGTGTACCTTTACGAATGATTGGCGTTTGCTGGGATACTACAAAACAGAAATCGGCCGCACAGGAGAGAGAAGAAATCATTAAAGAAATGTCAAAACGCAATGCTGAACTCGAGCAGTTCAGTTATATCATTTCTCACAATTTGCGCTCGCCGGTGGCCAATATAATTGGGGCGTCAACCATATTGTGCGATCTCGAGCTGCCCGTAGACGACCGGCTTTTCCTGTTGGAAGCCGTTCATCAATCGGCCATTGGTCTTGATAATATCATCAGGGATATGAACCGTATCCTGGAACTAAAAGATGGAATCTATGTTAAAGAAATGGTGTCGTTTTCTACTTTGGTGGCCGAAATTAAATTGAGTATAAGTGATCTGCTGCTGGATAATGAATTTAGGGTAGACTGCGACTTTTCTGCAATTGATGAGATATTTACGGTTAGGTCTTACTTGTACAGTGTTTTTTACAATTTGATTGCCAATGCGGTGAAATACCGCAGAATAGATGTAAAAGGTTGTATAACGGTCACAAGTGAAAAAGTGGCAGACAAGAGCGTTCTTTTGTTCTCGGATAATGGCATTGGCTTTAATCTGGACCGAAATAAAGACAATGTTTTTGGTTTGTACAAACGTTTCCATTCCAACTATCCGGGTAAGGGAATGGGCTTATTTATGGTTAAATCCCAGGTGGAAATGTTGGGTGGAAACGTAAGTGTAGAAAGTACAGAAAACCTGGGTACTACCTTCAAAATTGAATTTAAACCCAGGTAACCGGCTTGATATTATTACCAGGGACTAATTCCTGTTTCCGGTGAATTGTCGTCACTAAAGAATTTGCCTGTAGGGCCATCTGCAGTTAATATAGCGGCTTTAACAACCCTTGCGGCGGCATCTGGAACAGTTCCCGGACCAGAATGATGGTTGAAATCTGTAGCAGTGTAACCAGGATCAACGGCATTCACTTTGAAGGCCGTGTCATGTAAGCTATGCGCCAGCAAAATAGTGTAGGCATTCAGAGCAGCTTTAGAGGCTACATACCCTGCAGGTTTAAATGGATAATATTTCCAGGTAGGGTCATCATGGAGGGTAAGTGATCCAAGGCCAGAAGTAACGTTAACAATTCTGGGCTCAGCAGCTTCTCTGAGCAAATCTGTGAATGCCTGGGTAACCTCTATCACACCAAAAAAATTAGTTTCAAATACTTCTTTATATACACTGATGTCCGCTTCCAGTGCAGAATCCATCGGTCCACTGATGCCAGCATTATTAATCAGCACGTCGAGCACTTTAATTTTCTGGCCTAAGACCTCACGCGCGGCTTTTATAGATTCGCTGTTATTTACATCAATTTCTATTGGCTCAACCTGATCCAGTCCTTCCGAAATTAACTGATTAACTGCCTGACTGCCCTTTTCTTTGTCCCGACAGCCCAGATATACATAATATCCTTGTTGTAATAATTGTCTGGCTGTTTCAAAGCCAATGCTTTTGTTTGCTCCTGTGATCAGTACTGTTTTCATAGCTTGTTGTTAATTGTTTAACATTACAAATCTACAGCCTGCATTGTTCCCGCATGAAACACATCCAGCGGTTTTAATGGTACATTTCACGGATACTTGCACGATATTCTGCAGGGGTAGCACCTGTTTCACGTTTAAAAAAACGGTTAAAGTAAGAGGCATCAGAAAAGCCGAGATCAAAAGCAATCTCCTTCAATGAGTTGCTGGTATGGAAAAGCGAGCGCCGGGCTTCCATTACCAATCGTTCGTGGATATGTTTGATGGCGGGTTTACCACTTTGCATTTTCACTACATCACTTAAATGCCCGGCTGAGATGTTCAGCAATGAAGCGTAGTCACCAACTTCATGGAGTTCGCGGAAACATTCGTTAATTTTTGCCTGAAAGCTCTTTAATAAGAGTTTGTCAACAGAAACTTCAATCTCCTTATGCTGTTCCGTATATAAGCGGCTAAGGTAAGTAAGTAATACCGTAAGGTAAGCTGTCAGCATCCGTTGCTGCCATTCGCTGGGGGTTAGATATTCAGTGTTTAATCTGGCGAGGATATCTTCTAAAAAAACAATATCAGCTTTCTCCAGTTGTATTTCGCACCCGTTTTGCGGGTTTTGAATGATTGGTAATTGAAGAAGGGAAGCATTTTCCTGAAGTGACAGGAACTCTTTGGTGAATGCAATCCCTGTACTCCAGAGCTGCACAAACTCCTCTTTTACGATGATTCGGTTTGGCCCTGTAAAATAAACAGTATTGTCTTTGATCATAACGGGCGTCATATCTATCCATTGGCGGGTGTTGGCGCGTCTGATAAATACAATCAGGTAATGATCTTTTCGGTGCGGTACCAGAAGGTCTGACTGATCTGGTATACTGCCTTCGAAATTATACATGCGAAAATTTTTATTGCCTGTTGCTTCGTCAGGCTCTAAAGAATAAACTGGTACTTGCAGATTGTTGGTAATTACTTGCATCACTTAAAGGTAGGACTTTTTATGAGCGGAGCAAAGAGCTCAATAGGGCGGGGTATTGTTTTTTCCAATGCAAAACAAGGTCCCTGCCAGGTCACTCCTTAATCCATTTGTAGAACCATTTGCCAGTCTGATTGTTATCAAACCTGAGTCCTAAATTAAGCAGACATGGAAAATCAAAATCTCGAACCACACGAAGAACAGTTACCGCCAAACAAGCCTAAGCTAATTACAGATCCTGCTGTAACAGCAGAAACAGACGATTTGAATAATGAAGAACAGCCTTCTGATATTCCTGATCAGGATCATATGCTTGAAGAAGTAGATGATACGGAGGATGACGACTAACGTTTGCGTGTCCTTGCAAAAATAATTTTATTTTTCCGGTCCTCCTTTCATTGAGGTAACTCTATCTGGTATAAACCCTTAAACTTTACCAGTCCATGAAGAAGAACCACAAATTGATCCTGGTGATGTGTTGCATGGTGCAACTCATCATCTCTGTTTCCTGCAAGAAAAGTACGTCGCCGCAGGCTGAAAACGAAAGTATTAACCCGGGAAAGGGTAGTCTTGCGACTACAATAACCTACAAAAACGTAGTTTATAACCCCGGAGATACCATATATGGCTACAAAAACTACGTAAAACTTGTAGTGGGCGACAATGATTGTCCTTTGCTGCTGGGTGTCCCGCATGATGGATTGAGTACTGGCAACCCGGTGATACCGGAAACAGGAGATACTGGCCGTGATTTAAATACAAAACCCCTTGCTTTTAAAATAGCAGCCACTTTTTTTGCCAGTACCGGTAAAAAGCCATGGATTATCATCAATGAAATTGGCCGCAAAAGAATGGATCCCAATACTTATCCCAACGAAGTTAGCGCAAGATATACCGATCCCGAGGCCGTAAATACCTATAATAGTTACCATGAGCTTTTGCTAATGGCAAGAACTACGATGGTCAATGCACAGGTGGGAGGCAATGGTGCCCTGTTTGTTGATATCCATGGACATGCCCATCAATACGTGTCTGGTCATACCGAAGCATATACTTCTACAACAACTGGGAATAATGTGCAAAGTGCTTTTATCGACCAAACAGAAGTAGGATATGGCTTGTCAAATTTCTCGCTTGAAAAACCAGATGCTTATTTAAATGCGCTGGCAGATTCTTCAAGTATTGGTGCAATTGCCAGATCTCATCCTGGGGTGGCCTTTTCAGAACTGATCAGGGGCGATTACAGCTTTGGAGGCCTTCTTGAAGCACAAAATGTACATGCCGTTCCTGGTAATGTGATGGAAGTGCTTGATAGAAATGCCACACTGTTTGGTTCTACATCTGGAAAGCCAAACCGCCGGCCTTATTTTAACGGTGGCTTCTGTACCCGTAAATACGGTACTGTACTTTCAGGATCTACGCTGGGCTACAACGATAATTTCTCAGCCCTGCAAATTGAAACTCCGGGCATCACCATTAGAAACAACACGTCAATTATCAATATATCCGGGCCGCGGATCAAAAAAGCAATAGTAGCCTATCTCAATTACTGGTATGGTTACACTTACCCCAACACATAAGGGTGTAATTTGATTGTTTCATATGCTAAATGTGACGTAAAGCGTCATTTATTTGGCATATGAAACAATTTTTTGGCGAATACTCCATATATTGCATATACTTAAGCTAATCACACCATCATTTCTACGAAAACCTGTTTTTAAAATTGCAAAATGGCTGAATACGATGTCCTGAGTGAAAAACTTTTGCTTGAAAAAATTGCACAGGGCGACGAACTGGCTTTCAGATTGGTTTTCGATTTGTACAAAACCAAGATTTATACGTTCATAGTGAACTTTACCCATTCGCGGGCCGATGCAGAGGAGATCGTACAGGATACTTTTCTCACGCTGTGGCAAAACCGGAATACACTTCACCAGATAGAACATCCGCGCAATTACATTTATACAGTAGTCCGTAACAAGACTTATCATTACTTGAAACAGGCTTCCAAAAGTCAGGCACGGATGCAGGTAATCTGGGCAAACCTCAAGCTGGACAGCAACGAAACCGAAGAAACTTTGCAATTGCAGGAAAGCAAAAAACTAATTGACGAGGCATTGTCTATGATGTCTGCCCAGAAACAGGAAGTTTTTAGGCTCAGCCGTTATGAAGGATTTAGCCATGAACAAATCGCTGATGCTACTGGTTTATCAAAAAGCAGGGTAAAAAATATCATTGTAGAAGTGCTCAAATTCATCAAAATGTATATTGCACAATGCACCAGTATTCTCGCCATTATCAGCTGGTTCACCGATAACTAAAATATTTTTATTTTTTTCCGGTCCCTCTTCCCTTTAGCAAACTCTATATACCTAAATACCCAAAGGTGTATATGGAACAGAATAACGAAAGGTTCAATTACTTGCTAAAAAAATACCTTGATAAAAATTGTACGGCACAAGAGTTTGAAGAATTTTTTACTTACGTAGCAGACCCTGTGTACGAGGAGATTTTGCATGCGCAAATGAACCATAATTTTAAGTCGCTCAATCCCGGTGCCGATGTTCATCAGGTAGACTGGGAAAATATGTACCAGAATGTGATCCACCACCGTGGAAAAACAAAAATGAAAACCTTGTTTGGCAAATGGATTGGCGTTGCAGCATCAATTGCACTAGTTGTAACTATAGGGGGAGGTTATTGGTGGCTGAAAACGGAAAGACACACATCCGCCGTTATGCTCGTGAAACGACATGATGTAAAACCTGGAGGCGACAAAGCCATCCTTACACTGGCAGACGGATCAAAAATAACGCTCGACAATACCGTAAAAGGTACTTTAACCCATCAGGGCAATACATCTATCAAACAGGATTCAAGCGGAATGCTTGTTTATGATACCAATGCTGAGCCGCGTCCTGCTGTGGAAACCGCGTATACCAATACCTTAACTACACCGGCCGGCGGTAAATTTATGCTCGTTTTGCCAGACCATAGTAAAGTGTGGCTCAACTCACAGTCGTCCATTTCCTATGTGGCCGCTTTTAGAGGACACGAGCGTATAGTAGAACTAAAAGGCGAGGCTTATTTTGAAATCAGCAAAGATCCCCAACGGCCGTTTATCGTAAAAAGCGGCAGAGGAAGTGTGAAAGTACTGGGTACACATTTTAATGTTTCAGCCTATCCGGATGAGCGTTTAACCGAAGTAGTTTTGAGCGAAGGATCTGTAAGGCTGACGGTTGGCGCAGAAATAGCACAGCTTAAACCTGGTCAGCAAGCCTCCTTTGGCAAACACGACGATGCGATTTCTTTGAAAGAGGTTGACGTGGATGAAGCCGTAGACTGGAAAAACGGTTATTTCCAGTTTGATAATGCTGAAATAGAGAAGGTGATGAACAAACTGAAAAGGTGGTACAATATAGATGTCCAGTACCAGGGCATTAAACCCGGCGTAAAATTTACTGGTATCATATCCAGGGACAACAACTTGTCTAAAATACTTGGCCTTTTAGAAACCTCCGGAGGGGTGAAATTCCAAATCACTGACAGGACCATCATCGTAAAAAAGCACTAAACAACAACCTAAACCTATAAATCCCAACTTATGATTAAATTTTTACCTGTCAGATCCAGGATCAAGATCTTGTCCTGGAACAGGATTTTCATGTCCATTGTTATTATCGCGCTTACGCTGCAGGCCAGCGCGGCATCGTATGCACAGAAGATCAGCATTACTGCACACAATGCTACTTTAAAAGATGTATTTAAACAGATACACAAACAAATTTCGCAGGATTTCATTTACAACAACGATGTCCTTGAGTCATCTAAACCTGTAAATCTTACTGTTCGCGATGAACCTTTGGAAGTGGTATTAAAAAAAGCCTTTGCCGATCAGCCACTAGAATATACAATTACCCAGCATACGATTATTGTAAAGGTAAAACAGAATACTAAAGCTGAATCCTTTCAGGACAAAACCGTTAATGGTAAAGTTTCTTCTGCTGGTGAAAATGTTCCCCTGGCAGGTGTTTCTGTTATGGTTAAAGGAAGCAGTGTTGGCGTAACCACGGATGGCGAAGGTAGATATACCATTACAGTTCCTGCCGGCAAAAGCGTTCTGGTTTTTCGATATATCGGTTATACATCCCGCGAAGTTACAGTGGGTAATGGCAGCCTGATCAACGTAGAGCTTGAAGAAGCAAGTCAGCAGCTGGAAGACAGGGTAGTTGTACAAGCCTATGGTACTGCTAAACGTGGCGCGCTAACCAATTCAATTGCGACAGTGAATGCCGCAGATTTTGAAAAAAGACCGCTGACTAACCTCACTACTGCGCTTGCAGGTGCCGCACCAGGTATCCAAACCAGTTCAGGAAGCGGTCAGCCAGGTGCTGGATTAGCCATCCGGATCCGTGGTTTTGGGTCTATTACAGGAAGCATGGAGCCTTTGTATGTATTGGATGGTGCTCCTTATGATGGTGCCATCAGCAGTATTAATCCCAATGATATTGAAAGTATATCCGTTTTAAAGGATGCTTCTGCTTCAGCCTTATATGGAAGTCGCGCCGCAAATGGTGTAATTATGCTGACTACCAAAAAAGGTGCAAAAAACCGTGATGTGATAGATGTAAAAGCAACTACAGGTATAACGTCGAGGGGCTTATCAAATTATGAAAAAGTAGATGCCTTCCAGTATTATCCATTGTTGTGGGAATCACTTCGCAACCAAACATTGGCGAATGGTGGTACGCTTGATGCTGCAAACCAGACGGCAACTAATGGGATTAAAACCAGTTTGGTTTACAATCCTTTTAATGTACCAGACAATCAAATTGTGGGTACAGACGGCAGAATTAACCCTTCGGCCTCCTTACTTTATCCTGATGACTTAAGCTACCGCGATGCGATGCAAAGAACAGGTATCCGCCAGAATTATTCATTGGGTTTCAGGGGCGGTGCTGATAAGTCTACCTATTTTGTGTCTATGGATTACCTCGATGATAAAGGTTTCTCCAAAGCGAGTGATTTTAACAGGATTACGGGAAGGGCGAAAGTAGACTTTCAACCAAAAAAATGGCTCAAAGCAGGAGCCAATCTGGCGGGAACGCTTTCAAAAACCTTATCTGCTAATGAAGATGCAGGGATCAATGAAAATCCATTTTACGTGGATCTGTTAATGGCGCCAATTTATCCGGTGTACAAACATGATGCTACGGGTGCATTCATTTATGATGAAGCCGGGGAGAAGGTTTTTGATGATGGCGAGCAGCGACCTCAGTTTCAGGGACGTAATATCCTGGCAGAAACCCTGGCAAACCAGTTGTATAACAAAAGGAATGCTTTGAATGCCAGAACATACGCTGAAGTAAGTTTCCTGAACGATTTCAAATTTACGGCCAACTTTGCGGTGGATATGAATAACTATGAATACCTGTTCTACAGAAATCCTGATATAGGTGATGGAAAAACAGTGAACGGGCGGACATTAAGGACAAACAGTAAAACACAGTCGACCACTATCAATCAATTATTAAACTATAATAAAACTATAGGAAAACATCATATAGATGCGTTGTTAGGTCATGAATATTACCGTTACAATTATACTTATTTATCCGCCAGGCGCGAAAACCTGGTAGTTATTGGTCCCGTTGAATTGGATAACTATACCAATCCTGCAGTAGTAGATTCATATGTAGATAACTATAAATTAGAAAGTTTTTTCTCCCGGGTACAGTATGATTTTGACAGCCGTTATTTCCTGACCGGGTCACTAAGACGCGATGGATCATCCAAATTTTCACCTGATTCACGTTGGGGCAACTTCTGGTCTGTTGGCGCGGGCTGGCAGCTAAACAATGAATCTTTCCTTAAAGGTCAAAGCTGGATAGACCTGCTTAAACTGCGTGCTTCTTATGGCCAGGTAGGATCTGATGCACTGAATGGCTATTACCTGTACCAATCATACTATGATATCGGCAATAATAACAATACCGAAGCAGGTATCACACGAGCAAGGGCCGTGGGTAATTTAGACCTGAAATGGGAGTCAAACGCCAGTTTTGATGCAGCCGTGGACTATAGTTTTTTCAAAAACCGTATCAATGGTACTGTAGAATATTTCAATAGAAATTCTAAAGATTTGTTATTCAATGTGCCGCTTCCTTTATCAACCGGACTGACGCAACAGCCGCAAAATATTGGCAGCATGTATAACCGTGGTGTAGAAATTCAGGTAGGTGGCGATATCATCCGTAAAAATGATTTCTCATGGAACATGAACATCAACTGGACTAAATTTAAAAACAAGATCACAAAATTACCTGATGGCCAGCCGTCTATTATTGATGGAACTAAAAACCGTCAGGTCGGTCAGTCGATGTATGATTATTGGTTGAGAGACTGGTATGGCGTAGATCCGGCGAATGGTAAAGAATTATACACTGCCGATCCTGCGATTACCGACGCTGCTGCTTTTACCAATGACAAAGGTGATAGGGTAACAACAGATGCCAACTCTGCATTGTATCATTACGCAGGAACGGCCATTCCTGATTTTTACGGAAGTGTTAACAATACTTTTAATTATAAGAACTTTTCATTGAGTTTCATGGTCATGTACCAGTCGGGCGGAAAAGCATACGATTCAGATTACGAATCGCTCATGTACAATGGCTCTTACGGACGTGCTTTGCATGTAGATGCCTTAAACAGATGGCAAAAACCGGGTGATATTACTGATGTGCCTATCCGCAATACAGGGACTACAATGTATGACAGCGACCGTTGGTTGATAGATGCGTCGTCACTAAGCTTGCGTACGGCGTCGTTAACCTATAACTTTTCAAAAAATCTGGTGAGTAAAATCGGTGCCAGCAAAGCCCAGTGTTTTGTGACCGGCGAAAACCTCTTTATCATTTCCAGAAGAAAAGGACTGGATCCAACGCAATCATTTACAGGGGTATCTTCATACACCTATGCCCCAACACGTGTACTTACTTTAGGCGTAAACATTAACCTCTAATATCACAGTTATGAAATTTAAAAAACTCTATATATTAATCGGCCTCACGCTTATGCTTGTTGCCTGCAGTAAGGAAGATTTGAATACTTTACCGACGTCTGGTGTGCCCTCAGAGGTAGCATTGGACAATATCGACAATGTCAGCAAAGCATTAAATGGTATCTATCGTATCTTATATACACAGTATACCAATCAGCACCGTGACGGACAAGGTGCTATTATGATCAATTTAGATGCAATGGGAGAGGACTATGTACGTACCAATGCGTCGTACGTATACCATTATCAGTCTTACCGCTGGACGGCTCATAGAAATGCTGCAGATGATAATGTGAACTCATTTGCTTATGCCTACTACTATATCATTATCTCCAATGCCAATATGATTATTAGCAATCTTGATGGCGTTGAAGGTACGGCAGCCCAAAAAGCAATTATCAGAGGAGAATCATTGGCTTTAAGGGCATGGGCGCATTTTCAATTGGTACAACTTTACGGCAAACGTTATGATGCTGCAACGGTGCCAAATAGCCAGCCTGGCGTACCTATCGTGATCACACCTGGTACTGAAGGACAACCGCGATCTACTGTAGAAGCCGTTTATGCCCAAATCAACAAGGATCTGGACGAAGCAATTGTTAATCTCGCCGCAACACCTGCGTCACGTAGTGGTATAGCTAAAACACATATTAATGTCAATGTGGCCAAAGGCTTTAAAGCACGCGTTGCATTGACAATGCAAAACTGGGCCGATGCAATAAAGTTTGCTAGAGAAGCCCGTGCCGGAGTTGATAACCTGATGACCAATGCGGCCTACTTACAAGGTTTCACCAATATCGATAATAGTGAATGGTTGTGGGGAATTATGCAGCCGGCAGATCAGGTGCCAACTTATGGCTCTTTTTACAGCTATATGTCTGCTAATTTTAACTCTGCTTTCACACGCGTAAATCCTAAACTGATCAACTCGCTGTTGTACGCAAAAATAAAAACTACAGATATCAGAAAAAAACTTTGGTGGAATGGCACAACGGCCGATGCGGTAAACTTTCCGGGCGTATTGTCTACTGCTGGCGTTCCAGTAGCGGGTCAGACCAAAACAATTTATCAGCACCGCAAATACCTGGTGCAGGATCCATCAACAAGGGCTGGACATATCCCATACATGCGTATCGCTGAGATGTACCTCATTGAAGCGGAGGCGCAGGCACGTTCTGGAAATAACGCAGCTGCCGCACAGGCATTGTTACCGATGGCTAAAAACCGTGACGCAAGTTATGTATTGTCGACAGCCACAGGAGCCGCATTAATAGATGAGATTATGGTACAGCGACGTATTGAGCTTTGGGGCGAAGGGTTCAGGTTCCTCGATCTGAAACGTACCAATGCTGATCTGGACAGGAGAGGTGCAAACCATAAAGTTGACGTAGCAAATATATTATATGTACCTGCAGGCGATCCTTCATGGCAATGGCTTATTCCGCAAGACGAAATAAATTCTAACCCGGCAATTGAACCTGGCGACCAAAATCCATAGCGGATATTGATAGTTATAATGACTAATTTTATTTTATGATCATTCAATCAGCATACCAAAGACTGTCCCCGTGGCAGTCTTTTAACATTTTACGTTTTTCTGTATTGTTCACTGGCGTAGTTTTAATTTACGGCTGCCATACAGTTAAGCAGGCAACGACAGCCGAAAGCGGAAAAAGTAGTAATAAAACCAGTGTTACTACTGATACTGTTTCTGACGGGATCAGCTGGCAGCAGCGTAAAGACTATACATTTAGTAATGGTAAACTTGTATTTACCAATCGTTTCGCCACTGCAAGGTTGAATAATGTAACGCAGCAAAACGACAGCACTTACACACTGGATATATTGCCAGAAAATGCGCGTATCAATCCTAGTCCCTGGTATGCCTTCAAGGTTTGGTCGGCCGTAAAAAGAAACATATATCTCACGCTTCAATACCCGGGGTATAAACACCGTTACGATCCAAAGCTAAGTTTCGATTACAAAACCTGGCAGCCGCTTGGCTCTCCGGTGACTGTCACAGCAGATGAACATCAGGCAAGCTTTAAGCTGGTGGTCGCTACAGATACAATTGCAGTCGCAGGGCAGGAGCTGATCAGTTCTGCTGATACCTACAAATGGGTAGATACCATCGGGCGATTGCCTTTTATAAAAAAGGAAATTGCCGGGAAAAGCCTTAAAGGTAAAAATATACCTGTCCTCATTACCAAGGGAAGTGATGGTAAAAAGATTATTGCCGTGCTAAGCCGTCAGCATCCACCAGAGGTAACAGGGTACATGGCCATGCAGGAATTTATTCGTACCACCCTGGCAAACACAGCACTTGCAAAACAATTCCGTGAAAAATATGAACTGATAATCTTTCCCATATTAAATCCAGATGGCGTAGATGAAGGAAACTGGCGGCACAGCGCTGCGGGAGTTGATCTTAACAGGGACTGGACAATTTTCATGCAACCAGAAACAAGGGCTGTGAGAGATTATGTACTTAAAACCGCGAAAAAGCAGGATGCAAAAGTGTATTTCGCCATTGATTTCCACTCCACTTTTTATGATGTGTTTTATATTAACGAACTTAAAGATCCAAACAGTTCAAACAGCCCTGGTTTTACCGTACAGTGGCTGGATGCGGTTAAACTGGCTATTAAAGGTTTCAAACCTAACATTAAACCGTCCGGAAATGGTGGTGATGTGTCTAAAAGTTGGTTCAGCAGGGTAATGGGAGCTGAAGCAATTACGTATGAAGTAGGCGATAATACTTCGAGGGACCAGTTAAAGTTGAAGGGAAAGGTTGCTGCGGAAGAAATGATGAAATTGTTACTAAAATAATGAAATGTTATCTTTATTAAAATAACGTAGTATAAGAGGAGGTTGCATCATTAAAAATGATCAGCCTCCTTTTTTGTGGAAGTGCTGTCATGGCCAATCGTTGTTTCTCAGGCAGTGGCTCATTTATACAAAATCCTGCCTGGCTGTTAACATGTGCTGTAAACGCTCAAACATACTAAACCAGCTTTGGTATGCGCCTGTTTTTTTAGCTTCTTCTTCTGCAACAGTTTGATGTAAGGTAACCTTGGTTTGATTTCCGACAGGGGTAAAAGTAACTGTTGTGACAAGGGCTTCTGGCCATTCATCAGATTTTCCAGCTTCGGTGGCACTCGCGTTATCTCCATTTTCATTGGAGAGGACCATTGAGAAAACAAGTTTTTCTGGAAAGGTTACTTCGTTATAAATGCCTTTTATCCAGCAATTACCATGTACAGGATCATCAATACAGGAATGGAATTTACCACCTGCTTTTACCTCAATGCTTTTGAATTCAATTGTGCATCCCTCGGGTGCATACCAATGTTTTAAATGTTCAGGATCAGTCCATGCGCCAAATACGAGTTCCCGCGGGGCATCGAACAGATGGGTGATGAATAGGTCTTTTTTATTTGTCTCCATTTCCTTTAGTTTTTAATTCATTTATATAATCATCTAATTTTTCAAATCTTCCTGACCAGTGTTTTCTGGATTGTTCTATCCAGGTGGTTACTTCCTCTAGCCGGTCCAATTGCGCTTCGCAAAATCTGTCCCTTCCACTTTGCCTGATTACCACTAGTCCACAATCAACCAGTATTTTCACATGGAGGGAAATAGCCTGTCTGGTCATGTCAAAGTTTTCTGCCAATGCGTTCACATTATAAGGCTGCGAAGCAACAAGGTTGATAATTTCCCGGCGGGTAGGATCGGCTATTGCCTGATAGACGTCTCGTCTGGCTTTCATAATGTGCAAGTATATGCTTGCAAATATAAGTGCAAGTATTTGCTTGCGCAAATAAAATTGAATTTATTCATAGTTGTGCGCTAACGATAATGATTGTAGACCCTATATCGAAGGAGCGGGTTTTAGAGAAATAAAATAGTTGATATAAGAGAAAAAGGCTGTTGGAGTGCAAGTATGCGTGATTAAGTGTATTAAGAGCACAGTAAAAAAATAAGTCTACTGTCTTAGTAGATTATACTTTATTTTTTTATGTTTGTGTGATCACATGAAAACATTAAAAGTTATACGAATCCATCTCTTATCAGGGATTGCCAATGGGCATTATTGGATTAACATCTTCCCAAGGGACGTTATGACGTGTTGTTGTTGTTGACAATTTTCTCTATCTCAGTGTATTACAGCGAGGTTAGCACTTTCAGCTGACCAGGTCGCTTGCAGTTATAGCATCCCTGACTATTTTGTTCATCCTTTAATGTTTGTCGCATGGCTACCCGTACAGCGCTGTTTTTGAAAACAGCAGTTTTTGCAATTACCCTTTTATTTAGTCAATTTTCCTTTGCCCAGGTGTTTGCGCATCGTGGCTATCTCTCTGCTGTCTCTGCCAATCCACATGCGGTTTTAATAACACCTCATCTGACGGCTTCCAAATCAGAGACTACCGTAGATTCTGCAGCAGTTATCAATATCTCAAGAGAACAGGGCAGACTATCAAATTATATGAAAGACCTTGGAATACCAGATCAGCAGTATGAATATAAGTCGCGCAAAAAGTTCTATTATCATTTGGCCAATGCATTTGCCCGCTTAAGGTTATATCCATTAGCAATGAAATGTTTTTTTAAAGCTGTAAGATCCAATGCAGAAATTGATAGTTTATCCTTACACACTTATGGCCAGAGCGATTTAGAAAACAGCGGGTTGGAGTTGAGCACCAGAGATGATTCTGCTGTAGGAACCAAAGCTTTGGCTCTGAAAAATAAGAAGAAGGATAAAAAAAGCATGCGCACCAGCTTTCAGCAAATAGCGGGGAATTTCAACGACGGTAAAACGGCAGTTGCCTATGCATTATTATTCCATGTAAAACAGCCGGCTCCCGGTAAACGTAAAATATTTGTCTGGGTAAATACCGGGCACACTTTTATCACATTAATCAAATACAATTCAGATTCTACGTATGCTTCCGCATCTTTTGGATTTTACCCGGATAAAGAGCAGATGTTATCAGCAACCCCCATTGCGCCTACCACATCGGCAACGTTTAAAGATGATGCCGGGCACCTATGGGACGAGGTATTGGGTAAGTTTATTTCGAAGCGTAATTTCGAAAATATACTCGAACTAACTCAAAAATTTGAAGGGATGACCTACAACCTGAACAAGCAGAACTGTACTGATTTTGGTTTACAGGCTGCCAGTCTTGCGGGAATTCATATCACTGATACATCAGGTAAATGGCCTTTGGGGAAAGGTAATAATCCAGCGGTAACAGGACAAAGCATTTTAAAGGGAATGGTTAAAAATGCGGATAGTATACAGAAGAGGGAGATTTTTGTTGATCAAACTGTCAGCGGCCAACGTGCCGATTTACATTTTGATTATTAAGAAACGCAAACTATAAACGTGGGAAATGACAAGAAATACGTTATATATTCCTAAGTTTGATTTTAGCTGTCCTCAAATTACCAATGGCATTACCTACACCCAAAGACTGGCGTTTCAAATTGCATGAGATCATTTATGAGTCAAACACCCGGGCGGGAAAGGCGTTTGATGTGGCATTGTTGTTCGCAATTTTTACCAGTATCATCATTATCATGTTGGATAGTGTTGAAAGTCTTCACAAAGAATACGGGAAGATTTTCAGTATAGTAGAATGGATTTTTACCGGATTATTTACTGTTGAATATACCTTACGGCTGATTAGCATCCGTACACCTATCAGGTATGTATTTAGCCTGTTGGGGATCATAGACCTGATTGCGCTTATTCCTTCTTATCTCAGTATTTTCTTTGCCGGGGCGCAGTCGCTGCTTGTATTTCGCGCCTTACGACTGATGAGGGTTTTCCGGATCTTTAAGCTTGGCCAGTTTTTAACAGAGATCAACTTTCTTAAAGTTGCGTTAAAGGGTAGTTTAAGAAAGATCAGCATATTTTTGCTTACTGTACTTACTCTTACCGTCATCCTGGGATCTATTATGTACCTGGTAGAGAAGAGAGAAAATGGATTTTCCAATATACCTGAAAGTATTTACTGGGCTATTGTAACCATTACAACCGTTGGTTACGGAGATATATCACCAATTACACCGATGGGGAAATTTGTAGCTTCTGTGGTGATGCTCATCGGCTACGCCATTATTGCCGTGCCAACGGGCATACTTACACATGATCTGGCTATGGCAGCGAGGCAAAAAAAGGAACTGCCCGAATCATGCCCAAACTGTAGCAGTGAGGGACATGATACTGACGCTTTGTTTTGTAAGTATTGCGGGTCGTCGCTTTACTCTTAAAATTTAGCTTTGAACACTTGTTTACCCCCAACAATTGTACTCAGCACTTTAATAGATTCAATTTTAAGGGGATCTATTGTCGTGATATCTTTATCTAAGATCACATAATCGGCTAGTTTTCCTTTCGTTAAAGATCCCTTGATTTTCTCTTCAAATGTTCCATATGCACCATTAATCGTATAGGCCTTTAATGCTTCCTCCACGGTAACTTTTTGTTCAGGGATCCAGCCATTTGGATTTGCACCATCAAGAGTGCGGCGGGTTACGGCAGCATAGATACCAATAATCGGATCCGCAGGGGCTACCTGCCAGTCACTGCCAAAAACAAGCTTAACACCCGCATCTAACAGAGACCTGAACGCATAAGTAGTTTTTGCACGTTCATGTCCGATAATTTTTTCTGCCCATTGCCCATCATCAATGGCATGGTACGGCTGTACACTAGCAATGACATCTAATTCTTTAAATCTTTTAATATCTGAAGGTTTGATATGCTGTGCATGCTCTATTCTAAATCTCCTGTCTTTTTTGCCGTCTGCTTTTTCCATTTTCTCGCAGAGGTTTAAGAGTGTATTGATTGACCGGTCTCCAATAGCGTGGATTAACAAATGAAGACCTACACTGTCGGCTGATTTTATTCGCTGATATAGTACATTTTCTGGTACTACAAAAAAGCCGGAATCTCGTGGCGCATCAGTAAACGGCTTAAGAAATGCTGCTGTGTGTGATCCCAGGGAGCCATCAACAAAACCTTTCAAAGCACCAAAACGAAGCCAATTATCGCCAGTTCCCTCTTCCTTTATTTGTTTAGCTAGTTTTTCCCAGTTTTTTAATTCAGCAACGGCATAAACTCGCGTTTTAAAGTTCCTCTTTTTTATAGCTGTTCAAAACCACCAGCAAACTTAAAAGTGCTGTGCAGTAGGATTTATTGCCAATGGTTAAAGTTGTTTTTTTCATTTTTGTACTTTAATATAATGTACATAGATATAAAACTTAAATCGAATAGCCCGTGTACGATTAATATAATATAATCTTTGGACAAAATTCATTAGTTAGATACGAGATAATAGGTGGGATAGAGTTTTAGGAGTGATTTTGATAACAACCAGTATTCTTTATTGCCGTAAACAGTGCCGATCAATGAAAACATGACAAATACATTGATATTTATCTCAAAAGAGCCTTATATCTTTGTCCCAAAATGCTGATAGCTGATAGATAAGAATGATGATGCGAAAAAAACAATGGATAGCCCTTTCATTTCTGGTGATTATACTCATGCTTTCTGTAGCTTACACGTATAATAAACTCAAGAGAGACAAAGAGATTTCAGGTTTTCTGCAAAGCCCGGAAACTAAGGAGGTGTCGGGCATTGCCGCTTCGGGAGTTTTCGATAATATCTATTATATTCATAATGACAGTGGAGATACGAGCAGGTTTTTTGCAATTACACCCAAGGGGAATTTAGTATCGACTTTTTATTTTCAAAAGGATAAGGAGGCGCCTGCAACCCAGCTTGATTGCGAAGATATCGCTGTAAGTAAAGGACCCAAGGCAGGTAAAAGTTATGTGTACCTTGGCGATATTGGTGATAATTTTTACCAGCGTTCTTATCTTACCATTTATCGTTTCGAAGAAAAGAAATCATGGATCAGCAATCCAGTAAACCATGTAGCTGCTGCCCAGCTTCGTCTCAGCTATCCCGACGGCAGAACTGACGCGGAGACAATGATGGTAGACCCGGTTCAAAATCTCCTATATATTGTAAACAAGAGAACAGATACCATTCATGTGTATACCACTCCATTGATTTTTAAAAACATGGAAAAACGTGTGCTTACGCTGCGGAGTAAAATCCATTTCTCTGGGTACAAACCAGTGAAATACATTACGTCGGGTGATATTTCAAGGGATGGCAGTAAAATTTTGCTGAAAAGTTACGGCAAAGTTTACTATTGGGAACGCAATGGAAATGAACCTGTTTGGGAAACGTTAAAGCGCAAACCAATTGAACCACATTATGATTTGCAGCGGCAGGGGGAGGCTATTGGGTTTACACCAGATGGGGAAGGTTATTATTGCACTAGCGAAGGTTCTTTTGCTGCAATTTACTATTACAATACGCCTTAAATATTGTAATGGCGACTTACTAATCAGCCCCAAACTGTAGCTATCATGGTTAATTACGCGTATATATAAGGTTTTATGCCAGACCCTTTTCAGTTTTCTTTTGGTCTAACCTCCTTTACAACCGCTTTAACCTATATATAGTCTGTTTTTACCCCGGCTTTACCCCCGGGGGTAAAGCCGGGGTAAAAACAGACTATAGTAGTGCTATTTTTAGACTAAGTTAGTACCGACCAAAAAGTGAGTACTTCTGGTCTGCAATCAAATTTTGTATATAGCTAATATATTTCTTTTATAAAGCTCGTCATATTGAATAAACTTCATAGAGTGCAAGACGATACCGGAAACAATGAGCGCATGCGAAGCCAGGTTTGGAAGTAGTGATAACGTATCTCTTTTTATCCCTTGTCCTTGTTAGCTATATTTGGCTTTGCGCCTGAATGATCTGACTTAGGATATTTTTGCGGTATCATCAAATAGTGTTTGATACAAAACTACAATAGCTTTGTTTACCAAACAAAGCTATTTAACAAGGCATTTGTTGATATAACAAAATTAAATCATTGATTGCGAATAGTTTGTTTCACTTTTTCTCTATGCTGCTCACCCCAGTTGCCCAATTCACGCAGTACACCGTCCAGCGTATTGCTGTACGGTGTAGCCTCATAATATACCGTAATCGGCACGGATGCGTATTCTTTCTTTTCAATAAAACCATGCATTTCAAGATCACGGAGTTCTTTTGCCAAAACTTTGGGCGTAATGCCCTCTACTAAACCAAGTATCTCGTTGAAACGGAGTGGCTTCTGCTTTAGCGTGAAGATCAACGGAAACTTCCACTTCCCATTCAAAACGTATAGTGCATCACTGATGTACTTAACTTTCGAAACGCACTCCTGTTTGGCATGAACTTCCTCATTTACAATAGTCTTCATGACTGCAAATTTACTGACTTTCCTCTAAGATACTGCTTTCCTCAGGGTAACTTATATTCTGTGATTTCTATAATGACCGTTCTGTTTGGTCCTCACCAGTATAGTTAGTGAACAGGTAGAAAGGTTTATGCTGACCGTCTCGTATACCATTCTACTAAATAGCATAGCGCGCCTTTATGATGCGAAGGTTCTTAAACCGACGCTCACTAAAGCGAGAAAAACGCTAGCAAACCCAACGTTATGCTAGTTTCTATGCGTTCTCGCCGGACTCACACGGTGGAATGTACTATAGTCCGATTACAGCCTACACAATTTCCGCTCTTTAAAATCACAGCTTTTCGTTCGTAAGTATTAACAAGACATATATCATTGTGTGGGTTCAACGACAATTCCCTGCCTTTTCAAGATGTTCACGCTGTCCTTGTGAAATAATATCGCGTCAGACAACATTCCCGGGTTAGTGTAGAGTGCTTGCAATATATAGCTTCTATCTTTGGAAAAATAATAACTTATATATTCTCCGGGAAGGTGGTCTGCCGTAAAGTTGCCAACAAAATTCAGCTTCCCGTAGCTGGGGTTAGCTTTCCAGGACTCTGCCCGGATATCTGTTTTTCTAAACATTCTCGTAGACGAACCTAGGGGTTCGAAACGGATACTGTCAAAATCACCATACACGTAAAATGAATCGGTTATCGAGCCAGAAAGATAATGATGTTGATCCCAAAATGCTTTTCCACTAAGTTCACCCGTTTCCCCTCTAGGTACTTTTTCAAACGATACGTAACGATATCCGCCAGTATCACTATTGTTCTTAAATGCACATGCTGAGAACATGATTGAGATGGTAAATAACAAAATCCTGAAATGTTTGATTGAACTGTCCATATGTTAGCTACTGAAATGCCGACTTGTTTGATCTTTAGATTGGTAAGAAAAGTAAAGCCACAGCCACCCCAGCCATTAACTCCTCCTCCGTCATAGGTAATCCAAACAAAAAACCCTGTAAACGTTAATTTACAGGGTTTTTGCGCTTTTTACAGCTTTTGTTGCGGAGGAAGAGGGATTCGAACCCTCGGTACCGTTGCCAGTACGACAGTTTAGCAAACTGTTCCTTTCGGCCACTCAGGCATCCCTCCGTTTAAATTTGTTACCCGTTTTTCGGGATTGCAAATATAGTAATTCAAACATATTTGCAAAAATTATTTACACATTTTGTAGGTAATCTATACGCACATGATAGATGCTCATAAGCATAGTCTTGAATATCAGCTTTATAGTTTCAAGATCTTTTAACGTTAAATCGCAGTTATCTAACTGATTTTGCTCCAATTTGTAGTTTATGATGCGTTCTACCAGATCATTTATGTTTTGCGCATCCGGATTTTTGATACTTCTTGACGCTGCTTCGACCGAATCGGCCAGCATTAATACTCCAGTTTCTTTAGAAAATGGTATAGGACCAGGATAACGGAAGATATTTTCATCAACAAACTTTTCAGGAGAATTCTTGAGGAACGACTGGTAAAAATAATCTACCCGCGTATTTCCATGGTGAGTTCTGATGAAATCGATCACACTTTCCGGTAACTGGTTCCTGCGGGTAATTTCTATGCCCTTGTGAACGTGTTTGATGATGATCTGGGCACTTTGCTCGTAAGGCAGCTTATCATGCGGGCTAAGCGACGTATTTTGGTTTTCGATAAAGTACTGTGGGTTTTCAATCTTACCTATGTCGTGGTACAGCGCACCGGCCCTCACGAGCAGAGAGTTTCCACCGATCTTAAAAATTGCTGCTTCAGCAAGGTTGGCAACCTGTAGCGAATGCTGAAAAGTGCCCGGTGCTTTAAATGCCAGCTCTCTCAACAGTTTATTGTTGGTATTGGTCAGCTCAATCAGTGCCACATCAGAAGTAATTCCAAATACGCGTTCAAAAGCGTAAATCAAGGGATAGGCGAGGAGCGAAAGCAATACGCTGATGGTAAAAGGTACAAAGTTTATCCATTCAATTTCACTGAACGAACCTTCACGCAAGAGCGCGATGCCCAGAAAACAGATGAAATAAGCGGTTAAAATAAACAATGCAGATAAAAGTAGCTGTTCTCTTTTGATCAGGTTACGAATACTATAGATGGCAACCATCCCGGCAGTAGTTTCGTAAAAAACAAACTCAAAGCTATTTGGTACAAAGAATCCAGCGATTAGGATCACCAATAAATGCAGATAAAGCGCAAGCCGGGTATCAAACAGGATCCTGATGATAATCGGCACAATACAAAACGGAATATAATATACATTTGGCAGGTTCAGCTTTACCGACCAGGTGAGTGCAAGCAGCATCGAGGTGATCACCAGCAGGAGCAACGATAACTGACGGTTATCAGCAAATATATCCTTCCTGAACATATACAGGAATACCATCAATAAACTCAGGATAAAAGCAACCAGTAAAATCTGCCCAAGGTATACCAGCTTGCTATCGCCAATGGTTTTCGTTTGTGCCTCGTATGTTTCTTTGAAAGATTGCAGTTTCTGGAACGTATCGTCATCTATCACATTGTTTTTTGCAATAATAACTTCTCCTTTTTGTACCATTCCCCTGGTGGTCGACAAACTGTTAATTGTATTGTCCTGTACAATTGCGGTTAGTTTTTCATCAAATACTATATTGGGTTGCAGATGATCTTCAACCAGGTTCATCACCACTTCCTTCTCTTTTAAATTGATAGACGTAAAAGTGCTGTTAAAATAATCGAGTGCCGATTGTACGGTGTACAAATCCTGTGTACTGACGGTCGTTGAGATATTGTTATTCAACATCGAGATATCATAGAATTTCTTATCCTTCTGATGTTTCGGATTGATAGCTATAATTCCTTTATCATAAATACTTTTTAATAATTTGAGCGAGGCAGTTTTAGTGAGTTCCTTGCTCTCCTCAGGAAATGCATTGCCACGCCATTTCACATCAAATTCGTTGGCAAAGGCTTCCTGAACACTATTAATCAGGTTTGGGTCGTAGCGGTAAATCGGCAGAACATTCTCTAATGCATCTTTTTTATCAATATTTACCTGCGGGCCCGTCTTCAGGATGGCAAAGCTGAACGGAGAAATCAGGTCTTTGTTCAGCCAAACCCTGCCTTTTTGGAATTCATAACGGAAACGGGGTTGCTTGGGCAGGAAAAAAGTGATAATGAGCACAGTAAGTGCCATCATAATATACTTGATATTAGATGAATACTTTCTGTATAATATCTTGTGGGAGTTCTTTTTGATTTTAGCCAAAATGATGTTATGTTATTTATTTGTAAAGTTACGCAATATCACTCTTTTTATACCATCTGGCGATGATATATATAATCAGTAAAAATACCCACCACAGCTTAAAATCGAAATTCAGCACATACTTAAAACTATCAATTAATAGTCTGAAAAAATCACCGGCAGAGGTCATCTCTGCAGGATAACTAATCCATTGTCTAACAAAGCGTACAATGCTGGCGATAGTGATCAGTAATACACCAATGATAATAGCTTGTTTTAAAGGGTTACGCGTTTCTGTCTCTGTTGTATTTTCTTCCATCACAGCAATATAACTAATTATATATGCTATATACAATACAGCCGCCGATCTGTTCTTCCTCAGCAAATAATTTTGACAATCAATATCTTTTATATTCACTATTTTTGCTCAAATTTTTAACTATGCAGCAAAGTGTCCTGATTATCGATGATGAAAAAAAGATATGTAGTCTTTTGGCGAGAATTATTGAGTTGGAAGGATTTACCGTATTTCAAGCCAATACAGCGAAAGAAGGATTGAAAGTTTTGGCTAATCAGGAAATCCATGTAGTAATCAGTGACGTGAAACTGCCGGATATGAATGGTTTGGAACTGGTGAAACAAATTAAGGAGCTGAAACCTTACGCAGAAGTGATCAGCCTAACTGCTTTTGGGACAATCCAGGATGGTGTTAAGGCTATGCGTAACGGCGCGTTCGACTACATTACTAAAGGTGATGATAATGATAAGATCATTCCGCTGGTATATAAAGCGATGGATAAGGCCAAACTCCAGTTCCGCGTGTTTGAGCTGGAATCAAAAATACAGAAACAATACGATTTCAGTTCTATTCTGGGACAATCGAAACCAATCCTTTCTGCGATAGACCTGGCGAAAAGGGTATCTCCTACAGATACCACGGTATTGTTACTTGGAGAAACGGGTACCGGGAAGGAAGTATTTGCACAGGCCATCCATCAGGATAGCTCGCGGAAACTTAAACCTTTTGTGGCACTCAATTGCAGTGGTTTTAATCCGGACCTGCTGGAAAGTGAACTCTTTGGATATAAACAAGGGGCTTTTACGGGAGCGCAAAAAGATAAAAAAGGCTTGCTCCAGGAAGCAAATGAAGGTACCCTGTTTTTGGATGAAATTGGGGAAATGAACCTCGATCTTCAGGCGAAACTGCTGCGCGTGCTTGAAAACCAGACTTTTATTAAGGTGGGGGATACGCAAACTACCAAGGTGAACGTGAGGATTATCGCTGCCACAAACCGCGACCTGAAACTGGAAGCTGAAGAAGGACGGTTCCGCCTCGACCTTTTTTACAGGCTGTCGGTTTTTTCTATTGAACTGCCCTCGCTCAATGAAAGAAAAGGGGACATTGCGATGATTGCAAAGTTCTACCTGAAGCAGTTTGCCGCAAAAGTGAATAAACCCGATTTTACAATGGACAATCAATTTATTGAGCTGCTCCAAAACCATACCTGGAAGGGCAACATCAGGGAGCTGAAAAATGTGATCGAAAGGGTAGTTATCCTTTCTGACGGACCCGTCCTTCAGGCCTCACTTTTGCCTTATGAGTTTCATCAGGGAAATATCGAAGGCGACGCGATGAAAATGGAAACGGTAGAAAAAATGCACATTATGAAGGTGTTAAAGTATACTGGTAACAACAAAACTGAAACTTCAAGGCTTCTGGGAATAGGGCTTACTACCCTTTACCGTAAACTGGAAGATTATCATATTAGCTAAACCTCTTTAGACTCATTCTATACTGTGTTTTATAGGCAATCAACGCCCTTTTAGCGAAACAAAAGCCCGAAATTGCTGGTTGTTAAAACTGAAATAAACACGTTTATGAAAGAAAATGAATCACGGGAAAAGGAAGAAATGGAATTAACGGGCAACTCGCGCCGCGACTTCCTTAAAAAATCTTCCCTGATCACTGCTGTTGCCCTAACTCCGGTGGCGGCTGTGAAGGCATCTGAGCTCAGGCTGGACGAACGATTGTCCGACGCCATTGAACAGATGCCTTTAAATATCGAAATCAACGGTAAAACATACAATCTTAAAGTTGAACCCCGCACTACGCTGCTTGACCTGTTAAGGGAAAAGCTTAACCTGACTGGCACCAAAAAAGGTTGCGACCAGGGACAATGTGGCGCCTGTACGGTTCACATTGATGGGGTACGGGCCAACTCATGCCTGCAACTGGCCATTATGAATGACGGTGCAAAGATCACTACGATTGAAGGATTGGCGAAAGGAGATGAACTGCACCCGATGCAGGAAGCGTTCATCAAACATGACGGCTTCCAGTGCGGGTATTGCACCCCGGGACAGATTATGTCGGCGGTTGCCTGTATACATGAAGGCCACGCAAATTCTGAAACTGAAATCAGGGAATTTATGAGCGGTAATATCTGCCGCTGTGGTGCATACGCTAACATAGTGAATGCAATCAAGGAAGTTAAAGCAGGAGGTAACGTATGAACAATTTCCAATACAAAAGGGTAAGCAGCACAACTGCTGCGATCTCAGAATTGTCTAAAAATCCGGCTGCGAAGATAGTTGCCGGCGGTACAAACATGATTGATTTAATGAAATACGGCGTGATGGCCCCGGAAAAACTGGTGGATATTAACCGTTTGAATTTCGACGATATCAGAAAACAACCAGGGATGCTGCATATTGGCGCAACAGTTAGAAACGCAGTTGCCTCTGAAAATGCAGATGTGCTTAAATATCAGCCGCTGCTTTCTATGGCCATGCTTTCGGGTGCTTCAGCCCAGTTGAGAAACAAAGCTACAATGGGGGGTAATTTATTGCAACGTACGCGATGTAGCTATTTTTATGACATCAGTGCGCCCTGTAACAAAAGGAAACCTGGTTCAGGATGCAGTGCAATTGGTGGTTTTAACAGAATGCATGCCATATTTGGTACCAGTACTTCTTGTATTGCAGTAAACCCCAGTGACATGAATGTGGCGCTGACGGCATTGGATGCAGTAATTCTGGTTTCGGGACCTAAAGGCGACAGAAAAATTCCTATTGCAGATTTCCACCGTTTGCCTGGCGCAACGCCCGAATTAGATACTACGCTGGATAAAAAGGAAGTGATCACTGGCCTTGTTATTCCCGACAATAATTTCGCAGCAAACTCTTACTATTTGAAAGTGCGCGACCGTGCCTCATATGCATTTGCATTGATTTCGGTTGCGGTGGCAATGGAACTGGAGGGGACTACAATTAAAGATATCCGCCTGGCAATGGGCGGGGTGGCACACAAGCCATGGCGTTTAAAAGAAGCGGAAGAAATGCTGAAAGGTAAACAGGCTTCGGTAGAGAATTTTAAAATGGCGGCAGAACTGGCAATGAAAGGTGCCAAAGCTTATCAGTATAATGCTTTTAAGCTCAAGTTGGCCCCAAATACAATGGTCCAGGCGTTAAAAACAGCTTCGGGAATAAAAGCGTAGATTATGAGCAAGAAACATTTAGAAAACGCGGATATGGAACTGGCAATGTCGCGCGTAGACGGAAGGGTAAAAGTGATGGGTGCTGCCAAATATACCGCTGAGGTACAATTGCCTGAACTTACTTATGCTGTACTGGTTGAAAGTACCATCGGCAAAGGCAAAATCACAGCATTAGATACAAAAAAGGCGGAATGGGCACCAGGGGTAATTGCGGTAATATCACACCTGAACACACCGGGGGTACCTGAATATAAACTGGCAAACCAGGATGTGATACAAAAACAATTGCGCGTTTTTGACAGCCCAAATGTTTATTACAATGGACAGCCGATTGCAGTTGTTGTTGCTGACACTTTTGAAAGGGCACGTTATGCGGCAACGCTGGTTAAGGTTACTTATGCGAAGGAAAAAGCACAAAGCAGTATGGAACAGAATCTTTCTGAGGCCATTGTTCCTAAAAAAGCTAAAGCTGATCCAAAAGGCTTCACTTCTGATTTTGTTCGCGGCAAAGCTGGAGCGTATAAAGATGCTGAATTTCAGGTAGAAGCAGAATATGTACTTCCATCTGAGGCTCATCATCCTATGGAACTTCACTCGATTATTGCCACCTGGGAAGGTCCTGATAAGCTAACGCTGGTTGATAAAACACAGGGATCTCAGCAAACGGCTGCAAGTATTGCAAAGTCATTTCAGCTTCCTGTAGAAAATGTAAAGGTGCTGGCTACGTATGTTGGCGGGGCCTTTGGTTCTGCTTTACGTGTATGGCCGCATGAAATTATTGCAATTCTGGCTGCTAAAAAGGTGCAAAAACCGGTTAAGTTGGTTTTACACCGCAACCAGATGTCTTATATGGTAGGCTACCGTCCACATACGCTGCAAAAGATTGCCATTGGTGCAACTAAAGAAGGTAAACTATTAGGTATTTCACATGAGTCTTTTGGTAAAACTTCGATGTACGAAGAGTTTACGGAGAATGTACTGATCATGACCCGTATGATGTACGATGTTCCGAATGTAGATACGAAATACAGAATTGTACCCTTAAATGTAAGTACACCGGCGCCGATGCGTGGACCGGGTGAAGCTACTGGCTCTTTTGCCCTGGAATGTGCACTGGATGAGCTTTCCTATAAGCTGAAGATGGATCCGATTGCTTTGCGCCTTGCAAATTATGCAGATCAGGACCCTGATAAAAAAATGCCCTGGTCAAGTAATTATCTGAAAGAATGTTATAAACTGGGTGCTGAAAAAATTGGTTGGAACAAACGTAAAACTGAACCTGATACCAATCAGGAAGGTGAATGGAAAATAGGTTATGGTGTGGCCACGGGTACTTTTGGTGCTTTCCGTGGCGGGGCGTCTGCTAAAGCAACGTTTAAACCGGATGGAACCTTATTATTGCAGTCGGCCATTGCAGACATTGGCCCTGGAACGGCTACAAGTATGACCGCAATTGCTGCACAAAGTTTGGGTCTAGCGGCTGATAAAATCAGTTTCCAACTGGGGAATTCAACGTTTCCAAAAGCGCCGATGCAGGGTGGTTCAAATACGGTTGCTACTGTAGGCTCTGCAATAGTTGCAGTATGTGATAACCTGAAAGTAGAACTGGCTAAACGTGCATCAGCACAAAAGCCCGAATGGAAAAATGCCATACCCGCAAACACTAAAATTGTAGGTACACAGTTGGTGAATGCTGACGATAAGTCTTCGAGGGTAGAAATTTCATCGTTATTTAGTGATGGTCTCAGTGAACTGGTCATCAAAGGTGATGCAGCTCCGGGACCTGAAAGTAAAAAATATTCGTTTTATTCTTTTGCAACCCACTTTATCGAAGCGCATGTACATGAACTGACCGGTGTGGTAAGGATTAAAAATGCAGTATCTGTAATTGATTGTGGAACTGTAGTAAGTCCCAAAACTGCCAGGAGCCAGTCGATGGGTGGAATTGTTGGAGGTATTGGAATGGCATTAACTGAAGATGTGGTCCTTGACGACCGTACCGGCCGTACGGTAACAGCCAGTTTCGGTGATTACCATGTTCCTGTCCATGCAGATATTCCTCAGATGGACATGATGTTCGTGAACGAAAAAGATCCATACCTGAACCCTATGGGATCTAAAGGCCTTGGTGAAATCGTAATTATTGGGGTAGCGCCCGCTGTAGCAAATGCGGTATTTAATGCAACCGGGAAGCGGGTGAGGCACTTGCCAATTACGCCAGATAAATTGATTTAATAATAGCAGATTTCTATATAGAATCTGAAAAAGGTATTGTAAATTTAGGGCTATCAGGACGCTTGACGCGATCTGTAGCCCTAAATTTACAATACCTTTTTTTATGCCAATTCACGCTATCCCAAATTCTGAATGGAAGATTTACAAGAAAAATATAGTTATCCAATTGGACGTCTGGTCCCGGCAGAAACCTATACCGAAAAGTCACTTACCCAATGGATTGGTTCTATTCAGTCTATTCCATTGCTCTTTGATTACTGCATAGAAAACCTGGACGAAGCACAGCTGAATACACCTTACCGTGAAGGGGGCTGGACAATCATTCAGGTAATCCATCATGTTGCAGACAGTCATATGAATGCATATATCCGTTTGAAACTGGCACTTACCGAAGATCGGCCGACTATCAAGCCGTATGAGGAAAAGTTATGGGCGGAACTTCCTGACGTGACTGGCGTTCCGTTGAATGTTTCAATTACACTGATCCATGCGCTGCACCGCCGGTGGACTTCTATGTTGCTCCATATGAAAGAAGAGGACTGGACCAGGGAATATTTTCATCCCGGCGACCAATCCTATGTTCCAATATGGCAAATGACGCATGGCTACAGCTGGCATGGAAAACACCATGCAGAGCAAATTCTGTCTTTACGGAAAAGAATGAACTGGTAACCGGACCAGCTTTATGTTTGTGGATAGACCAGTAATTTGGTTTGTGATTCAAACATTTGCTCCAGTTTGCGCTGGGTATAGGTTAGCGACAACAGGTAGGTAGTTTCTACTTTACGTTCCAGCACAACAATCAGGAAATCGTCGGGCATAATTCTGGCTTTAAGTAATTTCCATTCTTTCCAAACCTCAGTGTCGTCAAAGTTGAAATTAACGTTTGATTTACTGGCCGTCAGGAATTGGCGGATATGCTGTTTGGTAGGTTCGTCGCAATAACAGGTTACCGAGAGGCTCAACTCCGAACTTAACTTACAGACCTTGCTTAGCCATACCTTCATTGTTTTCTCCATCAGATAGGCTGGTGGACATACCAGCTGGATTCCGGTATGGACGGTGATGGGTTTGCTCAAATGCAGGATAAAGAGATTTGCCGAAGAATTCTCAATCAGCGCAGCAGATTTGTCACCCAGAAACTTGTCGATCACGGTCGTTCTTCTTGGCCATCCGGTAATGATAATATTGGCAGATTTCTCTTTGGCAATACGCAGCACACCACTGGGCACATTGTGATCAAGGGTTGCAATAACTTCTACATCCGTACCGTTGCCAGAGGCATATTTTACAGAGTCGTGCAACTTTTTACGGGCAATAAGCAGGTTGGTTTGTGCATTATCACTATCCGGCACCACAGAAAGGAGACTGATAGGCTGGGTACCGGTTTTATCTTTAAATAAAACGGCCAGGTCCAGCATGGCATCCATATTGTTAAAATCGGCAATGGGAATCAGGATGTTTTCTGCATCATGTTCAGGTTCCGGTCCGGTATTTTCTTCTTCAGCAACAATATCGCGGCTTGCCCTTTCTGTAGCGAAGGATGCTACAACGCAGGTTACCAATATCAGGATGATAGTCCCGTTAAGAATATTGTCATCGATAATTTTTGCCTGATAGCCTACTAGAATGATGGCCAACGTGGCGGCAGCATGGGCACTGCTTAAGCCGAAAATAAGCAGACGCTGGTTTTTGGTATATTTAAATATCCACTGTGTAAAGGTTGCCGAGAGATATTTACCTACAATGGCTACTACAGTTAATGAAGCTGCAACAATCAGGGCGTCTGGTCCCCTGAACAATACGCGCAGGTCTACGAGCATCCCTACGCTGATCAAAAAGAAAGGGATAAATAAAGCATTACCTACAAATTCAATCCTGTTCATCAATATAGAAGAGTGGGGAATAAGACGGTTCAGGGCCAGTCCGGCCACAAAGGCACCAATAATAGGTTCTATACCTGCAAGCTGGGCAAGGAAAGCGCAAAAGAAAACTACTGATAATACAAAGATATAATGTGATGTTTTTTCGCTTTCCAATTTGGTGAAAAACCACTTGGCTATTTTTGGGATAACAATAAATACCGTTGCGGTGAAAATACTAAGTGATATGCCCAGCTGGATCCAGAAAGAACCATCGAGTTTTCCATCAACAGATCCCATAATTACCGCCAGGATAATCAGCACTGCAGTGTCGGTCAGGATGGTACCGCCAACAGTAACAGCTACAGCCTCGTTTTTGGAAATGCCAAATTTATTCACAATAGGATAGGCTACCAGCGTATGGGTGGCAAACATACTGGCTGTCAATATGGAAGTGAGCAATGAGTAATTGAGCAGGTAATAACACACAGGAAACCCAATGAGGATTGGTACCGCAAAAGTTAAAAAACCGAAAACAAAACTCTTGTGTTTCTTCCGTTTAAAATCTGCCAGGTCAAGTTCTATCCCTGCGATAAACATGATATACAACAAGCCTATGGTGGAAAAAAGCTCAATGGCAGAGTTCTTTTTCAGGATGTTGAAGCCATTTGGGCCGATGGCTATCCCGGCAATAATGAAACCAACAATACCGGGTATTTTTATTTTACCCAAAAGTATAGGTGCAATCAGTATGATGAAAAGTATCAGCGAGAAGATAAGGACCGGATTAGTAAAGGGCGGGTCGAATTGTCTGGCAAGATGATCAAAAAAAGTGCTGTGCATAAATGAGTTTGTACTAAGATAACAATTAAAAACCCTTAAATATTGTGCATTTAAGTTTGCAGTATATTAGTCTGTGAGTTTTACGGTGTCTAATCTGTAAGTTTATTTACTACCTTATTTAAGGTAAGTCCCTGAACAATAATGGAGAAAACTACAATAAGGTAACTCGCGGATACAATTAGGGGTTTATATTCTGAGTCGCCCAGCGACAAGGCAAGCGCTACAGAAATCCCGCCCCTTAAACCTGCCCAAATTACTATACCTAACCTGTTATATGGCAGGTTAATTGTGCGGCCCAATAGAATCGAGGGTACGGTAATGCTTACGGCCCTGGCTACAAGAACAAAGACAATGCAGAGTATGCTGATGATCCAATAGCTGTCAAAAAATGGTATAATCACAATCTGAAGGCCGATCATTACAAACAGTATAGTATTCAGCAGGTCATCAATCAACCCCCAGATTTTATCAAGCAATTCCTTGAGGTGCTCTGAAGTGCTGTGGTCTCCAATTTTCATGTCACTCAGCATGAGTCCTGCAGAAACCGCTGCTAAAGGAATGGATACGTGCAATAAGCCGCCAAGCACTGAAATGCCCATCACCATCGCGATGGTAAGGATTACAATAGTTTGAAGCTCGTCCACTTTTTTCACCATGCGGATACAAAGTAATCCGGACAATACGCCTAAGCCTATTCCGCCAAATACTTCCTGTACAAATAATATGGCAGAATGCGACCAGGAAAAGGCCATTTCTGAATCTTCTGTCAGTTCACGGATGGTAACAAATAAAAGAATACCGACACCATCATTAAACAGCGATTCACCGCCAATGATAGTTTCCAGTGAATTCGGTATTTTAGATTTTTTGAGAATGGACAATACGGCAACGGGATCTGTAGGGGAAATTAGTGCCCCAAACAGAAAACAGTAAATCATTGGGATATTTATTCCCAGAAAGGAGGATGCCCAGAAGAAAAGCAGTCCGAATATTGTAGTAGAGCCAATCACTCCTACAGTACTAAGGATCAGTACCGGTCTTTTTTGCTCCCTCAGTTTTTGGAAATCAAAATGAAGGGCACTGGCGAAGAGCAGAAAGGCCAGCATCACGTCTAAAAGTGTTTTGGTGAAATCTATACTGGAGGTCAGATTGGCAATAAAGTCATGCGCTACGGGAAAGGTTTTTCCTGTGATCAGGATAATGATGGACAGCGAAATGGCGATGACCATGATGCCTATTGTTCCGGGAAGTTTAACGAAGCGGTGGTTAATGTAAGAGATAAGTGCGCTGATGGTAACAAGGATGGTAATGGTTGTAAAAGTATCCATTCAAAGGTGTAAGGTGTACTATTGGACTATTCGATAAACAGCAAAATAGGTTTTTAAAGTTTTGTTTTTATCTGTTGAATGTCATTCTGGCCCAAAAGCGGCATATTTAACCGCATTTTAACCTGCACGTTACTATATTATTACCACCTAACTTTTTGCTTGCAGGAAATTTTCGCTATTAATTTCCTTTGATAATATGAATACTATAAATTGCAGTGAACAACGATATGATCTGTCCGATCCTAACGTTCAATAGTTACATAATTTGATAAAATGTTATATTCGATATTAGGAAGATCCGATTTAAAAGTGAGCAAAATCAGTTTTGGATGTATGTCCCTGACTGGCGGAACCAAAGAAAACGAGTTGATTGTGAACGAGGCGCTGGATCTGGGTATCAATCTGTTTGATACAGCTGACCTGTATGAAAACGGACAGAATGAAATCAAGCTTGGCAATATACTTAAATCGCGGCGCGACCATGTTATTCTGGCAACTAAAGTGGGGAACCAGGCCAGACCGGATGGTAGTGGCTGGGACTGGAACCCACACAAAAAATACATCCTTTCTGCTGTTGAAGGTAGTCTTAAACGTTTGCAGACAGATTATATTGACCTTTATCAGTTACATGGAGGAACAATGGACGACCCGATTGATGAAACGATAGAGGCTTTTGAACTGTTAAAGGAACAGGGTAAAATCAGGCATTACGGAATATCTTCTATCCGTCCTAATGTGATCAGGGAGTACGTCAGCAAATCAGCAATAGTTAGTGTGATGATGCAGTATAGCATGCTTGACAGAAGGCCTGAGGAAGAATGCTTCGGTTTATTGGAAACAAACCATATCGGCGTACTCAGCAGGGGCAGTATTGCACAGGGGCTTCTGGTGGATAAACCGGCTAAAGCATACCTTGGCTGGTCGGCAGAAAAAGTGGCACGCGCCGCAGAAGCTATTAACGCCGTCGCTGCCGGCAGGAGCAGTGCTGCACAAACAGCCGTGCAGTTTGTGCTTCAGCACCCTCCGGTCCAAACTGCGGTAACAGGAATCAGGACACTGGAACAACTAAGGGATATTGCTGCTGCGGTCAAGCTTCCTGAACTGACGGCACAGGAATTAGCACACTTGTCGGATGTTACGGCGGGCCAATTTTATTCAGAACACAGGTAAATATGAAGCTATCATTTGGTACAGAGGTTAACGGTCAGCCCAATTATTTCATAGAGAAAATCTGGAAAGGGCTACTTCAGGGATCAGGGGATCTGGAAGAAACCTATTACGGCTATCAGCGGCGGTACATTCAAAAGTTTGGGAAATCATGGGATGGACATAGTTTCAACGAGTTCCTTGAACCGAAGTTTCACACTATACGCAGGGATATTGATAATGAATGGGCGGCAGGAATGGATATCGATCTGGTGGTTAACATTAATACTCCCGAGGAATTTCAGTTTGCACCAACGCTGAGGTGTCAGTCTGTCCAGAGGATCCAGATAGACTATTCCCGCTTGTTAAATCCGCATGGTCCGTCAATATTTATTGATTATCAATTGGTGGACAATCAAACACTGGTAAAAATGGTGAGAAACGATGGCTTCCCCACGGTGTTCGATTTTTTTAACTACTTTGATGAAGAATTTAATGGCAGTCTTGTACACTGGACCCCATTATCATATGATTAAATTATTGAAAACTGCAAAGCTTAGCGGTAACCCATTGCCTGAAGATTAAATAGTTCGGCATAACGTCCGTTTTTAAGCAAAAGTTCTTCATGGCTGCCAATTTCTGCCAGTTCGCCTTTTTCAAGTACCAGGATTCGGTCTGCCATCCGTACGGTAGAAAAACGGTGGGAGATCAGCACGGCAGATTTCCCTTTGGTCAGTTCAGAAAAACGCTGAAATACTTCATATTCGGCCCTGGCATCAAGTGCCGCGGTTGGTTCATCCAGTATTAAAAGCTGCGCGTCTTTCATGTACGCCCTCGCCAGGGCAATCTTTTGCCATTCACCTCCAGATAAATCAACTCCGTCTGCGAAACGCTTCCCCAGCATCTGATCGTAATGTTGTGGAAGTTTTTCAGCCAGCAGGTCGGCCATACTTTGATGTGCCGCTGAGCGGATCAGTTCTGTATTCTCTTTTTCATCAATGTTGCCTACCGCTATATTTTGTGAAAAACTCATTTGGTAACGGATATAATCCTGGAAAATAATTCCCATGTGCATCCTCAGGTCGGCCAGGTCATATTGTTTAAGATCAATACCGTCCAGCAGAATACGCCCCTCTGTTGGGTCGTAAAGCCTTGCCAGTAATTTAACCAAAGTTGTTTTGCCTGCGCCATTTTCACCAACCAGCGCAAGTTTTTCTCCCGGCAGAAGGTTAAAACTAAGATGCCGGTTTGCCCATCGGTCAGAATTGAGGTATTGGAAGCCTACATCCTCAAAGGTAAAACCCATTTGTACAGGGTTGGGGAACGGAAGTGGCTTGGCCGCTGTGGTAATTTTCGGTTTAATTTCGAAAAATTCAAAGAAGTCGCGTAAATAAATAGCACCCTGCGAAACCGTGGTAAAGCGGTTAAGGATAACCTCAAGCAGCGACCGCAGTTGACGGAATGAGCCTGCAAGAAAAGTCAGTTCTCCAAGTGTGGCCTTTCCAGAAACTGTGTCCAGGATAATCATTACATAGGCCCCATAATAACCTGCTGTTCCCACCAGTGCGAAAAGCGTGCCCCAGGCTGAGCGTTGCAGTGATAGCTTTTTGTTGGCATTATAAAACTGATCAGACAAGTTTGAAAACCTTTGAATTACAAATTTCGACAGGTCAAATATCTTGAGTTCTTTTGCGGTTTCATCACTGGCCCCTAAATACCTCAGGTAATCAAGCTCCCTTTTTTCCGGTGTTTGCCTTCGTGTGAGGGCGTAACTGCGGTCGTTAAAGTGCGATTCGCCAAGAAAAGAGGGCAATATGGCTACAAAAAGCAGCAGGATCAGCCATGGATTGAACAGTACCAGTCCTGCGGCCAGGAAACTGATGGTGATCAGGTCCTGCACCTGGCTTAATACCTGTGACAGGAGTATGGTTCTGCCAACAGTCTGCTGCCGTGCGCGCTCCAGCTTATCGTAAAATACTGAGTCTTCAAATTGGTCGAGGTCAAGTGTTGCCGCGTGTTCCAGTATTCTGATGGAAGTATGTTTAGAAAAAAGGTCGCCTAAGAGGCTGTCGATCAATATTATCGCCCTGTTTAAGAGGTCTGATCCAATGGCTAAGGCAAATTCAAGGGCTACCAGTTCCCACAGCAGGGTATGGTCTGCTGCATTTGGCGTTTTGCTCAACAGTACCACCTCATCAATAATAAGTTTACCAATATACAGCATGGCCAGTGGCACTGCCGATCGGGCTATTCTGAGAATTAGGTTACTGAGCGTCATAACCGGATGCGTATACCATACCATCTTTAAAAAGAGGGGCAGGTTACTTAGCGCGGCGATGCGCTCTTTAAAGCTCAGGCTATCTTTCCTTGTATTTTCTAATGTTTCCTTATTGAACAGCCTGCTCGTTTTCATGTTTGCAAAAATACACAAACTCGTCGTATAGCGTTGCATCTTCTCCAGGCTGTAAACCTTCATGCGGAATGGCATAATATTTACCACTGATCTGGTATCCGTCTTCAGTCCTGGCAATTTCAAGGTTTAAAAACCCATGTTGCATGGCGCAGAAATTTTCCAGCTTTACAGTATCAAAAATTTCGCTGTCACTGGTGTACAATACCTCGTCAGCATTAGCCAGCCAATGCATTTCATCAAAACCGCCCGCGCCGCATACAATAAATGGTGTTATTTTTCCTCCGCTATAAGTTTTGCTAAAACGCTGGTAATTGTGTACGTGGCCGCTCATCACTAAATCTGGCTGCACGCCTGCTTCTTCAAAAGCCTGCTCCAGGAAAGTGATCATAGGCAGGCTGGAACTATGGTTAAAATCTGCGGAGTAGGGGGCATGATGTAAGGCAACAATAATTGCCTTGTCCGCATGTTCTGCTGCTGCATATTTTAGCTCTTCCACAAACCAGGCCCTTTGCTCTTCGGTTATTACACCATATTTAGGAACGTTGGTGGCGAGTCCTATGATATTGGCCATCGGCGTTTGCATCGTCCAGTAAACATTAGGCTGCACCCCACTTTTTCTAGTAGTATCGCTTCCAAAGCCCACCGGTCTTGGTGTTTCGCCGCAGAATACACTGCTAAAGGGAAACAAACTCTTGTATGGCGTGGGGTTAAGTGTGTTTACATCGCTGTCGTGATTTCCCGGGATGGCAAATATGGGAAGAGGATAATCGTGATAGGGTTTAAAGAACTGCTTTTCGTATTGGTCTGCTTCTCCAAAATGGTAAACGATATCGCCTACATGGTAAAGGAATGAGGGTTTCTCAGCTGGGTTTTGAGGATGGGTATATTGCTTGCCCATTTGCTCTGCAATGAGTCGTTGAAAGGCCGGCGACTTGATTCCTCCGGTGTCACCAACTACCTGAAAAGACATTTTTCCGGGTTCCTGAAGTTCCAGTTCGGGTTGCAGCCTGTAGGGGTAAGGGCCAAAGGGTTTAGGCAGTGGCTGAAATTTATAGGTATCGTCTGGTTGGTTTAATTTAAATAATGGTTTTGTAGGTATACTTTTCTTTTCTGACAACATGTAGGTTACGCGTTTTTAATCAGGATCGATTCTAACACATTAGCAACATCGTCACATTTGTCTGTGGCCATTTCGAGGTTCTGGAGGATCTCTTTTTGCTTAATGAGTTCTATTGCATCTGTTTCCAATTCAAACAGGCGCGCAATGGCAGTATTACATAGATGGTCTGCCTGGCTCTCTCCTTTATTAATAGTTATACAAATATCGGCAATAACTTTCATATTTTTACTGTTCCGGAGCTCTAAAATTGCGGTTTCCAGATCTTTGCACATATCATTGATTAATATGGCAAGCTTTACAATTTCAATGCTAAAGCTGGTGATTTTGTACAGTTCCATGTTTAATGACGTGGCATAGATATAATCTGCAATATCATCAATGGCACTAACCAGCGCATGAATATCCTCCCTGTCAAAGGGTGTGATAAAGTTTTTGCTGAGTTCCAGAAAGATCGTATGAGAAATATCGTCGCCAATCTGTTCCAGTCTTTCGGTTTCCCTGAAGCATGCCTCACGCTTTTCAGGATCTTCTTCTTGTACTGTAAGCAACAAGCTTTCGGAAATTTTAACGAGGTTCCTGATGTCCTGCTCAAACAGCGGCTGGAATTTTTTATCCTTGGGACTGAAGAAGTTAAATACGTTATTCATGCGTGCTCTTTTAGATACTGTAAATGTAAAAGGGCAATGTTAATCCTGCGTAAATTCCGAATGAGATTACGCTCACGCTTTAGCCCGGGGCCTGGCAGGTACTTTTTTTGTGGACGGTGCTTTCACGGTTTGCTCAAAAATTTGCACCAGGTCATCTTCTGTAACTAAAGTGGGATCCCTGAACTGCCGGTTCAGTATGGCCGTTCTGATCCTGACAGTTCTTGTGGTGGTCACTACTGTCACTCCGCTGGAATTAAAACTATGGGAAGCATAGGCGCCAATGGCGGGATTATCCTGATGAATGCGCATCAGTAATTCATATATTACAAAAACAGGTATCGGCACAGTGGCAAAGGTAACTTAACATCCTGGTAAAGTTTAATTATCGTTCTGTTAACATTGAACAGAAGTTAACAGGAATTTAATAATGAACATAAATTGATTTAGCAACTATTTGCCGCATTATTTCTGCCGGCTAATTAAAATAATACAATAAGTTGCACAGAACATATTTATATAAAAAAATTAGGAAAATAGTGCACATCAATGACTTAACAATTACCTACATTTGCGCCACTTAATTTTAAATAAAAGAATGGGAAATCACAAAGATGTCAATAAACTAACAGCAGCTGGTTTATTAATAAGCTTAGGGATCATTTACGGCGATATCGGAACCTCTCCTTTATACGTGTTCAAAGCCATCATTGGCGACCGGTTAATTACTTCAGATCTTATTTTAGGAGGATTGTCCTGCATCATCTGGACACTCACACTTCAAACTACCATCAAATATGTAGTTATTACCCTTCAGGCAGATAACAAAGGTGAAGGGGGAATTTTCTCCCTGTATTCGCTGGTTAAACGGAGGGCAAAATGGCTGATCATTCCTGCAATGATTGGGGGCGCGGCCTTGCTTGCCGACGGAATCATGACCCCGGCCGTAACCGTGTCTTCAGCAATTGAGGGGCTCGGAATTATTTACAACGACCTGCCAACGGTTCCAATCGTTATCCTTATCATAACGTTTCTTTTCGGTATCCAGCAGTTTGGTACTTCATTTATTGGAAAAGCCTTTGGGCCCATTATGTGGTTATGGTTCACGATGATCGCTGTATTAGGCGGTGTTTATGTAGCGCATTTCCCTGAGATATTAAAAGCGATCAATCCTTATTATGCCTACCATATATTGACAACCAATCCGGAAGCCTTCCTGATTATTGGAGCGGTTTTCCTGTGTACAACAGGGGCAGAGGCACTTTATTCTGATTTAGGCCACTGCGGGCGTTCAAATATCCGTGTCAGCTGGGTGTATGTTAAAACATGCCTCATTCTTAATTATATGGGCCAGGGCGTATGGCTGCTTGAACTTCAGGGTAAACACCTGGGAGATATCAATCCGTTTTTTCATATCATGCCACAATGGTTCCTTATTTATGGTATCCTTATCGCCACTGTAGCGGCTGCCGTTGCCAGTCAGGCATTGATCTCCGGATCTTTCACCCTCATTTCTGAGGCGGTACGTTTAAACTTATGGCCAAAGGTAAAAATCAACTATCCAAGTAATTCAAAGGGCCAGTTATATGTACCTTCCATGAACTGGGTATTGTTTATCGGTTGTGTACTGGTGGTATTAATCTTCCAGAAATCGGAACACATGGAGGCTGCCTATGGTCTTTCCATTACTGTGGCCATGCTGATGACCACCATTCTCGTTTCTATCTTCCTCATGCGGAAAAAAGTCCCAATGTACGCCATTGTTATTTTCCTTAGCATTTACGGGGTAATTGAACTCACTTTTCTTGCAGGTAATGCGGCAAAAATATTCCATGGTGGATGGTTTACGTTGATTTTAGGTGTGTCTCTATTTTCTATCATGTGGGCCTGGTCTAACGGTAGAAGAATCAGGAACAGGTACATGCGTTTTGTGGATATAGAGAAGTTTTATCCTATTATCAGTAAAATTAGTGAAGACGAAACTATTCCTAAATATGCGTCTCAACTGGTATATCTAACCAGTGCAAACTTCAACTCCGAAATCGAGTCGTCCATCATGTATTCGATGATCCAGAAACATCCTAAACGTGCCGATGTATACTGGTTGCTGCACGTGGATGTAACAGATGAGCCTTTTACAATGGAGTACAAGGTGGAGCAGCTGATTGACAAAAAGTTAATACGTATCGATTTCCGTTTGGGGTTCAGGGTGGAGCAGCGTGTGAATGTTCTTTTCAGAAAAGTAGTAGAAGAACTGGTCAAAAATGGTGAAATCGATATTACCAGTAAATATGCTTCGCTGCGTGAGCATAAGATTGCGGGCGATTTCAGGTTTGTAGTAATTGAGAAAGTACTTTCAACATCAAGCAGCCTGCGCTTTATTGAGCGTTTTACCATGGCTTATTACTCTATTCTTAAAACTTTTAGCGTTCCTGAAGAAAAAGGCTTCGGACTGGATTTGAGCTTTGTTGCGGTAGAGAAAGTTCCGCTGATTGTAGACCTGCCTACAGATTTTTATCTTAAACGTTTATAACTGAACCTTTATCAGTCTTAACATACTCAAAAGCATCCTGAAAAGGGTGCTTTTTTAGTTTGGGTTTATTTGCCGAAATCAGACGGACGGATATTCGTGAGCTGGTGAAAAGCTTTACTGAATGACGCCACGCTGTTGTATCCCGTCAGGTAGGCAATTTCCGTGGTGGAATGGTCGCCCTGCATAATCATTTCTACGGCTTTTACTATCCGCAATAACTTAAGATATTGCAAAAATGATATGCTCATTGTCGACTGAAACAAGCGCGATAAAGTACGCTCGCCCATGCTAAAGCGGTTTGCCATATTTTCTATGGTCAAATGATCTGCAAAATGCTGTGACATAAATAAAAGGATAGGGCGCAACCTGGCATTATAAGTAGTAGGCAGTGCAATGGGAAATGATTGTGTACTGAGTTGCGGGAGGATATTTTTTATGGCCGCCATAAAATGGTATGCCGGATTTTTCGGTTCAATATATCCTGTCATGTTCGAAGTAAAAGCCAGCATTTCAAAAAGCAATGTCGTTACCGGATAAATTCCCAGTTTCTGGTAAAAGGGCTCCTTGCTGTCGTCTTCTGTATAAAAGTATAAGTTTCTGGTTAGCGTAGCCGCATTTCTTACGGTGAGGAAATGGTTCAATCCTTTTGGCACCCAGACGTAATGCCTGGCAGGGATAATATAGGTGATATTCTCCGTGTATATATACGCCATTCCGCCTTCCACATAGGTCAGCTGACCCTTGGTATGTGAATGAAGCGGGAGCTTTCGCTCCAGTTTTTCATGGACCACATATACACTCTTTGGCTTAACATCTATCTCGTGGAGGTATTCTTTTGTAGTTAAAAACGACATTGGCTGGAATGGACAAATATTTGGTAATATAGGCAAAATTACGAACTGTCTATAGCCGTAATTTTGTGTTGTTATTTATTAATATGTACTACAGTAATAAAAAATTAGCCCTCATTTGCCTCTCTTTCTTCCTGTTGAATAGCGTAAAAGCACAGCAGGCAAGTAAAACTTCGCTTTCGCTTCCTCAGATATGGGAAAAAGTAATTGCCAACAACAAAGCCTTAAAAATGCAGGACCTTAAAGTTTCGGGTACGCTCGAAAATATTAAAGATGCCAAAGCTGAAAGGCTCCCGGAGATCTCGGCAGAAGGGGAATACGCCAGGGTAAGTAATGTGCCCATCTACGAAAACGGACTTTTTCATACACCAAAACAATTCGAAGTGGTCCACACTTCCTATAAATTTGGAGGCGATGCCTACTTTAACGTATATAATGGCGGTAAACTTAATATCAAAATTGCTGAAGAAAAGAAGGAGAATGAGATTGCCATGGAGCAGCGAAACCTGACCACGGCCGAAATGAAACTCCGGTCTACTGCTTATTATCTTGACCTGCAACGCAGCAAGATTTTCAAGGAGCTGTTATTAAAAGATATAGCCGATCAGGAAAAGCAACTCCAGGAGATTCAGCAATTGCTGAAAAATGGGGTGGTGCTTAAAAGTGATGTACTGCGGGTAACCTTAAAGCTGTCGCGTCAAAAAATGGCATTGGTGCAGCTTGACAATGATATTGCCATTGCCAATCAGAAGCTCAATATTCTCACGGGTTTGCCAGACGAGACCATTGTAGACCCTGCAGATGATCCGCAGGCCGATCTTCCGGTATTGAAACCTTATTCTGCATACCTGTCTGATGCGATGCAGCATTCTTTTTCTTACAAAATCTCCGAAAAAGAAACAGAACTGCGCAAACTGGAACTAAAAAATGTGAAAGCCAACACTTCTTTTAAACTCGGTTTATTTGCTAACTACAACTATACCTATCCGCAAATCCTGCTATATCCTTACTCACTCGCGTTATACGGACTTGGATTTTATGGTGTGAAAGCAAGTTTTGATGTCTCTTCCCTTTATCACAATACGCATAAAGCCAGGGCTGCCGAGTTGAAATTCCAGCAGCAGGAGGTGGAACATTCTGATACGGAAGATAAAATCAGGCAGGAGGTGAACGAAGCTTTTCTAAGGTACCGCGAATCTCTGACCAGAATTGAAGTGGCCAAAGAGAACATCAACCAGGCTACTGAAAACCTCAGGATTGTAAACAACACCTATTTCAATCAGCTATCGCTTGTAACCGATCTGCTAGACGCAGATACACAATTACTGCAAACCCGTTTTGACTACGCTGCGGCCAGAATTGCTGCACAATTACAATATTATCAACTACAAAAAGCTATAGGTAACCTCTAAAATGGAACAAAAGACTAATTACACGCAAACCGATCATTTAATCACTAAAATAACAGCCTGGATCGCTGGCATCATTGCTGTTGCCCTTGCTGTATGGGGAGTGATTTCTCTTTTCGATCTTTATACCTACGAGGAAACCAACGATGCACAGGTTGAAGAATACATCAACCCGGTGACTTCGAGGGTTACCGGCTTTATCCGCGATATTAAATATGAAGAAAACCAGGAGGTTAAAAAAGGCGACACGCTGTTGATTATTGACAATAGTGAATACCAGTTACAACAGCAGGAAGGGGAGGCGGCATTATCAAACGCGCGTGCACAAATCAACGTCCTGGAAAGCAATGTGCTTACTACCTCAAAAATATCGCAGGCAAGCCAATCGCAAATTGCATCGGCAAAAGCCAGGTTATTACGTCAGCAACAGGATTATGACAGGTATTCAAAGTTATATAAGGTAGAATCTGCCACCCAGCAACAACTGGAAAACAGTAAAGCAGCCCTGGATGTAGCTACATCTGAATATCAGTCTGCGATGGAAAATTACCAGGCTTCGTTGTCTAAAGTAAATGATATCAGATCTCAGAAAGCGGTGTATCTGGCTGAAATCAAACGTCGCGAAGCGATGCTTAACAGGAGTAAACTGGATGTAGGTTATACCATCATCCGTGCACCGTATAATGGCAAGATGGGAAGAAGGACAATTCAGGAAGGCCAACTGATCCAGGCGGGGCAAACACTTGCCTTTATTGTAGATCAGGAAGCAGGTAAATGGGTAATTGCCAATTTCAAAGAAACGCAGATCGGGCATATGCATATTAATGGTGCCGCTGAGATTACCGCGGATGCATTTCCGGGTAAAACCTTCAAAGGAACCATCGTTTCGCTGTCCCCGGCAACAGGTGCAAGGTTCTCTTTGTTACCTCCTGATAACTCTACGGGGAATTTTGTGAAAATTGTTCAGCGTATACCAGTTAAAATTAAACTGACGGACAGTACAGCAGAACTTGCCGCACTTCGTGCCGGGATGAATGCCAACGTAACTATTAAAAAAGACTAATGAGTAGTGATAATCTGCCTGTGTTTAAGTCCTGGGTATCAGTCTGGCTGGTAAGGATTACTATTTTTATGGTTATTACGCCCGGATTGCTGCTTTTTGGTTTATCTACCGCAAGCGGACCAGGTGCAGCCGGTTATTATGGAATTGAACCAGCAGATGTGCAATATTCCATGATTGCATTTTATGCCGCTGTAGCTGGTTTTTTTGCACTGGAACGCCGCTTTTTTGTTTTCATCGCCAGCAGGGAGTACTTTGTGCTGTGTATCGTGTTGCAGGTGATTACCTCATATGTTTGCTTCCATACAAGCCACTTATTTGTATTGTTAATTTTCCGGTTTTTACAGGGAATGGCCAACTGTATGTCTACCAGTATCTGCATCACACTGATATTTGGTTCCCTGCACAGTGAACGTGCAAGGGAAATCGGATACTCGATATTTTATGGTCTTTTACTTTGTATCACACCCATTTCAACTATTGTTACTGCGCCGATTGTTGACGCTTTTGATTTCAACGTGTTGTACAAGTTTATCATTTTTGCATTTCTTCCCGGAAGTATACTATTGTTGCTGATCATGAACAATGTACGTCTAAACCGCAAAATGCCACTTTATCAACTGGATTATTACAGCTTTATCATTTATTCTGCGGCACTGTGTTCATTGGGATTTGTGCTCGTATATGGCGAGCAGTACTACTGGTTTCAGGATCGCCGTATTGTCTTTGGTGCTGTGTCAACAGTGTTATTGCTGGCCTTGCTTATTTTTAGGCAGATACACCTTAAACGTCCCTACCTTGACATGGCGGTATTTAAACACAGAAACTTCAATGTAGGTGTATTCCTTGTCTTTGTACTCTATATTGTGCGCGGGGCTTTTGGTTTAACTTCTACATATTTTGCTTCGATCCTGGGAATGGATCCCAGACATATAGGTTACATGCTCTTGTTAAATATTGCAGGGATTACATTTGGGGTATTGATATCCTCCCGCCTGATTATCATGAAGAGGCCGATGCGGCTTACCTGGATATACGGATTTGCATTGTTATTGATTTTCCATGTCTGGATGTGGTTTCTTTTCAGCACGCAGGCAGATCCATCTGTGTTTTTTGCGCCACTATTTATTCAGGGAATGGGGCAGGGCATGCTGATGACGCCAATCATAGTATTTATGATATCTTCCGTTCCGCCGGTACTTGGCAGCTCGGCATCTGCGACCGGTGTTTTCTTCAGGTTTACCGGCTTCTGCGCTAGCATAGCAACGGTGAATTATTTTCAGCTGCACCATAAAACAGATCATGCAGACCGTTTTCAGGCGCAGCTGAGTGGACTCAACGGTTTGGTAACCGATCGTCTTGGCACCTATACCAGGTCGCTTACAGCAAAAGGCCTCGCTCCCGAGCAGGCAGCTAAAATTGCCAAAGGGT
>Ga0247734_1000134_pt1 | contig 65040 bp, 54 predicted proteins | sample UWRJL103311B2_FD_180933 | JGI IMG/M metagenome (GOLD analysis project Ga0247734, IMG submission 180933) | Plant litter microbial communities from Arlington Agricultural Research Station in Wisconsin, United States - UWRJ-L103-311B-2 | ecosystem: Environmental > Terrestrial > Plant litter >... | reverse complement strand
TCGAAGTGCTACGCGGTCCGCAGAGCACCTTGTACGGCAAGTCCGCATCGGCCGGCCTGATCAACATCATCACGGCCGAGCCGAAGGAGACCTTCCACGTTACTGCCAATGCGCTGGTGACAACCGACAGCGAATATGGCGCCAATCTCAGCGTGTCCGGCCCGCTGGGTCAGGATCTCGGCTTCGTCGCGTCGGGTGCCTATTCGAAATGGGACGGCAACGTCAAAAACCTGTTCAATGGCCACGATACCAACGGCCGCGAAGCCGGTAACTTCCGCGGCAAGATCCGCTGGACGCCGGAAGGCAATCTCAAGGTAACGGTTTCGGGCAATTATGTGAACGGCAACACGACCGTCGCGCGCCCCTTTACGCGCGTTTCGCCGACCGCACGGCTGCGTGGCACGACGGGCCTGACGATTCCGGTGGTGATGCCGGGTGTCAACGTTGGCCCCAACAACACCGATATCAGCAACAATCTGGATTCGCGCACGAAGTATGAAGGCTATGGCGGTTATATTCGGGGCGAACTTGGAATCGGCGATCACACGCTGACCTCGATCACCTCCTATGATCACTTCCACCTGTACGATTATCTCGATCAGGACGACACGAGCTTCACGGGCAATCTGGGCAACAACAACCAGTTCGGCCAGTTCAAGGAGCATATGGTTACGCAGGAAGTGCGCCTGCAATCGCTGGCCGAAAAGCCATTTCGCTATACGTTGGGCGCCTATTATGCCGACGTGAACTTCGCGCGTCCCTTCATCCGCGGGCCGTTCTTCTCGGTGGCGAACTGGTATGCAACGAGTGAATCGCGCCAGCTTGCCGGCTTCCTACAGGCCGATTACACTTTTCTCGAGAAGCTCACGCTGACCGGCGGCGCGCGCGTGCAGAACGAAAAGGTGCAGTACACGTATCAGGATAACACCGCCGTCGCACCGGCCCCGTCTTTCTTCAGCAACCAGGCCAAGGATACTGCCGTTACCTGGAAGGTGAACCTGCGGTATCAGTTCACCGAGACGCTGATGGCGTTCGGCACCTATTCCACCGGTTACAAAGGCCAGACCTATGATCTGACCACCGGCTTCAACGCCAACCGTGCCGCCGCCGGCCCGATCAAACCCGAAAAGTCCAAGGACAAGGAATTCGGCGTCCGCTGGCAATCGACCGACCGGCGGGTCACCGGCAACATCACTCTGTTTGACACCAAATATACCAATTTGCAGGCGCAGACGATCGAAACGCTGGCGGATGGGACATCCAACTTTCGCCTCACCAATGTTGGCGGCTTGCGCACCAAAGGTATCGAGTTCGAAGGCACGGCACGGATTGGTGGCGATTTGAACCTGCGTGGTTCGTTCACCTATCTTGACGCCAAATATAGCTCCTACCCCAGGGCGCAGTGCTATGCGCTGCAAACGGCAGCGACGGGCTGCGTCACCACGGTCTCGCCGACTTATCAGGATCTGACGGGCACCCGCGTGGTGCAAGCGCCGAAGTGGAAGACGGACATTGGCGGCGAATATTCGCCTTCTCTGAATGATCGGATGAAGCTCGTCGCGCAGTTCGACTGGCAGTATCAGAGTTCGCTGTTTTTCTCTGCGCGCGATCCGGAGACCCGCCAAGGCGCCTACAGCATCGTCAACGTCGGCCTCGGCCTTCGTTCGGAAGATCGTCGCTGGGAGGTCATTGGCTTCGTCAACAATCTGCTCGACAAGCAATATTACGGCTCTCTGGTGAACACTGCCGGCAACTTCGGCAACCAGATCGCTACGCAGGCGCTGCTGCCGCGCGACTTCAAGCGCTATGGCGGCCTCCGCTTCGGTTACAACTTCTAAAGACCGAGGGGCGGGGCAAGCTGCCCTGCCTCTTCCTCCAGCGAGGAGATGCGCCGAGTGCCCCGCCGCCCATATCGCGCCGTGATCGCCAGCACCGCGCTGTCGCTGCTTCCCATCGTCACAGCGCAGGCGCGTGAGGCGCCTGCGCGTCCCGCAATCGATGCGCCCGAGCTGGCGGCGCTGGGATCCTTCTCCATCGGCGTTGCAGACGTCGAATTCGTCCAGCCCAAACAGATCGATCTGCCCATCGACGGCAAAAGCGCGAAGACGATCATCGATCGTCACCTGACGATGAAGGTTTGGTATCCCGCCGCCAAGGCCGGGCTAGGCACCGTCTATCACTCTGCGATGACCGGCGAGAATGGCACAGACGTGCCTTTCACCGTCCTCGGCATCGCCACGCCAAACGCTCCGCGCGCTCAGGGCACGTTTCCTCTCGTCATTCTCGCGCACGGTTATGGCAATGTGCCGGAGGCGCTCTCCTGGCTTGGCGAAAATCTCGCCACCAAAGGCTATGTCGTCGTCGCGCCTGCCTTCCGCGATCCGCCGATCAACATCCGCACTGTCGCCGCCATGACCAAGCCGATGACGCGCCGCCCGCTGGATATCGTCTTCCTCACCGCCGAGGCGCAGCGACGCGCGAATGCGGGGCAGGGGCCGTTGGCGGGCGCGGACGCCAGCCGTACCGTGCTGATCGGCTATTCGATGGGCGGCTATGGCGTGCTCACCGCCGCTGGCGCGCCGATCGATCCGAAGCTGGGGGAATTAACGCAAGGTGCCCTCACGCCCTATGCCGACGGCGGAGTCAGGCAAGGCGAGATCAAGGTTGCCGATCTCAAGGCCGTCGTTGCGATTGCGCCGCCTAAAGCGGTGCGCGGGATCAATATGTGGGCCGCTCCGGGTGTCGGCGCGATCAAGACGCCGACCTTGTTCATCGTCGGCAGCCAGGATCATACCGTGGGCTACGATCCCGGCGTCCGCAGTCTATTTAACGAAGAAGTGCACGCTCCCCGCTATCTGCTCACCTTCAAGGAAGCCGGGCATAGCATCGCTCTGATCGGAGTGCCGCCCGAGATGGGCGGCACGTTCTTCAATCAGGATTGGTATGAGGATGCGGTGTGGCGCAAGGACCGCCTGCTGCCAATCCAGATGCATTTTATCACCGCCTTCCTTGATCGATACGTGAAGGGCGATGCAAGCAAAGCCGCCTATATTGACGGCCTTGTCCCCAATTCTAGCGAGGGCAAATGGTCGGATGCGCCGATCGGGCGGTATTCCGGGTTCAGCCCTGGTGCGCCTGCCTCGACGATCTGGAAGGGCTTTCAGCCAAGCCGCGCCGTTGGGATGGCGTTCGAGTTCAAGCCCGGTAACTGAGCTACAATCAGGAGAAGAACATGCGCAGGATCGGCACCGGCACCGTGGGCTTGATCGCGATCGCCTTTGCGATGAACTCCGCCTCGGCTCAGGTTGAGCCGCCCTCCACCGTCGTCGCTTCGCTACCCTTGGCAACTGTGCAGACGGAGCCTGCCTTGGTTTCTGCCGACATGCGCAAGGGTCTCGATCTGTCCGGCGCATGGAAATATTCGATCGATCCGTATCGCGCCGGAATTGCCGGGTTTCACGGCGAGACCCCCGATCTCAGCCAGCGTCGCTTCGTCGATACCGATGTCGCCAGGGTGATGGCGAGCGACAATCGTGCGATGTTCGAATTCAACTTCGATCATGCGCCGGTCGCGGTGCTTCCCTCTTCGTGGCTGACCGAAGCACCCGAGATGCGCCACTATCAGGGCCTTGTCTGGTATCAGCGTCACTTCGATGCGCCCATGAACCGCAAAGGCCGCATCTTCCTGCGTTTCGGCGCGGCCAATTATACCAGCTACGTCTATCTCAATGGCCAGCCGGTCGGACGCCACGAGGGCGGCTTCACGCCTTTCTCGTTCGAGGTCACCAAGCTGTTGCACGACGGCGACAATCAAATAACCGTCGGTGTGGATTCGGCCGCAACCGCCACCAGCGTGCCGCCGCCTGTTACCGATTGGGAGAATTACGGCGGCATCACGCGTCCTGTGCGCCTGATCCAGACGCCCGCGACCTTCGTCGACGTGGCCTGGGTGCGGATGACGCGCGACGGCAAGCTGGCGGCCGACGTTCACCTGAACGGCGCGGAGGCCGCGAACCATCCGCTGCGACTGCGCATCGCCGAACTCGGCTTGGATCTGCCGGGCACCACCGATGCCAATGGCGACTGGCACAGCGTTCGCCCGCTACCTGCCAAGCTCGTCCGTTGGTCGCCCGAACGGCCCAAGCTCTATGATGTCGCTGTCGATGCCGGCGACGATCATTGGGTGGATCGCATCGGCTTCCGCACCATCGAGGTGCGCGGCCCCGATATCCTGCTCAACGGCAAGCCGATATTCCTGCGTGGAATCTCGCTGCATGAGGAGGAGATCGGCGCCGAGCCCACCCGCGCGATCACGCCCGCCTCGGCTCGTGCCCTGCTCAGCGAGATCAAGGACGGTCTCCACGGCAACTACGTCCGCCTCTCGCACTATCCGCACAACGAACTGATGACCCGCACCGCAGATGAACTTGGCCTGCTCGTGTGGAGCGAGGTGCCGGTCTACTGGATGATCGCATGGGACAATCCCGGCACGCTGGCAAACGCCCGCAATATGCTCGCCGAAAATATCCTGCGTGATCGCAACCGCGCCTCCATCGCCATCTGGAGCGTCGCCAACGAGACGCCCGTGACCGATGCACGCAACACCTTCCTGAAAACGCTCGTGTCGGATGTGCGCAGGCTGGATGATAGCCGCCTGGTCAGCGCTGCCTTGCTGGTGAAACATGGCGAAGGTCCGGGTGCGCCCGATATGACGCTTGCCGATCCGATGGCCGATGTGCTCGATGTGTTGGCGATCAACACCTACAATGGCTGGTACACCGCTGACCGCCTCGCCGATCTGCCCGCCACCACCTGGCATGTGCCCAGCGACAAGCCGATCGTCTTTTCCGAATTCGGCGCCGATGCGTTGGCAGGCTTCCACAAGGCCCAAAAATTCTCCGAGGAATATCAGGCCGATTATTACCGCGCCACGCTGGCAATGGCCGACAAGCTGAAGAACCTGCGCGGCATGTCTCCCTGGATCCTCAAGGATTTCCGCTCACCCCGCCGGCAGAACCCCGATTTCCAGATGGGTTGGAACCGCAAGGGCCTGATCTCGGAGACGGGCGTGCGGAAGCAGGCATTCTACGTGTTGTCGGATTATTATTTGACGAAGGTGAAACCCTGATCGGATCGTTGCTCGGCGCCCCGGAGCTTGAATTCGGGTGAGGGGCTAAGGGTGGCGGAGCGTGCGCGCCAGTGCATCCTCCCACCCCCCAATCAGCTGCTTGCGCAACGCCGCATCCATCTTGGGCAAAAAGCGTGTTCCCTGCTGCCGGGTGGCAGTCAGCGCATCCAGATCCTTCCAGACACCGACGCATAACCCCGCGAGGAACGCCGCGCCCAGCGCGGTGATCTCCAGATGCGCAGGCCGCTCCACTTCCACCTCCAGCAGATCGGCAAGAAACTGGCAGAGCCAGTCGTTGGCCGCCATGCCGCCATCGACGCGCACTTCCGTGGGCCGCACGCTGCCGTCGTCGACCATCGCGGTCAGCAGATCGCGCGTCTGATAGCCGACCGCTTCCAATGCCGCCCGTGCAAGGTGGGCGGCAGTCGCGCCGAGAGTTAGCCCGTAGATCGCCCCGCGTGCATCGGGATCCCAGTGCGGGGCGCCGAGCCCCACGAAGGCCGGCACCATATAGACGCCGTGGCTATCGGGTACGCGCGTAGCGAGGCTGTCGGTATCACGAGCGTGCGCAATCACGCCGATCCCGTCCCGCAGCCATTTGATGGCGGCACCCGCCACGAAGATCGAACCCTCCAGCGCATAGGTCGTGCGCCCGTCGAGGCGATAGGCCAGCGTGGTGAGCAACCGGTTGTCGGAGGTAATGGCCGTCTCGCCCGTGTTCATCAGCATGAAGCAGCCGGTGCCGTAAGTGGACTTGGCCATTCCCAGCTCGAAACAGGCCTGGCCAATTAGCGCCGCCTGCTGATCGCCCGCCATGCCAGCGATCGGGATGCTTGCGCCCAGTAGCCCGGGCGCGGTGTCGCCGAAATGATGGCTGTTGTCGTGTACCTCGGGCAGTATGGCCATCGGCACGCCGATCAGTGCGCACAGCGCCTCGTCCCATTGCTGCTTATGGATGTCGAACACCAGGGTGCGGCTCGCATTCGTCGCGTCGGTGGCGTGGACCTTGCCGCCGGTCAGCCGCCACAACAGGAAGCAATCGATCGTCCCGAATGCGAGTTCGCCTTTCTCCGCCCGCGCCCGCGCGCCCTCAACATGATCGAGAATCCAGGAGATCTTGGTGCCGGAAAAGTAGGGATCCAGCAGCAGCCCGGTCTTGGCACGAACCATCTCTTCGTTGCCCTGCTCCTTCAGTGCGGCGCAGGTCTCGGCAGTGCGGCGGTCCTGCCAGACGATCGCCTTGTGGATCGCCTCGCCTGTGGCGCGATCCCACACCACGACGGTTTCGCGCTGGTTGGTGATACCAATTGCCGCGATGTTGTCCGCGCCAACTTTGCTCTCGGCAATGGCCTCTCTCGCGGTAGCCAGCGTATCGCGCCAGATATCCTCGGGTTCATGCTCCACCCAGCCGAGTTCGGGATAATGCTGCTGGAACTCCCGCTGCGCCGTAGCGATCGGCCGGCCTTCGCGATCGAAGACGATGCAGCGCGTCGAAGTCGTCCCCTGATCGATCGCGAGGATATGGTTAGCGGCGGACACGTCTCTCTCCTGGCACATAACCGTTGAACTGGTCAGGCCAATTCACTAACAGCGTTCGAGATGCGGTCAAGTTGACCGGATCCGCAGCACCTTGATCACCTTCGGAATTCATTTTCATGCCCAATACCACCGTATATGACCTGCTGATCGTTGGCGGCGGCATCAACGGTGCTGGCATCGCGCGCGACGCGGCGGGGCGGGGCCTCAAGGTCCTGTTGGTCGAGAAAGAGGATCTCGCCAGCCATACATCCTCGGCCAGCACCAAGCTGATCCACGGCGGATTGCGCTACCTTGAATATTATGAGTTCCGACTGGTTCGTGAGGCGCTGATCGAGCGTGAGCGGCTGCTTAACATCGCGCCGCACATCATCTGGCCGCTGGAATTCGTCCTTCCCCAGAAAAATTCGCTGCGGCCGGCATGGATGGTGCGGCTCGGCCTTTTTCTTTACGATCATCTTGGCGGCCGGAAGAAATTGCCCGCGACGCGCACGATCAATCTCGACAGCGATGCCAAAGGCGATGGTCTCAAGCCCGGCATGGGGCGCGCCTTCATCTATTCTGACTGTTGGGTGGAAGACAGCCGCCTCGTCGCGCTGAACGCACTGGACGCCGCCGAGCGTGGCGCGACGATCCTGACCCGAACCGCTCTGGTCTCCGCCGATCGCGAAGGCGATAGCTGGCGCGCGACGATCGCCGATGCGGGCGGCGCGCGTCAGGTCCGCGCGAAGATCCTCGTTAATGCCGCCGGCCCCTGGGTTGGGGACGTGATCGGCAAGGTCGGCACGACCCGCAACGATCGCGGGGTGCGGCTGGTCAAAGGCAGCCACATCGTCGTGCCGCGCCTTTATCAGGGCGATCACGCTTTCTTCCTGCAAAACCCCGACCGGCGGATCATCTTCGCCATACCCTATGAGCGTGACTTCACTCTGATCGGAACCACCGATCTGCCCTGGACCGATGCGCCTGGCCGCGCGACGATCTCCCCGGATGAGACGCGCTATCTGCTCGAGTCCGCAAACGCCTATTTCGCCAAGACGCTGACCGAGCAGGACGTGGCGTGGAGCTATGCCGGCATCCGTCCGCTCTACGACGATCATGCCGCGAATGCCTCGGCGGTGACGCGCGATTATGTATTGGACGTCGAGGGGGGAGAGGGGCGTCCGGCGATGCTCAGCATCTTCGGTGGCAAGATCACCACCTATCGCAAGCTGGCCGAACACGCGCTCGAGAAGCTCGCGCCCTTCATTGCCAAGTCTGGTGATAGCTGGACGGCGCGCAAGCCGTTGCCCGGCGGCGATATTCCAGACGCCGATTTCGAGGGGTTCTTCGGGGTGCTTCGCAAGGAGTTCGGCGCCGTGGCCCCGCCTCTGCTGCGCCGTCTGGCCCGTGCCTATGGCACGCGCGTGCGGCAGTTGCTTGCGAATGATCTGGGCGATGATTTCGGCGGCGGTCTTCGCCGCGCAGAGATCGATTATCTCGTCGATCAGGAATGGGCGCGTTCGGCCGAGGACATCCTGTATCGCCGCAGCAAGCTTGGCCTGCACGTGCCCGAAGGCACGGCGGCGCGGATCGATGCTTATCTGGCGGAGCGGGTTTAGCTGCGGCCTGTTGCACTGGTGCTGCCGTCGAGCGGACCGTCTCGACTGCAGCACCAGTGCCCTCGACCTATTTTACAGTGCCGTAGCGGCGCCGTTTGGCATCGACTTCGGCGCGAGCCTTCTCAATCGCCTCGACCTCGGTAACTTCCAGTAGGTTGGCGATGACGCGGCCGAGATGATCGCGCATCGCTTCGCGCGCAGCGTCGGCATTTCTGCTGGCCAGCGCAGTGACGATGCGGCGATGTTCCGATACGCGCGGCGCGATGCCGGCGGCGCGCACCTTCCCGGTCAGGAACGCATATTGCGGTGATTTTTCGCGTGTGTCCCACAACATGGACACGGTCTTTTCCATCGCGCTGTTCTGTGTGGCGCGGGCGATCTCCATGTGGAATTCGCGATCAGCCGCCTCGGCACGAAGCAGGTCGGCGCTCTCCATATCGGTGACGAGTTCGTGCAGCCGGGCGATCTGATCGTCCTCGATCAACAGCGCGGCGAGACCGCAAATCTCGGCTTCGAAGGTCCGGCGCGCTTCCAGCAATTCGAAGGGGCCGACATCGGTTTCGTGGAGCACGCCGCCGCTTGGCTGTAGCGCCAAGACGTAGACGCCGGAATTGGTGCGGACATCCACCAGTCCGTCTACCTCCAACGCGATGATGGCTTCGCGGATCGTGGGGCGTGAAACGCCATAGTGCGCGGCGAGATCACGCTCGGACGGCAGGCGATCGCCGATGCCGTAGCGGCCGGTGGCAAGTGCATTGCGGATTTCGCCGGCAATTCGTTCGTAAAGGCGGCCTTCGGTGCGGGTGGGTTTAACTGGCATGACCACAATCTCTGGCGTTCGCAGCCGCATTTCAACCCGTCTTGCGCATGGCGGCTAGCGAAGGTTCTATTTCCGATGAATTTCGAAAATCCGGTGCGATCCGCGAGAGAAGTTGTTCAGCCGAGGCGGCATCTTTAACCATTGCCTGGAGTTCCGCCAGCCGTGGATCGGCCAACCCCTCGATACGCGACAGCGCCATCATCCATCCCGCGATCGCTTTTGCGATGGCAGGGCTGGTCAGACCTCGAGCCCTTCGCTCGGTCATGGTCGTGAGCAGGCGCGGCGGGAGCTTCTGGGATCCATCTGCGGCGATCTGGATCAGCGCATGGTGCAATGTGGGATTGGCAAAGCGGCTGCGGAGAGCGGCACGATAAGCGTCGACGTCCACGACCGATCGATCGATCGTCGTGGCCGCCTCGTCCCAAACGCATTCGATGAGCGCGCTGAGTTCGGAATCGGCTATCGCCTCGTGCACGAAGCGATGGCCGCGCAGCAGGCCGTGATAAGCCAGCGTCGAATGCGCGGCGTTGAGCAGGCGTAGCTTGGCCGCTTCCCATGGCGCCACATCGGTGACGACCTGCACTCCGGCTCGGGCGAGATCGGGCCGCGCGCCGGCAAAGCGATCCTCGATCACCCACTGCCAGAACGGCTCCGTCCACACCGGCGCCTGATCGAACAGACCAAGCATCTCGCTGGTTTCGGTGATCATCTGCGGCGTGGTTGCTGGCGTGATGCGATCGACCATCGAAGAGGGGAATGCCACCTCGCGCGAAATCCACGCAATATCTACGTCGGCAAGGTCGGCTTTCAGTGCTGCGGCCAGCACGGCATCGCGCGCGACTGCGCCATTGTCCGCGCGATTGTCGCAGGAGAGAATCGTCAGCGGGGCGAGGCCTGCTAGGCGCCGCTGCTCCAGCGCGCGAGCAATCAGGCCGGCGGCGCTGGTGGGACCATGTTCGAGATAGCCTTTCTCGGTAACGGTCAGCGTAACAAGGTGCGTATCGGGATGCGCGATCGCGGCGATGACCGCATCCGGCTCGCGCGCCGCGACATGCAGCACCGTGAGCGCGGCAATGACCTGTGGCGCAGCTTTGTCTCCGCCGCGTTGGGAGAGGCTGTAGAGCCCATCCTGCGCTGCCAATGCCGCGACGACATCGGGCGATCGCATCGCCACGCCAGTAATCCCCCAACGTACATCGCCATCCGCGATCAACGCATCGAACACCGGCGCCTGATGCGCGCGATGAAAGGCGCCGAGGCCGAGGTGGACGACGCCCGCCTTGACGAGAGCGCGGTCATAGCGCGCGGTGAAGCTGGCGTCGGAGAGCCGGTTCACAATCGATACGCCTCTTTGACCAGCCGGTAGGTAAGATCATAGGCGAGTTCCGCCGCCTCATCCTCGTCCAGCCGATGTTCGGCCACCAGCCTGGCGAGGAAGCCGCAGTCGATCCGGCGCGCGACATCGTGGCGGGCCGGGATCGAGAGAAAGGCGCGGGTGTCGTCGTTGAAGCCGACCATATTGTAGAAACCGGCCGTCTCGGTGGTCTGTTCGCGGAAGCGCATCATACCTTCGGGGCTATCGTGAAACCACCATGCGGGGCCGAGCTTCAGCGCCGGGTAAAAACCGGCCAGCGGAGCGAGTTCGCGGGAATAGACGGTCTCGTCCAGCGTGAAGAGGATAAGGGTGAAGCCAGGCGCGTTGCCGAAGCGATCCAGCAGCGGCTTCAAATTGCGGACGAATTCCGCCTGCATCGGGATGTCCGCACCCTTGTCGCGGCCGAAGTTGGCGAACGTGTCACGGCTGTGATTGCGGAAGCTGCCTGGGTGAAGCTGCATGACCAGGCCGTCTTCGGTGGACATGCGGGCCATCTCCGTGAGCATCTGGGCGCGGAAGAGCTCGGCGTCCTCCGGCGTCACGGACGGTGATAGTATGCGCCGGAAAACGGCCTCCGCGTCCGCCGGCGAAAGATCGGCAGTGCGGGCGGTGGGATGGCCGTGGTCGGTGGAGGTGGCACCCACGCTCTTGAAGTAGGCGCGGCGATTACGGTGGGCGGCGAGATAGCCGTGCCAACTGTGCGTATCCTCGCCGGTAATCTCGGCGAGCCTGTCGAGATTGGCCTGAAAGCCTTCGAATTCCGGATCGACCACGGGGTCGGGGCGGTAGGCGGTAAGGACGCGCCCGGCCCATCCGCTCTCGCGGATCGCGATGTGATGCTGGAGCGGATCCAGCGGGTTTTCCGTGGTCGTGATCAGCTCGATGTTCAGCCGATCCATCAGCGCGCGGGGGCGGAAGGCGTCGGTCGCGAGCGCGGCCTCGATGCGATCATAATAGAGATCGGCGTTAGCGGAGGTCAGGCGCTGGTCCAGCCCGAACAGCTCTACGAAAACCCAGTTGAGCCACATTGCCGAGGGCGTGCCGCGGAACAGGTGATAATGCTCGGCAAACAGCCGCCAAATCGTACGCGGATCGCTCTCAACCACGCCGCCGTCGCGCCGCGTGATCCCCAGCGCCTCCAACTTCACGCCCTGCGAATGGAGCATGCGGAAGACGTAATGATCGGGAACGATCAGCAGATTGGCGGGATCGCTGAACGGCTCGTCCTTGGCAAACCAACTAGGATCGGTATGCCCGTGCGGGCTGATGATCGGTAGCCCAGCGACGTCGCGATACAAGCGCCTTGCAATGGCGCGCGTGGCGGGATCGGCGGGCAGCAGCCGGTCCGGGTGCAATACTAATGTCTCGCTCACATCGTCGGCCTTTCCAATCTGGCCTGACCAATATGGACAAACGGATCGGCCACGTCTAGCATTCCTGAAGATCGTTTGGGAGGATAGCGTGAGAATCAAGGAAGCGCGGGTGATCGTCACCTCGCCAGGCCGCAACTTCGTGACGTTGAAGATCGTCACCGACGAAGGCGTCTATGGCATCGGCGACGCCACGCTGAACGGCCGCGAGAAATCGGTCGTCGCCTACCTCGAGGATCATGTCTGTCCGCTGTTGATCGGCCGCGACGCGCGCCAGATCGAGGACATCTGGCAACTGCTGTATCGTGGCGCCTACTGGCGGCGCGGCCCGGTGACGATGCGCGCGATCGCCGCCGTCGACGTGGCGCTTTGGGATATCAAAGCCAAGTCGGCGAACATGCCGCTCTATCAGCTTCTCGGCGGCCGCAGCCGGGACGGCATCATGGTGTATGGTCACGCCAACGGTCGCGACATCGAAGAGACCGTCGATGCCGTCGGCCAGTATATAGGCATGGGTTACAAGGCGATCCGCGCGCAGACGGGCATCCCCGGCGTAAAGGATGCTTACGGCGTGGGCCGGGGCACGCTCTTTTACGAGCCTGCCGACGCGACGCTCGCCAGCGTCACCGGATGGGACACGCGCAAGGCGCTGAACACCGTGCCCAAGCTGTTCGAGAAGCTGCGCGCGACCTATGGCTTCGATTATCATTTGCTGCACGACGGCCACCATCGCTACACGCCGCAGGAGGCTGCCAATCTCGGCAAGATGCTGGAGCCCTTCCAGCTATTCTGGCTGGAAGACGTCACGCCAGCCGAAAACCAGGAAGCGTTCAAGCTGATCCGCCAGCACACCACCACGCCGCTGGCCGTGGGCGAGATCTTCAACACGATCTGGGACTGCAAGGATCTCATTCAGAACCAGCTGATCGACTTTATCCGCGCGACGATCGTCGGCGCGGGCGGCGTGACGCATCTGCGCCGTATCGCCGATCTCGCCAGCCTCTATCAGATCCGCACCGGCTGCCACGGCGCGACTGATCTTTCGCCCGTCACGATGGGCACCGCGCTGCACTTCGATACCTGGGTGCCCAATTTTGGCATCCAGGAATATATGCGCCACACGCCCGAAACCGACGAGGTGTTCCCGCACGATTACACGTTCAGGGACGGCTTTCTCTACGTTGGCGAGACGCCGGGTCATGGCGTGGACATCAACGAGGAACTCGCGGCCAAATATCCTTATGACCAGCGCCAGTTGCCGATCGCGCGTCTGGAAGATGGGACGATGTGGAACTGGTAAGATGATGGGCGCCGCGCCCGTCCGTGGTGCGTGCTGTGTTTCGGCATTCATGGGGCATCATCGCACCGCGGCGCTACTTGGCGGGGTGGCGCCACGGACCCTAAGATACGGTTGTCGTGACGAAGCTCGTTTGGAGTTCGGGGCATGAACATCGTCACCTTCGGCGAAGGGATGATCGAGATTTCCGGCCATATCGGCGCCACCGGCCGGATCACCTATGGTGGCGACGTCCTCAACATGACGATCGCGTTGGCCAGGCTCGGTCATACGCCTGCCTTCGTGACCGCGCTTGGCCAGGACGCATGGTCAGATGAATTGCTGGCCGCCTGGGCGGGCGAAAGGCTGGATGTGTCGCTGATCGGACGGCATCGTTCGCGCCTGCCCGGCCTTTACGGCATCCGCACCGATGAAAAGGGGGAGCGCAGCTTCACCTATTGGCGCGATCAATCCGCAGCCCGCGGTTTCTTCACTCTGCCGCAGGCGGGCGTGCTGCTCAATCAAGCGGCGGACGCCGATGTTCTGTTCCTCTCCGGAATCACGCTTTCGCTGTATGACAATGTCGAGCGCGGCAAGATTGCGGCCATTGCCGATCGGATCAAGATGCGCGGCGGCATGGTGGTGTTCGATGGCATTTCCGCCCGCGCGGCTGGCCCAGCGCGTCCGTCGCCGAGGCCGCCTTTACGGAATTTGCCGCGCACGCAACTATTGCTCTGCCGACGGTGGAAGACGAAGCCTTGATGCGCGGTAACGCTGAACGGCCGGAGGTCATCGCCGCGCGCTGGCATGCGCAGGGCGTAGCCGAAGTGATCGTGAAGATGGGTCCGGAAGGTGCCTACGTTTCGATCGACGGCGCCGGAAACGTCGTGGCGACGACGCCGGTGGTGCCCGTCGACACCAGTGGCGCGGGCGATGCCTTCGACGCGGGCTACATCGCCGCTCGCCTCGCCGGGCATGGTGCGATCGATGCCGCCAAGTTCGGGCACAAGCTAGCAGGGGAGACGGTTAAGCATCGCGGTGCCATCCCTGCGCGCCACGCTACCGCGCATATTCAGCTCGGGCGGCCCTGTTGACCAAGATCCGGCATCTGCGCTGGTGGATCGTCGCGCTGATCAGCGTTGGGACGATCCTCAATTATCTGGCGCGCAATTCGCTGGGCGTGCTCGCCCCGCAGCTCAAGACCGAGCTGCACATCACCACGCAGCAATACAGCTATATCGTCGGCGCCTTTCAGGCGGCGTATACGATCATGCAGCCGATCTGCGGGCTGATCGTCGATCGGATCGGCCTGCAGCTGGGGTTTGCACTGTTCGCCGTGGCCTGGTCGCTGACCAATGTCGCCCATGCGCTGGCCGGCGGCTGGGTGAGCCTCGCCTTCTTTCGTGGGTTGCTGGGCATGAGCGAGGCGGCGGGCATCCCTTCGGGCATGAAGGCGATTGCCGAATGGTTTCCGGCGCGCGAACGTTCGGTAGCGGTCGGCTGGTTCAACATCGGCACATCGATGGGCGCGCTGATCGCGCCGCCGATGGTAATCGCCATCTCGCTGGCGGCGGGCTGGCGGATGGCCTTCGTGGTGACGGGCGCGATCGGCCTTTTTTGGGCGGTGGCCTGGTATGCTTTCTATCGCGCGCCGGACAAGCATTCGGCGATCACCGATAAGGAACAGGCCTATATTGCCGCCGATCGCCCGGCGAAGTCCGCGCACAAGGCGCGTGCGCGCGACATCGTGAGGACCGGCCGTTTCTGGACCATCGCCATTCCGCGCTTTCTGGCCGAGCCGGCATGGCAAACCTTCAGCTTCTGGATCCCGCTGTATTTAGCCAGCGAGCGGCACATGGATCTGAAGCAGATCGCGTTGTTCGCCTGGCTGCCCTTCCTCGCAGCGGACCTAGGCGGCATCTTCGGCGGCTATCTCTCGCCCCATCTGATGAAGCGCGGGGTGCCGATGATCCATTCGCGTGTTGCGGGCATCGCCCTGGGTGCGGTGATGATGATCGCGCCGGGCTGTATCGGTCTGGTCGCCAGCCCCTATCTCGCGATTGCCCTCTTCTGCGTCGGCGGATTTGCGCACCAGATGATCTCGGTATTGATCAACACGCTGTCCGCCGATGTGTTCGCGCCCGAAGAGGTGGGCACAGCCAACGGCTTCGTAGGGCAGGCGGGCTGGTTGGGCGGGCTGATCTTCAGCCTGGCGATCGGCCAGCTGGCGGATAGCATAGGTTATGGGCCGCTGTTCGGTTGCCTCGCCTTCTTTGACCTGATCGGCGCCGCAGTGCTGATCGCCATGATCGGCCGGCTCAAGCCCGCCGCGAGCCGAGTTGCCTGACATGCGCCGTGCCACGCTTTCCAATCCGCCCCTGTTCCAGATCACCGATCGCGACCGGGGGCGGGTGACACTGACCGCCGATACCGGCGCGGTGGCGCATATGTTCGTGCTGGAAGAGGATATCGTTCGCCTCCTGATGCTACCGGAGGGTCGCGTGAAGGGGCCGACGAGTTGGGCGATCTGCCCGGGCGGGACGGATGTAGACGAGCCTGGGCGCGATCGGATGAGTGTCGATGGCTTCGGTTGCCCGGAGTTCGCGCTTGACGAAGGCGAAAGGTCGCTCACACTGGCTACCGCGAAGGTTCGCTGCACGATCCAGCTGCACGGCTTCCACTGTCGGTGGGAGCATCGCGGCGCCGATGGCGCGTGGCGGCTGATGGCGCAGGACCGCCCGACGCAGGCTTATGATTTCGGCTGGTGGGACGGGAAGGTTCGCCACTACCTCTCGCGCAACAAGGGCGAGCGCTACTATGGCCTCGGCGAAGCGTCTGGCGGCACGGATCGCGCCATGCGCCGCTTCCGCCTGCTCGGCCTGGATCCGATGGGCTATGATGCCGAGCTTTCGGACCCGCTCTACAAATCGATCCCCTATGTGCTCGTTGCCGATGGCAAGGGGGTAGCGCATGGCTGCTTCTACGATACGATGGCCGACGCGAGCCTCGATTTCGGCCGCGAGCATGACAATTATCATGAGGCTTACCGCTACATCACCGCCGAGAGCGGCGATCTCGATCTCTATATGATCGCAGGGCCGGAGGCGCTGGCAGTGACCAAGCGCTTCACCTGGCTGACGGGCCGGCCCGCGCTCATGCCGCGCTGGTCGGTCGGCTATTCGGGCTCGACCATGACCTATACCGATGCGCCCGACGCCCAGGCGCAGCACGCGGAGTTTCTGGCCAAGCTGGAGGAGCATGACATTGGCTGCACTAGCTTCCACCTCTCGTCCGGCTACACGCAAATCGGCGCCAAGCGCTATGTGTTCAATTGGAACCGGGACAAGTTCCCCGACCCTGCCGGCTTCGTCGAAAGCTACCGCGCGGCGGGGATCGAGCTCGTGCCGAACATCAAGCCCGCGCTACTGCGCGATCATCCACGCTATGCCGAGGTGGAGCAGGCCGGGCTGCTGATCACCGATAGTGAAGGGAGGACGATCGAGGGGCAATATTGGGACGACCTCTGCGCGTATCTCGATTTCACCAATCCCGAGACGGCCGCCTGGTGGCGGAGCAGTGTGAAGAGCGCGCTGCTGGATTATGGCATGCGGGCGACCTGGAACGACAATAACGAATATGGCGTGTGGGATACATGCGCCGAGATCGAATATTGGGGCGATCCGCGCCCTGCGGCGGAGGCGCGCCCGCTGATGGCTTTGCTGATGAGCCGCGCCTCGCGCGATGCGCAGACGGCCAGCGATCCGGCGCGGCGACCCTATGTCGTCACACGATCGGCGATGACCGGCCAGCACCGTTATTGCCAGACGTGGAGCGGCGACAATCGCACCGACTGGAAGACGATACGCTACAATGCCAAGATGGGCATCGGCCTGGCGCTGTCGGGTGTCTCGAACAGCGGCCATGATGTCGGCGGCTTTGCCGGTCGCAAACCCGAACCCGAGCTGTTCCTGCGCTGGGTGCAGGCGGGCGTGCTGATGCCGCGCTTCTCGATCCATAGTTGGAACGACGATCGCAGCGTCAACGAGCCGTGGATGTATCCGGAGCTTACCCCGGCGATCGTGAAGCTGATGGCGCTGCGCCAGACGCTCACGCCGTTCCTCTACGATCTGCTGTGGCGCTATCATCGCGATTATGAGCCGGTGGTGCGGCCGCTCTGGCTGGAATTTCCGGGCGATGTGGAAGCGTGGGTCGATGGCGACGAGCATATGCTCGGGGGCGATCTGCTGGTGGCGCTGGTTTGCGATGAGGGCGTGACCAAGCGCATGGTGCGCATGCCGGCCGGGGCAGACTGGATCGATGTGTGGACCGGCGCGCGGATCACGGGCGGCGCGACGGTTATGCTGGACGCTGCGCTCGACAGGATGCCGCCGCTACTGGCGCGGGCAGGGTCGGGGATCGTGGTGGACCTGGCCAAGGGCGGATTTAGGCCAGACCCCTACAAGCGCGGCGTGTGGCTGTTCCCCACGAGCGGCGATGGTACGTTCGCGTGGAGCTTCACCGAAGATGAGGGCGAGCAGGGGCCGCAGGATATCTGGTCGGGCGATTGCGTTTGCGAGGGCGAGGTAATCCGCGTGGCGGTGCACCGCGATGGCCCCGGCACGATTGGCGACTCCAGCATCACCGTCCTGCTGCCGCCAGGCGAGACGCGCCGTCTCATTCTCTCGGGCGGCGCCACCGTGCCTGTCACGATCGACGGCCGGACCGGGGTCACGCTCACGCTGATCTAAGAAGAGAAGTCTGCCTCTCAGAGAAGCGATGGAGCGCGATCCGCGAACTTCCGCATAAATCTCGTTACCATGAAACGCGGGACAGGATCGTTTCCTTCCCGAGGACGCTATTACGTCGCACAACCCTGCTCTAAATGGCGAGCTGGCGGGGACGGTCGTCCGATTGCCGTGAGCCAGCATCGGCAGCAACGTCGCTTCGCCACAACCGGACCATCTCAGGATAAACTATGCGCCTCAAGGTCGAAGCGACGCTCACCTACATGATGCAGCAACGCGCCGACGTGCTGCTCGCAATCGAGGCGGCGCCGACCGAGGAGCAGCATCTGCTTAGCGACAAGCTGACGGTACGCGGGATCCGTCCCTTACGCGCTTTGCCGGGGGACGACGGGATCGGTCGCCGTACCTGGACCGCCGGCGAGGGCGAGTTTCATGCCGAGTATACCGGGACGTTCGAGATCGATCGCGTTGCGGAGCCTCTGCTCGGGCTATCCGCGCCGAAGCCGAGCGATCTGCCTTCGAACGTCATTCCCTATCTTTGGCCAAGCCGTTTTTGCGAAGCCGACCGGTTCGGCTCGTTCGTCTACCGTGAATTCGGGCATCTCACCGGCGGGACGCAGGTCGATGCGATGGCGCGCTGGATCCGCGACAATGTCGATTACCGGATCGGTTCCAGCAACGAGAAGACCAGTGCCGTCGATACCTTCGTCTCGCGGCAGGGCGTATGCCGCGATTATGCACATGTGATGGCGGCGTTTGCGCGCGCCGCCGGCATTCCCGCGCGGCTGGTTTCCGCTTATGCGTGGCAGCTCGTGCCGGAAGATTTCCACGCGGTCGTCGATGTCTGGCTGGATGGGCGCTGGCGATTGGTGGATGCAAGCGGCTTGGCGCCGATCGAGGGCCTGGTGCGGATCGCCGTCGGCCGCGACGCGACGGACATCTCTTTCATGACCATTTTCGGGCAAGCGGACATGCTGGATCAGCAGGTGCGCGTCACGAGATTGGATTAATCCGCACGATCAGCACTTTAAAAAGTGTTGTCCTACAGAACAAAACCGGAACTATTGGGCTGCTCCTGCTGATTCGCGATCGGCCCCACGTCCTCCACACCTATCATTCGTGGATGTTCTGGCTGCAGGAGCAGCTGGGCGGGGACGATATCCTGTATGTGAATGTGGGCATCGCGATATGGCTCGCGACTATCCTCGTCCGTCAGACAGCTATGCGCGATCGACGCAATCTGCTGCCGCTGCTGGCGCTGGAAATCGCGAACGAGCTGATCGATTTCCTCGATAGGAACGGCGGCTGGGCGATGGGCGACACGGTAATGGACATCGTGCTGTCGCTGCTGTGGCCGGCCATCATCACCGAAGTTGCCCGCACCCACCCGAAGAGCCGTGTGATTAACAAGATCAGGAGGCCCGGCAGCGAACCGAGTTTCGCGAAGCCCGCTGCGGAGACGGTGACAACCGTTTTGCCGCCCGCACATCGCAAATCCGCTTCGTGAAAAGCGGGCGCCGCGATGCGGCGCCCGCGCTCGTCAATGCTCGCGGCCGCTGCGCCACAGTGCCTGGCCGGTCGGCTCGAACAGATAATCCAGAAACGTCCGCTTGCGGAGCGGCACAAGCACGCTGGCGGGAAGGCCCGGCTTCAACTGCCCCAGCCCGTCGCCTGCATTCTTCAGCTTGCAAAGGATTCGGGCGGCACGGTGACTTCGGCGGTATAGTATCGCGCACCCGTTTTCTCATCCGTGAAGCTGTCGGCCGAGAGCCGTGTGATCTTCCCCTCGAAGATCGGCAGGTTGCGGCCGTGGAGGCTCGGGAACCGAACCTCGGCCTTCTGCCCGACATAGAGATCGGCAGCGTCCGTGGGCGAGATCATCGGTTCGATGACGAGCGGCGTCACATCGGGCACGACTTCCATCAATTTCTGGCCGGGCGAAATGACCGCTCCGATCGTGGTGATGGCGAGGCCGACGATCTGTCCGGAAGCCGGTGCGCGGATTTGCGTGGCCTCCAACTGGTGGCGCACGGCCTGCCACTTGGGCCAGACATCGTTGATCGCCGTCTCGTTCTTCTGAAGCTCGTCTGCAATCTGCTGCATCCGCTGCGGATCGATCGTGAGCGCCTGCATGCGGGTTTCGCCGATCTGTTCGCGCGTGGACGCGCTGGAAGCCGCGAGATTGGCCGTCTCGCCGGAAAGCGACGCCTCGGCGCGCTCCAGTTCGCGCACGCGGTTGACGCTGGCGTAGCCCTTGGTCGCCAGTTCGCGCATGCCCTTCAGCTGATCTCCGAACAATTCGCTCTGGCGCTTGGTCGAGTTGATCTGCTCGCCCAAGCCCTGGATTTTCAGGTTGAGCTGCGCGGCCTGCTGCTGAAGCACGCCTTTCTGGGTGGCGATGGCGGCGCGCCGTGCGCTCATTTCGCTGGTTTGAAGGCGCATCGCCTCATCGGCGAGCTGACGATCGGCGCTGCCGAGCGATGCGAATTCTGCCGGCGGGGCAAATGATGTTGCCCCACGCTGTTCTGCCGCCAGCCGGGCGTGCTGCGCTTGCAGACCGATGACCTGCGACGCCAGCGACCGTTCATTGGCCGCGACTTCGGCGCCCGCAAGCTCGATCAGGACGTCGCCGGCCTTCACGCGCTGCCCTTCGTGGACGCGTAGCGCGGTGACGACCCCACCATCTCGATGCTGCACCACGCGGCGGCTGCCGGAAACCTTCACCGTCCCCTCGGCCGACGCGGCGGCGTCCATCCGCACGAGGGCCGCGAAACCCAGGAACAGGCCGAAAAATGCGAAGACAACGATCCAGCCGATCCGCGCCTCAGAGGGCAGATCGAACTCGATTGGCTGCCGGACATCCTTGAAATCGATGATATCGGTGGAAGACATGCTGGACATCCGTATCACTGGGCCGGGACGGAGGGCGCGGAGCCGGAGCCCGCTTCGCCATTCGCAGGGGGCTGCCCGGCGCCCGATTTGGCAGTGAGGCGGGCGAGCACGGCCTGACGCGGGCCGAACAACTCCATCCGGCCATCCCGCAGGAACATAAGCTTGTCGACGGAGGCCAGGATGCCGACCCGGTGGGCGACGATGATGATCGTCACCTTGTTGGCGCGCAGTTCCTCGATCGCGGCGGCGAGCTGCGCCTCACCATCTGCATCGAGGCTGGCATTGGGCTCATCGAGGATCAGTAGCGGTGCGCCGAACAAGGCACGAGCCAGCGTGATACGCTGCGCCTGACCGATCGAAAGCCCGCTTCCGCCCCAGCCCAGTTCGGTTTCGTAGGCTTGCGGCAGGCGCAGGATGAAATCGTGCGCTCCGCAAAGTTTGGCAGCGCGGATCACCTCCGCATCGAGGACGCCCGGTGGCAGCAGCTCCGTCTAGAACCGGGCGATATTCTCCTTGATCGTGCCCCGGAAAAGCGTCGGTTCCTGCGGCACATAACCGATTGCGCGGCCGAGCTGTTCTTCCGGCCAATCCTCCAGCGCTGCGCCATCGAGGCGCACGACGCCCTGCGCGCTGGGCAATATGCCGGCAATCGCGCGGACGAGCGTGGATTTGCCGGCGCCGCTGGGGCCGATGATGCCGAGCGATTCGCCGGCGGCCAGATCGAAGCGGATGCCCTGAAGGATAGCGCGATCGCCGGAGGGCGCAGCGACGGCGAGACCTTCTACCGCCAGCGCGCCGACGGGATCGGGCAATTGCGTGGGGCGGCGGAGCAGCCCGCGCGTGGCGAAGAGATCAGCCAGCGCCTTGTAGGCGGCGCGCGCCTGGATGATGTTCTTCCAGGCGAAGTTCACCAACTCGATCGGCTGCAAGGCGCGGCTGACCAGCAAAGATGCGGCGAAGAGCGAGCCGAGCGAGATCTTGCCTTCGATCGCCAGCAGCGCGCCGAGGCCCAGCGCGAGGGATTGGAGTAGCAGGCGGAGCGCCTTGATGGCGGACGTATAGCCGGCGCTGCGGAAGGTGGCATCGAGGAAGAGCCCCGAAGAGCTTCGCCGATCGTGGAGATGCCGCCGGACCATCGCCTGGCGCATGCCCAAGGCGCCGACGAGACCCGATGCCGCCAGCGTCGCATCGATGCCGGCATAAGCGAGCTGTGCCGAGATTGGCGTTCTTGATCGGTTCGGCCGTCCCCCGCTCGTTCAGCCAGGACAGGCCGCACAGGAGGACCGCGCCGATCAGCGCCATGCCGGCGATCGCCGGATGCAACATGTAGCAGACGATGATGTAGAGAGGTGCCCAGGGCAGATCGAACAGCGCCAGCACGCCGACTCCGGTCATCGTCTGGCGGAAGGTGTCGAACTCGCGCAGGGCCGTGGCCCCGCGCGCCTTGCCGGGCACCCGCAGCAGCGCATCCAGAATCGGCCCGGCCAGATCCCGATCTAGCCGCGCGCTGGCGCGCACCAGCAGCCGGGTGCGGATCAGGTCCAGCGTCGCCAGCGTCATCACCGCGACGGCAAGGATCGTTGTCAGCATCGCCAGCGTTCCCGCGCCGCGCGTGGGAACGACCCGATCATAGACTTGAAGCATGTATAAGGTCGGCGCGAGATAGAGCAGGTTCAGGAATGCGCTGAACAGCGCCGCATGCACGAAGTGGCGCCGGCAGGCCCGTACGGCGCGGCCGATCCGAACGACAATCTCAGCATACGGGCTCAATCCCACAGGAGCCGCTGACGCGAACCTTCGCGTCATCTCACGGCTTCTTCGGTCGCGCAGACGATTATGCCGATTCTCATAACAGCCGGTTAAGTACGGGCATTAACGTAAATATTCGGCCAGTGCCAAACCAAGCGCCGCGTGCGCTGCCAGGCAGTTTGCCTGCCAGAGGCGCCGCCCGGTGACGATCGGCGCCTGATCATCACCAGAGAATGCCGTTTTCCGGCTTCATCGGCTCCGGCGCGGCGTCGCCGATTGCCTGGAGCAGATCGATCTCGATCGTCCGGCACAGAGCGGTCAGCGGCACATCGTGAACGGTATTAGCGAAGGGATCGACCAGATCATCGCCGATGCGCAGGGCCGCCAAAACCATCAGGCCTGCCACGGTCGATCCGATCGGCGTTGCGATACCGAGCGTCTCGACCAGACCGATCGGCAGCAGCACGCAAAAGAGCCGGGTGAAAAATTCAGGAAAGAAGCGGTATCCGTTCGGCAGCGGCGTATTCTTGATCCGCTCCATTCCGCCTTGGGCGTTGGCGATATCGATCAGCACTTTTTCGATCTGTGCCTGCTGGATCGTATCGATATGCCCGGCGCGCTGGGCGCCCGCGATCCGCCTGCCGCTGCCGTCGAGCAATCCATTGGCGGGATTGGTACGCGTCAGCCCCTCGTCAGCCTCCGTGCGGCTGAGCAGGCGAAGCACGTCGGGCGCCGGATCCTGGCGGCGGAGCTGGCAACGCAGGGCATGAACATAGGCGATCTGCCGCAACACGATCGTGCGCTTCAGGTTGATCACGTCGGGACCGCTGTCCGCCAGGAAGGCGGTGACAGCGCGCGCAAGGCTGCGTGAGCTGTTGACCATCGCGCCCCACAAGATCCGCCCTTCCCACCAGCGCTGATAGGCCGAATTGGTCCGGAAGCCCAGGAACAGAGCCAATACCGTGCCGAACAGCGTGAGCGGCAATGCTGGCGCATTGAACGGCACCAGAAAGTAAAAGGCGGTTACCGCAACGTCCCAGCAGAACAGGGCTGCCAGCACTTTCCAGACATCGTTGACGATTTGCCGGATGCGGGGAATGCGATTGACGACCATAGGTAGCAGGAAGCCCTTCCTGGAGGTGGATGCGGGGGCGGCATATGGGCGGCACTCGCGCGAAAGGAAGGTCTCAACGCCCATCGCGAACCTCCTCGTTCATGTCTTCGTCGCCCACGGTCAGTCTGGCGCCTGCCCGCAAGCCAAGAAGCGCGACCATCATCGCGGATTTCGCCGCGACCAGCATCGTGATCGGCGTGCCTTCGGGCATGATCCCCAGAAACAGGAGCGAGCAGAGCATGCAGAGTGCGCTTGCCGCCACGATCGATCGGTCGCGCAACGGCGTCGCCGCAGTCATCGCCATGATGTTGCTCCTAGCAGAGGAATTTTCAGGGCGGCTCACGCCACGAAACGTGGCGAACACCGCACCCGAACGGCCAGATATGCTGGCCCGGCATCTTTTCTGCAGGTGCGAACGGGTCCGCCAGCGACAAAGCTCCGCGCGCAAGCATTCCTATAATGGCGGAAATCTTCGGAAATGAACGGGGTGCCGGCTACACGCGCCAGCAACGTGGACGCTCGCGATTGTTACAAAACATGCATCGTTTTCGCAGGTGCAGAACAAGCGAGTTCGGTCGGTGCCTCTAAGGTATTACGAGGAAGGCGTGATACCTTAGCCAGACGATCGGGAAATTGCGCTAGCCATACGTACAGCTACCGGAGGCGGCGGAAGCGATCATTTGGCCGGCAAGGCATCGTCGATCAGGTGGTCGAGCCTCGCCCGATCCTTCTTGGAGTAACCTTTTGGCGTTCCGGTCGCAGGCACTGTAGATTGCAGCTTGTCGCAACGCCGATCCTGCTGCGCCGCACTATAAGCGTAGTACGCACCCACGGCGAGGAGACCAAGAGCAACCAGCCATAAAATCCAGAGCATCGATCCCGACGGACCGTTGGCCTTCCCGCCACGGGATCGCTTGGTTGCAGTCCTGCTTCTCGCCACTATTGTCTCCGCCCGTCCGCCGCTCGTGTTGCGTCCCTCCAACACTGCGAAGGCTGACTGGTCCATACGCGACGTTACGATCAGTCCGCCATGAGCCGCTCCGTCTACCCGGAGGACATACAAAAAAGGCCCCGACGCTCAGGGGTGAAGCGCCGGGGCCGGTCGTAGGAAACTGAACGCAAGGGGTTCGCGGCAGTCTCGTCGCATTAACTATTATAGTGAGGGATCGATCCCACGCGTCGGTCGCGCATTAAGCACGTCTCGCCTCGGCGACGTTTCGTCTTCTCAGGTTAGGCGTGCGCGCCATTCAAAGCCAGCGCGGGCACGGTGGCGCTCGTCCGCCGACGGCTCCGGATGGCGCCCCCGACCAGCCCGAAGCCAACAATGAACATCGCCCAGCTGGCCGGCTCCGGCACCGCCATGACGGACGACAAACCGAAGCGCTGGTCCATGTCACGAAAACCGGCGGCCTGCACCGCGGCCGTCGGATGGACGCCGTCGAAGGAGAAGATGCCGGCACAGCCCGTCGCCTGCGCGCCCTCCGCCACGCAATTCGTATCACCGCGCAGCGGCGGCAGACCCAGCGAGGCAGGGTTGGTCAAGGCGCGGACATTGAACGCGCTGAGGCTGTATACGAAGAAGTCGGTCCCCGCAGACAGCTTGAGACCGGCAAGCGCGTCCTTCAGATAGGCGTTTGCCTGGATCGTGTACGGATCGCCCGCCAGCGGAAAGTCGGTCAAAAGGATGTTGCGCGCGCCGAGATCGGCTAGCCGCTGCACGCCGCCGACATATTGCTCCGCCGCCGCCTTCAGATAGCTGCTCACATCCGGATAGGAGCCGATGGCACCGACGGGGCCGAACACGCCCTTGGCGCCGAAGACATCGTTGCCGCCGGCATTGAAGATGTACAAACCGTTTGGATCCACGCCCGGCCCGGTGCCCTCGAAGGCACCGATCTGCGCTGCCAGATCAGGAATCAGGTCGCCCGTGTTAACGACGCGCGCGCCGCCGAAGGCGTAGTTGGTGCCGCCGAGCAACGATGGCGTCGTCGGGACGCCGAACAGCTTGATCGAGAGAAGATCAGGATAATCGTAGCCGTTTGTGAATCGATGCTCGAAATAGCCGAGCGCTGGATCCGGCCGCGTGCCGCCGTTGGACGCATACAGATTTCCGGCATCCACCAGACTGTCACCGAACACGGTTATAGAGGTATATTGCGCGGTGGATCTGTCGGCCAAGGCAGGGCTCGCTGCCAGGCTCAAAATTGCACATGCGAATGCCCACCGGTTACTCATCGACAATCTCCCTCGTCTCGACGCACGATGCGGCGCGAGAATGAACCGCCGATGACCGAATTAACCATGTTTGCCTAGATGTATTAAGCGGTTCAGGTCGCAAATGGTCGCTTTCGTATTTCTGGCTTAAGTCTGCCGATTTGAAAGGCGGAGCGCCAGTGCGAGGCATTCGCGCGCCGAGCAGCTTTAGGAAAGGTTAACCATACGGGTAAGGGTCTGTTATCAAGCTGTTTCACCGGGGGGTGGAACACAATGACGTATATCTCCGATTTGTCACAAGAACTGAAGGCTGCGTCAGCTTCCGCATATCGAGCGGCTGTTGTCGGGCAGGAATGCCTCTACGCTACGGATCTTCCGCCTGGATCCCAGCTGGTCCGCGTTTGCCCGGAAACCAGCTTCGCCTATGATCGCATGATTGTCGTTACCGAACGCGATGGCGGGCGAGAGCTTTTCCTTCAGGGCTGGATCGGAGAGCCGCTCAGCCTCGATCAGTGGCGAACGGCGAGGGCGACACTGTTTCCGGCTGCTCAGGTGATTACCTGGGAACGGCGGGAAGACGATGGATCTGTCCGGCACGTTCGGGTTTCGATCTAGCGCGCATCACGCATGGCCGGAATGTCGTTGGTCACGCCAATCATGGCTTGGTCGATCGATGCCAACCCGCCGTCTATCCTGACGCAATCAGAACCAAACATCACCGAACGATCGAGCGCTGCCGCTACAACGGACTAAGCCGTTGATAAGCCGTGGTGACCCCTACGGGAATCGAACCCGTGTTTCAGCCGTGAAAGGGCCGCGTCCTAGACCGCTAGACGAAGGGGCCGTCCGGGTGGGGGGCGCTTAGGCAAGCCGGCGCCGAAGGTCAATGCGCTCGTTCAATCCGCCCATGCGGCATCGTCGATATGAAGCTCGGCCTTGTCGCCGCCGGACCACTCGTCCCGCCGCGCCCGACCGGCCAGCCACAAGCGTCGATGCGGGCCGGCGCCCAACAGAGCGAGGCCCAATGGCGAGGAGGCCTGGCGAAAAGCGATGGTCTTGATCGAAGCGCCGTCATCGCCCGCCACGATCGCGCGGACATGGCCGTTGCCGACGATGTCCGCCTTTATGATGCGAACCGGCCCGGTCGCGAGGCGGGGAGCCGGCCAGCCGGCCCCATAAGGTCCGCCGGCTTCCAGTGCATCGACGAGCGTGCCGGCCACGCCCCGCGCGCTGACGACCGCATCGAACAGCAAGGCCCGGTCATCGCGGGCACGAGCTACGTCTGCGTCCAGACGGTCGTCGAGAAATTGGGCAAGAGCATCGACCATCGCGGCGTCGACGGTGAGGCCGGCCGCCATCGCATGTCCGCCCCCGGCGAGGAGCAACCCGCTTTCCTTTGCCGCCAACACCGCCGCGCCCAGATCGACGCCGGAAATCGAGCGGCCCGATCCCTTGCCCACCGTCCCGTCCAGCGCGATCACGATCGCCGGGCGGCCGAGCTTATCCTTGAGCCGACCCGCGACGATGCCGATGACGCCGGGATGCCAGCCATCCCCGGCCACGACGGCGACGGCACGGTTCGCCTGGCCGGCGGCGATCGTCTCCGCAGCCTCCGTCACCATTTGCTCGATCGCGCGGCGCTCGCCATTCAGGCGATCGAGTTCGACCGCGAGTCCGGCCGCTTCATCTTCATCGTCGGTAACGAGCAGGCGGACACCGAGATCGGATTTGCCGACGCGGCCACCGGCGTTGATGCGCGGCCCGAGGGCGAAGCCGAGATCGGTGCACGTCGGCGGCTTCACCAGGCCGGCCGCCTTCGCCAGCGCCACGAGGCCGACATTGCGACCCTGGCGCATGACCTTCAGCCCCTGGGACACGAAGGCACGGTTGAGGCCGCGTAGTGCCGCGACATCCGCGACCGTGCCGAGTGCGACCAGATCGAGAAGCTCGATCAGCGAAGGCTCTGTCTGGGACGAAAACCAGCCACGCGCGCGAAGCGTCCGCAGCAGGGCCGCGCCGAGCAGGAACGCCACGCCAACGGCAGCGAGATGGCCGTGGACTGCGCCGTCGGTTTCATCGAGGCGATTGGGATTGACCAGAGCGAGCGCGCGGGGAAGCTCGGCGGTGCATTTGTGGTGATCTACGACGATGACCTCGATACCGACGGAGGCTGCATGCGCCAGAGCCTCGAACGCCTGCGCGCCGCAATCGACCGTGACGATCAGCCGCGCCCCGCCAGCGGCAATGCCGGCGAGCGCCTCGCCGCTCGGACCGTAGCCCTCCAGCAGACGATCGGGAATATAGGAGTCGGGGTTCAGGCCCAGGCTCCGCAGGAGGCGGATCAGCAGAGCGGCCGAGGTGGCGCCGTCGACATCGTAATCGCCGAAGATCGTGACGGGATGGCCTTCGATCACGGCGATGGCGAGGCGGTCCGCAGCCACATCCATGTCGCGAAAAATCGAGGGGTCGGGCATGAAGCCCCGGATCGTGGGTTCGCGGTGCGCAGCGAGGCCCTCTCTCGCCACACCGCGCGCCATCAGCAATTGATCGATCAGATCGTCACCCAGACTGTCCGTCTCGCCCGCCAGGCCACGCCAGCGCCATGGCTGGCCGAGGATCGATCGCGTCACGGACAATGCAGGCATGGCCCGCCTGTAGCCGGGCTACGTCAGCGGCGGTATCCCCCGCTCCCCTCCCGCATCGAAACGGTCGCGCTCAGGCGAACAGGCCGACCAGGAAATAGGCCACGGCCGACATGAACGCGGCCGCCGGCAGCGTCAGGAACCAGGCGACGACGATGTTCGAAGCCACGCCCCACCGCACGGCGGACATCCGCTTCGATGCGCCCACACCTACGATCGCCCCGGTTATGGTGTGAGTGGTCGAGACGGGGATCCCGCCCAAGGTGGCGAGAAACAGGGTAATGGCCCCGCCCGTTTCGGCGCAGAAGCCCTGTGGCGGAGTCAGCCGGGTGATCTTCGATCCCATCGTGTGGACGATCTTCCAGCCGCCCACCATCGTGCCGATGCCCATTGCCGCCTGGCAGGAAAGCACGACCCACAATGGCACGTGGAAATCGCCGTGCAGCAGCCCCTGCGAATAGAGCAGGACCGCGATGATTCCCATCGTCTTCTGCGCATCGTTACCGCCGTGGCCGAGCGAATAAGCGGCAGCCGAGACGAGCTGCAGCTTGCGGAAGATGCGATCCGATCCGGCGGGCGTGGTTCCACGGAACAGCCAGGAGGTAATGAGCACCATCACCAAAGCGAGCGCCATGCCGATCGCCGGAGACAGGAAGATCGCGGCGACCGTCTTCAACACGCCCGACCAGACGACGGCATGAAGCCCGGCCTTGCTGATGCCGGCCCCCAAAAGCCCACCGATCAACGCGTGGCTGGATGAGGATGGGATACCGAAGCCCCAGGTGATCAGGTTCCAGCCGATGGCGCCCATCAGGGCGCCGAAGATCACCTGCGCATCGACGATGTCCGCGACGATGATGCCCTTGCCTACCGTTTCGGCGACATGAAGGCCGAAGAACAGGAAGGCGATGAAGTTGAAGAAGGCGGCCCACAGCACCGCAACCTGCGGGGTAAGCACGCGTGTGGAGACGACGGTCGCGATCGAATTCGCGGCGTCGTGAAGGCCGTTCAGAAGATCGAACAGCAGGGCAATGCCGATCAGGCCGATCAGCAGCGGCATGGCGAGTGTGGTCATGTCCGCGCCGCTCAGGCGTGATCGATCACGAGACCCTGGATCTCGTTTGCGACATCCTCGAAGCGGTCTACGATCTTTTCCAAGTGCGAATAGATTTCGCGGCCGACAATAAATGCCTTCATGTCGGGCGAATTGCTGCTCTGGTAGAGGGCCTTGAGGCCGGTATCGTGGATATCGTCCGCGACACCCTCGATCTCGACCATGCGACCTGTAATTTCCAGGATGCGAGTGGTGTTCTTGGCGATCGAGCGCAGAAGGGGCACCACTTCCGACGTAAGCCGCGCCGCCTCGACGATGATGCCGCTCATGTCGCGCATCGACGGCTCGAACTGGGTCAGATCGTAAAGCGTGATCGCCTTGCCGGTCTTGTTCATCTGATCGATCGCATCGTCCATGACGGCGATCAGCCCCGAAATGGCCGCGCGATCGAAAGGCGTGATCAGAGTGCGTCGCACATCTACGAGCACATCGCGTGTGATCGCATCGGCGTCATGCTCGCGATCCTGAATCTCGCGGACGAGCGCCGGAATGTCGCCGCCGCCCTGCAAGAGGCGCGCAAGCGCATCCGCACCGGCCGTCAAAGTCTTTGCGTGATCTTCGAACTGCTCGAAGAATCGCCCCTGCTTGGGCATCAACGCCTGGAACCAGCGCAACATCGCGAATTTTTCCCCGCCGTTAGTTCGCGCCCATGACAATATGCGCGCCATCCGTCCAGCCCGCCTCGTCGGCGCGCAAAAGCTGCCTATAAGACGTTTAAGTTCCGGTTCTGTGACAATGTCCTGCGCGCTAGCGAGATCGAACCAACGGGTCTCCCGTTCGTCACGTTCGGGCCAGTCGTCTAACTGCTCGACGACGGCGACCGGATAGACCGCCACTCTGGCCGGGCGCAGGGATCCGTCGCGCTTGCGTTTGTCGTAGCGAAAATGGCCGATCGGCGCGGGGCAGGTGATGCCGAGTATGCCGGCTTCTTCATAGGCCTCCTGCGCGGCGGCCTCATGCGCGGCCAGGCCGCGAATCGGATTGCCCTTGGGTACCACCCATCGGTGCGTTTCGCGCGAGGTGATGAGGAGCACGCTGAGAGCACCCGATTCCTCGATTCGATAGGGCAATGCGGCGACTTGGCGGATGGCGCTCTCCTAGTGCCACTCTAACGGATATACGTCCGTATGGGAATCACCCAAGTTATTGAGCGGCAAGCATCTCCAGCAGCCGTGTCATGAACAGCGCCCCGCGCTCGAGCTGGGCGATTTCGACATATTCGTCGGGCTGATGCGCCTGCTCGATCGAGCCCGGACCGCAGATGATCGTGGCGAAGCCCGCACCCTGAAACTGCCCCGCCTCCGCCGCATAGGAGACGACGCGAGCGGGCCCATTGTCGCCGGCCAGCAGCCGCGCGATCCGTTCGGCAGCGCTGTCTGCAACCGGTGCCAGCGGAGGTGTCGCTGATCGGCGCATCACGACGATCCCGGCCTGCGGGAAGCGCGCCTTGATCTCTTCGTCCAGCTCCGCGGCCATTTTGAGGAAAGGAGCGAGGATCACGTCTGGATCCTGCCCGGGCGGGCAGCGCAGATCGAAGACGAAGCGGCATTCCCGCGCGAGGATGTTGACGGCGGTGCCGCCGTGCATTTCGCCGATCGTCAGCGTGGCATGCGGAGGACGGAAGGGCGATGCGGGATCGGCGTCGCTGGCCAGCGCGTCGGCAATGTCCGCCAGCCACGCCATCAGGCGGATCGCGATCATGTTAGCCGAGAGGCCGAGATGGGTGAGGCTGGAATGTGCCTCATGGCCCGTCACCGTCACCGTGAAGGTGGATATGCCTTTGTGCCCGCTCACGACCTCCATGTTGGTCGGCTCACCGACGATGACGGCGGCGGGATCGGGCAGTGCCTCGGCGATCCGGGCGATCATCGAAGGCGCGCCGAGGCAGCCAATCTCCTCGTCATAGGAGAAGGCGAGATGAATCGGCCTCGCCAGCGGAGCGCCCGCATGCGCGGCCTTCGCGGCGGCGAGCGCCAGAGCCAGGAAGCCCTTCATGTCGCATGTGCCGCGCCCGTAGAGACGGCCGTCGCGTTCGGTGATCGTGAAGGGATTGCTGGACCAGGGCTGGCCATCGACTGGCACGACATCGGTATGGCCCGACAGGACGATGCCGCCCGGCACCTGCGGGCCTATCGTGACGTAGAGATTGGCTTTCGAGCCGTCGTCATTAGCGACGCGCGTTCCGGTCACGCCCATCGCGGCGAGTTCGGCCTCGATATATTCGATCAAAGCGAGGTTCGAGAGGCGTGAGGTCGTGTCGAAGGAAACGAGCCGGGCGAGCTGGCTGCGGGCTTCGGCGAACAGAGCGGCGGGTTGGGCGGGATCGATCATTCCGGCGAGGGTAGAGCCGGCGGAGCGCGGACGCAAAAGGCGACGCGGGCGGAAACGTCGTTGCTCCTGTGCGCAGGGTAGCTATGCCTTGGGCGATGAGGGATGCGGAGGATGCAGCGGGCTGGGCAGGCGGCTGGGCGGTGATCGCCCGCGTGGGCACGCGCCGGATCGCGTTCCCTGCCGGCGAGGTGTCCTCGATCACATCCGTACCGCCTTTGTGGCGGCCGCCGACCGCACCCCGGCCCGTCGTCGGCTTCCTGCCTCTGGCCGGTGCGGTGCTGCCTGTGCTGGACGCGGGCATCTTGTTGAGGGTGGCCCGTCCAGCGCGTATCGGTTTCTACGCGCATATCCTGGTGCTGCCCGGCGCTGCCCGGTCCGGGGCGGGGCTGCTCGTGGATCGCGCTGAGGATACGATCGGGATCGCAGCGGACGCTGTCCTACCTCTCCAGAAGGCGGATACGCTCAACGGCTGCGCGATCGCGCTGGCCGAAACGGGCGAGGGACAGGTGCATGTGCTGTCGGCAGCGCGATTGCTGGCGGCGGCGGAGACAGCGGCTCTGGCCGCGCTCGAAGACGCGGCGGCACGGCGACTTACGGAATGGGACATACCGGCATGAGCGCCAGCCGACCGATCGCCTCGCCAGTCGATGATCCTGCTTATGCCGATATGAAGGCGCTGATCGTCGCGCAAACCGGCCACCATTATTATGAGGATAAGGATGCCCAGTTGGGCGAGAAGATCGCCCGGCGAATGGCGGCGCTCGGCATTGCGGACGCCGCGCTTTATCTGGAACGGCTGCGCGATGCGGAGATGGGGCCGCGGGAATGGCGCCTGCTGGAGAGCGATCTCACCATCAAGGAGACGTTCTTCTTCCGCTTTGCCGAGCAATTTTCCGTGCTGAGGAGCCACATCTTGCCGGCGATGATCGCGCGCCACGCCGAGGATCGGCACCTCCGCATCTGGAGCGCGGGCTGCTCGACGGGTGCGGAGCCTTATTCGCTAGCGGTGCTGATCCGCGATCTGCTGGGCGATGCCGCCGATGACTGGCATGTCTCGATCCTGGGGACGGACATCGACGAAGCAGCGCTCGCCGATGCGCGGCACGCGCTGTACGGGGGCTGGGCGCTCCGCACCGTCACGGCCGACGAACGGGCGCGGTTGTTCCAGCAGGAAGACCGGAATTGGCGGCTTAGGACCGTCTATCGGAGCATGGTGCGGTTCGAGCGGCAGAATTTGCTCGAAATACTCGATTCCGCATCGGCGATCGGACGCAACGAATATGACCTGATCCTATGCCGCAATCTGCTGATCTATTTTCATCCGGATCTGGGCGCCAACATCGTGTCTGCTTTGGGCGAGCGACTGGCGATCCACGGCAAGTTGCTATTGGGTCATGCCGAAACGGGCCTGGCCGCTGCCAGCAATCTCGCGCCGCAGGAACTGGCCGGTATCGTCGTCTATGTGCGGGACGATGTCGCTGGGACGGGAGAAGAGCCGCCGGCGAAACCGCCTTCCGACCCGCTTCCCGTCCGTCCACGCCCCCCAATGCTGCCGAGGCGCGGTCCGCGCCGGGTTCCCCGCCGCGAGCCTCCGCCGCCTTTGCCACCTTTGTCGCCGCAAACGCCACCGGACATGCCGGACGATACGTTGCAGGACGTGCGGTCTCTGCTCTGTCGGGGGGAAACCCACAATGCACGGGGACTGATTGCGCAGCTGTTGCCGAACCGGCGGACCGATCCTCTACTCCTGTATCTCGATGGGCTCGCCGCTCTGGCGGAGCGCGACGATGCCGGTGCGGAGAAAGCGCTGAGAGGCGCGCTGTATCTGGATCGCGGCTTTGCCATGGCCCATTATCTGCTGGCGCAGCATCTCCTTCGCGCGGGCAGCGGCGTAGAGGGGCGTCGCGCGCTGGCCAACGCCGCCGCCGCGATCGCATTCGATGATCCCGACGCGCCGGTGCGCGAAGGGGAGGGGCTTACCGTGGCGAATCTTCGCGAGGCGATCCGGCATCGGCTGGCAAGCGGAGGTGCTTCGCAGTGACCATAATCGCCGCGGCCGATGTCGAGCTGGACATCGAGGGGCTCGATCCCAAGGCGGCGCGCCGCATTCTTGCCCGACGCACGACGATGATGCGCGGCTGCGATGCGGGCGAAGCGCCGGGCCGGGCTGTTCTGGTGTGGACGCTGGGCGCGGAACAGTTCGCTTTGCCGCTGTCCGACGTCTCGGTGGTGCTCAAGGCGGATCAGACGACGCCGGTGCCGGGCGCACCCGCCGCCCTGATCGGCCTGTCATCACGACGGGGGCGGCTGCTCAACGTCGTCGATCCCGCACGGGCGCTCGGGCAAGGCACCGGCGCGGCGGCGGACGGGCATTTGCTGGTATTGAAAGATACGCGCCCGCGCCTGGCGCTGCTTGTCGATCGCGCCGAGGCCGTTGCGGCGCTTGCGATAGATGACGGCAGCGATGCGGAAGGATTGACCACTCAAGCGACCCTTGCCGATGGCGGGCGGCCGCTGCTCGTGAATAAAGACCGGCTTGTGGAAGCCATGGGCCTCGGCGGCCAGCATAAGGGGATGTGAAGGTGTCGGTTTCCAATCGGATCGTGTTGGGGTTCGCAGCCATAACCGGCCTGCTGATCCTGCTCGGCGTCTACGCTGTCGGCCAGGTCGGCGAGGTCCGCTCGACCATCGACACGATCGTCAGCCGCGATCTGAAGGCATTGGCCCAGCTCGACAAGGTGCAGGATGCGCAGACCAAGATGGTCGAATATCGCACCGCCGCCGTCCGCCAATCGCTGGTGGGGATCAGCGGAACCGACGGAGATCCGGCCGAGCGCTGGCGCGAACAGGTGCAAGCCGCGCAGGACGGGTTGGCTGGGTTGCGTGAAATGGTGATCGGCTTCCAGCAGGTGTCCGTCAGCGGCGAGCGGACCCAGCTCTGGCACGAAATGGAGGCGCAGGTCATCGCCGCCGAGCAATCCTTTGCGCGCGTCCGCCCGACGGTGCAGGGGCAGTTGTCCGCCATGAAGGCGGGGGATCGGACGGCCATGCTCGCAAGCGAGCCGACAATCGCCGCCGAGCGCCGCGATATCGTCAGCAAGACGTTCGCTATCCGGGAGACGCTGCAGCGGGCCGTGAAGGTCGGCCAGGAGGCGGGCGAACATGTTTATGAGCGCAGCCGGGTCTCGATCATGCTCTGCATTCTTGCGGCGGTGGCGCTCAGCATCTTCGTAGCGTGGGCGATCCGCCGATCGGTGATCGGGCCGCTCGGCGGCTTCATGGATCTGACCGAGAAGGTCGGCGCCGGGGACCTTACGACCACGGCCGCGACCGGATCGGACGAACTCGGCCGCCTCGGCGTCCATCTCAACGAAATGGTCGAGGGGCTGCGCGGGCTGGCGCGGCAGAGCAGAGGCGCGACCGAAAATCTGAACGCTGCCGCGACCGAGATCCGCGCCTCAACCCAGGAGCAGGCCGCCAGCGTCGAGGAGCAACTCGCGGCGATTCAGGAAACCGCCGCGACCGTCGACGAGATCACGCATTCTGGCACGCAGATCAGCCGCCGGGCGCAGGCCGTGATCGCCGCCGCGCAGGAGACGGCGCAGACGACCGAAGCCGGTATGGTCGCGATCGAAGGGACGGTGCAGGCGATGGATCTGATCCGTCAGCAGACCGAGACCGTCGCCCAAAATGTCGTCGCTTTGTCCGAAAAGACCGCCGCGATCGGCGACATCATCAGCACCGTGAACGATATCTCGGAGCGGGCGCATCTCCTTGCCCTCAATGCCGCGATCGAGGCGGCGGCGGCGGGCGAACAGGGCCGGAGCTTCGCGGTCGTCGCCTCCGAACTGAAGACGCTCGCCGATCAGGCTAAGGATTCGACGCGGCAGGTGCGGACGTTGCTGGGAGAGATCCAGCGCGGCATCAACAGTTCGGTGATGCTGACGGAAGAGGGCGTGAAGCGCGTCGCCGCTGGCAAGGAGCGCACCGATACGGCGCAATCGACGATCGAGGAGATGTCCGAGCGGATTCAGGAAAGCGTGCAGACCTTCCAGCAGATCGTGGCCTCCACCAACCAGCAGCAGATCGGCATCGAACAGGTGACGCTAGCGCTGCAGAATATCCGTCAAGCCAGCCAGCAGACGGCGGCCTCCACCCGCCAGCTGGATCAGGCGGCGCTGGATCTGTCCAATCTTGCGCAGACCTTGCTGGCGCTGACCGAACGCTACCGGATCTGACGCCGTGGACGAGCTTGCCCGAGAACTCGCGCGGGTCTTTGCGGCGGAGCTTGCCGAGCATGTCGCGGCATTGCGGGCAGGCTTTGCGCTGGCGGGGGCCGGCGGTGTCCCGGACCTGCGGGATCTGTTCCGCCGCGCTCACAGCCTGAAGGGCGCGGCCAGGGCGGCCGACGAGGCGGAGATAGAAGGGTTCGCGCACGCGCTGGAAGCGCAGCTGGAGCAGGCGGAAGCGCAGGGGCGATTCGGCGCGACCATGCTGGCCGACGTGCGGGGCTTGATCGATGCGATCGAGGATGCGGCAGACACGGACGAGGCGGTGCCTGTCATCGGCGATGACGAAACCGAGGATCGCAGCGACGATCTTATCCGGGTTACCGTTCGGCATCTGGACGCGCTGACCGGATCGTTGCGGGCGCTGCGCGAAGAGCTAGATTTCCGGGCAGCGATTGCCGGCAATCTGCGGGGTACGCGGGATAGTCTGGACGAGATACGTCGCGCCTGCTCGGCTCCGGGCGCAACCACGGGCGATATTGCGGGGCGTCTGTCCAGACTTCACATATCCATGCTCGAGCTCGCCACGCGGCGGATCGAGGCGGACGATCGCGTCCAGCGTGCCGCGGCCGCGGTGGATGAAGATGCGGAGCGGATCCTGCTCGTGCCCGCCGCCAGCTTGGCGACCGGACTGGACCGGACGGTGCGGGATCTTGCGGAGGAGATCGGCAAGAGCGCACACCTGATCGTGGAAGAGGATGGCGCGGAGGCGGATCGGCGCTTGATTCAGCGCCTTCGCGATCCGCTGATGCAGATCGTTCGCAACGCCATCGGCCATGGCATCGAGCCGCCGGCCGTGCGGCTGCGCGCGGGCAAGGAGGCGCAGGGCACGATCCGGCTCGGCATCCATGCAAGCCGGGGCGGGCTGACCATCGCGGTCGAGGATGACGGCGCCGGCCTGGACCCGGCCGCGATCCGGGCGGCGGCGGTGCGGCGGGGGCTTGCCGTGCCCGATCCCGCGGCGGGCGAACGCGCGCTCTTCGGTCTTTTGTTCGAACATGGCGTTTCGACGAGCAAGGAAGCCGATCATCTGTCGGGGCGCGGCGTCGGGCTGGCCGTGGTGGCGGATGCGGTCAGGCGGCTGAACGGATCCGTGCGACTATCCCGGGGCCGGTTCGGCGGTACGCAGATCGAGATCGCCGTACCGTCGACCATCACCCGCCGCGCCGTATTGCTGGTGGAGGCGGGCGGTCAGCGATTTGCCTTGCCGACCAGTGTCGTCTCGCGGCTGGTGCGGCTCGATCCGGTCAGCGCCACGTCGCTTGAGGGGCAGCCGGCCTATGAGGTCGATCTTGCAGACGGGCCGCGTAAGGTGCCGATCGTCACCTTGGCTTCGTTATTGGGTTTGGCCGCAGCCCCGGTATCGCATGCCGCCCCGGCGTTGCTAATCGAGCGGGACGACACGACCCTGCTTCTCCTCGTCGATGCGCTGAGCGACGTGCGGCCGCTTGTCTTCGGGGATCCGGCACAAGTCGCCGCGGATACGCTTATGCTGCTCGGTACGGCGATGGACACCGATGGCGCTGTGGTGCTCGTCCTTTCGATCGATGCTCTGCTGGGGCGGATGCGGCGTCATCCAATTGGCATCGCTGCCGCGCCGCTCTTTGCCGAGCCCGCGCGCCGCCGCACGGTCCTGGTAGTCGATGATTCGATCACGACCCGCACGCTGGAACGGGGCATATTGGAAGGGCATGGATATCGCGTGCTGCTTTCGGTGGACGGCATCGACGGACTGGAAAGACTGCGGACGCCCGGCGCGGAGATCGACCTGATCGTCGCGGATGTCGAAATGCCCCGCCTTGACGGCTTTGGTTTACTGGCGGCGATCCGGAACGATCCCACGCTCGCCCGCATTCCTGTCATCATGATGACTTCGCGGGATTCCCCAGACGATATCCAGCGCGGTTTGGACCTCGGCGCCGACGCGTATGTGACGAAGCAGAGTTTCGAGCAGGGCGAGCTTCTCGCGACCGTCCGGCGACTGGTCTGACATGGTGATGCCAAGACACGGGCCGGCGATCAGAGTGATGGTCGTCGAGGACTCGGCCGTCGTACGGGCATTGCTCACGCACATCATCGGTGGGTCGGACGATCTGGTGGTGGCGGCGGCGGTCGGAAGTGCGGAGGAGGCGCTTGCCGCTCTGTCATCGGTGCAGCCGGATATCATCTCGATGGACATCCGCCTGCCCGGCATGGACGGGCTGGAGGCGACGCGCCGGATCATGGCCGAACGGCCGACGCCGATCGTGGTCATCTCCGCCAGCGTGGAAAAGGAGGCGCTCGGCCATACGATGGAGGCGCTCAGCAGCGGCGCGCTGTCCGTCGTCGAGAAGCCGGTCGGGGTCAGCCATGCCGACTATGCCGGCATTGCGCAGGAAATCCGAACCCAGCTGCGCATCATGAGCGAGGTGCCGGTCGTGCGGCGGCGCCTGCGCACGTCGCCCGGGCGGCCCGATCCGATCAGCGGCCCGGTGGCAACGCCGAAGTTGATCGTTTGCGCGGCATCCACCGGCGGTCCGCAGGCGCTCGCCAGCCTGTTCGCCGCAGTGCCACCGTCGATCGATCTGCCGGTGCTGCTGGTCCAGCATATGGGCGTGCAGTTCATGCCGGGCTTCGCGCGGTGGCTGGACGGGGTGCTGCCGTGGCGGGTCGTGATCGCCGAGGCCGGCGTGCGCCCGGCGGCCGGCACGATCTACGTTGCACCGGGCGACCGTCATATCCGGCTGGATCGGGCCGGCCGGATCGCGATCGATCAGCAGCCGCCGATGCGCGGCCAGCGGCCCGCCGCGACCGCTTTGTTCGAGTCGGCCGCCGCTCTGCTAGGTGGAGCCGCGATCGGCCTCGTCCTGACCGGGATGGGCGAGGATGGCGCGCCGGGCGTCCGGGCGCTCGTCGGTGCGGGCGCGCCGGTCCTAGCCGAGGATCGATCCACCGCTATCGTCTATGGAATGCCGGCGGCGGCGGTCAGCGAGGGCGCGCGTGCGGTGCCGCTCGATCGGATGGCCGCGCAACTGATGCAGATCGTAGGCCGCGTGGAAGGCCGGCTATGAGCCGCGATACGTCAGCGCAGCCACCATCCAGGATCCTGATCGTCGAGGATTCGGACACGCAGGCGCTACAGCTCCGCGTCCTGCTGGAGAAAGAGGGCTACGCCACGGAGAGGGTGGTTTCAGCCGAGGCGGCGGTAGAACAGATGGCCCGTGCGCAGCCCGATCTGCTGGTGGTGGATTATCATCTGCCCGGCATGAACGGGGATGAACTCGTCCGACTCGTCCGGATGAACAGCCAGAGCCGAACCTTGCCGGTCCTGATGCTGACGGCAGGGTCATCCCGCGATCTGGAGCGTCATGGGCTGGATAGCGGCGCGAGCGCCTATGTCCCCAAATCGGCCGACAGCACATTGCTGCTGAGCCGGATTCGCGCCCTGCTCCGCCAGCGCCGGCCGGACGGGGGGGGCACCGGCGTGACAGGTTTCCGGCGCGGGTGCTTGGTGCTCGTCTCGGCAGCCGATGACGTAGCCGCGTTTCGCGCCATGCTGGTGGACGAAGGCTATGCGGTGGAAAGCGCGCACGATGCGGCCGCGTTCGACGCGATCGTGATTCAGGGGTCGATCGATTGCGCGATCATCGATGTCGACGGAGCGGGGTTCGACGGTTTCGCTTTGTGTCGCGATGTAGACCGGAGTCGCGCCGGTGGCTTCGAGATCGTCGCTTTGGGGCATTCCCGTTCGGGCGGAGACCTTGCGTTGCAGGGCTTCGCCGCCGGGGCGGATGACGTTCTGGCGAAGACCGAGGAGCGCGAGACGCTGGCGGCGCGCGTCCGTGCGGTCATCCGGCGCAAGTTCGCGCGCGATGAAGAAGCACGCCAGGCCGAACATGAACGGCAGCGCGAAACCGCACTCGCCGCCGCGCGGGCGGAAGCGGAGGGGGCGGAGGCCCTATCGCTCGCCAATCGCGATCTCGCGGCCGCGAACGCGCAGCTTTCCTCGACGCAGGCGCAGCTCGTCCAGGCGGCGAAGATGGCGTCCCTAGGCGAACTCGTCGCCGGTATCGCGCACGAGATCAACAATCCCCTCGCCTTCATTCTGGCGCATCAGGCCACAGTTCAGCGGCTGATCGGCGAAGCCCGCGCCCAAGCGACCGACGTTGCGGCCGCGAAGCTGGATCGGGCAGTGGATCGGCTTGGATCGATGCAGTCCGGCCTGGCGCGGATCCAGCAACTCGTCGTCAAGCTGCGCCGCTTTTCCCGGCTCGACGAGGGCGATCGGGTACTGACGGACATTCCGGAATCTATCGAGGCGGTCGTCACGCTCCTCGCGCCGAAGCTTGGCGATGCTATCGTGGTGGAACGGCGCTATGACGCTCCGACGTCGCTGGTCTGCTCCGCGGCATTGATCAATCAGGTTGTCATGAACATCGTGTCGAACGCCGCTGACGTATTGCCCGACGGAGGCAGGATCGAGATCCGGACCCGTCTGGCGGATAGCCGGTACGAGATACTGATCGGGGACAGCGGCCCAGGCGTGCCCGAGGAGGCGCGGACACGTATCTTCGAGCCGTTCTTCACCACCAAGGATATCGGTGTCGGCACAGGGTTGGGCCTTGCTATCGCTTATGGCGTTGTTCGTTCGCACGGGGGCGAGATCCGGATCGGCACGAGCCCGCTGGGCGGCGCCGAATTTGCCATTTCCGTTCCCGTGGCGGCATCATGAGCGACTCTGTGGTTAGCGACCTGCCGACGATCCTGCTTGTCGATGACGAGGGGGAGATCCTCGTCGCGCTCGAGGATTTGCTGGATAGCGATTATCGGGTTCTTTCTACCACCTCGCCCGCGCGGGCGCTGGAGATATTGGCCGCAGAGCCCGATATCGTCGTGATCGTTTCCGATCAGCGCATGCCGGAGATGCCGGGTCACCTTTTCCTGGAGCGAGCCCGCGAGATCAGCTCGGCGGAAGCCCTGCTGCTGACCGGGTATGCCGATATGGAAGCGGTCATCTCGGCCGTGAACCAGGGGCGGATCGGTGGCTATGCCCACAAGCCGTGGGAGCCGGAGGCGCTGCGCAGCATGATAGGCGCGGCAGCCGAGCGAACCCGATTGCGCCGTCAGCTATCCTTCGAACAGGCCGTCTTCGCCTCGCTGGTCGCACGATCTCCCGAACAGATCGCCGTGATCGATCGTCGCGGCCGCGTCGTGCGCGGCGCTTCCGACACGGTGACCGAATCCAGCCGCGCAGGCGATGAGGCCGCGCTCGCGAGTGGATCCTTCAGCGACGAGGAAATCCGCGATGTTGGCGGAGACGGCCAGCCGCGGTTCCGCCGGATTCGCCGCTTCCCGCTGGTGATCGACGGAACGACCTATCTGCTGAAGATCGTGTCGGACGAAAGCGAACGAAGAGCGTTGCAGCTTCGGTTGCAACAATCGGAGAAACTGCAGGCTCTGGGCACGCTCGCCGGTGGCATCGCGCACGATTTCAACAATCTGCTGACCGCCGTGAACGGCAATCTGGAGCTTGCCGCGGCGCGCGCCGAGGAACCCAGGCTGTCCCGCTACATCGCCAATGCGTCTGAAGCCGCGCGGCGAGGGGCAGGCCTTACCAAGCGCTTGTTGAGTTTCAGTCGCCAGGGCGAGATGACGGTCGAGACGGTCGATCCGAACGAGATCGTCACCGGGATGCGCGATCTCATGCTGCGCACGACGGAATTGACCGATGTCGCGTTCGATCTTGCACCGGATGTCTGGCCGGTGCGTGCGGATCCCGAGCAGCTGGAATTGGCGCTGCTCAACCTCGCGATCAACGCACGCGATGCCATGCCCGGCGGCGGTCCAATCCACGTCTGCACGCGCAACCAAAGCCTGGACGACGGCGATCCGCTGCCGGTGGGGGATTATGTCACCATTGCGGTGGCAGACGATGGCGAAGGCATGACACCGGAGATTGCCGCGCGCGTTTTCGAACCCTTCTTCACAACCAAAGAACGGGGACGGGGCACCGGGCTCGGCCTGCCGATGGTTCATGCGATGGCGGTGAATGCCGGCGGGTGCGTGACGTTGCAGACGGAGGCCGGGCAAGGAACGACCATAACGATTTGGCTCCCCCGGTCGTCGGAACAGCCGAATTCGCACGTGGCCGCTGCCGCTGCGCCGCCGTGTGGCCGTTTGCGGATCCTGTTGGCGGAGGACGACCCGGATGTGCGGGCAGTGTCGGAAGATTACCTGCACGCACTGGGTCATCAGGTCGTGGCTGTGGAAGACGGCAAAGAGGCGCTTGACATGTTTGCGAGCGATCCGGACTTCGATCTCGTCATGACCGATTATGCAATGCCCGGCATGTCGGGCGCGGAGATTGCGGAAATTATCGGCCAGCGCGCGCTAGTTAAGCCCGTGCTGATTGTGACGGGTTTTGCCGATGTCTCAGCGCTTCCTGCCAATGCAGGGACATTGCGCAAGCCTTTCACCAAGGCGGAACTCAATGCCGCGCTTTGCGCCTGTATCGGCAAATTAGGCTCGCACATTCTACGCGAAGAATCTTTGCCGCGGGCAAGCTAAACCTTCTGGATACTGCCGTCGCCTATCCTATGTTATTCAAGCGGCGGGCGGCCTCTACTCCCTGGGCTTTGCCGGCCGTGCCGGCGGCGTCCTGATCGTCGGTCACGATGGGCCCGGCTTGGTCCCCCCGAGCCGGGCCTTTTCGTACAGCTTTGCAACATTGGAGACATGCGGCGGTGACGTTTGCGTCCCACCTCCGGTTCGAACGGAGGTAGCGACCATGGCGACCGCATTCATCATCGACGATACGATCTGCCACAACGGGCAGCATCGCCCGAAGCGCGTGCCCGTCCGCGACGGCGGTGGGGAGATTCGCACAACCTGCCGGGATTGCGGCTGCGTGCTCGTCCGTACGCAGGCGACCCGACGCTGGTTCTATTCGGGGCAATTGGCGTGAGCCGCCGGCGCCACGGGATTGTTTCCAATGGCGCCTTCGACCCGGCAGGTTATTCCGCCGACCAGTGAATATCGATCGCCTGTTCGGCTTCCGCCAGAACGCGGCCGATCGGCAGGCGTGAGCTGGCGCCGTCTTCGATTGCGCGTTCCAGCACTTCGCGCTTCTTGGCACCCGTCAGCGCGATCATGAGCGCGCGCGCTGACAGGATGGCCGCGCGTGTCATCGTCACGCGCGGATAGGGCGCGTCCGCAGGGAGCGGATCGGGCATGACACCGATCGCCCGGCGCGCCTTGGGCGCTTCCAGCGCGTCATCGAAATCCGGGCCGGGGAAGATTGAGGCAGTATGCCCGTCCTCACCCATGCCGAGCAGGACGAGATCGGGCGGCCACGGCAGATCCTGCAACCGCGCATCGGCAGCGGCACTGGCCTGCCGATAATCCTTGTTATCCGCGCCGAGCGGCACGACTCGTGCGCCCTTTGGCAGGAAGATCTTGGCCAGCATGCCGACGTTGGAGGCGGGATCGTCCACCTTCACCAGCCGATCATCGACCGGAATGATCGTGACCTTCTTCCAATCCAGCTTCTGCCTGGCGAGCTTTTCATAAGCGGCGATCGGCGTCTTGCCACCCGACAGCGCGAGCAGGCAATCCTTACGCGCTTCCAGGGCGCTTTCGATGATGAAGCCGATATCGCCGGCGACAGCCTCAATCCATTCGTCGCGGGAATCATAGTCCCACCATTCGGCTTCAATCATTCCAACTCACTCCATCACGTTCCGTCAGGGCGATCGCCGCAGCAGGCCCCCATGTGCCGGCCGCATACGGCTTCGGCGTCATTCCATTGGCTGCCCAACCTTCGCGGATCGCATCGATCCACTGCCACTGCGCTTCCACTTCATCGCGGCGCACGAACAAGGTGGGCAGACCTTCGATCAGATCGATCCACAAGCGTTCGTAGGCAATCCGTTTGCGAACGTCGGCGAAAGCGTTGGGCGTGCGGATGTCGAGCGGCACTTCGCGCAGACGGATGCCGCCGCGATCCAGGCCCGGCTGCTTCGCCATCATCGTCAGGCTGAGATTCTCGTCCGGCTGGATCGAGATGACGAGGCGATTGGGCTGCAGCACGGCGCTGCGGCCCGCGAAGATCGAATGCGGCACCGCCCGGAATTGAATGACGATTTCCGACTTGCGGGCCGGCAGGCGCTTGCCCGTGCGCAGGTAGAAAGGCACGCCGTGCCAGCGCCAATTATCGACATGCGCCTTGATCGCGACGAACGTCTCCGTATCCGAAGGCGTGCCCAGTTCGTCCGCATAGCCGGGCACCGGCTTTCCGGCGACGGCGCCTTCGCGATATTGGCCGATCACCGTCTCGCGCGCGACGGATGCCGAATCGATCCGGCGGAGCGAGCGGAGAACCTTCACTTTCTCGTCCCGAACCGCATTGGCGGCGAATTCGGTAGGGGCTTCCATCGCGACGAGCGCGAGCAATTGGAGCATGTGGTTCTGCACCATATCACGCAGAGATCCCATGCCATCGAAATAGCCGGTGCGCCCTTCCAGGCCGACCGTTTCGGAGACAGTGATCTGCACGTGATCGATGCCCTGTGCGTTCCACAACGGTTCGAACAGGACATTGCCGAACCGGAGCGCGATCAGGTTCTGAACCGTTTCCTTGCCGAGATAGTGATCGATCCGGAAGGTGCGGTCTTCGGGGAAGACGCGGGCGACAGCATCGTTGATCTCACGGCTGGAGGCGAGATCCTGACCGAGCGGCTTTTCAAGCGCCAGCCGGGTCTTCGGTCCGGCGAGGCCGGCAAGTTCCAGCCCGGCGATGGTCTGTTCGAACAGGCTGGGCGCGGTCGACAGGAAAATGGCGAGCCCGCCATCCACGCGATCGCGGATCACCTCTCCCAGCGCGCCGAAGCTCTGGGGATCGGATGCGTCCGCAGCGACATAGGACAGGCGCGCGATGAAGCGGTCCAGAATCGCGCGATCCAGCCCGCGCTCCGCCACTATCGGATCCAGCGCGGTATGCGCCGTCTGCCGCAGGCCATCGTCGCCGATCGGCTGACGCGCGGTTCCGAAAATGCGCAGCCCTTCGGGCAGCAGCCCATCCGCATCCAGATTGAACAGGGAAGGCAGCAGCATCCGGCGCGACAGATCGCCGGTGACGCCGAACAGCAAAAGAGTGTTGGCCGGCGTTCCCATGATCGTGATCCCTAAATCGAGGTTGCGGCGGAGCTTCCTATTTACGCGGTGCGTACAGCGCGTCGAGGCTGCTCGGGCCTTTCGTTATCCGCTCCAGATGCGGATAGCGCAGCCCGCCATTCCATGTCACGTCGACAGTGCGGAAGGCGTCCCCCTGCTTGATCAGCAGCTGGATCGGCGTGGTCTTGCCCTTCGCCGCCGTGATCGCGGTCTTGAGATCGTCCGCCGCATAGGCCTGACCGGCGATCGCCAGGATCTTGCTGCCGGGCGTGATCCCGGCCTTGAAGGCAGGGCCATCCCACATCACCGACGACACGGCGCCTTCCTTGCCGACGACCAGGCCGAGCGAATAGGTGAGGTTCGTGTTCTTCCGCTCCTTCTCGCTGGAGCTCCAATAGGTGCCGGGCTCTTCGGTGAAGACGAGCTTGTAGCCGCCGCGCGCGAGGCCTTCGAGGGGCGCATGATCGCGGACGTCAAGCACGCGTTCCTTCAGGAACGTGCCCCAATCGTAAGGCTGCACCTTGTTGAGCGTGGCGACGACCTCGTCCAGATCGTAGGTGACTTCACCCCAATCGCCATCCTTCACGCCGAAGAAGGCGCGGGCGAAATCGTCGAGCGATTTGTGGCCCTTGGATCGTTCGCGGATGATGCTGTCGGCTTCCAGCCAGATCAGCTGACCTTCCTGGTAATAATCCTCGAACCGCTGATAGCTGCGATAGGCCTGCGGCCGGCGCGGATTGATAATCTCGTCATTCACCGTATCGATCAGCGGGCGCCAGCTGCGGCCGGGGAGATATTCGTAGGTGGCGGCGGTGGCGGCGAGCGCGTCCAACGCCTCGCTCTGGCTGACGAGCCCGGCGCGCGCGGCCAGCACGTTACCCCAGAACTGGGTCTGCCCCTCGTACACCCACAGATAGGTGTTGCGCATCGGCGTGCGGAAATCGGGGGTCCACAGATCCGCGCCCCGGCGGAACTTGCCGTTCCAGCTATGGGTGTATTCGTGCGCCAGCAGATCGCGGCCGGACGGATTGTCCTTCCATTCGGTGAAGTAATTCGCCCGAAGCCCGTTTTCGGACGAGCGATGATGCTCCAGGCCGATGCCGCCCATCCGCTCCGTCACGGCGAACAGGAAATCATAGTGATCATAATGCTGGGCGCCGTAGAGCTTGGTTGCCTGATCCACGAGCGCCTTGTGGATCTTCAGCTGATCCGGGGTCATCGCCAGATCGCTTGGCTTGTCCGCGAAGACGTTCAGCGTGACGCGCGGGCTCAGCGTTTCAGTGCGGCCATATTTGCCCGCGAAGACCGGCGAATCGACCAGCGTATCGAAGGCGACCGGTGCATAATCGACACGGCCACCAGCGGCGGAAGCGGTGCCGGATGGACGCAGCGCCGTCGCCGCGCGCCAGCCCTGCGGATAGATGGCTGTCGGCTTGATGGTGATGCCGCGCGTGAAATAGCCGGCCGGATAGAGCGCGACCGAATCCCATTGCAGGTTCAGCATCTCCTGCGTCATCACGACGCGCCCCTGATCCTCATCGGTGGGCGAGAGATATTGGAACTGGGCGACGATCTCCGTCGCCCCCGCAGGCACATTGATATGGAAGGCGAAGACGTCGACCAGATCGCGGGTCCAGCGCAGCGGCTTGCCGTTGGCGGTGATGACCAGGCCGCCCATCTTATCGATCGTGCCCGATGGAGCGTGCGCGCCCGGCAGCCATTTCGGGAACAGCAAGGTCAGCGGACCACCGACGACGGGGATCGTCTCCGTCACCTTGAAGACGCCGTGGATCGTATCCGTGGCGTCCACCGTCAGCGCGATCGTGCCGGGATAAGCGACGTCCTTGGCCGGCGCGATCGTATCCACGATCGGCAAGGGCTGCGGCTTCGATGAGCCGGTCAGCGCCGGATCGGCCTGCGCATGGAGGAGGGTGGGGACGAGGGCGGCGCCGGCAAGAGCGGCAAGGCGCAGAGCGCGAAGTGCGAAAATCATATCGCCTGTTGCTCCGTGGGTGCGCGGCTGTCCAGCCTCCACGCGTGCCCGATCAGCTGGATCCGCCCAACACATTGATCGTGAAGGCGATCACGCCGAGATTGAAGACGAACGCGGCCAGGCAATGCGCCGTCACCACCCTGCGGAACTGCCCATTGTTGATCTCCACATCGGAGGTCTGGAAGGTCATGCCGAGGCAGAAGGCGAAATAGACAAAATCCCAATAATCCGGCTCGTCCGTATCGGGAAAGCTGACCCCGCCGCTATCCTTGCCCTGCTCCGATTCGCTCTCCGAATAGAAGAGGTGGGCATAGTGAAGCGCATAGACGGCGTTGCTGAACAGCCAGGCGATGCCGAGGGTGGCGACGATGCAGACGATGTTGAGCGGCCTGGACGCACCATGCTGGCCAAGTTCCGCTCCCACCGCCACGAGAACCGCGATCGACACGACGCCGGTGATGAGAAGCAGGCCGAGACGATTGGCATCGTTGCGCCGCGTAAGCTGCCGCATCTGGCCAGCATCGTCATCCAGCAGGGGATAGCAGCTGGCGAGGAAGATCAAAGCGGCGGCGTCGAAGGCGAGCATCCCGCCGATCCGCCAGCCGAGGAATGAGACCCCGATCGGCACGCCGATGATGATGAGGACGGCGAACATCACGAAGCGCGGCGGCGCGATCCTGTTGCCGAGTTCGAAGCGGGTTTCGGGCATCGGCATGGAGCCTCAAACGTGGAAGGTTACGGTGGCGTTCCGAGCCGCGCTCGGAAAGCGCTACAACAGCACCGGCCGCGTCGCAGCGCCGCCGAAAGCCACACGGTTCGTGGCCTTTGTGGCCTTCATGGCTTTCGAGCAAGCAGCGGCGGCGGTGCGATACTGGCCAATAGCGTCCCCGCATGGCGGCTGGGACCCGACCGGATTGCGTAAGCCTGACATTCTTGGTGTGGTGGGATAAAGAGACATGGCCGCTCCTCGCCTCGGACGGCGAGGATATCTGAGCAAGCTTATCCAACAAGTCCAGCGAGTATTCCGGATTTGTTCTCGTCCGGACGCGCCCTGCGAGAGCGTCGGCGGCTAGGTGGCCAGCGCGCTCGCGATCAGCTTGCGGCTATTCTCCAGCCCATAAAGCGCGATGAAGCTGCCCATACGGGGGCCTTGGCTGGAGCCGAGCAGGGTTTCGTAGAGCGCCTTGAACCAATCGCGGAGCGCTTCCTTGCCGTAATGGGCCTTGCCGACTTCGTAGACCTCATTCTGGAAGGCTTCGGCGTCGCCATTGGGCAGAGCGGCGAGACGCGTGTCGAGATCGGCGAGGGCGGCTTTCTCCTTCTCGTCCGGCGCGCGGCGGGCGAGGCCGGCGGCGACGACATCGCGATGATAGGCGATTGCGTGCGGAATCAGCACGGCCAGCGATGGCGAGGCCTGCGGGGTCGCTTCCGGTGCATAGCGGCCGAGATAGGACCAGACCTGTTCGGGCGTCGCCTCGGCGCCCAGCACGCCGACCAGATTGAGCAGCAGGCCGAAGCTGACGGGCGGCGCGGCCACGATAGGCGCGCCATCATGGATGTGGTGGACCGGATTGCTCAGGCGCTGATCGATCGTCTGGCCGGCATAATCAGTGGCCGACTTCCAATAATCGTCGATCGCGCGCGGGATCACGCCCATGTGCAGCTGCTTGGCGCGCTTGGGCTCACGATAGGCGAAGTAGGAGAGGCTCTCCTGCGGGCCGTAGGTCAGCCATTGTTCAAGGCTGAGGCCGTTGCCCTTGGACTTCGAAATCTTCTCGCCATGTTCATCGAGGAACATCTCGTAATTGAAGCCCTCGGGCGGCTTGGCGCCGAGGACGCGCGCGATCTTGGAGGATTGCTGGACGCTGTCGATCAGATCCTTGCCCGCCATTTCGTAATCCACGCCGAGCGCGACCCAGCGCATCGCCCAATCGACCTTCCATTGCAGTTTGGCGCCGCCGGACAGGATCGATTGCTCGATCATCTCGCCCTCGTCCTCGAACCGGACGAGGCCGGCTTCGGCATCGATCACGGTGACGGGCACCTGCAACACGATGCCGCTTTTCGGGCTGATCGGCAAAACGGGCGAATAGGTGGCCTGCCGCTCCTTGCGGAGCGTGGGCAGCATGACGCCCATGATCGCGTCATAGTGGCGCAGAATGTCCTTCAGCGCTGCATCGAAACGGCCGGCGCGATACATTTCGGTGGAGGAGAGAAATTCATATTCGAAGCCGAAGCGATCGAGGAAATCGCGCAGCATCGCATTGTTGTGATGCGCGAAGCTCTCATGCGTGCCGAACGGATCGGGGATCTGGGTGAGTGGCTTGCCGAGATGCGCGGCCAACATCTCCTTGTTCGGCACATTGTCCGGCACCTTGCGCAGGCCATCCATGTCATCGCTGAACGCGACCAGGCGCGTCGGTACGTCCGAGAGCGTCTGGAAGGCGCGGCGCACCATCGTGGTGCGCAGGACTTCGTTGAACGTGCCGATATGCGGCAATCCCGAGGGACCATAGCCCGTTTCGAACAGGATCTCGCCCTTGGCCGGAGCTTGCGGGTAGCGGGCGAGCAGCTTGCGCGCCTCTTCATAGGGCCAGGCCTTGGAGGCGAGGGCGGCTTCGCGCAGTGCGGGATTAAGGGTGGACATAAGGTGAGCCTCTAGCGAGGGGGCGAGGGAGGGGAAAGACGCAAGGGCCGTCGCCCCAGCGAAGGCTGGAGCCCATGTCTCTTCCCATTGGTGGCATCGCTGCATTTTCGAAAGACATGGATCCAGCCTCCGCTGGGATGACGGTCGGGCGCAGGGTGCTTGGAGCTTGCCCGTGTCCTCGCTATGTTCGCGTGTGACGGGAGCGCGACTCTCGCCCTGTGCTCCGGAAAAACGCTTATGATCGAACAGGATGCGCCGATCACCCTGCCGGCGCTGCGGCGTGCGGAGCAGCGGCCGGAGCGAATCCTGTATGTGGCGCGCGCGGGCTTCGGCGCGCTGCCCTCGGGATCGGGGACGATCCTTGTCTTCATGATGCCGCAGTTGATGTCGCTCGGCTTCCTGGTGTGGGCGATCTGGTGGCCGTATCCGGCATCGATGCACGCTTATGCGCGCGCGATCCTGTGCTCGTTCGTGCTGGTGGGGGCGGTGGCGTTGGTGGCGACGTTGCTGATCCGGCGCAATCGCGGCTTCATCACCGCCGTGATCCGCGCGCCCTTCATCAGCATCACCGTGACCGACCGGCGGATGCTGTGGAGGGTGCCGTGGGATCGGCAGCCGCTGATGGAAATCGGGCGCGGGCGGGTGATGCGCGGCGTGCTGGGTACGGTGGACCGGAAGGGCCGAGGCAATGCCGCCGTTGAGCTGATCGCCGGCGATCCAGCGGCCGACATCGATGGGCATATCCATTTCGATCGCCTGCCGCACGTCACCCGCTTCGTGAACGCGGTGGGCCATTGGTAGGCGAGACACGCCCGGGCGCGCTCGATCTGACCGCCATCCACGCCACGCATGGCGGGATCTGGCTGGCGGATGGCGAGGGGCGGGTGCGCGCCGTCGGCCGGGGCGAGGCGCTGTCCGTATGCGCGGGTACGCCCACGATCATGCTCAATGCGCCGCTGGTCGCCGCGCGGCTGGGCCTGCCGGAGATTTCCGGGCTGGACCTGCTGGAGCTGTTCGCCTTCGTGCATCCGGCGCGGTTCGCCGTGCCCACGCCGCCGGGACTAGCGCGGGCGCTGGGGCTGGAGGCGCCGGGCGACGATGCCGCCGCCGCGGCTTTCTATCAGCAGGCCGCCGCCGCTTTGCTGGATCGGCTGGGTGCGGATGACTGGCCGGAGCGCGAAGGCGCCTGGACGGCGGTGCAATCGCTTGGTCGGCTCCGCTGGCCGTGGGCGGGGCTGGCCGCGCCGCGCATCGCCAAGCCTGAGCGGGGCGAGCGGTGGTTGTTCTCGCGCCTTCCCCAGTGGGAGGAGGCCGCTGCCCGGCCCGAAGCGCGGCCGCTGCGTCTGCCCGATGGCGCGACGCAGGACCGTCTCGCCGATCTCGTCGGCGAAGGGGCCGAGCCGCGCGAGGGCCAGCGGGCCTATGCGGCGGCGGCGGCGCGCGCCTTCGATCCCAGGCTGGAGGCGGGGCGGCCACGGATGGTGCTGGCAGAGGCGGGTACGGGCATCGGCAAGACATTGGGCTATCTGGCGCCCGCGTCCCTGTGGGCGGAGCAGGCGGGCGGGGCGGTGTGGGTTTCCACCTACACCAAGGCGCTGCAACGGCAGCTGGCGGCGGAGGGCGCACGGCTGTTCCCCAATGCGGCCGAGCGGCGCGAGAAGATCGTCGTCCGCAAAGGGCGCGAAAATTACCTGTGCCTGCTCAATTTGGAAGACGCGCTTCAGGGCGGCTTTTCCGGGCGCGCGGCGATCCTGGCGCAATTGGTGGCCCGCTGGGCGGCGTATAGCGCGGATGGAGACATGGTCGGCGGGGATCTGCCGGGCTGGTTGCCGAGCCTGTTCCGGCGGGCCGGCGCGACCGCGCTGACCGATCGGCGGGGCGAGTGCGTCTATGCCGGCTGCCCGCATTACCGGAAATGCTTCATCGAGCGGGCATCGCGCGCGTCGGATGGCGCGGATCTCGTCATTGCCAATCATGCGCTCGTCATGCTGCTGGCGGCGCGGCAGGCGGAGGGCGGGGCGCCGCTCGCCCGGATCGTGTTCGACGAAGGCCATCATCTGTTCGATGCCGCCGACAGCACCTTTGCGGCGGCGCTGACCGGGCAGGAGGCGATCGAACTGCGGCGCTGGATCGTGGGACCGGAGAGCCGATCGCGCGGGCGCAGGCGTGGGCTGGCGGCGCGGCTGGCCGATCTTGCCTCCTATGATGACGAAGGGGCGCGCGCGATCGAGCAGGCGGTGGCGGCGGCGCACGAACTGCCGGCCGATAGCTGGCTGGGGCGGCTGGCCGAAGAACTGCCGCTCGGACCGATCGAGACTGTGCTGGCGCGGGTGCGGGCGACGGTGCTGGCGCGGGCGAGTGCGGCGGATGCGGGCTTCGGGCTGGAGACCCATGCGGCCGAGCTGGACGCGCCGCTGATCGAGGCGGCGGCGGTCGCGATCGAGGGCCTGGAGGCGCTGATGCGGCCGCTCGCGCGGCTGCGCCAGCGGCTGATCGCGGTGATGGAGGATGCGCCCGACTGGCTGGACGCGGCGGCGCGGGCGCGGATCGAGGGCGCTCTCGGCGGATTGCTCCGGCGCGGGCAGACGCTGTCGGCATGGGTGGCGATGCTGGCGCGGCTGGGCGGCACCGCCGATCCCGATTTCGTCGATTGGCTGGCGGTGGATCGGGTTGAGGGGCGCGAATATGATGTCGGCCTGCACCGCCACTGGCTGGATCCGACACGGCCGCTGGCGGAGGCGGTACTGAAGCCCGCGCACGGTTTGCTTGTGACGTCCGCGACATTGACGGGTGGCGGGGACTGGTCCGTGGCGGAGGCGCGCAGCGGGGCGCTGCACCTGGATACGCCGCAGACCAACTTCGCGGTAGAAAGCCCGTTCGATTACGCCAATCAGGCCGAGGTGCTGATCGTCACCGACATCAAGAAGGGTGACATGCCGGCACTGGCCGGTGCCTATGCGCGGCTGATCGAGGCCTCCGGCGGCGGCGCGCTGGGGCTGTTCACCGCGATCGGGCGGCTGCGGGCTGTGCATGCGCGGATTGCCGATCGGCTGGCCCGCGAAGGGCTGCCGCTCTACGCCCAGCATGTCGACCCGATCGATACCGGCACTTTGGTGGACATGTTCCGGGACGAGCCGCACGCCTCCCTGCTCGGCACGGATGCGCTGCGCGACGGGGTGGACGTGCCCGGTGAATCGCTGCGGCTGGTGGTGCTGGAGGGCGTGCCGTGGCCGCGCCCGACGGTGCTCCACGGCGCGCGGCGGGCGGCCAATGGCGGCAGCGCGCATGACGATCGGATCGTACGGGCGCGGCTGGCGCAGGGCTTCGGGCGGCTGATCCGGCGGGCGGGCGACCGGGGCTGCTTCGTGCTGCTGGCGGCGGCGATGCCGTCCCGCCTGCTCACCGCCTTTCCGCCCGGCGTGCCGATCCGCCGGCTGCCGCTGGACGAGGCGGTGCGCCATGTCGCATCCCGCCTTTCGTTCGACGCATCTTTCGGGCATCAGGGTGCCGGAGAGGCAACGTCTGCGGGGATCCATGAAAACGCTGACATTGCTTCGGCACGCGAAGTCGGGCGATGACGGGCTCGCCGCGCGCGATATCGATCGGCGGCTGAACGCCAAGGGGCGCCGCGCCGCGCGGGCGATTGGCCGTATGCTGCGCGAGACGCAGACCCGCTTCGATGCCGTCCTTGCCTCACCTGCCACGCGGGTGGCGGAGACGGTGGAAGAGGTTTCCAACGGCTATGGCCGGGGGCTGGCGCCGGCATGGGACCGGCGCATCTATCTGGCGTCCGCACCCGAACTGATCGATGTGGTTCGCGAACAGCCGGCAGCGACCAACAGTCTGCTGCTGATCGGCCATAATCCGGGCCTTGAGGATCTGGTGCTGGCGCTCGTGCCCGGCACGGACGTGAAGCGCGGCGCGGTGGAGGAGAAATATCCGACCGCCACTCTGGCCGAAATCCGGCTGGATATCGAGGATTGGGCTGATCTGGCCCCGGCGGCGGGCGCGCTGACCCGCTTCGTGCGGCCCCGCGATCTGGATCCCGAACTCGGGCCGGATCCGGCATGACGGAAACGCTGCGGCGGGCGACGCCGGCGGATGCCGATCGCCTGGCGCTGCTGGGTGGCGCGACTTTCCTAACATCGTTCGCGTTCGATCATCCGGGCGATGCGATCGTCGCGCATATTAGCCGCACGCATTCGGCCGAATGGTATGCGGCGACGATCGCCGATCCGTCCTGCGCGGTCTGGATCGTTGAGACGCGGCTCGGCGCGCCTGTCGCCTATGCGGTGATGATGCCGCCGGACGTGAACCACCCGACCGATGCCGGCGATCTGGAATTGAAGCGCATCTATGTGCTGCATGGCTGGCAGCAGGACGGCTGGGGCGTGAAATTGCTGCGGGCGGTGGAGCAGGAAGCGCGCGAGCGCGGCGCCGCACGCCTGCTGCTGTGCGTCTACACCGTCAATCACCGTGCCCAGCGTTTCTATGCGCGCGAAGGCTTCACCGACACCGGATCGCGGCAGACCTTTGTGGTCGGCGACGTGCCGTTCGACGATGCGATTTGGGAAAAGCCCTTATAGCGGCGATTCGCCTTTCGCGAACTCACCGCTTGCCCGCGCGGCCACCACCACGTTAAGGCGATGATTGCGCCCATGGCACAATCTTTCCCCTGGTTCGATCTTGCCATCATCCTTTTTCTGATGGTGTTGAATGGCGTTTTCGCGATGAGCGAACTCGCGATCGTTTCCGCGCGCCGGCCGCGGCTGGAGGCGCTGGCCCGCAGGGGGCGGGGCGGGGCGCGCGTGGCGATGGCGCTGGCGAACGATCCGGGCAAGTTCCTGTCCACCGTCCAAACGGGTATCACCCTCATCGGAATCCTGGCCGGCGCCTATTCGGGCGCCAGCCTGGGCGGGCCGGTGGGCGAGCTGCTGCTACCCCTGGGGCTGAAGCCGGAGACGGCGGCGCAGACCGGCTTCGTCCTTGTCATCATCGGCACGACCTATATCAGCCTGATCGTGGGCGAACTGGTGCCCAAGCAGTTTGCCTTGCGGCAGCCGGAGGCGATCGCATCCGTCGTAGCCCGGCCGATGCTCTGGCTGTCGCAGGCCGGAGCCCCGTTCGTGTGGGTGCTGGATCGTTCCAGCGCGCTCATCTTCCGGCTGCTGCGCCTCGACCGCGAATCGCAAAATGCCGTTACCGCCGAAGAGCTTCACCTCGTCGTCGCCGAAGCATCGACCGCAGGGGTGATCGAGGAGAGCGAGCGCGCCATCATTTCCGGCGTGGTCCGCCTCGCCGATCGGCCGGTGCGCGAGATCATGACCCCGCGAACCGACGTGGAGTGGATCGACCTCGACGACGATGCGGATACGGTGCGCGAACAGCTCCTGAACATGCCGCACAGTCGAATGCCGGTGGGGCATGGCACGGTGGATGCGCTAGTGGGCGTCGTTCACGCGCGCGATCTGCTGGGCGCGTCGCTTGCCGATACCAAGCCGGCGATCGAGACTTTGGTGCGGATGGTGACGGTGGTGCCCGATCAGATGGACGCGATGGACGCGCTGACCGTGCTGCGCGAGGCGGAGGTGCCGATGGCGTTCGTGCACGACGAATATGGCCATTTCGACGGGCTGGTAACGCCTGTCGATCTGCTCGCCGCCATTGCCGGCGAATTCGCATCGGACAGCGATCATGAAACCGATCCGCCGTTCGTGGAACGGGAGGATGGCAGCTGGCTCATATCGGGATCGGCATCGGCCGATCTGCTGTTCGACCGGCTGTGCATCGATTCGCCGGACGACCGGGATTATGCGACCGTCGCCGGCTTCGCGCTTTCGGTTTTGCGCCATTTCCCCACCACCGGGGAGACCTTCTCGCACGATGGCTGGCGGTTTGAGATCGTCGACATGGACGGCCGCAAGATCGACAAACTGATTGCCGGGCGGGAGTAAATGCCGCCTTTTCGGGATGACGGTGCGGCAGCGTCCAACGCGCTTCCCCGGCGCCGCTTGAGCCACTAAAGGCCTGCCATGTTCAACGTCGATCCCTCGGAGCTGATGCTCCTCGCCATCGTGGCGCTGGTCGTGATCGGCCCGAAGGATCTGCCGCGCGCGATGCGCTTCGTCGGCCAGTGGGTCGGCCGAGCGCGGGGCGTGGCCCGCCATTTCCGCTCAGGCTTCGACGAGATGATCCGTCAGGCCGAGATGGAAGAGATGGAGAAGAAGTGGGCGGCCGAAAACGCCCGGATCATGGCCGAACATCCTCCGACTCCGCCCGCCGAAGAGGCGGATGATGCTCATTATGCGATGATGCCGCTCCCGCCGCTGCCGGACCATTCGGATCAGGCCGAACCTGCATCGCCGGAGTCGGGCGCGCAGCAGGAGCCGCCAGCGCGATCATGAGCATGTCAGAAGATCTCGACGATACCCGCGCGCCTCTGCTGGATCATCTGATCGAGCTGCGCCGGCGGCTGCTGTGGTGCATATTGGCGCTGGGCATCACCTTCGCGATCTGCCTCTATTTCGCGCGGCCGATCTTTTCGTTCCTCGTGCAGCCGCTGGTGCGCGCGGGGCAGGGTAAGATCGTCTACACGCAGATTTTCGAAGCCTTCTTCGTCGAGATCAAGGTGGCGTTTTTCGCAGCGGCGATGCTGAGCTTCCCAGTCATCGCCAATCAGATCTGGCAGTTCGTGGCGCCCGGCCTCTACAAAAATGAGCGCAAGGCGTTCCTGCCCTTCCTCATCGCGACGCCGGTGCTGTTCCTGATGGGCGCGGCATTGGCCTATTTCGTTGCGGTGCCCATGGCGCTGCATTTCCTGCTGGGCTTCCAGGGCAATCTGGGTGGTATCCAGCAGGAGGCGCTGCCGACGGTCGGCAATTACCTGTCCTTCATCATGCAGTTCTTGTTCGGCTTCGGCATCGCCTTCCTGGTGCCGGTGCTGCTGATGCTGCTGGAGCAAGCGGGGGTCGTCTCGCGCAAGCAGCTCGTCTCGTTCCGGCGCTATGCGATCGTCGGCAATACGGCGGTGGCGGCGGTGCTGTCGCCGCCGGACATCTGGTCGATGATCATGCTCGGCGTGCCGCTGATCCTGCTGTACGAACTGGCGCTGATCGCCATGTGGTTCACCGAGCGGAAGCGGAAGAAGAGCGACGAGGCGCCGGAGCTTCCCACCACGATCTGATCGACATAGTTCTGCGCCGGACATGACTCTGATCCGGACATGACAAGGGCGCCGCCTCCGGGTGGAGGCGACGCCCTCAGCTAGAACGACCCGTCTTAGTTCTTGACGTCGTTCGCGGTCTTGCTGACCGCCTTGCCGGCCGACGACACGTCCTTGCCTGCGCCTTCGACCGTGTTGCAGGCCGAAACGAGCAGCGTGCCGGCGACGAGGGCCAGTGCGAATGACTTGCGAACCATAAAAAAACTCCCGTTAAATCATCCCGGCTTGCAGGACCGAGCGGTCAATGTCCCAGCGGCAAGCATGTTCCGCAGCCGGTCCGAACCATCCATATCGGGGAGGGAGTGTTGCCCAAAAACAATTTGGGCCCGGAGGCGCCGCCGGGGGGAGGATCGGCGCGTCCGGGCCCATTTGGATGGACAGCGAGAGCGGGGGGGCAAAAGGTCGCTATCCGGTGTTGAGAACGGGCCGGGACGCAGATGGTTCCGATGTGTTTTGAAAAGGCGAACTTTTTCAGGCCGGGACGACAGGTTCCTGTTCATGCTCGCTCTCCGGCACGACGGCGATCTCGATCGTGTAACGTGTGCCTTCCTCGTCGAGGGTTAGCGCCGAGCGCAGCTGCCGCGCGAGCCCCCCAGCGATGCGATCAAAACGCTGCCGATCCGCCGTGCCGGTGGCGTCTTCGGAGACGAGGCCGGTGGCGCGGACGGAGAGCAGCGCACGATCGGGCCGCTCGGTCCCACGTACGCTGATCATCACCGGCTCGGACGGTGCGGCGTTCATCAGCAACTCCACCGCTTCCGTCAGCAGAAATGCAACGGGCACGGCGACATCCTGGCTGACATGGACGGCGGCCATATCCAGCAGGATCGAGAAATGAGCGGCTTCGGCGGGCGCGGTGGCGCGGAGATTGGAGGTGAGTTCGCCGATCAGCGACCGCAGCGCGACGCCGCGATTTTCCTCTAGCTCCGCATAGTGATTGCGATGCACGACCGCCAAGGCATCCACGCGCCGCTGGATGGAGGCATAAGCGGCGGCGACGTCCCCCGTCGATCCGCGTGCGTGCAGCGCGATCAGGCTGGCGACGACCTGGAGGTTGTTCTTCACGCGATGATGAACCTCACGCGTCAGGCGAACCTGCCGATTCAGGCCCTCCTCCAGTGCGATTTCCCGCGTGGCGATCTGTTCGGCCGCATCGCGGAAAGAATCGGCCAGCGCGGTGATCTCCATCGCCGGCGTCTGCAATCGGGGCAGCGCGAGCGGCTCGGTGCCGAGCTGGGCGACGGATCGCTGAAGTTGGCCGAGCGGGCGCAGCAGCAGGCCCTGGACGACGCTCCAGCCGATGATCGCAGCCGCCGCCCACATCAGGAGCGGCAACAGGACGAGCAGGATTTCGATGGCGGAGACGGCGCTGGCATGGATCGTGGCGACAAGATTGATTTGGCCACCCGCGATCGGCGCCGAGACGGTGATCCGCTGATCCAGCGCGCCGGCACGATGGGCGGCGATGAGCGGCAGGATCGCCGCGCCTTGACGGAGCGCGACGCTCTGGGTGCCACCCGACGCACCGATCGACCGCGAAAGCTGCGCCTGGGATAGTTCGCCCACGCCATAGCTTCCGTCATTGGCGCCAGCGGTAAAACGGATGCCGCCCGGCGGATCGAGCAACAGCAATTCAATGCCGATGCTGCCCCGGGCTGGTGGTATGTCCCGCGCGGCGAAGCCCTTTGTCGCACAGCGCAGGCGTTCGTCGGGGCCGAAGAAAGCCAGACGCGCATCGCTGGGGAAGCCTTTGCTGGCCTGTGCCAGCACCTGTCGGCAGCGGGCGGGCTCGGTGCCAGCGGCGAAGGCGGCGGCGCGCACGACATTGGCGCTGCGGATCACGGCCAGATCGATCTGGCGTGCCTCCGCCGTGGCGATCAGCCGCGCGTCGGCCTCATGCTGAAGGCGTTTGTCATGGGCGGACTGAATGGATGCGAACAGAGCGATGATGCCCAAGGGCAGCAACGCCACCGTCATGATGATCAGCATCTTCGTGCCGCTAGATAGCCGAGCGATCACGAACGAAATTCCGGAAATTGGGGATGACATGGCGAGACGGCTATCCGCCGTCAGCTGAGTTTGCCGAGAAGATCCATGAACTCATCGGGCACATCCTCACGCACCGCGTCTTCATAGGCCGTCTTCAGTGCGTTTGCGACGTGCGATTCCGGGCCGCCCGGCTTTTTCCTGCGGACAAGCTTCTCGCCTCCGCTGCCATCCCGCCCTTTCGTATCCGCCGCCAACCCGTGAGCCCCCTGAGTCATTTCGAACCCTTCGGGTCCGGCTTCAAACTGAAAAACAACGCCTGATACCTCGCAACCTACCGTCACGCCGGTAGCTCGCCGATGGCCGAAACGGGCTCATCGACGAAGATGCACATCAGCGGTGAAACAAAAACCCGCAACGATGGTTCCACCCGCACAGCAAGAAAGTTCGTCTTGCCGGAGCGGGAAATGCGACGTCTGCACATGCCCGTGCGTTTGTGTATTAGTAACCGCTTAAATCTTCAGTTTTCTTCATACGTCAGGAGCATTGCCGCCCATGTCGCTCGGCCAGGATCTCGCCCCACATCTTCCTTTCCTGCGCCGCTATGCACGCGCTTTGACCGGTACGCAGCAGCATGGGGACACCTATGTCCGCGCCACGCTTGAGGCGATCGTCGCCGCACCCGGGGATTTTCCACGCGACGTGGACGTGCGTCTCGGCCTGTATCGCACCTTCCAGCGTATTTGGGGCTCGGTGAACGAGGGCGAGGCCGATGCGGATGACAGCGATCCCAATGCCGGCATCGCCAATGCCCGCCTTGCGAAGATTACGCCGCGTTCGCGCCAGGCGCTGCTGCTGACCCAGCTTGAAGGCTTCACCCCGGAAGACGCCGCCTATCTGATGGATAGCGAAGGCGCCGAGATCGAAGAGCTCGTGCGCGAGGCAATCGCCGAGATCGAGCGCCAGACCCGCGCCGACGTGCTGATCATCGAGGACGAGCCGATCATCGCGATGGACTTGGAAACGATCGTTCGCGATCTGGGCCACAATGTCACCGGCGTTGCCGTCACGCGTGACGAGGCGCTGGCGCAGGCGCTGGCGCAGCGCCCGGGTCTTGTGCTGGCGGACATTCAGCTTGCCGACGACAGCTCCGGCATCGATGCGGTGAAGGACATCCTGGCCGAATTCTCGGTGCCGGTGATCTTCATCACCGCCTTCCCCGAACGTTTGCTGACCGGCGAGCGTCCGGAGCCGACCTTCCTGATCACCAAGCCGTTTCAGCGTTCCACGGTGAAGGCGGCGATCAGCCAGGCCTTGTTCTTCGACGCGGCGACGATCCCGGCCTGACCGAAACTGCGGAGCGTTCCCTGTTCGCTAGGCGGCAGGGAACCGCTTCCGATTGCGACCGTTGGCTAGGAGTAACGATCGCAATCGGAGCGCCGCATGGCCGACAAGGACGAAATCAATTTGACGCGCACCGAGGCGCGGAGCGGGTCTTCCAATCACGTTACCCGCTATGTCCTGCCGATCAGCCTGGCGCTGGTTGTCATCCTGTTTGCGGTCATTCTTCTTTTCTGGTGGTAATACAATTCAGTGAGTTGGCGCCGTTGCACTTGCGGTGCCGAGCGTTCAGCCCCAAATTATACAGGGTCGGGGCCTATCAGCCCGCCGCCGGGAAATGATCACGCTATGACCGACACTGAGGAAGACGCGCCCGCCGAACAGGTGGAGCATGTCGCGCTTTCCGATTCCGAGTTTAAAACCGAGCTGGCGCGCGTCATTCCGCATCTGCGCGCGTTCGGCCGCTCGCTCTCGGGCAATCGCGATCTCGCGGACGATCTCGTCCAGGAAACGCTGCTGAAAGCGTGGGCCGCGCGCAAGCGCTTCCAGGCCGGCACGAACATGCGCGCCTGGACCTTTATCATCCTGCGCAATCTGTTCCTCAGCCAGATGCGCCGGGCGCGCTTCAAGGGCGAGTGGGACGATCTCACCGCCAGCAAGATCCTTGCCGCGCCGGCCAGTCAGGATCGCCATGTCGATCTGGGCGATCTCCAGCGTGCATTGCTGCATCTGCCGCAGCCGCAGCGGGAAGCCCTCATTCTCGTCGGCGCGGGCGGATTCGCTTATGAAGAGGCGGCGGAAATTTGCGGATGCGCGGTTGGAACGATCAAGAGCCGGGTGGCGCGTGGGCGCGTGGCGCTGGAGCAATTGATGAGCGGCGGCGATCTCACGTCGCGCCGGCTCCATTCGAACAAGCCCGACGAGACGGCGCTTCAGGCGATCATGGGCGAAGTGGACGAACTTAGCCGCGGCCGCTGACGATCCGTATTCCCGTGATTGCTACTTCAGCAAGGCCAGAAGGCGGAGACATTCCTCCGACAGCGGCGGCAGCGAATAGCTGTTCCGCAAGGCCGCACGGACGCCTTGATAGGCGGACGGTGCCTGGACCGGGACCGGAACCGGCCTACTGCCGCTGCAATCGGGCGACCGAGATGATTCATATTGATCCACATCAAGCATAACGGCTCAATTCGCCGCAAAGTTTCGTCTGCTTTGGTGGACGGGAAATAAACGGGAGGTGAAAGCGATGGCGCTTGTGCTGGATCAGGCCATTTCCCGCGCCGGAGCGCATGCGCCTTTCCTTCGCCGCCTTATCGCCAAGCGCGCCGACGTGTTGGAAAGGCTGGCGGCGGAAGGGCTGGCGTCAACCCTGGCTTATGCCCGCGCCGAGGGCGAAGCCGAGCGTGACGACGGCTTGGCGCTGCGCCGGGAGCGGCAGGCGGTGGCGCTGGCCGTGGCGCTGGCCGATCTGGCGGGCGCATCGCTGGAGACTGTGACGCAGGCATTAAGTGCCTTTGCCGATTACGCGCTGGACCGGACCATTCGCGCCGCGATCCGCGAGCGGGGCGGAGACGGCAGTGTCGGCTTCGTGGCGCTGGCGCTGGGCAAACAAGGCAGCGGCGAACTCAATTACTCCTCGGATGTCGATCCGATCTTGCTGTTCGATCCGCGCACGCTCTGGTGTCGCCCGCGCGAAGACCCTGGCGAGGCGGCGCAGCGTATCGCCCGCCGGATCGTGGATTTGCTCCAGACGCCCACCGCCGAGGGCTATGTGCTGCGCGTGGACCTGCGGCTTCGGCCGGCGGCCGAGGCAACGCCGCTGGCCGTGCCGATCGATCTGGCGATCACCCACTATGAATCGAGCGCCTTGCCGTGGGAGCGTGCCGCCTTCATCCGCGCCCGAGCGGCGGCGGGTGATGTGGCGCTGGGTGCCGGGATGCTGGATCACCTCCGTCCCTTCGTCTGGCGGCGGACACTGGATTTCGGGGCGATCGGCGAGTTGCGCGATCTCTCGCGCCGGATCCGCGATCATCACGGCAAGATCCGCAGCCCGGCGCCCGGCTATGACGTGAAGCGCGGCCGCGGCGGCATCCGCGAGGTGGAGTTCTTCGCGCAGATCCACCAGTTGATCCACGGAGGGCGCGAACCGGCCCTGCGCGCGCCGGCGACGTTGGATGCTCTGGCGGCACTGGCCGATGCCGGCAGGATCACACCCGACGAGGCGGGGACTCTGGCGGAAACCTACCGGCTGCTGCGGACGATCGAGCATCGGTTGCAGATGGTGGAGGATCGGCAAACCCACCGCCTGCCGGACGACCCGGCGGAACTGGACAATGTGGCGAAGCTCGCCGGGCTTGAGGATGGCGCGGCGTTGATCGCCTCGCTGACCCCCGCGACGGGCGCGGTTGGCCGCCTCTATGACGGGCTGGACAGCGATGAGCCCGCGCCGCTGCCGGCCTCGCGATCGGCGCTGGAGGCGATGCTGGCCGCGCGCGGCTTCCCCGATCCAGCCCGGGGCGCCGCCCGGATCGAGACATGGCGCAGCGGCCAGCCGCGGACTACCCGCAGCGCCGCCGCGCGCGAGGCGCTGGAAAAGATGCTGCCGACGTTAGTCGCGGCCTTTGCGGAGGCTGCCGATCCACAGACGGCGCTCAACCGCTTCGACGATCTGGTGGCGGGTCTGCCGAGCGCGCTGAATCTCTTCCGCTTGCTGGAAGCGCGGCCGAGCCTGCTGGGGCTGCTGGTGCGCGTGCTGGCGCTGGCACCCGCCTTGTCGGCGGATCTGGCGCGGCGGGCCAATCTGCTGGACGGCCTGATCGACGCGTCCGCGCTGGAGGCGCAACCGCCGACCGCGGCGCTGATCGCTAAATTCGCGCGCGGCGAAGCGGGCGAGGATTATCAGAGCCTGCTCGATCGCGTTCGTGCGGAGGTCGGCGAACGCCGGTTCGCGCTCGGCGTACAGGCGATTGCGGGCGCCGCCGATCCGCTGGCCGTGGGGGCGGGCTATGCGCGTGTCGCCGAAGCGGCCCTGGCGGTGCTGGCCAATGCCACGATTGCCGAATTCGAGCGCGCGCACGGCAGGATTGCAGGTGGGGAACTGTTGATTCTGGCGCTGGGGCGGCTTGGTGGCGGCACGCTCACCCATGCCTCCGATCTGGATCTGGTCTATCTCTTCACCGGCGATTTTCTTGGCGAATCCGATGGGCCGAAGCCGCTGGGCGCGACGCATTATTTCAACCGGCTCGCCAGCCGTGTCTCCGCCGCGATGTCGGTGCCGACGCCGAGTGGTCCGCTGTACGAGATCGATACAAGGCTGCGGCCTTCCGGCGCGCAGGGGCTATTGGCCGTCTCGCTCGAGAGCTTCGAACGCTATCAGGCGGAAAGCGCCTGGACGTGGGAGCATATGGCGCTGGAGCGGGCGCGGCCGGTGTTCGGATCGGCGGAGGCGCGCGCCGCGCTGACCGCGATCATCGAGGGCATCTTGCGCCGGCCGCGCGACGTGGCGCCGCTCACGGCCGACGTCGCCAAGATGCGGGCCGATATCGCCACGCACAAGAAGCCGGCCGGAGCGTTCGACGTCAAACTGATCGACGGCGGCCTGATCGACGCCGAATTTGCGATTCATCTGCTGCAACTTCGCGATCGCGAGGGGATCACGCCCGATCTGATCGCAGCAGCAGGGGTGCTGGAAGAGCGCGGTCTGGTCGCGTCGGGCTTTGCCGATGCCGTCGCTTTGCTTGCGCGGATGCTGATCCTGCTGCGGCTGGTGGCACCGGGCGGCGCGGAGCCGGCGGAAGCGGCGCATGGGCTCATCGCGGACGCGAGCGGACATCGTGAGTGGCCGGACCTGCTGGACGCCTATGCGGCCGCGCGTGTGCTGATTGGCGGGGAGTGGCGCCGGATCGCCGGGCTCGGCTAAAGGCGTCCTTCCCGGCGAAGCGGCATGTCCGCAAAGTGTCGCGTGGGTCCGAAGGAAGGAAGCAACGATGCTCGACACAGGCGACACGGTACCGGACGTGACCCTGCAAATGGCCGATGGCAGCATGGCGCCGCTGGCGTCGCTGCTGGGCAAGCCGCTGGTCCTGTTCTTCTATCCGAAGGACGATACGAGCGGCTGTACTCGCGAGGCGATCGACTTTTCGCAGCATTTGCCGGCGTTCGCGGCGGCCGGCGCCGGCATATTCGGTATCTCCAAGAACAGCCCCAAGGATCATGCAAAGTTTACGGCCAAGCATCAGTTGACCGTGCCGCTAGCGACCGATCCGGACGGTTCGGTGTGCGAAGCCTTCGGGACGTGGATCGAGAAGAGCCTGTACGGCCGCAAATATATGGGGATCGATCGCGCGACCTTCCTGATCGACGGCGACGGCAAAATCGTGAAGGTGTGGCGCAAGGTGAAGGTTCCGGGCCATGTCGAAGCGGTGCTGACCGCGGTGCAGGCGCTGCCGCCCGCTTGACCGAACGGCCGTCCATAGCCGCCGCCTGCTGAACACCAGCGAGCCGCG
>Ga0247734_1000133_pt1 | contig 65057 bp, 30 predicted proteins | sample UWRJL103311B2_FD_180933 | JGI IMG/M metagenome (GOLD analysis project Ga0247734, IMG submission 180933) | Plant litter microbial communities from Arlington Agricultural Research Station in Wisconsin, United States - UWRJ-L103-311B-2 | ecosystem: Environmental > Terrestrial > Plant litter >... | reverse complement strand
CGTCGGCGCGTGCCCACCCCACGGCACCGGAGCGAACGTACCCCCGCGAAGCGGGGGCCGGACGCCAGCGCAGAGGTTTTGGTTACTTTTGGCACCAAAAGTGACCCGGCCGTCAGGACGGAACCTGGCTCAGCAGCACCCGGATGCTGTTGTTGCTACTCGATTCAAGGCGCAGTGCTTTGATTCGTCGAAGCTACAGACATCCAACGAGCTGCCGCAGGCTGCGAACCGCGGCGTGTCAAATAAATCGTCTTCGCAACCTTCGGCAGCGCCTACCAGTAAATTTCCCGAACGATGACTCGTTCTTCCCAGATAGCAAAAGCCGGCAATCGATGGCCAATTCCTGGGAATGCAATGAATAAGAAAGCGTTATACATCGGCGTGCCGCTGGCTCTGGCAGTGGCCCTGGGGGCAGGGTTGCTAGCGTGGCAGCAGTTCAGCGGCTATCCCGACTACCCGCTCAAGGTCATGAAACAGGCTGAAGAGATTCAGGAACGCATCGTCTCGTTCGACAGCCACATCACCCTGCCGATGGATTTCGGGACTGAAGGCAAGGAAGCCGACAAGGACGGCAAAGGCCAGTTCGACCTGGTCAAGGCCGGACGCGGGCGCTTGTCGGCAGCGGCCTTGACGGTGTTTGGCTGGCCGGAAATCTGGAACGGCGACAACGCACCCCACCGCCCCACCGCAGGTTTCGTCGAAGAAGCCCGTCACCAGCAGGAAGTGCGCTACAAGGCGATCTCCGCCATGGCCCGCGACTTCCCCAATCAGGTCGGCATCGCCTACACCCCTGCGGACATGCGCCGCCTGCAAGGCGAAGGCAAGTTCGCCATCTTCATCAGCATGCTCAACGCCTACCCCCTGGGAAACGACCTGACCCTGCTGGACACATGGGCGACGCGTGGCATGCGCATGTTCGGCTTCAGTTACATCGGCAACAACGATTGGGCTGACTCCTCGCGACCACTGCCGTTTTTCAACGATACCGCCGATGCCTTCGACGGTTTGTCCGACATCGGCCAGCGCGCCGTGCAACGCCTCAATGACCTCGGTGTGATCATCGATGTGTCGCACATGTCCACCAAGGCTCTGGAGCAAGTCAGTCACCTGAGCCGTACGCCCATGGTCGCCTCCCATTCGGTGCCCCGCGCCATGGTCGACATCCCGCGCAACCTCAGCGACAAGGAATTGCTGCTGATCAAGAACAGCGGCGGCGTGGTGCAGGTCGTGGGTTTCGGCGGCTATCTCAAACCCCTGAGCGCCAAGACCCAGGACAAGCTCAACGCCCTGCGCGCCGACTTCGACCTGCCGCCTTTGCCCAATCTGGCCATGGCCCTGATGCCGGGTGATCCGGTGATTGCCGCCTGGTCGGAGCAGAAGTTCGGCCAATACGCCAGCCGCCTCTACGGCATCCTCGACCGCGAACCCAAGGCCACGCTCGAGGACCTGGGCGACGCCATCGACTACACGGTGCGCAAGATCGGCATCGACCATGTGGGCATCGCGTCGGACTTCAACGAAGGTGGCGGCGTCAAGGGTTGGGACAGCGTCGCCGAGAGCCGTAACGTCACCGCCGAACTGCTGCAACGTGGCTACTCGGAAGCCGACATCGCCAAGCTGTGGGGCGGCAATTTCATGCGCGTCTGGCAGCAGGTTCAGGACTCCGCCAAACCGGTGGCCGTGCGTTGAACGGCCCGCCCCCTTATTGGAAATCTGACTTTTGCCTGCAACTCCGCAGCCCCCCAGGCTCAGTAGATCCTGTGGGAGCGAGCTTGCTCGCGAAGAGGCCTGGACATCCGCATATATTTCTCATGACAGGAACATTGCCTTCGCGAGCAAGCTCGCTCCCACAGGTAATCACAAAACCTAAACGATCCGACAGGGGACATCGACCCCCCCCACCGCTTTCCTCCAGCTATGAGAAACCCCATGAAAAAAACAGCCTTACGCAAGATCATCGGCTTCTCTGGCGCGGCAGTACTGGCTGTACTGCTGCCGTCCATGGCCCATGCAGACACCGCCGGTAGCAAGCCCGGCACGGTGTTCAAAGACTGCAAGGACTGCCCGGAACTGGTGGTCCTGCCCGCCGGAACCTTCACCATGGGCACCCCCGACGATGAGCTGGGGCGTCAGGACGACGAAGGCCCGCTGCATGAGGTGACCTTCAAGAAACCCTTCGCCATGGGCCGCTTTCAGGTCCTGCAGGGTGAATGGAATGCATGGTTGAAAGACACCGGCTATGTGATGCCCGATGGCGACAAACGCCCCGGCCGCGAATGCATTGCGGGCAAGCCGCGCTACGCCATCACTGACCGCCAACCGGCGGTGTGCATGGACTACAAGGAAGCCCAGGCGTACGTGGCCTGGCTGTCGAAAAAAACCGGCAAGGCTTACCACATCGTCAGCGAGTCGGAGCGCGAGTACGCTGCCCGCGCCGGCTCGTCCGGGCCGTTTCCCTTCCCGATGGACGAAGGCAAACCCTACAGCATTGCCAAACATGCCAACACCTACGGCCCGGAGGATGGCTTCACTTTCACCTCGCCGGCGGGCAGCTTCCCGGCCAATGCCTTCGGCGTATATGACATGCATGGCAACGTCTACGAATGGGTCGCCGACTGCCGCAACAACGACTACGTCGGCGCTCCCACCGACGGCAGCGCCTGGCTGACCGGCAACTGCGACATCCAGCGCATCCGTGGCAACGACTGGACTGAAGCGCCGATCTTCTCCCGCTCCGGCAACCGCAACACCATGTGGCCGACCAGCCGTGGGGACTGGCTGGGGTTCCGGGTGGCGCGGGAGCTTTGATTCCAAGACATTTGCAGAATCAAGCTGGGCAACTGCCTTGTTCGGCTTGTCGCGTCCGTCACTGCAACTGCATATCGGTGATCTGTAGGAGCCAACTTGTTGGCGAGGGCGGCATGTCAGACCACATGTCTCTATTGGTCGCACCAACGCCTCGCGAACAAGTTCGCTCCTACAGGGAGTACGCCGATCAAGCGCAGCATTACCGACATCCACGCTAAATCCCCTCCCCCATCACTCGTTCCTTGCACTGACAGCCCGTCTTTGTCTCGACCGAGGTAGCCCATGACCGCAGTACCGCGCAGCGCCCTTCGTGAACTCTTGAGCCTGCTCAAGCCCTATCGGCCCATCGTGATCACCTCGGTCCTGCTGGGCATTGTCGGCGGCTTGAGCGTCACGGCGCTGCTGGCCACGGTCAATCAGGGCCTGCACAGTGACGGCGGCATGACCCGAGGCGTGGTGATCGCCTTTGCCGGGCTGTGCCTGCTGGCATTACTGAGCACCATCGCCGCCGACATCGGCACCAACTACGTCGGCCAGAAAGTCATTGCCAGGCTGCGCAAGGACCTGGGCGCGAAGGTGCTGTCGGCGCCCATCGAGCAGATCGAACGCTACCGCACCCACCGCCTGATCCCGGTATTGACCCGGGACGTGGACACCATCAGCGATCTGGCTTTCGCCTTCGCGCCGCTGGCGATTTCCATGACCATCATCATTGGCTGCCTGGGCTACATGGCGACACTGTCTCTGCCGATATTCCTCATCACCCTGCTCGCCATCGGCATTGGCTGCGGCGTGCAGTTCTTCGCCCAGAGCAAAGGCATCAAGGGTTTTTTCGCCGCCCGTGAAGCCGAAGACGACCTGCAAAAGCACTATTCAGCCATCGCGGAAGGTGCGAAAGAACTGCGCATCCACCGCCAGCGCCGCTACGCCATGCTGAGCAAGAACATACAGGGCACTGCCGACCACATCTGTGACACCCACGTACGCTCGATCAATATCTTCGTGATCGCCAAGGCCCTGGGTTCGATGCTGTTCTTTGTGGTCATCGGCCTGACCCTGACCCTGCAAACCCTGTGGCCCAGCCCAGATCCGGCGGTCATGAGCGGCTTCGTGCTGGTGTTGCTGTACATGAAAGGCCCGCTGGAAACCCTGATCGGTAACCTGCCCATCGTCGGCCGGGCGCAGATTGCCTTCCGCCGTATTGCCGATCTGTCAGCGCGTTTCTCCTCGCCCGAGCCTCACCTGCTGCTGGAACCCTCCAATCAGCCGGCACCGCAAATGGACCACCTGGAACTGCGCGACGTGCATTACGCCTTCCCGCCCGTGGAAGGCAGCGAGCCGTTCAAGCTCGGCCCGGTCAACCTGAGCATCGAGCCGGGTGAGATTCTGTTCATCGTTGGCGAAAACGGCTGCGGCAAGACCACCCTGATCAAACTGCTGCTGGGCCTTTACACCCCGCAGCAAGGCGAAATACGCCTCAACGGCTCGCCCGTGGATGCCCGGGGGCTGGATGATTATCGACAGATGTTCACCACGGTGTTCGCCGACTACTACCTGTTCGACGACCTGATCCAGAACGACAAGGCACTGCCTAGCGATGCCACCCGCTACCTGGAGCGCCTGGAGATTGCCCACAAAGTCAGCGTGAAAGACGGCGCCTTTACCACCACTGATTTGTCCACCGGGCAGCGCAAACGACTGGCGCTGGTCAATGCCTGGCTCGACGAACGCCCGGTGTTGGTATTCGACGAATGGGCCGCCGACCAGGACCCTACCTTCCGGCGGATTTTCTACACCGAGCTGCTGCCGGACCTCAAGCGCCTGGGCAAGACCATCATCGTCATCTCCCACGACGACCGTTATTTCGACGTCGCCGACCAACTGGTGCGCATGCACGCCGGGCAGGTGGTGAGTGAGCGGGCGGTTGCCTGACACCCCTCCTCTGTAGGAGCCAACTTGTTGGCGAGGCGATGTGACAGGCGACATATAGGTGGCGCCCCTACCCATGCCTCGCCAACACGTTGGCTCCTACAGTTGATCACTACTCACTCGACTGTCCGCTAAATCTCCCCCGCCACCCTTCGTCTTTCTGACAAAGCCAATTCCTCTGCCGACGGCGACGAGAGCGATCATGAATCAAATCAATCAACAACCCGACCACGACCTGCTGGCGTTGCTCCTGGCTGATGAGCAAGACGCCAGCGATGCCATCCGTGCCGGTTCGGCCGAGGTGCCTGGGGTGCTTTCGTTTGCCCAGCAGCGCCTGTGGTTGTTGCAGCAACTGGCCCCGGACAGCGCCGCCTACAACCTGCCCAAGGCCCTGTCGATCAAGGGCCCGCTGGATGCGGCATTGCTGGAACGGGCCTTGCAAAAGGTCGTGGACCGCCATGACATCCTGCGCACGCGCTTTGTTGAAAGGGACGGCGTGCCGCAGCAGATCGTCGATCACGCGGCACAGCTGACGCTCAACCCCATCAATGCGAGCAGCGCCGACGAGCTAGACACATTGCTGGCCGCCGAAGCCGCCCACGCCTTCGCTCTCAGCCAGGCGCCATTGATTCGCGCGACTTTGATCAAGGTCGCCGAACAGGAGCACGTGCTGCTGCTCAACCTGCATCACATCGTCTCGGACGCCTGGTCCAACCCGATCCTCACCCAGGACCTGACCCGCGCTTGCCAGCGTCTGGCGCTGGGCGACCCGACACCGCTGCAGCGGCCAAGCATTCAGTACCGCGACTACGCCCGCTGGCAGCGCGAAGAATATGTGCACAGCAACGCCCACGATCAGGCCGCCGATTATTGGCAGGGCTACCTGGGCGATGAACTGCCGACCCTGGCCTTGCCAACGGATTTTCCCGCCAGCGCCGTCAAGACCAACAGGCTCGGCATGCAGCAGCTCACGTTGCCCGCCAGCCTGAACAGCCCGTTGAATACCCTGTGTCAGCGCTTGGGCCTGACGCCCTTCGTGGTGTTACTCGGCGCGTGGCAGCTGCTGCTCGGCCGTTACAGCGGCCAGCGCGACTTTACCGTTGGCGTGCCTAATGCCACCCGCAACCAGAGCGCCACTCAGGAGCTGGTGGGCTTTTTTGTCAGCAGCCAGATCTACCGCGCACGCCTCGACCCGGATCAGCCCGGCAGCAAGTTTCTTCAAGGGTTGCGCCAGGCGTCACTGGCGGCACTCGAGCACGCTGACTACCCCATCGAATTGCTGCTCGATCGCCTCAACCTGCAGCGCAGCAGCCAGGCCAACCCGCTGTTCCAGACCCTGTTCAACTGGCGCGTGGCAGCACCCACCGAAACCGCGCTGCACCTGGGCGATCTGCAACTGACAGCTCTGCCCATCGCCCTGAGCCAGGCCAAGTTCGACCTGAGCCTGGACGTCAGCTATTCACCCGACGGCATCCACGCCGAATTCGAATACCGCGCCGAGCTGTTTACGTCCGAGACCATCCAGCGTCTGGCCGGGCATTGGCAGAACCTGTTGCAGGCGCTGGTGGAAAATCCCGCCCAGTCCATCGGCGAGCTGCCCATGCTCAGCGTCGACGACCTGCAACAGCTGCAGCGCTGGAACGCTACCGAGGTCGATTACCCACTGAATGAGCCGGTGCATCGGCTCATCGAACAACAGGTGCAGCGCGCGCCTCAAGCCTGCGCCCTGGTCTTCGCCGACCAGCAACTGAGCTTCGAGCAACTCAACCGTCAGGCCAATCAGCTAGCCTACAAGCTCATCGAGCTAGGCGTCGGCCCGGAAACCCTGGTGGGCATTGCCGCCGAGCGCAGTGTGGAAATGGTCGTCGGCCTGCTGGCGATCCTCAAGGCCGGTGGTGCCTATGTGCCACTGGACCCGGAGTATCCGCAAGAACGGCTGGCCTACATGATTCAGGACAGCGGCATCGGCTTGCTGCTGACGCAAAGCAGTCTAAGTGATCGGTTGCCAGTGCCTGCCAGCGTGAACACCCTGTGCCTGGATGCACTGGACCTCTCGGGCTACGCCTCATCCAACCCCGACGTCGCCACCGATCCGGAAAACCTCGCCTATGTGATTTACACCTCAGGCTCCACCGGCCAGCCCAAGGGCGCGGGCAATCGCCATCGCGCCCTCACCAACCGCCTGTGCTGGATGCAGCAGGCCTATGAGCTGGACAGCGGCGACACCGTGCTGCAAAAAACCCCATTCAGCTTTGACGTGTCGGTATGGGAGTTCTTCTGGCCGCTGCTCAGCGGCGCGAAGCTGGTGATGGCGCTGCCGGGGGACCATCGGGATCCGGCGCGGCTCATCGCGTTGATCCAGCGCCACCACGTCAGCACCCTGCATTTTGTGCCGTCGATGCTGCAAGCCTTCCTGCTGGACGCCGATGTCGCCCGCTGCACAGCCCTCAAACGCATCATCTGCAGCGGCGAAGCCTTGCCGGTGGACACCCAGCAGCAGGTCTTTGAAAAACTGCCGAACGCGACGCTGTACAACCTGTACGGCCCCACCGAAGCGGCGATCGACGTCACCCACTGGACCTGCCGCCCGGAAGACGCCGACAGCGTGCCCATCGGCGAGCCAATTGCCAATCTGGCGACGTACATCCTCGACGCCTGCCTGCAACCGGTACCGCCAGGGGTGATCGGCGAGCTGTACCTGAGCGGCATCGGTCTGGCCCGTGGTTATCACCGCCGACCGGGGCTGACCGCCGAGCGCTTCGTGACCAGCCCGTTGGGCGACGGCGAGCGTCTCTACCGCACGGGCGACCTGGCCCGTTATCGCCCGGACGGCGTCATCGAATATCGCGGCCGCATCGACCACCAAGTGAAGATTCGCGGCCTGCGCATCGAGCTGGGAGAAATAGAAAACCAGCTGCTGCAATTGCCGGATGTGCGTGAAGCGGTGGTGGTCGCGCTCGACCAGCAGCTGGTGGGTTATGTGGTCCCGGTGCAACCGGCCGAAACCCTTCAACACGCGGCTCTGCAAGAGTCGATCAAGGCCCGTCTGGCGCAGCACCTGCCGGACTACATGGTCCCCGGCCAGTGGCTTTTTCTGGAGCGCATGCCCCTGAGCGCCAACGGCAAGCTGGATCGAAAAGCCCTGCCTGCGCCGGACGCCAATGTGCGGCATAACGCTTGGGTCGCGCCGCAGAATCCAGTCCAGCAACAGCTGGTGACGCTCTGGCAGGACGTGCTCAAACGCGATGCCATCGGCATCACCGACAACTTTTTCGACCTGGGCGGCGACTCGATCATCTCGATTCAACTGGTCAGCCGCGCCCGGCAAGCAGGCATTACGTTTACCCCAAAAGAGCTGTTCGAACACCAGACCATCCAGCATCTGGCCAACGTCGCCCGGATCAGCGATGACATCCCGCAGATTGCACGGGGACCGGCCCAAGGCTCGGTTTTGCTGCTGCCCATTCAACAGCTGTTTTTCGAGATGGACATCGAGCAGCGCCAGCACTGGAATCAGTCGGTATTGCTCAAGCCAGCGAGAACCCTTGATGCCGGGTTGCTGGCCCAAGCCCTGCGCGCCTTGCTTGAACACCATGACGCCCTGCGTCTGAAGTTCACTCAAACGGCCCAACGCTGGACGGCGGTTTATCAGAACATCGAGCAGAGCAACTTCAACCTCTGGCAAGCGCAGATCAACGACCCTGCCGAGCTGGAGCAATTGGGCAACGAGGCGCAACGCAGCCTGAATCTGCAAGAAGGTCCGTTGCTGCGCGCAGTGCTGATCAGCCTCGCGGATGGCAGCCAGCGCCTGCTGTTGGTGATCCACCATGTGGTGGTGGACGGGGTTTCCTGGCGGGTGCTGTTCGACGACCTGCAAAGCGCCTACTTGCAACTCCAAGCCAGTCAGCCTGTGTCATTGCCCGCCCGCAGCAGTTCGTTGCAGGACTGGAGCCAACGCCTGCAACGCCTCGCTCACAGCGAACAGTTGCTAGCCGAGACGGCTTACTGGCAGCAACAACTGCAAGGCGAAACCGCTGACCTGCCCGGCGCGAAAACTGAAGCCCGGTTGAACAATGCCCTCGCGATCACTGTGCAGACTCGTCTGGATCAAGACCTGACCCGCCGCCTGCTGCAAGAATCCCCGGCGGCTTATCGCACCCAGATCAACGACCTGCTGCTGACCGCCCTGAGCCGCGTGTTGGTGCGCTGGAAGCACAGCCGGAGCGTGGCGATTCAACTGGAGGGTCATGGCCGCGAAGACCTGTTCGACGACATCGACCTGAGCCGCAGCGTCGGCTGGTTCACCACGCTGTACCCGGTGAAGCTGGAGCCCGCGCAGGGTATCGGCGAATCCATCAAGGCTGTCAAAGAACAACTGCGCGCCGTGCCCAACAAAGGCATCGGTTTCGGCGTGTTGCGCTATCTGGAGGATGACGTTGATCGTCAACTTCTGAGCCAGTTGCCGACTCCACGAATTACCTTCAACTACCTGGGGCAGTTCGATAGCAGCTTTGCGACAGAAGACGATTCCCTGTTCACCCCCGCCACTGAGAACGCCGGTGCCGAGCAAAGCCCGGACGCACCGCTGGGCAACTGGTTGACCCTCAATGGCCGGGTCTACGGCGGCGAGTTGAACGTCGGCTGGACCTTCAGCCGGGACATGTTCGACGAGGCGCTGATTCAACGTCTGGCTGACGAGTACACACGTGAACTGCGCCTGCTGGTCGAGCACTGTGCCAGTCATCAAGGCGTCACCCCGGCGGATTTCCCTCTGGCGCGCATCAGCCAGGCACAACTGGACGCCCTGCCCCTGGACCCTCGGCAGATTCAGGACATCTACCCGCTGGCGCCGATGCAACAGGGCATGCTCTTCCACACCTTGCACGAACAGGCAGCCGGCAATTACCTGAACCAGATGCGTGTGGACGTCAGCGGCCTGGAGCCGGAGCGCTTTCGCCAGGCCTGGCAGGCGGTGCTGGATCGCCACGACATTCTGCGCACCGGTTTCATCTGGCAAGGCGAGCTGGAGCAGCCGCTGCAGGTGGTGCATGCGCGGATGGACATGCCGTTCAGCCGACTCGATTGGCAAACCTCAACGGATCAAAAACAGGCACTGGACGATCTGGCGGCGGACGAGTTGCGACGTGGTTTCGATCTGAATCATGCGCCGCTGCTGCACCTGATCGCCATACGCACCGAGGCCAACCGGCAACACCTGATCCTGACTCACCACCACATCCTCATGGATGGCTGGAGCACGTCGCAGTTGCTGGGCGAAGTGCTGCAGCGTTACAGCGGCCAACTGATCGAGAGTCAGCAGGGTCGTTACAGGCACTACATCGACTGGCTGCAAAAACAGGATCACGCCGCCAGCGAAGCGTTCTGGACGGAACAGTTCAAGACGTTGGATGAACCCACTCTGCTGGCCCGCAGCCTGTTGCCCGATGGCGACACGCGGCAAGGTCATGCCGATTACACCGTGGCGCTTAGCCCTGCACAGACCCAGGCGATCAACCAATTCGCTCGCCAGCAAAAAGTGACCCTCAATACGCTGCTGCAAGGCGCCTGGGCGCTGGTCTTGCAACGCTATACCGGTCAGCCAAGCGTCTGCTTCGGCGCGACAGTTGCAGGCCGACCGACTGAAATTCGCGGCATCGAGCAGCAGGTCGGCCTGTTCATCAACACCTTGCCGGTGGTCTGCACCCCGCAACCCGAAGTGCCTGTCAGCCAGTGGCTGCAACGCTTGCAGGCGCACAACCTCAACCTTCGCGAGCACGAACACAGCGCTTTGGCGGATGTGCAGCGCTGGGCCGGGCATGCCGGGGAAGCGTTGTTCGACACCTTGCTGGTGTTCGAAAACTACCCGATTGCCGAGGCGCTGGAGCAAGGCGCGCCTCAAGGGCTGCAGTTCGACAACATCAGCAGCCACGAACAGACCAACTACCCACTGACCCTGATCATCAATGCCAGCGACAGCCTGGCCCTGCGTTTCAACCACGACCGGCAGCAGTTCAGCGAGGCAGTGATTGAAGCGATTGCTGCGCAGACGTTGCGGGTGCTGATTGAGTTGTGTGAACACGTGGAGCGGCCACTGGGTGAACTGGCGATTAGCGACCGGATCGCAGCGCTGGCCGACTGGAATTCAACGCGGGTCAGCTACAACGTCGAGCACAACCTTGCCCAACGTATTGAGGCGCAGGTTGAGCGCTCACCCGATGCCATTGCCTTGAGCTTTGACGGCAAGCAGTTGACCTACGCCGAACTGAATCAACACGCCAACCACATCGCCCATCAACTGATCGCCCGAGGCGTCGGCCCCGAGGTGCGGGTGGGGCTGGCGGTAGAGCGCGGGCTGGAGATGATCGTCGGTTTGCTGGCGATCCTCAAAGCGGGTGGCGCCTATGTGCCGCTGGACCCGGCGTATCCGCAGGATCGCTTGAGCTACATGATCAAGGACAGCGGGATCCGGTTGCTGCTGACGCAGGGTGGTGTGCTTGAGGAGTTGCCGTTGGCGGACCAAATACAGGTGGTGCTGATTGCTATTACCTGTAGGAGCCAACTTGTTGGCGAGAGCGTCATGTCAGGCGCTGCTTCGTTTGCCGACATACCGCCTCGCGAACAAGTTCGCTCCTACAGGGAAATGCATTCCAACCCTGACACCCATAACAACGCGCTCGCCTGCGATGGCGTCAACCCAGGCAACGCGATGCTGGCTGACACCCCGCTGACCTGTAGGAGCGAACTTGTTCGCGAGAGCGTTGGGTCAGACACATTATCTGCGACTGCTACACCGCGGACCTGTGGGAGCGAGCTTGCTCGCGAAGGGGGTGGATCAGACGCTAGAGATGCATCGCCAGGACCGGCCCTTTCGCGAGCAAGGTGGAGCGCCACCCCGGTCTTCCCACAGGGAATGTATTCCAGAGCTGACAACCCTCAGGTGCAAATCACCCCCGCCAACCTCGCCTACGTCATCTACACCTCCGGCTCCACCGGCCAGCCCAAGGGGGCGCTGCTGACCCACGCCAACGTGCTGCGCCTGTTCGAATCCAGTGCCGAGCACTTCAGCTTCGGCCCTGATGACGTGTGGACGCTGTTCCACTCCTGCGCGTTCGACTTCTCGGTCTGGGAAATCTTCGGCGCGCTGCTCCACGGCGGCAAACTGGTGATCGTGCCCCACGCCGTGAGCCGTTCCCCGGAAGATTTCCATGCGCTGCTGATCGAACAAAACGTCACGGTCCTGAACCAGACGCCGTCAGCCTTCAAGCCCTTGATGGCCGTGGCCTGCGCAGCACAACAAACCCTCGCCCTGCGCTACGTGGTATTCGGTGGCGAAGCGCTGGATGTGCCAAGCCTCAAACCCTGGTTCGATCAATTCGGCGATCAATCGCCCAAGCTGATCAACATGTACGGCATCACCGAAACCACCGTGCATGTCACCTATCGGCCGATCACCGCAGCAGACACAGAAAACCCTGGCAGCCCAATCGGCACCCCGCTGGCCGACCTGTCCTGGTACCTGCTGGACGCTAACCTCAATCCAGTCCCCAAAGGCTGCATCGGCGAACTCTACGTCGGCGGCGCGGGCCTGGCGCGGGGTTACCTCAACCGTCAGGACCTCACGTCCACGCGCTTCATCCCCAACCTGTTCGCCGACGACGGTAGCCGCCTGTATCGCACCGGCGACCTGGCTCGTTATCGCAATGACGGCAGCATCGATTACCTGGGGCGCAGCGATCATCAGGTGAAGATTCGCGGCTTCCGTATCGAGCGGGGGGAAATCGAGGCGCAGTTGCTGGCGCAACCCCATGTTCGTCAGGCCGTGGTGCTGGCGCAGGACACCGCCAGCGGCCCGCAACTGGTGGCGTATGTCGTCGCAGACGAAGCCATTCGGGAAGACCTCAAAATCGCGCTCAAGGACAACCTGCCGGACTACATGGTCCCCGCGCACCTGATCTTCCTGCCCAACCTGCCGCTGACCGCCAACGGCAAGCTGGACCGCAAGGCCCTGCCGCAACCCGACGCCAGCCAGCTGCAAGGCGAATACCTCGCCCCGCAAACCGAACTGGAACAGCAAATCGCCGCCATCTGGCAAGACGTGCTCAAGCTGGAACGAGTCGGGCTGACCGACAACTTCTTCGAGCTGGGCGGGCATTCGTTGCTGGTGATCAAGGTGGTGTCACGCCTGCAACTGGAGCTCGGCTTGCAACTGACCCCACAAGAACTGTTCCAGGCGCCGATCCTGGGCGATTTTGCTTCCGGGCTGGCGCAATCAGCCGGGCCACTGGACAGCACGAAAATGGACAGGCTCGAAGCGCTGTTCGACGACATGGAGGAAGTTTGATGGACCGCACGGTTGCCACACGAATCGCTCGCCGGTTCATCACCCTGCCCCTGGAAAAACGCAAGCTGTACCTGCAGAAAATGCTCGAAGAAGGCGTCTCGCCCGCTAACCTGCCGATCCCGGAAGTGCAATCGGCCTACCCACGCTTGCCGCTGTCTTACGCGCAGGAACGCCAGTGGTTTCTCTGGCAGATGGACCCTGACAGCAGTGCCTATCACGTGCCGATGATGCTGCGCCTCAAGGGCGTGCTGGATATCACGGCCCTGCAAGACAGCTTCAATGTATTGATCGACCGCCACCAAAGCCTGCGCACCACGTTTCGCCTGATTGATGAGCAGCCCGCGCAGGTGATCGCCGATCAGCAAACCCTGCGCCTGGACATCCAGCCGCTGGATGCTGATATCGCCGACCGCGAGGCCGCCATTCAGGCCTTCATCGGTCAATCCAGCGGCAAGCTGTTCGACCTGGAACACGGGCCGTTGCTGCGGGTGGAATTGCTGCGCGTCGACGCCGACGAGCATGTGCTGGTCATGACTCAGCACCATATCGTCTCCGATGGCGCGTCGATGCAGGTCATGGTCAGCGAGCTGGTCGAGTGCTACGCGGCATTCAGTCAGGGTCGTCAGCCGGAATTGCCCACGCTGTCGATTCAATACGCCGATTACGCCATCTGGCAGCGGCACTGGATGGAAGCCGGCGAGCGTGAGCGGCAACTGGCGTACTGGACGGGTCAACTGGGCGGCGAGCAACCCGTGCTCGCGCTGCCCGCTGACCGGCCGCGCCCCGCCGAGCAAAGTTATCGCGGTGCGCAGTTCAGCGTCGACACCGACCCACGGCTCGGTTCCGCCTTGCTGCAAATGGCCCAGCACCACAACGTCACGCCCTTCATGTTGTTGCTGGCCTCTTTCCAGACCTTGCTGCATCGCTACAGCCAGCAGAACGACATCCGCGTCGGCGTGCCAAGTGCCAACCGCAACCGTCCGGAAACCGAGCGGCTGATGGGCTTTTTCGTCAACACCCAAGTCCTCAAGGCCGAGTTCAACGAACACAGCCGTTTCAGCGAAGTGCTGCAACAGGTCCGCCAAGCGGCACTGGAGGCTCAGGCCCATCAGGACCTGCCCTTCGAGCAACTGGTCAGCGCCCTGCAACCGGAACGCAGCCTGAGCCACAGCCCGTTGTTTCAGGTGCTGTTCAATCATCAGGGGACTATCGAAGGCCAGAGCGCGCATTCGCTGCCGCAACTGAGTGTGGATCACCTGCCGTGGAACACCCCCAGCGCGCAGTTTGACCTGACCCTCAACACCTCGCTGTCCGAACAGGCTTTTTCAGCGTCCATCAGTTACGCCACCGACCTGTTCGACGCCGCCAGCATCGCGCAATTGTCCCGCCATTGGCTGGCCTTGCTGCGCGCCGTGGTCATCGACCCCGAGCAATCGGTCGCGAGCCTGCCTTTGCTGGACGCCGCCGAGCGCAGCCTGATGGTCGACGGCTGGAACAGCCCGGTCAGCCAGACCCCGAACGCGCTGACCGTGATCCACCTGTTCGAACAGCAGGTGCAGCGCGATACGCAGGCAGTCGCCCTGATCGTCGGCGAACAGCAACTGACGTATCAGGAGCTCAACCGTCGCGCCAACCAGTTGGCCCATGCCCTGATCGAACGGGGTGTCGGCCCGGAAGTCCTGGTCGGTGTTGCGCTGGAACGCAGCGTGGACATGATCGTCGCCCTGCTGGGCGTCCTTAAGGCAGGCGGCGCTTATCTACCGCTGGACCCGGCTTATCCCCAAGACCGGCTGGCCTACATGATCGACGACAGCGGCATTGGCCTGCTGCTGACCCAGGCCGCCGTGCAGCCGCAATTGCCGATCCCGGCGGGGGTTGAAGCCCTGATGCTGGATGCGCAGACCGACTGGCTGAAGGGCTGCGCCGAGACCAACCCCGAAGTTGCGACCAGCGCCGAACATCTGGCTTATACGATCTACACCTCCGGCTCCACCGGCAAACCCAAGGGCGTGATGGTGGCCCACGGTGCGCTGGCCAACTTCATCAGCAGCATGACCCACGCGCCGGGGCTGAGCGCCGATGACCGGATGCTGTCACTGACCACTTTCTGCTTCGATATCTTCGGCCTGGAAATCTACCTGCCGCTAAGTGTCGGCGCCCGGCTGGTACTCGCCGAAACCGGCGTCAACCTCGACCCTGCCGCGCTGCTGGATATCGTCGCGCACCAGGGCATTACTGCGCTGCAAGCCACGCCCTCGACCTGGCGAATGCTGCTGGACCATCCTCAGCGCAACACCCTGCAAGGCTGCAAACTGCTGTGCGGCGGCGAAGCCCTGAGCGATGAACTGGCCTCACGCATGCTCGCCATCAGCGATCAGCTGTGGAACCTGTATGGTCCCACCGAAACCACCATCTGGTCGGCAATTCATCGTCTCGACCCGCAACACCCCAAACCCTGGCTGGGGCGAGCCATCGACAACACCACGTTTTATATCCTCGACGCAGACCTGCAACCGGCGCCTATTGGCGTGGCCGGTGAACTGCTGATCGGTGGCAACGGCCTGGCCCGTGGCTATTTCCAGCGCCCGGACCTGAGCGCCGAACGTTTCGTGCCCGACCCCTTCGGCCCGCCCGGCGCCCGCTTGTATCGCACCGGCGACCGCTGCCGTTATCGCCGCGACGGGGTGATCGAATACCTGGGGCGGCTTGATCATCAGGTGAAGATTCGCGGGTTCCGTATCGAACCGGGTGAGATTGAAAGCCGCCTGCACGCCCAGCCGACGATCCGCGCTGCAGCCGTAGTCGTGCAACCCGGCGCCAGCGGTGAGCAACTGGTGGCCTATATCGTGCCGGTTGAACCCGTGGAACACGACGCTGAGCAAACGGCCCTGCGCGAGCAGATTCGCAGCGCCCTGCGCAAGGACCTGCCGGACTACATGGTGCCCGCGCACCTGATGTTTCTCGATCAACTGCCCCTCACGCCCAACGGCAAACTGGACCGCAAGGCCCTGCCCTTGCCGGACGCGAGCCAGAGCCAGGCGATTTACGTCGCCCCGCACACCGAGCTGCAGCAACGCATCGCCCACATCTGGCAGGACGTGCTCAAGCTGGAGAAGGTCGGCATCAGCGCCAACTTTTTCGACCTGGGCGGCGATTCGATCATCTCGATTCAACTGGTCAGCCGCGCCCGACAGCAGGGCATCGAGTTTTCCCCCAAGGATCTGTTCCAGCATCAGACCATCGAGCAACTGGCCAATGTGGTTCGGGTTGACGACGGCGCGCTGGCAGAGCAACCCGCTCAGGATGAACAACCCTTCGCGCTCTCCGGCTTGAATAGCCAACAACTGGCTGCGCTGCCGGTGCCACTGGAGCTGATCGAGGATATTTATCCCCTGTCGCCCATGCAGCAAGGGATGTTGTTCTACACCCTGGAAGCCGACGAATCAGCGCTGTATCTGAACCAGATGGCCGTCTCGGTGGAGGGGCTGAACGTCGATCGCTTCCTGGCGGCCTGGAACGCGACGATCCAGCGCCACGAGATTCTGCGCACCGGTTTCTGGTCGGCGAGCACCCTGGCTGAGCCGCTGCAGCTGGTCTACAAACAGGCGTCCATCGCCGTGCGGCAACTGGATTGGCAGGGTCGCTCGGTAGACGCCGACCAACTCAAGCAGCAGGTAAACGCTGACGCCGCCCAAGGCTTTGATCTGCTGCATGCGCCACTGATGCGCCTGACCCTGATCCGCCTCGCCGAGCACAGCCACTACCTGATCTGGACCAGCCACCACATCCTCATGGACGGCTGGAGCAGTTCGCGGCTGCTGGGCGAAGTGCTGGAGCATTACAGCGGCGAACCAATGACGCCGAAACAGGGCCGCTATCGAGATTACATCGGCTGGCTCAAGGCTCAGTCGCAACAAAGCCTTGAGCTGTTCTGGAAGGACCAACTGCGCGAGATCAACGGCCCGACGCTGCTGGCCAGCGCCATAGCGCCGCGTCCCGACCCAAGCCTCACCGGGCACCAGCCGCTGTATTTGCGCTGGGACCGTGAGCAAACCGCTTACCTGCGCGAACAGGCGCAACGCTTGCGGGTCACGCCCAACACCCTGATTCAGGCCGCGTGGCTGCTGCTGTTGCAGCGCTACACCGGCCAGCAGACGGTGTGTTTCGGCGCGACTGTCGCAGGCCGTCCGGCCAGCCTGGACAATGCCGATGCAATGCTCGGGCTGTTCATTAACACCTTACCCGTTGTGCAAAGCCCGCAGGCGAGTCAGCGGGTCGACGACTGGCTGGCACAGTTGCAAAGCTGCAACCTGAACATTCGCGACCATGAGCACGCTTCTCTGGCTGACATTCAGCGCTGGTCCGGCAACAGCGGTCAGGCGCTGTTCGACAGCATTATCGTGTTCGAAAACCACCCGCTGGATGAACGTCTGGAACAGGCTTCGCGACATGACCTGCGCTTTGGCGAGGTCAAGGCCCATGGCGTGACCGACTTTGCCATGGACCTGGCGGTGATGCTCAACGAGACCCTGAGCGTTGAGTTCATGTATCTGCGCAATCAGTTCACAGCCCAGGCCACCGAACAGATCCGCCGCAGCTACGAGGCGCTGTTGCTGGCGCTGCTGAACAATCCCCAGGCGACTCTGGGCAGCCTGGACATGCTCAGCGTTGACGAACAGCGGTTGCTGCAAGCCAGCAATCTCATGACCGAACCACCACCCTCCGCCCCGCTGCTGGCGCACGTGATCGAACAGCACGCCCGTCAGCGACCCGACGCCATTGCCGTGAGTTGCGCAGGCGTCACCTTGAGCTACGGCCAGCTGGACAGCCGCGCCACTCGGTTGGCCCAGCGTCTGATCAGCCAGGGGATTGGCCCGGAACACTTCGTCGGGGTGGCGCTTGAGCGTTCGGTCGAGGTGATCGTCGCGTTCTATGCGGTGATGAAAACCGGCGCCGCTTATGTGCCGCTGGACATCGACTATCCCAAGGAGCGGCTGGAGTGGATCATCGGCGATTCGGCGATGAATGTGCTGCTGACTCAGGAGAGCTTGCTGGAAAGGTTTGCTGCGATCGGAGTGACTCTGATTGCCCTGGATGCCACCGCTTCTACAGACCCACAGGGATCTAGGTTAACTCCAGGCTTTGTGGCAAACAGACCATCCCCCAAAGTCCACCCCGAAAATCTCGCCTACCTGATCTACACCTCAGGCTCCACAGGGCAACCCAAAGGGGTGGCGGTCAGTCACGAACAGATCCGCATGCACTGCCAGGCCATCGCCCGGCGCTATGAAATGAACACCGACACCCGCGAGCTGCTGTTCATGTCGTTCGCGTTTGACGGTGCACAGGAGCGCTGGCTGTCGACTCTACTCAGCGGCGGCTGTCTGGTGGTGCGCGACAATCGCCTGTGGACCCCGGAAGAAACCTGGCAGGCCTTGCACACCGAGCGGATCAGCATCGCCTGTTTCCCGCCCGCTTACCTGCAACAACTGGCCGAATTCGCCGACAGCCAGACCCAGGCGCCGCCACCGGTCCGCATCTATTGCTTCGGCGGGGACGCGGTCGCCGAGGCCAGCTTCGAACGGGTCAAACGCGCCCTGCGCCCGCAATTTCTCACCAATGGCTACGGCCCCACCGAAACCGTGGTCACGCCGCTGCTCTGGAAGGTCGACGCCCAGGCCAGTTGCGGCGCGGTGTATGCGCCGATTGGCACACGGGTCGGCGAACGGACCTTGTACGTGCTGGATGAAATGCTCAACCCGCTGCCAATTGGCGTGGCCGGTGAGTTGTACATCGGCGGTCAGGGCGTGGGGCGCGGTTATCACCAACGGGCGGCGCTGACCGCCGAGCGATTTGTCGCCGACCCATTCGACGCCCAGGGCGGGCGCTTGTATCGCACCGGCGACCGGGTTCGTCAGCGTGCCGATGGGGTCATTGACTACCTGGGCAGGCTCGACAACCAGGTGAAGATTCGTGGCTTCCGCATTGAGCTGGGGGAAATCGAATCCCGCTTGCGAGCCATGCCCGGCGTGCAGGATGCCGTGGTGGTGGCCCGGGAAACCCTCAACGGCAAGCAGTTGATCGGTTATGTGGTGGCCCGTGGCGACGACGGCTCAGACCTGCGCACCGCACTGCAAAGCGACTTGCCGGATTACATGATCCCGGCGCAAATCCTGGTGCTCAGCGAATTCCCGCTCAACGCCAATGGCAAGCTGGATCGCAAGGCGCTGCCGGAGCCCGAGTTCAAAGGCCGGGAGTTCATCGCTCCACGCAATGGACTGGAGCGGGCACTGGCAGCCATCTGGCAAGACGTGCTGCAAGTCGAGCAGATCGGGGTCACTGATAATTTCTTCGAACTGGGGGGCGACTCGCTACGAATCCTCAAGGTGCTATCCAAAGTCCGGGCCAGTGAAAACCTGAACATCGAACTGAAGCTGCGAGACATGATCAGCAAGCCGACCATTGCAGAGCTGTCGGGGTTTGCGATTGAGGACCAGCAGAACCTTGATCCACTGCTGTTGCTCAACAGCCGCAGCATTGGCAAGCCGCCGCTGTTCTGCCTGCACGCCGGGTTTGGCACGGTGTTCGACTACGAGCCGGTGGCGCGTTGCCTTGAGGGCCAGCGCAGCGTTTATGGCCTGCAATGCCGCATGCTCCTGGACCGTGAATGGGAAGATGAATCCCTCCCGGCGATGGCCATTGATTACGCGCAGTACATTCGCCAGAAACAGCCGGACGGGCCGTATCACCTGCTGGGCTGGTCACTGGGCGGCACGCTGTCGGTGCTGATCGCTCAGGAGCTGGAAAACCAGGGTGAGCAGGTGGAGTTTCTCGGGTTGGTGGACAGCTTCATGCCGGGCACTGATCAGCCCGATGAACAGCTGGACTGGAGTGAGGATCTGCGCAGTTTCCTGGCGGTGATTTTTGACCTCCCGGTTGAGCAGCTTGCGCCCTTGACCCTGAGTGCGAACTACCCGCTGGATGAGCTGGAAGCGTTGATCGACCGGATCAAGATCCAACTGCCTGCCGTTTCCGCCTATGCCAGCATCGACAGCGATGAGCTGGCGCACACCTTCTGCGTCGCCATGCACCTCAAGCGCCTGTCACTGCAAATCGACGCGCTACCGCGTACGACCAGTGCCGCCCATTGCTGGTGGGCGGCCAATGCCATTGACAGCGTCCCGCGGGTCGATGGTTCTGCGACCAATATCCGCATTCCTGCGGGCCATTACCAGATGCTCAGTCATCCGCTGCTGTTGAATGACCTGCCGCACCTGCTGCGCGATGTTGAAGCGGTGCCTCAATGAACTGCGCCACGAACAGAAAAGGACCCCACAATGCCTCTTGATCCCGACCTGGAAGGCTTCCTCGAACTGGTTGAGTTTGGCCGTCTGAGTGGCAAAAGCCAACCGATGCATACCTTGAGCGTGCAACAGGCGCGTGACGAATTCGAGCAGACCTCGCAAGTGCTCGACCCTTGCCCGCCAGGGACCATCGACGTCACTGAACTGTCGATCCCGACCCGCGATGGTCAGCAAATACCTGCGCGCCTGTATCGCCGCGCCCAGCCGACATCCGGCTTGCAACCGGCGATCCTGTACTTCCACGGCGGCGGCTACGTGGTGGGCAGCCTGGATTCCCATGACTCGATCTGCCGTCGGCTGGCAGCCAGCGGTCAGCAGGCGGTGCTGGCACCGGCTTATCGACTGGCCCCGCAAGCGCCCTTCCCCACGGCGGTGGACGATGCCACGGACGCCGCGAATTGGCTGGCCGAGCAGGCTGCGCAACTGAACATCGATAACCGTAAGGTCAGTGTGGCGGGCGACAGCGCCGGGGCTACTCTGGCAACGGTGCTGGCGATCAGTGCCGTGCAGCAACCCGAGGTGATCCAGCTGCGGCCCAAGGCTCAATTATTGTTTTACCCGGTCACCGATGCGTCGCGGCAACGGCCCTCCCATCAGCGCTATGGCGAAGGTTTTCTGCTGGAAAGTGACACGCTGCAGTGGTTCTACCAGCACTACAGCGCGGATGCCGAACGACTCAAGGACTGGCGCATCTCACCGCTGCTGACCCCGGACCTGCAAGCCTTGGCCCCGGCTTATGTGAGCCTGGCTGAATACGACCCGCTGTTTGATGAAGGGCTGGCTTATGCCGAGCGATTAGGTGCTACGGGCACCGCCGTCACTCTGGACATCCAGCACGGCCTGACCCATGACTTTTTGCGCATGAGCGGGATCAGCGAGGCGATACCGGGGGTGTATGCGGCGATTGATGAGTGGTTGAAAAACTTGAACAAGACCTGATTTTTACTGGAATGCGATCACCTGTGGGAGCGAATTCATTCGCGAAGAGTCCGGTACATTCGATACATCTTCATCGGCTGTTAAATCGCCTTCGCGAATGAATTCGCTCTTACAGGTCCAGCGCCCGATTCAAGGCCCGGTAAGTCCGAAAGCACACAAAACCTGTGGGAGCGAGCTTGCTCGCGAAGAGGTCGGTACATCCGCTGCATCTTCATCGGCTGTTAAATCGCCTTCGCAAGCAAGCTTGCTCCCACAGGGATTCGTTAACACATGAACCATGTGGAGTTAACGCACCCTCCCACGCAACACCGCCACCTGCTCTCGCGCCTCGCTCGGACCGGACGCATCCGCTGCCAGCGGTTGGCCGGCCACCACCGTCACCCGCGACCAGAAGCGGCGGAACAGTTTCTTGCCCGGGTCGCGGCTGAAGAAGCTGCCCCACAACCCTTGCAACGCCAGCGGGATCACCGGCACTGCCGTCTGTTCGATGATCCGGCTCATGCCACCCTTGAACTCGTCGATTTCGCCATCGCCGGTCAGTTTGCCTTCCGGGAAAATGCACACCAGCTCGCCCTCAGCCAGGTACTGGGCAATCTTCTTGAACGCCTGATCGTAAATCTGCAAATCCTCGCTGCGCCCGGCAATCGGGATGGTCCCGGCCGTGCGGAAGATGAAATTCAGCACGGGCAGGTTGTAGATCTTGTAATACATCACGAAGCGAATCGGCCGCCGTACCGCCCCGCCGATCAACAGCGCATCGACGAACGACACGTGGTTGCAGACCAGCAACGCGGCGCCCTCATCCGGAATCAGGTCGAGATTGCGATGCTCGACGCGATACAGGGTGTGAGTGAGCAACCAGATCAGGAAGCGCATGGTGAATTCAGGCACAACTTTGAAGATGTAAACGTTGACCGCGATGTTCATCAGCGAGATGACCAGAAACAGCTGCGGGATCGACAACTTCGCCACGCTGAGCAGCAGGATCGAGACAATCGCCGAGACCACCATGAACAGCGCATTGAGAATGTTGTTGGACGCAATCACCCGCGAGCGCTCGCTTTCCTGGGTGCGGGACTGGATCAGCGCATACAGCGGCACAATATAGAAGCCGCCAAAAATGCCGATGCCGAGAATATCCAGCAGCACCCACCAGGCCTGGCTGAAACCGAGCACGGCGAGCCAGTCGTTAGCCATGACGTTCTGCGGCATTTGCCCGGAATGCCACCACAGCAGCAGACCGAAAACCGTCAGGCCCATGGAGCCGAACGGCACCAGGCCAATCTCCACTTTGCGCCCGGACAGGCGCTCGCACAGCATCGAGCCGGTGGCGATGCCCACGGAGAACACGGTGAGAATCAACGTGACCACGGTCTCATCGCCGTACAGCCACTCTTTGGCATAGGACGGGATCTGCGTCAGGTAAATCGCGCCGACGAACCAGAACCACGAGTTGCCGACAATCGAGCGCGAGACGGCCGGAGTCTGGCCGAGGCCCAGGCGCAAGGTGGCCCAGGTCTGGGTGAAAATATTCCATTCCAGTTTCATGTGCGGCGCAACGGCGGCAGCGCGGGGGATCGCATGACTGGCGACATAACCCAGGCACGCCACCAGCACCATGACAGCGGCGACGATCATCGAGTAATGAGCCGAGGACATCATCACCCCGGCGCTGATGGTGCCCGCGAGAATGGCCAGAAAGGTGCCCATCTCCACCAGCCCGTTGCCGCCGAGTAGTTCGTGTTCGCGCAGATGCTGAGGCAGGATCGAATATTTCACCGGCCCAAACAACGCCGAGTGAGTGCCCATGGCGAACAACGCCAGCAGCAGCAACCACAAGTGCCCGAAGACAAACCCCGCCGCGCCCACCAGCATGATGCCGATCTCACCCAGCTTGATCAGGCGAATGAGCGCGTCCTTGGCGTATTTCTCGCCAAACTGCCCGGCCAGTGCCGAAAACAGAAAAAACGGCAGGATGAACAACAGAGCACACAGATTGACCCAGATCGAGCGGTCGCCCTCGATGCTCAGCTTGTAGAGAATCGCCAGAATCAGCGACTGCTTGAGCACATTGTCATTGAACGCCCCGAGGGCCTGAGTGATGAAGAACGGCAGAAAGCGCCGCTTCCCGAGCAAACTGAATTGTGACTGCTGGCTCATCGTCCGTGGGTCCTGAATGGCGTTGAAGTTCGCGTATATCCAATCCGCGGCACATTGAAGACGTTTGCCCTGCGAATGTCCAATGCCTAACGATTGCGCGCCGAGCACCTGCCTCCCAAGGCGCTGATGCAGGGTGAGACAAAAAGCTCACCCCGGTAAGCGCCCCGCACAGTTTTGCTCATGACAATCAACCACAGCACCGCGAGAACGACGACCAACGCCGCACCGGTCACGTTGAAAAAACCCAGCTTCAACACGGCACCCAGCTTCAACGTGGTCAAGGCAAAGACACCCAGAGGAAAGGTGAAACCCCACCAGCCGAGGTTGAACGGGATGCCGTCACGCAAGTAACGAAGGGTGATCAGCACCGCCAGCAGCAACCACCACAACCCAAAGCCCCACAAGGTGATGCCCGAGATCAGGCCGATCCCGGCAGCGACGTCGCCAGTGGTCGGCAGGCCATTGGCTGCGAATATCTCCTGAGCCTCGCCACCCAGCAACATCATGCCCAGCGCCGCCGTGCTGATCGGCCCCAACGCCAGCCAGCTCGAAGCGGCCATGTTTTCATGGGGCAACTTGTGCAACGCCATGCGCAGCATAAGGATGGTAAGAATGCCAAAGGCGACCGGTACGGAAAACGCCCACAACACGTAGCTGGTGATCATCACCACGAACTGATCGTGCACATCCGGCAAGTGAGCAGCCAGTTGCCCGCCGCTGACCGACGCCACTTCCGCTGCGACCACAGGCAACAACCAGACAGCGGTCATCTGGTCGATGCTGTGCTCTTGACGCGTGAACATCATGAACGGGATCGATACGCCGCACGCCAACGCCATGGCCACGTCCAGCCACCACAGCGCCTCGACAAACGGCACCAGCGCCTGGCCCCAACGCGCCACGCCAAACAACAGAAATCCATTGATGATGGTCGCCAGCCCCATGGGAATAGTGCCGAAGAACATCGACACCGTTGAATGGCCGAACACCCGCCGCGCTTCGTCAAAAAACAACAGCCAGCGTGCCGCGTAAAGCAGGCTGAACAACACAAATAGCCCGACATTGAACAGCCACAGAGCTTCGCCAAGGGGTGTCAGGCCGGGATGCGCCATGGGCAACGCCAGGGCGAGAATTCCGGTGCCCATCGTGGCGGCGAACCAGTTCGGAGTGAACTGGCGAATCACCTCACGGGGATGCTGCAACTGTGCAAACGGTTTGTGGGGCGCAAAAGTCGGGCTGTTCATCGGTGCTCTCCAGTCCTCACGTGAGGTGAGGCAATGGTAAGGCGACTGCTAATATCTGCTAAATGGGTAATTTATGTATAGGTCATCGGTTTTGCAGATAAGGCATATTCACTCACAGCGAGACCAAGGCTGCTGCCAGTACGTACAGCGCCCATCGCGACTAACTAAAGTAGCTCCTCCTATGTGAGGTTTCATGAGGACTAGCGAGTCTTTTTGGGGCGTCGAACAAAATACTATTGAGCTCACAGTTCGTTTAATAACTCGTGGCTTTATGAATCCAAAACTCAGGCAACGATTTTGGTTCCTCCCTTCGGACACCAAAACAGCGCTAAAAAAATCCTATTCGCCTGACTCAATAACCATACTTGGGCAGAAACCTTGATAACGGCGGGTGAGTTTCCTTCCACTCCTCAGCAAAGGCTTTCCCAGCTTCGATTTGTTCAGCACTCATCACCGCTGAGAGTTTGTCGAGCGCCTTTTCCCCATAGGTTTTTCTCCAGGTTCCGGGGTCGGCCTGCGCTAACAACAATGTAAGACCATAGGCTTTGACCATATCTAATGGATAATTAACTTTATTGGGCATGTGAGCGGTCCAAGCGGCGTAACTGGTCATCGCATCATAATGACCAAGCTTTGCGGCTGCTCCTATCCAGTAACCCAACTCATCAAGTTGATCCTTCGCAAGCAATAATCCGCTTAGATTCCCCATCGCAGGAGCATATCCCGCCATTGCTGCCGCACGAAACAGACGCTCTATTTCTCTTTCACGTTTCCCAAGAGTTAGGAAAAAACCTTTTCCCTCCTGATAATAAAGTCCAAGTAAGTTCTGCCCTTCAGGGTAGCCGGATTCAGCAGACTTAACCAACCAATCAAAATCACTCGTTAGAAGGTATAACTGAAACATAGCTTCGCCATCGCCTTGAGCAGCACCTCGGCGCGCCAAATCTCGGGCGATATTGGCCCACTGTTGAGGAGTTTTTCCAGAAGATAGGCAATCCTCTAGGAGCTCACAAACAGTATTGTCAGCGGTGGCAAGACGGAGCATGGCATATACGTCACCTTGAGCTGCGGACTTTTCATACCAATACTGAGCGACACGACTCATAAACATAGTTTTTTGCCGTTCGATTTCCCCCAGGTAATATTGCGCTTCCGGGTCATCTGCTTGAGCGGCGAACTCGAGCGATTGCGCGGCTTCCTGATCAAACTCCATTCGGTACAAGGCAATACCTTTCTCTTTAGCAGAATGCTGCTCTGGGGTAAGCTGGGCCCACACAGGATATGCCACTGTCGCTAAAAACAGAGTTAAGACTGCTATACGAATGTCGTTCATGAAAACACCACCCAGACATTATAAATCGCGAAGTATATTATCAAACGAGGGAGACTCAGCCCGCCAAACCACATCAGAACCAAGCATCGCCCCATGATCTTCAACACTCAATGCCCATATTTTGGCCGAAACTCAGATAATGATGGATATTCCTCTCTCCATTTCTCAGAGAAATGATGTGCATCACTGATTTGCTGAGCGTTCATTTTCGCTGCGATTTTTTCGAGCATCTTAGCGCCATAATTTGGACTTGATTTATTTGACCTCGCTTCGGAAAACAACAAAGCCAGCCCATAAGCTTTCACATAATCTAGAGGATAATCCACGTTATTAGGCATGTGTGCCGTATAGGCTATATATGATGACATCGCGCCAATATGTCCTGCCCGTGCTGCTCTTTCGATCCAGTCACCAGCACTTTTTCTATCATTACGCCTTAACATAAGATTCGCGTAGCTATTCATGGCGTGTGGATAACCACTTGCAGCGGCGCGCGCCAACCATCTTTCAATTTCTTTTTCCCTATTTCCGGGAATAACAAACGAACCTAAACCTTCTCTATAGAGCCCTGAAATTTTATATTGCGCTTCACCATTTCCAGCCTCAGCAGCCTGAAATAGATAACTTAACTTTCCAGTCAGGCTGAATAGCTGTCGCATCGCTTCGCTGTCGCCTCTCTGGGCCCTGGCTCCGGCAAGTTTCCGTACTTCCTGCGCCCAGCCATCTGGACTAAGCTCACCGACTGGACAGCCACCAGCGATAATACATAGGTCATTTTTCAAATCCGCCAACCTGATCATGGCATCAATACTCCCTTGCTTCGCTGCCAAACTGTAAAGTTTGATAGCGCTTTCGGTCATCATCATTTTATCCTGCCGGATAATTTCAGCGAGGTAATACTGTGATTCCGCATCCCCAGCATCAGAACTAATTTCAAGCCAAGGTTTCGCTTCATGATGACGAATTAGTTGATAAAAATATAACCCTTTATCTTTGGCTGTTTGTTGCTCAGCCGTTAACTCGGCTACTGCTCCACTCACCCAGAAAAAAATTGATAACACCCAAGCAAATCGCATGGCCAACCCTTAGATTTAATCGTCGGAGCTAAAAAAACCCATCACATCAAACGAACTGTAAGAACTGAATTTTTCATCAGCGTCAGCACCTAATAAATTTCTGTAGTTAAAATAATTCTCTCGAACTGCGAGACTTTCCGCGCTAACATTCGAGAGTTCCGTGGTCATAAATTTATCCAAGCGCTCAACATTATTCCTATAGCGTGGCATGTCTAAGGATGGTTTTTTATCCCCACCCAGACGAATGACTGCCTCTTCAAATTTTCGCTGCGCAGATCCTAATCTAGGTGTACATCCGTATTCCACCACTGCGCCTAGGATCACCACGATCGCTTGTTTCTGAAGGTAATACACTTCCTCTATATTAAACTCATATTTGCCCTCCCCATCTAATTGCGTTGCCTCCGAGGCAACGGTAGCAACAGGCGATTGAACGAGGGTGCCCAATAGTGAGCCGAGACCTTCAGGAGTTACTGAGGCATACCATTTCTGTACATTTACGTCATTCTGGGTAGCCATGATCCGCAACGCCATCGCCCCAGCCCGAGCTCCTGCCGTCATCGCGTCGTACAGGGCATTTACTCTGTTGTATCCCATTAAAAACGCCCATTGAACATCAATGCCCACAGCATGCAAAACCTGCGCCTTCGTAAAGTACTCAAACGCCTCCGGCATGATCCAATCAAGTTTGTGGTATTCGTTTCTGATCAATTCCCGATTGAATATATCGAGGAAGTGCACCATGGCTTTGTAGCCGAGGACGAAGTTGAATTCGCCGTCAGCGCCGACTCCGGCGATAAGCGCGGCTTTGAGACGCAGGATGATCTGCCCGTTTTGCAGGGACAGGCTGAAGTCACCTTTGGCACCCACACCGGCGGCGGCACTGAAGTTAACGCCCAGCGACGCAACGGTAAGCCAGTCTTTTTTGCTGGGGTCCAGGCCGTTATAGGGCTGGACGCTGCGGGCGGTCAGCAGGTCCTTGGGGGGTGCCCATTGCAGGCTGCCGCTGATCTTGATGCCAGCCTGGACACCTGCGAACAGATTTAAGTTGGCATTGATGACCTCGTCCGCGCGCGCATTGGGCAGGCCGTGGACATCGACACGTGTGATGCCACGCTGGGCATCACGCCTGGTATCCAGCTCAACATCGTTTTTGCTGTCACTGGGTTTGAGTGCCAGATTGGCGCTCAGCAACATGGATGCGCCGGCAAACCCCCAGGCTTTGATGCCGCCTTCCAGGCAGAAGCGGCCAAGGTCGACTTCGGCTTCCTGCTGCCTGAAATTCAGATATTTCGCTTTGACGGAGGTGGCCTGATTGCGTTTGGGCAGTTCGAACTGGACCAGTTCGACTTCACCGCGAGCGAGGTTAATGTCCAGAAACGCCTCGACGCCGGTGCTGGCGCCTTTATTCAAACTGAGTTGGAAACCCTTTGCGGTGGCACCGCTGTGCAAATTGCTCTGCGGCGGTGTAAGGCAGCGAATCAAACGCGCTTGCGGGCTGTTATCAATGAGGCGCAGGGGCCCCAGTGGGCTTTTCTTGAAGAGCATTTGCTTGAGGCCGTTGCCCCACGCCTCGAATTCGGCGTCGTCACGCAAGTTCTCAATATAGAAACCCTGTGCTTTGAGGTAAGCCCTGAATCGCTCTGGGGCAAAAAAGCCGGAAGTGTCAAACCAGCCTTCCTGAACTTTGAGTCGCTTGGCATCCATATGGATGAACCAATAGTCGAGCGCATCGCCATCACTGAGGTTGCCAGCATTGATGTTGAAGTTTGGGTTGCCCGTTTTGGCAGCGATCTTGGCCAGATCCTCCTGGAGGGTCTTTTGTGCCTGCCTGCCCAAGCTATTGCGCAGATCCTTGAAGCTGAAGTGGCTAAGACGTTCGCGTTCAGTCGGTACGCTGATTTCCCGCAGAGGAAAGTTACTGCGCACCAGGCGCTGCTCAGGTTTAGGCGTGAAAGTCTCCGGTTCCCAAAGCAGGTGTAAGGCAGGTTTGCGGGCGCGGATGATGTCTTCAGCATCCTGTTTGAGCGCCTTTTCTGTGTTTTCCAGCTGCTGCCACTGGAGCCTTTCGCTCTCGAACAAGCTGCTCGGCGGCTGTTGCCGTCCCACGCGCAGCCAGTTGTCGAAGTCAGTTTCAATCCCTTTTTCCAAGGCGGCTTTTTTCTTCAGCAGCTCGTGGTACTCCCGGTAGCGCTTGATGCCCCAGGAAATATCCTCGTCAGGGTGATGCAAAGCGAACTCAGGCAGGGCAATGCCATAAGCGGCAGCGCGCATCAATGTTTTGGTGAACTCCGAATACCGGAACAACGTTTCAGACTCTCTGACCCACTCGACCAGATTGATATTCGTGCTATATACGCCAGCCGCGAGATCGCCCTGCAGTTTCGCGTGAACCTTTCGGAACTGGTCGATTTCCTCTTGTTTGAAATCGGGGTTCTTGCCGTCGATCAAATCCTGCCGCTGCTTGATATAGAGCTCAAGAATCTTGCCCATTTCAATAGCTTCAGGGCTGAACAATTCGCCACCCAAAAAACGGTACCCTTCTTTCCTTGCCTGTTGCCGGGCCTCCGTTTCCAGCGCGCGTAGCTCCGGCGCCAGCTCTCGAAATTGCTTTTGCCTTGGAATAATTTCGCGGTTCTGTTCAGCGGTCAGCAACGGGGTGTTATCGATTTTCAGTCCGTTCTTTACAGCACCCTCGGCCTCAAATGCCTTTATCTCCTGCTTGAGCTCGCGCAACCTTTGTTCAATTTCGTGGTACTTCTGGCTCTTCTGCGCGTCCAGAAAACTGCTTAACTTCGGCTCAAGGAAAAACTCCATCAGCCCTCGATCATTCAGCGCCTTGATACGTGAATCGGCATCGGTGGTGACGACGGCTTTTTCAGTTTGTCTGCTGCTTTAACCAATACGTCCGCTGTGTGCTCGCGCATCAGCCAGAAGCTGTCCTGCCCCACTTCATAAAGAATGTCGTAATAGTGGTTGCTCTCGCTGCAGGCCTGCGCGCCACAGAAGTTAGTGGTGCCGTGTTCTGCAACGTCCGGAATTCGCTCCAGTTTGAGCACTTCACTCACGGGAGGCTCAGACGCAGTCGCAGAGACGGCGCTTTCTGGTGTAGGAATGTTCAGCGTCCAGCCAGCACGAATGTAGTTGGGGTTGTGGATAAAGGGATTCAGTTCTTGCAGCTGGCCGACGCTGCTGCCAAAACGCTGGGCAAGTGTGCTGAGGGTGTCGTCCTGCTGGACGGTATAGGTTTGCGTGTTCATGGCTGCACGGCTTCCAGCAGTTGTGCGACTTTGCGATGTGGTCGTTCTGACGAAGCAAGGATCGGCAGCAAGTCCGATCGGTCGGACAGTTCGCCGTGAATGACCAGGTGGGGGATTTGCAAGAGGTCGTCGTCGACGCCGATACGATGCTTGACGAGAAAGTCCAGATTGCGCGCCAGCCTCGGCAGCTCGCTGTCAGGTACCTGACCAAAATGGCTGGGGTTCTCCCGCAGCCAGTACACCCAGCGCACGTCTTTGAACGTGGTGAACACGCTGTCGGGATAGGCCAATGGCCACGTGCAGGAATCGGCTGCGACTGGCGTGTCAACTCGCCATTCATGCCAGCGATTGGCGCCCGGCTTTAGGCTGGGTGCGGGGGTGTAGACCGCCTCCCAAGGCCCCAGCAGACAGCCGAGGTTGGCGCCCGCGTCCATGGCCAGCGCAGCCCAATGCGCCGGGTTGTAGAAACTGAGCATGCTGGACCTGCCTAACGGCATCGACATCAGCTTGCGGGCATGAGCCAGTGCGGCTCCCACATCACGACAATGCAGGGCGATGCCTTTGGGCCGTTGCTGACATACCTGAGCCATACCGGCGACTCCCGATCTTGGCAAAACGAACCAAGTGGGACCTGTCAGGGCGTGATCTTTCCAGGCCGTGCCGAACCAGAGCAGGTCGTAATCAAAGGAGTTGCCTTGCAGTTGTAGCTGGGTGACGGTCCACGCATCTTTAGCGTGGAACTGATCAACGATAAAGATCGTCGACTCCCCTTGTGCCAGCCAGGACGCGTCCTGAGTCGGGAGATTGACCAGTCGAGAGATTGCATCGGACATCTGCGTGCCGCCCTGTCGTTAGGCAGAAATGGGCGACGATGCCGGGTCGAAAAAGCGCCTGCAATACAGGGACAGGAAAAGGAGACAGGTCCTACTTATGCGCAAGGAATTGCCCTACACGTGTTGTCGAAATGCTGAATCTGGTACGGTCAAAACGGCGATATCTTCAGCGCAGTTGCGACCCTCGCCAACAAGTTGGCTCCTACAAAACATCATGCAAACCAGCAGCCGCACTCCACGACTAAAGTCGCTCCTACAGATCAGGGGCTTCATGCGAGACTAGCGAGCTTGTTCCTGAGGCGTTAAATGTCTATGTCGCTGTCCAGCGGGCTGATTGCGGCCGTCGCCCTGGCTTATATGGCCATCATGTTCGCCATCGCCTTTTACGGTGATCGGCGCAGTACGTCGCTGCCCCCTCGAATCAGGGCCTGGGTCTACAGCTTGTCGCTGGCGGTGTATTGCACCAGCTGGACGTTTTTCGGCGCGGTGGGTCAGGCCGCCGAGCAGTTGTGGTCGTTCCTGCCGATTTACCTCGGGCCCGTGGTGCTGATGCTGTTGGCGCCGTGGGTCTTGCAGAAAATGGTGCTGATCAGCAAGCAGGAGAACATCACTTCCATTGCCGACTTCATCGCCGCCCGCTACGGCAAGTCTCAATCACTGGCAGTGGTGGTGGCGCTGATCTGTCTGGTGGGGGTTCTGCCTTATATCGCCTTGCAGCTCAAAGGCATCGTGCTGGGCGTGAATATCTTGATCGGCGCGGTTGCCGACGCCACCGGCACTCGGGCCCAGGACACCGCGCTGATCGTGTCGCTGGTGCTGGCGCTGTTCACCATCGTCTTCGGCACCCGCAATCTGGACGTTACCGAGCACCACCGTGGCATGGTCATGGCGATTGCCTTTGAAGCGCTGGTCAAGCTGTTTGCCTTCATGGCGGTGGGCGCGTTCGTGACCTACGGCCTGTATGACGGCTTCGACGACCTGTTCAATCAGGCGATGATTGCCCCTCGTCTTGAGGAGTACTGGAAGGAAACCATCAACTGGCCGTCGATGGTGGTGCAGACCGGCGTGGCGATGATGGCGATTGTCTGCCTGCCCCGGCAGTTTCACGTCACAGTGGTCGAAAACATCGATCCGCAGGACTTGCGCCTGGCCAAGTGGGTGTTCCCGGCGTACCTGGTGTTGGCGGCGTTGTTCGTGGTGCCCATCGCCCTGGCCGGGCAGATGCTGTTGCCCGATTCGGTGCTGCCGGACTCGTTCGTGATCAGTCTGCCGCTGGCCACCACCCACCCCTCCCTGGCCTTGCTGGCCTTTATCGGCGGCGCATCAGCCGCTACCGGCATGGTGATCGTCGCCAGCGTCGCGCTGTCGACCATGATTTCCAACGACATGCTGTTGCCATGGCTGCTGAGCCGCAAGACGGCGGAGCGGCCGTTCGAGGCATTCCGTCACTGGATGCTGTCAGTGCGCCGGGTCAGCATCGTGGTGATTCTGTTGCTGGCGTATGTCTGCTATCGGCTGCTGGGGTCCACGGCCAGCCTGGCGACCATCGGCCAGATCGCTTTTGCTGCCATCACGCAGTTATCCCCGGCGATGTTTGGCGCCCTGTGGTGGAAACAGGCCAACCGTCGCGGGGTGTTCGCCGGGCTGGGCGCAGGGATTTTCCTCTGGTTTTACACCCTGGTATTGCCGATTTCAGCCGAAAGCCTGGGCTGGTCACTGGAAAGTTTCCCGCTGCTGGCGTGGCTGCATGGCAACCCGTTGGGCCTGCCGATCACGCCGCTGACTCAGGGGGTGGTGCTGTCGCTGGCGGGTAACTTCATCCTGTTTGGCTGGGTGTCGGTGATTTCCAAAACCCGGGTTTCCGAACACTGGCAGGCCGGGCGCTTCATCGGTCAGGACGCCAGCGTCAACACCGGCAACCGTCCGCTACTGGCGGTGCAGGTCGAGGATTTGCTGACCCTGTCGGCGCGTTTCGTCGGTGAGGAACGCGCCCGGCAGAGCTTCATCCGTTTCGCGTATCGCCAGGGCAAGGGCTTCAATCCCAACCAGAATGCCAACGGCGACTGGATCGCTCACACTGAACGCTTGCTGGCCGGCGTGTTGGGGGCATCGTCGACTCGGGCGGTGGTCAAGGCCGCCATCGAAGGCCGGGAGATGCAGCTCGAAGACGTGGTGCGCATCGCCGACGAAGCATCGGAAGTGCTGCAGTTCAACCGCGCCCTGCTGCAAGGCGCCATCGAGAACATCACCCAGGGCATCAGCGTGGTGGATCAATCCCTGAAGCTGGTGGCCTGGAATCATCGCTATCTGGAGCTGTTCAACTACCCCGAAGGGCTGATCAGCATCGGTCGGCCCATCGCCGACATCATCCGCTACAACGCCGAACGCGGGCTGCTCGGCGCTGGCGAGGCGGAAGTCCACGTGGCCCGCCGGCTGCACTGGATGCGCCAGGGTCGCGCCCACACTTCAGAGCGCATGTTCCCTAACGGTCGGGTGATCGAGCTGATCGGCAACCCGATGCCCGGTGGCGGCTTCGTGATGAGCTTCACCGACATCACCGCGTTCCGCGACGCCGAGCATGCCCTCAAGGGCGCCAATGAAAGCCTTGAACAGCGGGTTGCAGAGCGCACTCATGAATTGTCACAGCTCAACGTCGCGCTGACCGAAGCCAAGGGCACGGCAGAAACCGCCAACCAGTCCAAGACGCGCTTTCTCGCAGCGGTCAGCCATGACCTGATGCAACCGCTGAACGCCGCTCGCCTGTTCTCCGCCGCCCTGTCCCATCAGGACGACGGTATGTCCGCTGACGCCCGGCAATTGGTGCAGCATCTGGACAGCTCGCTGCGTTCGGCCGAAGACCTGATCAGCGACCTGCTGGATATTTCCCGCCTGGAAAACGGCAAGATCACTCCGGATCGTCAGCCGTTCGCCTTGAATACGCTGTTCGATACGCTGGGCGCCGAGTTCAAGGCGCTGGCCCAGGAACAGGGGCTGAGCTTCCGGGTCAGCGGCACGACCTTGCGGGTCGACAGCGACGTAAAACTGTTGCGGCGCATTCTGCAAAACTTCCTGACCAACGCTTTTCGCTATGGCAAGGGGCCGGTGCTGCTGGGCGTTCGCCGCCGGGGCACGTACTTGAGCCTGCAGGTGTGGGATCGCGGGCCGGGGATTCCGGAAGACAAACAGCGAGTGATTTTCGAGGAGTTCAAACGCCTGGACAGCCACCAGACCCGCGCCGAAAAAGGTCTCGGCCTGGGGCTGGCGATTGCCGACGGCCTATGTCGCGTATTGGGACATACCCTGCAAGTGCGTTCATGGCCCGGCAAAGGCAGTGTGTTCAGCGTTTGCGTGCCGCTGGCGCACCATCAGACGCTACCTGCCAGCCCGGCGCAGGACACCAGCCGCCCGGCGCTGACCGGCACTCAGGTGCTGTGCGTTGATAACGAAGACAGCATTCTGATCGGCATGAACAGCCTGCTGACCCGCTGGGGTTGCCAGGTGTGGACCGCGCGTAATCGTGAGGAGTGTCAGGCCTTGCTCGATGAAGGCGTGCGGCCGCAACTGGCGCTGGTGGATTACCACCTGGACGATGGCGAAACCGGCACCGAGCTCATGGCCTGGCTGCGCACCCGTCTGGGCATGCCGATGCCAGGCGTGGTCATCAGCGCCGACGGCCGCCCCGAACTCATCGCCCAAGTGCATGCCGCTGGTTTGGATTTTCTGCCCAAGCCAGTCAAACCCGCGGCTTTGCGGGCGTTGTTGAGTCGGCATGTGGTGTTGGGGTGAGTTCTGATCTTGCACTGTTACAGACACACCTCGGTCCTGTAGGAGCTGCCGAAGGCTGCGAACAGCGGTTTGTCTGACCCACCGCTGTTCGCAGCCTTCGGCAGCTCCTACAAGGCGGCGGCGTCTAAACTATCTCAACCGCCGCAGCCAGCGCTCTGGCAAACCGGCGCGCCACTTCATCGATCTGTTCGGCGGTGATGATCAGCGGCGGCAGGAAGCGCACGACGCTGCCGTGGCGGCCGCCCAGTTCCAGAATCAATCCACGCTTGAGGCATTCGTTCTGCACCAGCGGCGCGAGTGTGCCGAACGCCGGAGGATGACCCAGACCATCGGCAGCGCCGCTCGGGTCCACCAGCTCAACGCCCAGCATCAGCCCGCGCCCGCGAATATCCCCCAGCTGCGGGAAGTCACGCTGTAGCACCCGCAGATGCTCGGTCAGGCGCGCGCCCATGGCCACCGCATGTGCGGCAACGTCGTGCTGTTTGAGGTAGGCCATCACGGCAGAACCTGCAGCCATGGCCATCTGATTGCCACGGAAGGTTCCGGCGTGAGCACCCGGCAACCACTTGTCCAGCCACTCCCGATACACCACCACCGCCAGCGGCAGACTGCCGCCGATGGCCTTGGACAACACCACCACATCCGGGACGATGCCTGCATATTCAAAGGCGAACATCTTGCCGGTGCGGGCAAAGCCGCTCTGGATTTCGTCGACGATCAACGCCACGCCTGCCTTTTCGGTGATACGTCGCACGCCGCGCAGCCAGTCCAGATCCGCCGGGATCACGCCACCCTCGCCCTGCACCACCTCGACGATCACCGCAGCCGGCAATTCAACGCCAGCCTCTGGGTCATTGAGCAGGTTTTCCAGATAACGCAGATTGACCTTGATACCGTCCGCGCCACCCAGGCCAAACGGGCAACGGTAGTCGTAAGGGTATGGCAGGAATTGCACGCCGCTGTTGAGTAAGGCCGCCATGGGTTTCTTCGGCCCGAGGCTGCCCATCAGGCTCAGCGCACCCATGCTCATGCCGTGGTAGCCGCCCTGAAACGACATCACGGTGCTGCGCCCGGTGGCAGTACGCACCAGCTTCAACGCCGCTTCAACCGCATCGGTGCCGGTGGGGCCGCAGAACTGGATTTTCGCGTCACGGGCAAACGCCTGCGGCAGCAGCCCGAACAGATCCTGCACGAACTGATCCTTGACCGGCGTGGTCAGGTCCAGGGTGTGCAGCGGCAAACCGTCATCCAGCACTTTGCGAATGGCGGCGATCACCATCGGATGGTTGTGCCCCAGCGCGAGCGTGCCCGCCCCCGCCAGGCAATCGATAAAGGTGCGGCCTTCGACGTCTTCGACGTAAATCCCCTGGGCACGCTTGAGGGCCAACGGAATTCGCCTCGGGTAGCTGCGGGCGTTGGATTCCTGTTGCTGCTGACGCTCCAGCAATGGCGACGTTTCGAAGCGATACAGCGTTTCGTGCGGCTCGCTGCGCAACGGCGCCGATGAACTTTCATTGCGACTGATGGCGACTGACATCCTTCAAACCCTCGATAGCATGCGGTGGAGGAAGCGGACATCTGCCGAGCCATCCAGCCGGGTAGATTCCTGTTAAGGAAACGCACCAGCGCAGCGAGGATTTACTGAATGTGTCTGGCTATGCCTTACATCCAGCCCAACCATTTCCAGTAGGTGGCGCCGAACACCAGCATCAGCAGGTAGCCGATCACGGTGACGGGAATGCCGACCCGGGCGAACTGCCGGGCGGTGAAGGTTTCCGTGCCCAGGCACACCATGTTCTGCGGCGCGTTGATGGGCAGGATAAAACCGTAGCTGACGGCAAAACCCAGCAGCATGGTCATGCCCAGCCGGTTGAAATCTCCGGGCAGGGTTTGCAGGACTGCAATGAGGATCGGCAGCATCGCCGAGGTCAAGGCGGTGGCGCTGGCGAAACCCAGGTGAATCAGGATCAGAAACCCGGCGAGAATCGCGAAAACGCCCAAAGCGCCGACCTGATCCAGCCCGGTATGGCTGACCACCTGGACGCCCAGCCACTGCCCCGCCTGAGTGGTGAGCAGCGCCGTGCCCAGGCTGATGCCAACGCCGAACACGATCACCGTGCCCCAGGGAATTCGCGACTGCACGTCCTTCCAGGTCATCACGCCCCAGCGCGGCAACAGCAGCAGGACCAGCCCCGCATAGGTAGTGGAGGTGGTGTCGAAGCTGTGCAACTTGCCCTCTGTCGCCCACAACAGCAGCAGGCCGATAGACACCGCCATCAGGCGTTTCTGCGCGCCGCTCATGGGCCCCAGTTCAGCCAGCGATTGCGCCACCGCTTCCTTGCCGCCGGGGATGTTGTCGCTCTCCGGCGGCAGCAATTTGAGCACCAGCAGGATCAACACCCCCGACATGATGATCGCCCAGGGCGCACCGGCGATCAGCCAGTCGAGCCAGGACACCCGCGCACCGAGCATCTTCTCCATGAAGCCTGCGGTCAGCAGGTTTTGCGCAGCGGCGGTCTGGATGCCGACGTTCCAGATACTGGTACCCTGGGCGACGATGATCATGATCGCGGCGGCAACATTGGAGCGTTTATCCATGCCGAATGCAGCGATCACCCCCATCATGATCGGCACCACACAGGCACTGCGCGCGGTGGCACTGGGCACCACCAGACTGAGCAAAATCGTGACCACGATGGCGCCGAGCATGATTCGCCGGGTACTGGTGCCGATCCGCGACAAAGTCACCAGCGCGATGCGCCGGTCCAGCCCGGTATGGGTCATGGCGGCGGCGATGAACAGCGCGCCCGCCACCAATGCCAGCGCCGCGTTGGAAAACCCGGTCAGGGCCATGGTGATGGCGGCCGAGGAACCATAGATAACCGATGGATCCTTGAGGGTCGGTGCAGTCCCAATCAGAAACGCCATCAGCGAAGTGATCATGATTGCACTGGCTTCGTAGGACACCGCTTCAGTGATCCACACCACCACGGCAAAGGCCAGAATCGCCAGCATGCGTTGGCCGGCAATGGGCAGATCCGGCGGGAATGGCAGCAACAGGACGCCGACCATGACGAGGATCCCCACCAACAGCCCGATGGGCACCTTGACCTTGGCGGGCGGTTGTTCGGGGGTGGTCGAAAAGCTATTCATTACGGTGGCCTTGATCCTGCGGGGTGGCCATCATGGCGCAGATGGCAATGAGGGCTGTTGAGATGGATCAAGGGTTGTTGGATGACGCAAGAGGTTCGATGTTGCCCGCAAGCTCAAGTGCGACGTGGGACCGGCTTTAGCCGGGAAAGCGTTATTTCAGACGATAAACAGGGTGTGGATGTACTGGCCTCTTCCCGGCTGAAGCCGGTCCCACGTCGTCGCGCCGATATTGAGATCACAACTGTGTGAGCGAAGCTTGTTCCGTAGGAGCTGCCGAAGGCTGCGAACCTCAGTGTGTCAGACCCACCGCTTTCGCAGCCCTCGTAACCTCGGTCAGTTCCTAAAGGAGGAGCATCAAGCAGCTCAATCCAACGCCTCCAGCTGCGCCATCAGGTCACTCAACCGATCGACCTTTTCTTCACTGATCACACTGGATTCAAGGCCGTCGATGTAGGTGGCCAGTTCTTCCACCGTGCTGCATTCGAACATCGCCCGCAGCGGGACAGTACGTTGCAGGGCGTTCTGCACCCGTGAGGCGATTTGGGTCGCCAACAGGGAATGACCGCCCAGTTCGAAGAAGTTGTCCCGCACGCCCACCTGCTCGACCTTCAGCACCTGCGCCCAGATATCGGCGAGGGTCTGTTCCAGCTCGTTGCGCGGTGCGACGTAGCTCTGGCTTTGCAGCTGGCCGATGTCCAGGTTCGGCAAGGCTTTTCGGTCCAGCTTGCCATTGGCGTTGCGCGGCAATTGCTCAAGGATCAGCCAGTGCAGGGGCACCATGTAATCGGGCAACGACGCTCGCAGCCGTGCCTTGATGATTTCCGGCAGCTCGCCTGCCTGCGCCTCGCCCGGCACTAGATAACCCACCAGATACTTGCCGTTCGGCCCTTCCTGCACCGACACCGCCGCATCGCGGATTTGCGGCTGCTCGTGCAGGCGCGCCTCGATCTCGCCCAGCTCGATGCGGAAACCGCGAATCTTCACCTGATGGTCGATGCGCCCGACGTATTCCAGCACGCCGTCAGCCCGGCGTCGGGCCAGATCGCCGCTGCGATACAGCCGCTCCCCCGGCGCACCGAACGGATGGGGCACAAACACCTGAGCGGTGCGCAGCGGATCATGCACATAGCCGCGCCCTACACCGATACCGGCGATGCACAACTCGCCCACTGCACCTAGCGGCACCAGCTCCAGTGCCTCATCCAGCACGTACAGTTTGTTGTTATCGGTGGGCGTACCGATCGGCAAATAACTGCCCTCGGTCGAGGCCTGATCAACCCGGAAGAACGCCACATCATCAGAGCATTCCGCCGGGCCGTAAGCATTCACCAGCCCGATCTGTGGATAAGTCTGCAACCACTGATGCGCCAGTTCCGGCGGCATGGCTTCGCCTGTGGGCAACATCCAGCGCAGACGTTCCAGTGGCGGATGATCGTCGGCCAACATGCCCTGGATCAGCGACGGCACGCTTTCCAGCAGCGTGATGCCGCTGTCCTGAACATGCTTGAGCAGCGCCTGGGGATCATGGGCAATCGTGTTGGGCACGATGTCCACCCGCGCCCCGAGCAGCGGCGCCGCGAGGAACTGCCAGACCGAAATATCAAAGCTTTGCGAGGCGGTCTGGGCGATCACGTCAAACTGATCCAACGCCAGATAAGGCGCCTTGCTCAACTGGTTATTAAGCATGCCGCGTTGCTCGACCATCACCCCTTTGGGTTGCCCGGTGGAACCGGAGGTGAAGATCACATAGGCCAGGTTATCCGGCCCGGCATACACACCGGGGTTATCCACCGAACCCGCGCTCTGCTGCACGTCCTCCCAGACCAGCAGACGAGGCTTGCCCCCGCAGGAGAAACTCTCCAGCAGGCTCAGCGCCTGTTCCCGATAAGCCGCCGTACACACCACCACCGGCGTGCGGCTCTGCTCAATGATGCCGCTCAGGCGTTGCGCTGGCAGACCCGGATCCAGCGGCAAATAGCCCGCCCCGGCCTTGAAGCTGCCGATGATCATGCCCAGCAGATCCAGCCCGCGCTCAGCCAGCAGCGCCACTGGCTGATCAAGCTGCACACCGGCTGCTTGCAGGGCATGGCCCAAACGGTTGGCGTGGTGATTGAGACCCTGATAGCTCCACTTCTGCTCCAGGCAAGTGGCGGCGATGCGCTGAGGATGGGCCGCGACCTGGGCTTCGAACAAGCCCACGTAGCCTGCCTCAAGCGGATAGTCGCGCAGGCTCTGGTTGCAGCCGTCGATCAGGAACTTCCGCTCCTCGGCGGCCAGCAATGGCAGCGCCGACAGGTCGCCGTCGATGCCGTCTGCCAGGGCCAACAGCAGGCGTTTGAACTCGCTCAGCAGGCGTTCAACGCTCGACGCATCGAAATAACGCTGATCGTAAGACAGGTGCAGGCCCAGCTCATCGCCCGGATAACACACCGCCGTCAACGGGAAGTTGGTGTGGGTGCGGCCCGAGTCGGAACTGGCGCTCAGGCTCTGGGCGCGATCCAGCACCGAGACTTCCACCGGGGCGTTTTCGAACACGAACAGGCTGTCGAACAGCGGCTGACCCTTGGGCAGTTCGCTGCATTCCTGAATCTGCACCAGTGGCAGGTATTCGTGCTCGCGCAGTTGCAGGTTGCGATCGAGCAAGCCGTGCAGCCAGTCCAGCACCGAGCAGTGTTCATGCTCGGCAGGCAGGCTGACCCGCAACGGAATGCTGTTGATGAACAGGCCGACGGTGCGCTGCATCTGCGGCATGTCCACTGGGCGACCGGCAACGGTGACGCCGAATACGACGTCCCTTTCACCGCTCATGCGCCGCAAGGTCAACGCCCACGCGGCTTGGGCGAAGGTGTTGACGGTCAGTTGATGACGCTGGGCCAATTCCTTCAATCGCTGACCGTCGCGCTCATCCAGCCGGGTGTAGCGATCACCGACGATCATGCCGCCACTGTGCCCGGCATGCTCGCGTAACAGCGGCCGGTCGGTGGGAATGTAGGTGGTGCGTTCAAAGCCTTGCAGCGTGTTGCGCCACCACTGCTTTGACTGCCCGATGTCCTGGCGTTGCAGCCAGCTGATGTAGTCGCGATAGCGCGGCGCCAATGGCAATTGCGCTTCGCGGTGCTCACCCAGAGCGGTATAGATTTCGAAGAAATCGCTCATCAACAGGCCACGGCACCAGGCATCGATGAGGATGTGGTGGTTGCTCATCATGAACCAGTAACGTCCCTCGCCGATCCGGATCAAGCGCAGGTGGAACGGCGCTTCGTGGAGCAGATCGAAACCGGCTTCGCGCTCGTGCTTGAGCAAGGTTTGCAGACGCGTTTCATGCTCCGCTTGCGGCTCGGCGCTCCAGTCGACGAAATCGATGGGCGTGTTACCTGGCTTGTGGATGATCTGCAGCATCTGCTCGCCGCTGTCCCAGCAGAATGAGGCGCGCAAGGCTTCATGCCGAGCGACCACGGCTTGCCAGGCCTCGGCGAAACGTTGCGGGTCGATCTCGCTGTTGATGCGATAACGGTCCTGCATGTAATAGATGCCGGTGCCGGGTTCCAGCAAGGTGTGCAGCAGCAGGCCTTCCTGCATCGGCGTCAGCGGGTAGACATCCTCGATGGCGGCCACGGGAATCGGCAGCGCATCCAGTTGTGGTTGAGTCAGGTTCGTCAGCGGGAAGTCCGATGGTGTGAGGCCACCGGCTTCGTCGCTCAGGCAATGGGCGATCAGGCCTGCAAGCTCCTGAAGGTAAGCGTTGGCCAGTGTCTCGATGTTGCCCGGCTCAAAGCGCTCGCTACTGAAGGTCCAGCGCAGCACCAGCTCGCCGCCATACACCTGGCCGTCGATGCTCAGGGCATTGGGCAATGGCGCATGCTCGTCGTGGGTCGGGCCCACGTGAGCGTCCAGCGGTTTGAACAACGCATCGTCGGCAAAGCTCTGATCGAACTGCCCCAGATAGTTGAAGGTGATCGACGCTTCAGGCAGCGCGGCCATGCTGCGGCGACAGGTTTCATCAGCCAGATAACGCAGCACGCCGTAGCCCAACCCTTTGTGCGGCACCTGGCGCAATTGCTCCTTGATGGCCTTGATAGAATCGCCGCGACTGGCGTCGTCTGCAGCGTTCAGAGGATTGAGGCGCAAGGGGTAGGCGCTGGTGAACCAACCCACGCTGCGGGTCAGGTCGATGTCATCGAACAGGGTTTCCCGGCCATGGCCTTCCAGCTGGATCAGCGACGAAGCGTCTCCGGTCCAGCGGCACACCACCCGGGCCAACGCCGTCAGCAGCAGGTCGTTGACCTGAGTGCGATAGGCCGCCGGAGCCTGTTGCAGCAGTTGTCGGGTCTGTTGCGCATCAAGGCGCACGCTGACGGTCTGGGCCTGAGCCTGTTGTTGTCGGCCCTGGGGATGATCGAACGGCAAAGCGCTGGCGCCGATCAGTTGCGTTTGCCACCAGTCCAGCTCTTCGCGCAATGGCTCGCTGCTGGCGTAGGCCTGCAGACGCTGGGTCCAGTCACGGAAGGCGCTGGTCTTGGCGGGCAGCGGTTGGTCGCGATACGCCGATTGCAGGTCATCCAGCAGAATCCGCCACGACACGCCGTCCACCACCAGGTGATGGATCGCCAGCAACAATTGCTGGGGCGCGCTGCCGTCGCTGATCAGCACGGCGCGCAACAGCGGACCGCGCTCAAGGTTCAGGCTGCGCTGAGCGTCGGCGAACAGTTCAGGCGACGCGGTTTCGGCGCGCCACAGCACCGCGCATTGCTCCAGCGGCGCGTGCTCGGCTTGCCACGCGCCGCGATTCAGATTGAAGCGCAGGCGCAAGGCGTCGTGCTGCACCAGCAGCGCACGCAAGGCTTGCTCCAGTCGGGCGGGATCGAGCTGTTCTGTCGGCTGCAACAGTACGGCCTGATTCCAGTGCTGACGCTGAGGGATTTCAGTGCCGAAGAACCAGTGCTGAATCGGTGTCAGTTGCGCCGCGCCCAGAACCGGCCCTTGTTCGGACTGAATCTGCGCGCTGCGGGTGGCGACGCTGGCCAGTGTCTGCACGGTCTGGTGCTGGAACATGTCTCGCGGGCTGAAGTGAATCCCGGCCTGTCGCGCCCGGCTGACCACCTGAATCGACAGGATCGAGTCGCCGCCCAGTTCGAAGAAGTTATCCAGCAGACCGACCCGCTCGACATTCAGCACCTCGCGCCAGATCGCTGCCAAGGCCTGCTCCAGCTCATTCTGTGGGGCCACGAATTGCTGGCGATTGAGCTCAGGGTCTGGCGCGGGCAAGGCGCGCCGGTCGAGTTTGCCATTGGCGGTCAGGGGCATGCTGTCCAGCACAATCAACTGCGCGGGCACCATGTATTCCGGGAGCTGGCTGAGCAGATGGGCTTTGAGGGCGTCGCGTAATTGCGTGGCGTTACCCTCTGCGACTACATAGCCCACCAGTTGTTTGCCACTCGGTGCATCCAGTGCCAGCACCACGGCTTCGCGGACTGAAGAGTGCTCCAGCAGGCGACTTTCGATCTCGCCCAGTTCGATGCGGAAGCCACGGATTTTCACCTGATGGTCGATACGCCCCAGGTACTCCACCAGACCATCGGCCCGCTGGCGGACCAGATCGCCGGTGCGATACATGCGCCCGCCATCGGCCGCAAACGGATCGACCACGAAACGCTCGGCGGTCAACCCTGGACGCTGGTGATAACCCACTGCCAGGCCTGCGCCGCCGATGTACAACTCGCCGGTCGCGCCTTGGGGGACGAGGGTCAGGTCGGCGTCGAGGATGTAGCCGTTGCGGGCGCCAACAATGCGGCCGATGGGTACCGTCGCGGCGCCCTCTTCCAATGTGTCGGGTGCCAGGCAAGCCAGGGGCATGACCACGGTTTCAGTGGGGCCGTAGGCATTGAAGAATTGCTCGGGCTGGAACGTGGCGCGGATGCGCTGCACGTGTTCGCCGGTCAACGCCTCGCCGCCGGTGATGCACATGCGCACCGGCAGGGTTTGATTCTGGCTGGCCAGCCATTGTGCTAACTGGCTGCCGTAGCTGGGGGTGAAGCCCAAGATATTGATCTGTTGCTGGCGGATCAGCTCGCAGATTTCCTGAGCATCCCACTGACCCTGCGCCCGCACGACCACTCGCGCGCCACAGAGCAGTGGCACCAGCAAACGCTCGGTGGCGGCGTCGAAATTGATCGAATAGAAGTGCAGCTCGCAATCGTCGGCGCGCATGCCAAAACCCTCAATCACCGCCCGGCAATGCATGGCAATTTCCCCATGACTGACCACCACACCCTTGGGCTGACCGGTGGAGCCCGAGGTGTAGATCAGATAGGCCTGATGCTGCGGGAGCGTGAAGTTGGGCAGGTCAGAGTCGTCGTAATTGGCGAACATATTCCTGCCACTATCGGGGTGACCTGATATCTGCGTTTCACTTTCCCCATGTAGGAGCGAACTTGTTCGCGAGGAGGCCGGCACATCCCGCACATCTCCTGCGTCTGACAAGTCGAGCTCGCGAACAAGTTCGCTCCTGCAGATATCGGGGTGACTTGATACCTGCGTTTCACTCCTCCCCTGTAGGAGCGAACTTGTTCGCGAGGAGGCCGGCACATCCCGCACATCTCCTTCGTCTGACAAGTCGAGCTCGCGAACAAGTTCGCTCCTACAGGTCAGGGTGAAGCTGATAACCCCCGCCGGCAATTGCCCCAGCGCCTCAAACAACGCCTCGTCACCCAGCAATAAACCAATACCGCTGTCCTGAATCATGTAATGCAAACGGTCCAGCGGGTATTCCGGGTCCAGCGGCACGTAGGCGCCGCCCGCTTTGAGGATCGCCAGCAGGCCGATGACCATTTCGTGTGAACGCTCAACGGCCAGGCCCACGCGGACCTGAGGGCCTACGCCCTGTTCACGCAACGCCCGGGCCAGTTGGTTGGCGCGGCGATTGAGCTGGTCATAGGTCAGGGTCTGCCCGGCGAAAGTCAGCGCTCCGGCGCCCGGGGTCTTGCCTGCCTGTTCGGCGAACAGCAGGTGAATGCAGTGCGACAGGTCATGTTGGCCCGGCTCAGCGGCCAGACTGCCCAGCAACTGATCACGCTCGACAGCATCAAACAACGGCAGCTCACTCAAGCGCTGCTGCGGCCCGGCCACCAGCCCGCGCAACAGGTTGCGCCAATGCTCGGCCATGCGCGCGATGCGCGGCTCGTCGAACAGGTCGCAACTGTAGGTCAGGCAGCAATCAAGCCGGTTATTGAGGTCGGTGACTTCCAGGTTGAGGTCGAACTTGGTCGCCTGAGCGTCATTGACCAGATAATCCACTGTCATGGCCCCCAGACGGCGGCGTTGCTGGAACTCCCAGCGCTGCACGTTGCACATCACCTGAAACAGCGGGTTATAAGCCGCACTGCGAGGGGGTTGCAGGGCCTCGACCAGATGATCGAACGGCAGGTCCTGGTTGGACTGACCTTCAATCACCGTTTGACGAACCTGCTCAATCAGTTCGGCGACGCTCATCTGCCCGTTGAGCTGGCAGCGCAGCACTTGGGTATTGAGGAAGGCGCCAATCAGCCCTTCGCTTTCCGGGCGAATGCGGTTGGCCATCGGCGCGCCGATGCGCAAATCCTGCTGGCCGCTGTAGCGATAGAGCAGCACCGACAACGCAGCGGTCATGGTCATGAACAGGGTCAGGCCATGTTCGGCATTGAAACGGCGTACCTGTGCTGCCAGTTCATCGCCCAGTTCGAAGCGATACAGCCCGCCGCAATGGCTTTGCACCGAAGGCCTCGGGCGGTCACTGGGCAACTCCAGCAATGGGTGTTCGTTGCCCAGTTTCGCGGTCCAGTAATCCAGCTGGCGCTGGCGTTCACCGGACGCCAGCCACTGTCGCTGCCAGACGCTGTAATCCAGATACTGCACCGGCAGCGGCGCCAGCGGCGATTCGCGATCATCAATGAACGCTTCGTACAGCGCGCTGAGTTCCCGGGCGAAAATATCCATCGCCCAGCCTTCGGTCACGATGTGGTGCAAGGTCAACACGAAAACGTGTTCCTGCTCTCCCGCTTTGACCAGACAGGCGCGCAACAGCGGCCCGCGCTCCAGATCAAACGGCTGGTGAGCCTGGGCATCGGCGAATACCTGCAAACGCTGCTGGCGATCAGGTTCAGTCAGCGCAGAAAAATCCTGCCATTGAAGACATACAGGCGACTCGGCCTGCACCTGCTGAAACGCCACGCCGTTCACACTCGGGAAAGTAGTGCGCAGGGTTTCATGGCGGGCGATCAGCGCCTGCAACGCCGCTTCGAAACGGCTGACATCCAGCACCCCCCGCAGCCGCGCCATGCCGCCAACGTTATAGGCCGGGCTGTCCGGCTCCAGCTGCCAGAGGAACCACATCCGTTGCTGGGAATAGGACAACGGCACCGGCTGGCTGCGATCCACCCGCTCGATAGGCAGTTGGCGATTGCTGTCGCCCGCCACTTGAATCAGCCGCACCTGCTCGGCGAAGGCCTGCAGCTCGCTGGCCTCGAACAGCACCCGCAACGGCAGCTCCACGTCGCACGCCTGGCGGGTGCGGGAAACGATCTGGGTCGCCAGCAATGAATGACCACCCAGCGCGAAGAAATCATCGCCAAGGCCAATGCGATCCAGGCCCAGCACTTCGCGCCAGATCGCGGCGATCTGCTGCTCAAGCTCGGTGCGCGGCGCGACAAACTCACGCTGTTGCCATTGCGGCTCGGGCAAGGCGCGGCGGTCCAGTTTGCCGCTGGGCCCCAGCGGCAGGCTGTCCAGGCGCATAAGCTGCGCAGGCACCATGTAGTCTGGCAACTCGGCAGCCAAGGCAGTTCGCAGGTGTTCAGGCGTGACGTCACCGTCGGCGGTGTACCAGCCAATCAGTTGCGCGCCGCCGTGGGTTTCTCGCAGCAGCACCACCGCCTGACGCACGCCCGCTTGAGCCAGCAGACGCGCTTCGATTTCTTGCGGCTCGACCCGAAAGCCGCGCAGCTTGATCTGCTGATCGAGACGGCCCAGGTATTCGATGACACCGTCCGCCGACCAGCGCGCCTGGTCACCGGTGCGATACAGGCGTGCGCCCTCCTCGCTCAGCGGGTCTGGCACGAAACGTTCGGCGGTCAGCCCTGCACGGCCGAGGTAACCGCGGGCCAGGCCGATACCGCCGATGCACAATTCTCCGGGCACCCCGGCGGGCAGCGGATTGAGCTCGTTATCCAGAATCCGGCACAGCACATTGCCCAGCGGCCTACCAATGGGCGAGCGCTCGCCATCGCTGATCTGGCAATGCCAATGAGTCACGTTGATCGCCGTTTCGGTGGGGCCGTAACGGTTGTGCAGTTGCACGTCGGGCAAGGTTTCCAGTACCCGATTGCGCAGTTCGGCAGGCAGAGCTTCGCCACCGGAGAACAGGCGTTTGAGGCTGATGCACTGCGCCACCTGCGCTTCGCCGATAAACAGCTGCAACAGCGGCGGCACAAAGTGCAAGGTCGTCACCTGGAACTGCTGGACCAGCTCGACCATACGACGCGGATCACGATGCTCACCCGGCGCCGCAATCAGCAATCGGCACCCGGTGATCAACGGCCAGAAACACTCCCACACCGACACATCAAAGCTGACCGGTGCCTTTTGCATAAGCACATCTTCGGCGTTCAGTTGATAGGTGGCCTGCATCCATTGCAGGCGCTCGGCCAGCGCGGCGTGGGTGTTGCCGACGCCTTTGGGCTGGCCGGTGGAGCCTGATGTGTAAATCACATAGGCCAGGTTGTCGCCGGACAGATGCAGGCCCGGCGCACTGCACGGCCAGCTGTCCAGATGCAGGTTATCGAGGGTGATCGCCGTGACGTCGTCACCCAGAGGCAGGCCCGGCAACAGGTGGCTTTGGGTCAGGAGCAATTCGACGCCGCTGTCGCGCAGCATGTAGCTCAGGCGCTCGCCGGGGTAGTCCGGATCCAGCGGCACATAGGCGCCACCGGCCTTGATGATCGCCAGCAGACCGATCAACAACTGCGGCGAACGTTCGGCGCAGATGCCGACACGCACGTCCGGCCCCACGCCTTTATCGCGCAGGTAATGGGCCAGACGATTGGCCTGGGTCTCGAGGCTGGCGTAACTCAGTTGCCCGCCGTCCCAGACCTGCGCAATCCGCTCCGGGGTCAGCGCCGCCTGTTCGGATAACAACTGCGGCAACCAGCGACTGGCGGGCACACAAGGCGCCTGGCTCCAGTCCAGTTGCTGCGCCCGCTCAACCGGGCTGAGCAAGGCGATGTCGCCGATGCTTTGCCGCGGCTGATCGCTGACCTGCTGCAACAGGCTGTTGAAGTGCTCGGCCATGCGCCGCACGGTCTGCACGTCGAACCGTTCAGCGGCGTAATCGAAGTGCAGGACCACGCGGCCGCGATGATCTTCTTCGCTGTGCAATTGCAGATCGAACTTGGCTTCGCGGCTGTGCCACGGCAGTTCTTCGGCCAGCACGCCCGGCAAACGACGCAACGCACTCAAGTCGCGCTGCTGGTGGTTGAACATCACCTGAAACATGCCCTGCTCCCGAGCCTGCGGGAGGGCTTCGAGCAATTGTTCGAACGGCAGATCCTGATGGGCCTGGGCGTCCAGCGCGGCGCGGCGGGCTTCATCCAGCAACTGCGCGAAAGGCTTGCGTGAATCAGGCTCGCCGCGCAGCACCAGGGTATTGATGAAGAAGCCGACCATGCCCTGGGTTTCAAGCCGCGGACGGTTGGCGCCCGGCACGCCGATGCGGATATCGGTTTGCCCGGTGTAGCGATGCAGCAATGTCTGGAACGCCGCCAGCAGGATCATGAACAGCGTCGCGTCATGTTCCTGGGCGGTGTAGCGCAAGGCGGTGCTCAAGCCCTCATCGAGCAACAGGCTGTAGCGCGCGGCCTGATGAGTCTGCACGGCGCTGCGCGGATGATCGGTGGCCAGGTTCAGAACCGGGTGCTCTTCGCCCAGCTGTTGCTTCCAGTACGAAAGCTGGCGCTGGGCCTCACCCGCTTCAAGCCAGCCGCGTTGCCAGTGGGCGTAGTCGGCGTAGTGCAAGGGCAACGGCGCGAGTGCGAGCGTCTGCCCTTGGCTGGCGGCGGCGTACAGGCGAGAGAACTCGTCGATCAGCACGTTCAGCGACCAGCCATCGGCAATGATGTGATGCAGCGCGACCCACAGTTGATGCTCCTGATCGTCGAGCCGAACCAGCGTCACCCGCAGCAACGGCCCGCGCTCCAGATCGAAAGCGGCTTGTGCATCGGCCTCTCGCGCCTGTGCAACCTGCGCTTCGCGCTCGCTGGCTGGCACATGGCTGAAATCCGACTGATGCAGGGCAAACGCCGACGTCGAATCGATACGCTGCAGCGCCTGGCCATCGCGCTCCAGAAAGCGGGTGCGCAGGGATTCGTGGCGCTCGATCATCTGCTCGAAGCTGCGGGTCAACGCGTGAATATCAAGCTCGCCGCGCAGGCGCAAAGCCGCCGGAATGTTGTAAGCGGCGCTATTGGGGTCTAGCTGCCAGACAATCCACAGGCGGTTCTGGGCCAGGGATTGCGGCAAGTCGCCGGTTCGCGGCAACTGCACAATCGGGCTCTGGGTTGTTGCTCCCAAGCGTTGCTGGCGGGCGATCTCGGCAGTGAACGGGCCCAGCGTGGGCGCCTCGAACAGCAGCCGCAGGTTCAGCTCCAGGCCCAGCACTTCGCGCAGCCGTGCCATGACTTGAGTGGCGGCGATGGAGTTGCCGCCCAGCAGGAAGAAGTTGTCATCGGCGCCCACCTGCCCGACGTTCAGTTGCTCACCCCAGATGGCAGCGATCTGTGCCTGCAGATTATCTGACACCTCGGCGCTAACGGGCTCACGGCTTTGTTCGCCAGGGAACTGCGCATAGCTGTCCAGACTGCCATCGGCCAGACGCGCCCGACAGGCCGCGCGTTGCAGTTTGCCGCTGGAGGTCTTGGGCAGCGCGCCGGGGTTGAGCAACACCACCACCGCGGGCGCTTCCTGGAATGCTTCGGCGACGGTCTGGCGGATGGCGTTGATCAATGCGTCGGGCTTGAGGATTTTCTGCACGCTGCGGCTGATTTCCGCCGCAATGCCGATGCCGTCAACGCCGTTTTCAGTTACAGCGAACACGGCGACCCGGCCCTTGCGCACCACATCCACTTCGCGCTCGATGGCTTGTTCGATGTCCTGCGGGTACAGGTTGTGACCGCGCACGATCAGCATGTCTTTCAGGCGCCCGGTGACAAACAGTTCGCCGTAACGCAAAAAGCCCAGATCGCCAGTGCGCAGCCAGGTCCGCCCGTCGCGCTGGACGAAGGTCTTGCTGCTGGCATCTGGATTGCGCCAGTAACCGCGAGCGATGCTTGGCCCTGCGGCCCAGATTTCACCGACCTGATTCTCGGTCAAGGGCTCACCTGATACGGCGTCGACAATCTGCACCGCGTGCTCCGGCTGGCTGGCACCGCAGCTCATCAGGACGCTGCCCACGCCAGGCTCGGCAAGATTCTGCGCCAGCGCTGTGTCACTGACTTCAAGGTTGGCAATGCCCCGCCCACGCTGGCCGCCGGTCACGAACAAGGTGGCTTCGGCCAGGCCATAGCAGGCAAAGAAGCTGTCTGCGGTGAAGCCACTGGTCGCGAACTTTCTGCTGAACAGGTCCAGGCTGTCTTGCCGGATCGGCTCGGAGCCGGAGAACGCCACGCGCCACTTGCTCAGGTCCAGGCGCTCCAGCGCTGCGTCGCTGACCCGCTCGCTGCACAGCCGATAGGCGAAATCCGGCCCGCCACTGATGGTGCCGCCGTATTCACTGATTGCTTCAAGCCAGCGCAGTGGACGGGTCAGGAAGTAGCCCGGAGACATCAGTACGCAGGGCACGCCGCTGAAAATCGGTTGCAGCAAGCCACCGATCAGCCCCATGTCGTGATACAGCGGCAGCCAGCTGACGATTACGTCATCCGGGTTGAGGTCGATGCCGAAGCCCCGGCGGATCAGCAGCTCGTTAGCTACCAGATTGCCGTGACTGACTTCCACGCCTTTGGGCAGCGCAGTGGAACCGGAGGTGTATTGCAGGAAGGCGATGTCATCGGGGCGCAAGTCCGGCGCGCGCCAGTCTGCGGCCAGCTGGCTGTCGAGGCTGTCCACGCACAGCAGCTGTGGCGCATCCGCGGCGCTCAGGTGTTCGCTCATCTGCAGCAGCGGATCACGCAGGCTGCTGCGGGTCAGAATCAAGCGCGGCTCGGCGTCGGCGATGATCGACAGCAGGCGCTCCTGATGATGCTGGCGTGCTGACTCGGGCGGATACGCTGGCACGGCAATCACGCCGGCATACAGGCAACCAAAAAACGCCGCGACATAGTCCGGACCGCTGGGGAACAGCAACACCGCACGCTCGCCGCGAGGCACTTGAGCCTGCAACGCAGCAGCGATGGTCCGCGCCCGAAGGTCCAACTGGTGATAACTGAGCACTGCGCCTTCGCTGGCTTCTTCCGCCAGAAACCGCAGGGCAATACGGTCAGGTTGGCCCGCTGCGCGTTGTTGCAGGGCCTGCACCAGAGTGTTGGGGAGTTCGAACGCGTCGTTCATGGTTGTTCCTGCCTGAGTCCGGCTTGCAATCGGAAATTCACTGAGAAGGCGCAGCACTGGGCGCCCGGTGTTGCGTTTGAGTCAGCTGGCCGCCGCCGCAGGTGAGCGCTGCCGGCTGGCACGCGTCAGATGCTGCTCGGCGTAACGCCGCACACAGCGCAGCAGAGGCGCTTGTTGGTCATGGAGAAAAAAGTGATGGCCTTCGAAGAGGTCCAGGGAGAAGCCCGCCAGGGTTTCGTCCTGCCAGTCGAGCAGCTCTTCAACGCGAACGCTGTCTTGCTTGCCGCCGAACACATGCAACGGCAGCGGCAAGGGTTCCCGGATCTGGTATTCAAAGCTGCCGCAGAGCAGGAAGTCGGCGCGCAGGATCGGCAGCATCAGCGCCATCAACTCCGGGTCGGCGAGGGCTTCTTCACTGGTGCCTTGCAGGCTGCGCAGCCGCTCGATCAACTCGGCATCGGTCTTGGCCTGTCGATAGTCGCTGACGTCCCGGCGCGCAGGCCCGGCGGTGGCCGAGGCAAACAGACACAGCGGCGGCGCGACCTGCAATTCCAGCAACGCATGGGCCAGCTCATAGGCAAGCAAGCCGCCCAGGCTGTGACCAAACAATGCGTAGGGGCGCTCGGGGCTATCGAGTTGCTGGCGCTGGACCTCTCGGGCCAGTTGCATGGCCAGCTGGCGGATGTCGGTGTGCAATGGCTCGTTCATGCGCATGCCACGGCCGGGCAACTCCAGCGGGTGGACTTCAAGCCAGGCTGGCAGGACCCGCCGCCAGCGGCTGTAGACCATGGCACTGGCCCCTGAATACGGCAGGCAGAACAGACGAAGGCTCGGGAAGGCGCTCACTTCAGGCCACCACTTTGTCCTGATCCATCTTCTGTCGCAGGCTCAGCGGACGCATGTCAGTCCAGTGCTGCTCAATGTATTCCAGGCACTCCTTCTTCAACCCCTTCATGCCCACCGCACGCCAGCCCGTCGGGATCGCCTTGTAATCAGGCCAGATGGAATATTGCTCTTCGTGGTTGCACACCACCTGAAACGTAAGGTCTTCGCGGTCAAATACCATGTCGTGTTCCTGCTCAGTAAAGGCCCGTGCGGGGAGCCGGGGCTGTCACCAAGGAGAACGGATGGGGTCGAAAAATAATTAGTAACGTAAAGCGTGCTGAGGTGCAGGCGCAGCAAGCGATGGACCGTTGGTCGGGGAGAAAAACTCGCCGATAGATATATTTCTCAATTGACAATAATTATCATCCAGCCTAATTTGTTGCCCGGTGTGTAGGGGCCTCCCTACTGAGCTTCAGCTGCCCATTGCTGCAAGGTGATTTCCATGCCGGAACAATTATCCACAAGTACGTGCGATTCACCGTTACTCCAGGCGTTTGTCGAAAACCGCCTGATTCTGGTCAAGATTGCCGCTCGCATCACCGGGTGTCGGTCCAGAGCCGAAGACGTGGTGCAGGATGCATTCTTCCGTTTGCAGTCAGCACCGCAGATCACCTCCTCCATCAAAGCCCAGCTCAGCTACCTGTTTCAGATCGTGCGCAACCTGGCCATCGATCACTATCGCAAACAGGCGCTGGAGCAGAAGTATTCGGGCAGCGAGGAAGAAGGATTGAATGTCGTGATCCACGGTGCATCGCCGGAAACGTCGCACATCAACTTCACGACCCTTGAAACCATTGCCGACGCGCTGACCGAGCTGCCAAGCCGGACGCGCTACGCGTTTGAAATGTATCGCCTGCACGGCGTGCCGCAGAAGGACATCGCCAAAGAGCTGGGCGTCTCCCCGACGCTGGTGAACTTCATGATCCGCGATGCCCTGGTGCACTGCCGCAAGGTATCGCTGCAGGAAGCCCGGGCTGTGCGCCGCTGAGCAACCATCGGGCAGGTTATCCTGCCCGTGCGATCACATAACAAACGACCGACCTGTAGGAGCTGCCGAAGGCTGCGAAGGCGGTGTTTCATGTAGATCCATTCGCAGCCTGCGGCAGCTCCTACAAGAAGCCAGTGCTCGCAGGTTTGCTTCGAATCAAATCCAGTCACACTGCCCAAAAAACCGCTGACGATCCAGGGTCATCAGCGCCGCTCGCTTGTGCGGGAAATCGAATTCCTTCTCCCGCACGAAACCCTGCCCCTGCATGTAAGCGATCATCTTCGCGTTGTCGGCCCGCGGCTCGCTGACGATTCTCTGAGTGCGCTCATCGTCGCTGAACAGGTAGTGCACCACTGTCGATAACCAACTGGCGACCTTGTGCGGGCCGCGATGATTTTCCTCGCCCACCAGCATGTGAATCCCCCGGTCATAATCACCGGCATTGCAGAACGGGCCGATGCGATCCTCCTGAGCCCAATAGGCTTCAAAGTAGGCAAACGGCTGGTCGTCAAAGCAACCGATCAAGGTCAGTGCATGGGGATCGTCGGCGAGTTTGAGCAGGTACTGCCGGTGCTGCTCCAGCGGTCCTTGCTCTTGCCAGAACTGCGCCACACGAGGGTTGTTCTGCCAGCGGTGAAATCGCTCCAGATCATGATCGACGTCCAGCGTTCGCAGGGAAATCCAGGATCCCAGCCGAGCGTCGTAACGTCGGTAGACCTCACCCACAGGCTTGGACGGGCGCGGCAGCGGGCTGGGGGTTACAGGTAATGACTGAGGCATGCTTTGGGCTCACGAATTAGGGTCATCACCTCTTGAAACGACAGACGGCGTTTGAAATTTAGCCTTGGCGACACTCCCGATGCGAGCGATGGGCTGAACAATTAATAGCCAACGCGCCCCCCTTCCATGTGAAAATGTCGACCACCATTCTATGAGCCAAAGCCCGGAGGCTCGCTGTATGCGGTACGCGCAAGATCACAAAGCTGTGACCCACGAACGGATCATTCAGGAAGCCGCTGCACGGTTTCGTCGTGACGGCATCGGCGCGACGGGCCTGCAGCCGTTGATGAAAGCGCTGGGCCTGACCCATGGCGGGTTTTATGCCCACTTCAAATCCAAGGATGATCTGGTCGAAAAAGCGTTGCGCTGTGCTGCCAATCAGGCAACCGAATACGCCAGCGAGGCGTTCTCCGAGGAAGATGGCCTGACGGCTTTCGTGGACATGTACCTGAGCGAAACCCATCGCGACGCGCCGGAAAAAGGCTGCCCGCTGCCGACCATGGCCGCAGAGCTGGGTCAACGCGGGCAACCCAGCTCGATCACCGATGAGCTTATGCAGGCGCATTTGCGGTCGCTGGACAACGCGCTGCTCAACTCGGAATCAGACGTGAACAGCGTGGTGATGTTGTCCACCCTGGTGGGCGCGCTGTTGCTCTCGCGCAGCACTCAGGACCCGGCGCTGTCCGCGCGGATCCTGCAGACCGCCCGTGACTGGCTCAAGCAGCAGGGCGACAAGGCCTGATCAACCCTGCCAGCGCCGCAGCAACAGGCTGGCATTGACGCCGCCGAACCCGAAGCCATTGGACAAGGCGTATTCGATGTCCATGGCCCGCGCTGCGCCGTGAACAATGTCCAGCCCTTCGGCGGCTTCGTCCGGGTGTTCGAAATTCAGGGTGGCCGGAGCGATCTGATCTCGCAGCGCCAATGCAGTGAAGATCGCTTCGATACCTCCGGCTGCACCGAGCAAATGCCCGGTCGCTGATTTGGTGGAAGTCACCGCGATGGACTGCTGAGCGCCAAACAGCGCCTTGATCGCCGCCATCTCGCCTTTGTCGCCCACCGGGGTCGATGTCGCATGAGCGTTGAGGTGCTGCACCTGCGCAGCATCGATCCCGGCCTGCCGCAGGGCTGCGCGCATGGCCCGCTGAGCGCCGCTGCCATCTTCGGGCCCAGCCGTCAGGTGGTAGGCATCGGCACTGGTGCCATACCCCACCAGTTCAACGATCGGCTGGGCGCCACGCGCCAATGCATGCTCCAGGGATTCGATCACCAGAATGCCCGCGCCCTCGCCCATCACGAAACCATCGCGGTCCCGGTCAAAGGGCCGTGAAGCGCGCTCAGGGGTGTCATTGAAACCACTGGATAACGCGCGGGCGGCAGCAAACCCGGCGAGGCTGACGCGATCAATGGCTGCTTCGGCTCCGCCACAGATGGCGATGTCGGCTTCGCCGCAGCGAATCATGCGCGCGGCATCACCAATGGCCTGCACGCCTGCGGCGCACGCCGTAACCGGTGCGCCCAATGGACCTTTGAACCCGTGTTGAATGGACACATGCCCCGCCGCCAGATTGACCAGAAATGAGGGAATGGTGAACGGCGACAAACGCCGTGGGCCACGAGTGTCGGTAGTACGGACCGCCTCAGCGATAGTGCCGAAGCCGCCGATACCCGAACCAATGATAGTGGCCGTGCGCTCTTTCTCGTGCTCGCTATGGGCGACCCAACCGGACTGATCAATGGCCTGCTTCGCGGCCGCCAGAGCAAAGAGAATGAAGCGGTCCATTTTCTTCTGCTCTTTGGCGGGCACCGCGCTGTCCGCATCAAAACCTGCCTCGGCATCATCGTCCAACAACGGCACCTGGCCACCGATCTTGCCTGGCAAATCCGCAACGAACTCCTCCGCGAGCCGGACGATACCCGAACGACCCGCCAGCAGACGCTGCCAGACCGCTTCGACGCCAGTGCCCAACGGCGTCACCAGCCCCATGCCGGTGACCACGATACGTTGAGTGCTCATGGATGACGCTCCCCGATGATGCTGTTCATTGAAATCTCCTGCAGGGCAATGACCTATATATTACGACCGTAATTTAAAAGATTGTATGTCGATCGACATTCATTGTGTCAAGCAATCTGGCGAGGGAAGTTCGAGGGCGCGCGCAAACGGCAGGAGCAGCGCAGATGACGACGGTTCAGAAGGCGAATGATCTGGCAGGACTCTCGGGTCGTTTCGAAGCGTCGGGTGAAGCCGGGGAGAATGGGAGTGGCCGGTCCAGGACCGGCCTGAGGAAGGAGGTCTGCAGCGTTATTGAACGGAGAGCTTTTCGCGGTTCTTGTCGAGAATGGCCTTGCCGATGCCTTTGACTTCAATCAACTCGTCCACCGAAGTGAACTCACCGTTGGCTTCGCGATACGCCACGATTGCAAGTGCCTTGCCTTTGCCAATGCCGGACAGCTCTTTTTGCAGGGTTTCGGCGTCGGCGGTATTGATATTGACCTTGCCCATCATCTGGTCATGCATCTTGGGTGCAGACATGTCGTTCATGGCAGGTGCGGACATGGAGGGCTTCATCGACCCACTGCTATCCATTGACCCGCCCATCGCAGGCGACATATCCGAGGCTGCGGTGGCTGCAACAGACGCAGAGCCCAATAAAGCAAATAACAGTGAGTACACAAAAGATTTACGCATAAAGAACTCCAGAACTTCATTAGTTGATAACAACATTGATTATGCCGCGATCAAAAAATAGTTCAGCAGGAGCATTTTCGAAAGAAAGCATGCGTGTCTTTCTATTACATGTAAAAGTTTGAAACTACTGTATCAAAGGCCTTCTATTAATCAGCTGATATTGAGAAGGCCTTGACACTTATAAACGAGGATCCTGACGCCGTTCCTGATAGAGCCAGTCGACGATCTCACCGTCGGGTGCATAACCGCTGACCGTCTCGCGCAACAGGTGCCTGACCCTTGTGTAATCATCGTCTTCAACGGCTTCCAGCAGACGATCCAGACACCGTTTCAATGCATCCCATGACAGATGATCTTCGTGGGCGCTCATGATCATCGGGTGTTCGGTCGATACGACGTTATCGCCAATCAGCAACTCTTCGTATAACTTCTCGCCGGGACGCAAGCCGGTGAACTCTATCGAAATATCACCGTGGGGGTTTTTCTCGGAACGGATGCTAAGACCCGACAAGTGCACCATCTTCTCAGCCAGTTCGATAATCTTGACCGGTTCGCCCATGTCCAGCACGAACACATCACCACCCTGCCCCATGGATCCGGCCTGAATTACCAGTTGCGCCGCTTCGGGAATGGTCATGAAGTAACGCGTGATTTTCGGGTGGGTGACCGTCAACGGCCCACCGGACTGAATCTGCTTGTGAAACAGCGGTATGACCGACCCGGACGAGCCCAGTACGTTGCCAAAGCGCACCATCACAAAGCGGGTCTTGTTGACCTGATACACATTGCTCTTGTCGCCAAACATTACCGGCGCAGCTTCAAGGCTCAGTGCCTGAAGGGTCAACTCAGCCAGACGCTTGGTACTGCCCATGACGTTGGTGGGGCGCACGGCCTTGTCGGTGGAGATCAGCACGAAGTTGGCAACGCCCGCTTGCAGTGCCGCCTGCGCCGTATTAAGCGTACCTACCACGTTGTTCATGACACCTTCGGCGATGTTGTGCTCCACCATCGGGACATGTTTGTACGCTGCCGCGTGATAAACAGTGGTGACGCCCCAGGTTTTCATGATGTCGAGCAATCGGGCGTGATTACGAATGGAGCCCAGTATCGGCAGAAGCCTTACGGGAAGCGACAATCGCGCGACCCGTTCTTCAAGCTCTGAGGCAATGGTGTACAGGTTGAACTCGCTGTGGTCGAACAGCAGCAGCGTGGTCGGCCTGAGCAGCAATATCTGCCGGCACAATTCGGAGCCAATGGACCCCCCTGCACCGGTGACCATGACGGTATGGCCCTTGATGCAGCGTTCCAGCAGATCATCTTGAGCGGGCACTGAGTCGCGGCCCAACAGGTCAGCGATGTCGACTTCCTGAAGGTCGTCGACTTTTACCCGGCCCGCCGCCAGGTCCATGAAGCCGGGAACGCTTCGCACATGCAGCGGGAAGCCTTCGAGAAAGCCAAGGATCTCCCGTCGGCGACCGCGGGTGGAGGATGGAATGGCCAACAGGATTTCCTGAGCGCCGGTGACTTCCATCATGCGCTGGATGTGTCGCGGCTTGTAAACCTGCAGCCCGGAAATCATGCGATTGGTGATCGACTCGTCATCGTCGATGAACGCAACCGGCCGCATCAGCCGCCCCATCCGCAGTGCAGCCACCAGCTGATTCCCCGCAGCGCCTGCGCCGTAGATTGCCACCTTCGGCAGACCATCTTCGCGGTTGGTGAACGGCACGTGCTGGGCAGCCGAGAACCAGTCGCCGAGGAAATACTGGCGCATGGCAAGACGCAACCCGCCGATCATGACCATGCTCAACCACCAGTAATTGAACATGATGGAGCGCGGGACAATCTGTTTGTGGTTGCTGTAGAAGTAGACCAGACAGCCAAGAATCAGCGCGGAAAGGCTGACGGCCTTGATGATGGCTATCAGCGCATCATTACCGAAGTAGCGCATCACCGCGCGGTAAAGTCCGATGCGGATGAACAGCGGGATGGCAACAATCGGGGCGAGGACAAACAGCCAGGTATGGGTTTCGAAGGGGTTGATCAGATCGTCCACGCCCAGGCGGACGACAAACGCCATCCATAGCGCGGCCCAAACCAGAAATACGTCGGCGGTAACCTGAATTATTCGCTTTTGACGGCGTGGTAACGCCAATAAAAAAGCTCGTAACTTTTCCATGATTCCTTCAAGCACCTCTAGCTCTCCGCATTGGGGGTCATCTACGCAACCTGCAAAGCATCAGGCGAGGATGAGGTTATCTACATTTATATAAAGATCAATCGGCCGCTTTATCAGCGGACTCCAGTTGACCGGCCTTGAACGTGATGGCGAGAGCGACCAGAGGCGCGTAAGCAACACTGATCCCAAGTAAACCCTCATTGCCAGTCAAGGCCACCCACAATGCTACCGGCAGTAGCCAGAAGACATTGATAAGGCCTACTGCCCATGTGACACGCAGATGGCCAAAACGTCGCGAAGCGAACTGATATGCATGGCTGCGGTGAGCCTCATACACTTTGTCGCCCCTGACCAGGCGTCGAGCAAGGGTGAAGGTGGCGTCGACAATGAACACGCCCAGCAAAATCAACCAGGCCCAAAACAGCTGGGAAGACACCCATGCCGCCTGGAGTGACAGCAGCCCCAGCACCAGGCCAAGAAAACCGCTGCCCGCATCCCCCATGAAAATTTTCGCCGGAGGGAAGTTCCAGAACATGAAGCCAGCCACCGCAGCCGCCAACAGCAGCGGCAAGCCGATCAAATCAGGATAGCCGCACATCGTGTAGATCAGGCAGGCACCCACGCAAGCACACACGGCTTCAACGCTGGCGATACCGTCGATGCCGTCCATGAAGTTATAAAGGTTAAGCATCCATACCAGGTAGAACACAGCAAGGACGTTACCAATCAAGCCCAGATCGATGGCAGTGCCCAGAATATTCAACGGGGCCAGCCCACCCAACCAGTAAAGGGCCCATGCGGCGGCGATGAAATGCCCCAGCAGACGCCAGCGGGCGGCGATATGCCCGTGGTCATCCATGAAGCCCACCATGGCGATCAAGCCGCCTGCGCCGACGAAAGCCAGTACAGAAGCCATTGCCATCTGCTGCTGCGCGGCTAAAAGAAGCACTGCAAGCAGAAAGGTCACAACGATTGCTACCCCACCCCCTCTTGGCGTCGGGACCGTATGAGAACTGCGGCCGTTCGGGATGTCGATCAGGCTTCTGGATACCGCGTAGCGGCGAAGGCCTGCCGTCAGCATCAACGACAAGCAGCCTGCCAGGGCGATCCAATACCACTCACTCATTCTTTATGTTCCAGAAAATAACGCACTGTCTTGTTCATGGCGGCCTCGACGCTGGAGGGTGGCGTCCAGTCGAGCATCGTACAGGTTTTGGATATATCAACCTCCAAAGAACCGCAAAGACGTTGCGAAATAGCCTTTTTACCCATGGCCGAAGCGGCAGTCGTCAGTAGCCAGACGGGCACAGGGAGCAAGCGTGCCGGTTTCCCCAGCGACCTGGCGACCTGACGCAGAAGATCGGTTGTGGAGAGATCGCAACCGTCGCTGACCAGAAACGTCTGATTGCCCGCTGCCGGATGCAGCGCGCAGGTCGCAATCAGATCCACAAGGTTGTCGAGCGCAACCAGGCTACGCCGGTTATTCACCGAACCCAACGGAAGCGGCACCCCCTTGCCCACCCAGCGGATCATGCTCATGAAGTTGGCCTTCACGCCTGGCCCATAGACCAGCACGGGACGAATGATCACCACCTCCATCGAGGTGCGCCTGGCAAGTTCACGCAAACCCTGCTCTGCCTTGAGTTTCGACACACCGTACGGGTCAACCGGGCTGGCAGGTTGATCGGCGGTGAAGGGAGCGCCTGGAAGCGTTGACTCACCATTGACCTTTATCGAACTGATGAAGATAAACCTCTTCACCCCGGCCGCTGCTGCCTGCTCTGCGAGATTCAACGTCGAGGCAACGTTGACCCGAAAATACTCAGCTTCGGGATCTTCTGCGCCGTCGTTCAATACATGAACCCTGGCGGCGGCGTGCACAACAACATCTGCATTGCTGACAAAATCCGCCCAGTTCAAGTCCGGTGTCAGGCTATCTATCCGAACCTGCTCAACGCTTTCATTGGGTGGTACATAAGTTGTGCGCGTGGCCACCCTCACCTTGAATGCCGAACGCTCTGCAAGGTGTCGCACCAACGCTCCACCGACGAAACCTGTTGCGCCGGTAATAGCGATCATGGCGGGTCGGCCATTCATAAATCAGCGCCTCGAATAAAGTCAGTGCAAATATTACTTTGATGACAAAAATCTTCAACGTAAATTTCGACTAACGCACCGTTGCGCATCAATCACCGTTGGGGATGACCAAATTTAACGGGGCTTTTTTCAATGAGTATTTACGTTCCAGTAAACCGCCCAAAGTTTTCTTGGCATTCACTTCGCCATGAACCAATCGTATCTCTTCGGGCCACACGCTCATCTGTGTCACGAATTGCAGTAACTCCTGTTGATCGGCATGTGCAGAATAGCCACCCACGGTAGTAACGCCTGAATGTATGTCATACCGCTCATTATCGAGTTCAACATAACCAGAACGAGGACCGTACTTCTGAATGGCAGCACCTGGGCTGCCTGCAGCTTGATAACCGATAAATACGACATTGTGTCGTGCATCATGCAGCATCGCCTTGAGGTAATTGACGATACGCCCACCTGAACACATGCCGTTGCCTGCAATTACTATTGCGGGGCGCCCGGTACTGGACAGGTAATTGACCACCTGCAGGTGTTTGTCATGACTGTCTATGGTTATCAGTTGCTTGAAACTCAACGGCGCACGCCCCTGATTCAGACGCTCTTGAGCTGCAGGATTCCAATAGCCCTGAAACTCCCGATAGACGTCGGTGAAGCGGCTTGCAAGCGGCGAGTCAAGAATCACAGGTAATTGAGGCCAATCGATGGGGGAAATCCCTTCACCGCTTTCACCGCTGCCCCTATCACTGCCATCAATCAGCGCTTTGCGACGCAGTATATCTTCGATCTCATACAACAACTCTTGGGTGCGCCCAATACTGAACGCCGGTATCAACACAGTGCCTTTATCAAGCAGCGCCTTGTCAATAACGGCCTCCAGACGCGATTGCCGACTACTGCGATCTTCATGGAGCCGATCGCCGTAGGTACTTTCCAGAATAAGCACATCGGCCTGTTCAGGAGACTTGGGACTGCAGAGCAACGGATTAACCGATGAGCCCAGATCGCCGGAAAAGACGATACGTTTGCGCCGCGGCTCTTCAGGGTAATGAACGTCACACTCCACATAGGCAGAGCCGAGAATATGCCCTGCGCGCTGGAGACGAATCCTTACCCTGCACGCAGCCGTATTGATGACTTCATGCCAGGAGTCGAATGGCAACGTGACGGTCATCCGCCGCACCAGCGCCAGGTAGCGCTCCACCTGATGCTCGTCGTAACTGAACGAGTGCTTGCTCGCATCCTCCAGAGCCAGCATCAGCATTCGCGCGCACGGCTCGCTGCAGATTATCGGCCCTTCGTAGCCGGCAGCGAGCAGGTCAGGAATACGCCCCACATGATCAATATGAGCATGGGTGAGTACCAGCGCCTTTATCAGAGAGGGTCGGGAAAACGGGGCTGCTGTCTGATCTGTTACGCCATCCAGACGCAGGCCACAATCGATCAGGAGGCTATTGAGCGGGTCAACCTCCAACTCATGGCATGAGCCCGTAACGCTTTCTACGCCACCATGGTGGATGATGGATGGATAAATCATTTCTCGACCCCTCTACTCTAACGACACCCGTGACCTGACAGATAACAAGCAAGGCATGCGGCAACTTTTACAGGCGCTTATGTCCAGGTATTGTGCCTGTAGAGCGGCATATTTCAAGTGAGGGCAAAAGCCGGCGTTCAATGATTAGCGAACATCTTTATTCAGAACGAGTGGTGTAACACCCGGAAAACATTGAGTTCGGCGTGAGTCTTTATAACTTTCCTACGCAACATGAAGCAAATTCCCACAACACCGAAAGAGTATTCCTACTCAGCATGCTGAACATACCTACGAAAACTATGTACCTATTTAATAAAATGTCTAAAAAAAAAGAGTTGGAATTTAGAGTTTTTCAGGCATGCAGAAACGTCACTTCAATGATCTGAAGCAACTTTTCGATTGGCAAGAAGGGAGAAAATACAGGTGAGTCAGCGACTCAGATCGAACGACGGTCCAGCTTGCGCCTTTTGCGCATACCGACTGCCCAGCCCAGGAACGGGCCGATGATCATGCCAAGCAACAGCGCCACGATGACCGGAATAGCCAGATAGAGCTCAGGGGACGACCAGCCCAGGAAAACCAGGGAGACTCGCTGTTGGTTTTCGAGGATGAACACTATGGTCGCCACAACCAGTGCCAAGGCGACGAGAATCGTAATCACGCGAGTGAAAATCCGCATTTATTGCTCCTTTCAGGAGGCCTAGAGCCCCTCTTCTTCGTCTTCGTTGACTCGGTCACGCAGCTCTTTGCCCGGCTTGAAATGCGGGACGAATTTCCCGTCAAGACTTACGGACTGACCGGTTTTGGGATTGCGGCCAACGCGCGGGGCGCGATAGTGCAACGAGAAGCTGCCAAAACCACGGATTTCGATACGGTCGCCTGTCGCCAGACACTGGGACATTTGCTCAAGCATCGTCTTGATGGCCAGCTCGACATCCTTGGATGACAGCAGACCCTGATGGGTGACAATTCGTTCGATCAACTCCGACTTCGTCATATTTTTCCCTTCTTTTTCAAGCAGCTAGATAAGCGCTCCGAAGGTTTTAGCATGACCGGATGAATTTGAACAGCCCGAGTATTGACTTATGTGAGACGTGCACTATTGGCCGATTATCGAGTGTGATCGCCAGACCGCGAAATATCAGCGATGCAGCCCAACGCCGCTACAGAGGCTGTGGGAGGTTACAGCAGCAAAGAATGTAGTTTGTCTGATATACCGCCGTTCGCAGCCTTCGGCAGCTCCTACAAAGCGTTTATTCAGGTACGCCCTGCCATGTAGGAGCTGTCCGAGGTTACGAGGGCTGCGAAGACTATTTATCTGACACACCGCCGTTCGCAGCCTTCGGCAGCTCCTACAGAGCATTTATGCAGAACACCTCGGTCTTGTAGGAGCTGTCCGAGGTCACGAGGGCTGCGAAGACTATTTATCTGACACACCGCCGTTCGCAGCCTTCGGCAGCGCCTGCATCGCCACATGCCCTTTTACAGGAACAGCGCCCACAAAAAAGGGCGACCGAAGTCGCCCTTTTTCTAATGGTCAGTCAGAACTTAGTTCTGCTTTTCCATTTGTGCGCGCAACAGGTCACCAAGAGTGGTAGGACCAGTGTTTTCAGCGGTTTCAGGCTTGCTACGCAGGCTCTGGATCGCTTCTTTCTCGTCTTCAACGTCTTTCGACTTGATGGACAAGCTGATTACGCGGCTCTTGCGATCAACGCTGATGATCTTGGCTTCGATCTCTTCGCCTTCTTTCAGAACGTTACGCGCATCTTCAACGCGATCACGGCTGATTTCGGAGGCTTTGAGAGTCGCTTCGATGTCATCGGCCAAAGTGATGATGGCGCCTTTGGCGTCAACTTCTTTAACGATACCGCGAACGATAGCGCCTTTGTCATTGACAGTGACGTACTCGGAGAACGGATCGCTTTCCAGTTGCTTGATACCCAGCGAGATACGCTCACGCTCTGGATCAACAGACAGGATTACGGTGTCCAGTTCGTCGCCCTTCTTGAAACGACGTACGGCTTCTTCGCCCACTTCGTTCCAAGAGATGTCGGACAGGTGAACCAGGCCGTCGATGCCGCCATCCAGACCAATGAAGATACCG
>Ga0247734_1000132_pt1 | contig 65349 bp, 56 predicted proteins | sample UWRJL103311B2_FD_180933 | JGI IMG/M metagenome (GOLD analysis project Ga0247734, IMG submission 180933) | Plant litter microbial communities from Arlington Agricultural Research Station in Wisconsin, United States - UWRJ-L103-311B-2 | ecosystem: Environmental > Terrestrial > Plant litter >... | reverse complement strand
TACTCATTGACGCGGCTGACAAGGACCAGCGGGGAAGTTAGTATGGTCAAGATTAATGGCGCCTAGGATAGCAGCAGATTTGTTCAGAGATGGAAATTCAATTACCTATTTGGAAGTGCATTGATAGAATTGAATGTAGCCACAGTCAAGCTCTTAGTAATGCTAGTCAGATTTGAAGTGGCTGGCTTTAATACATATTCCATCATCTTGCTTGAAGAAGACGTAGCTTTGGCAGTCTTGATCATCAAACACGAACAAGCTGAAGAAATTCTTGAAGTACCTCCTGCACACATCTCAATCCGTGGAATACCAGAATTCGAACAAGATCAGGATTCGTAGCATTTTTACTACCCGAATCAAGCTCCTGCTTTGGTGGCAGCTTATATAAGCTCCAGATCTCCTCGCCTTTTGAGTTAGGTATATGATATTGAAATCCGGTCAAGTCATGTAGCTATGGCACCCTCTCTGACCTGGAATCTCTAATGTCATAAATAATGCTGGCTTGTTCCTTTATATCCATCTTGATATCCTTGTACTCCTTTTCTAGCTTTATAAAAAATTCCTTAGGAGGCTTTATTCAGTCGATAGAATTACTGCTATGCTCTAATACCCTTCCCTTTTCTATGTTGTCCGTTACTACAAAATAGTCTACCTGACTGCCAGCAGTAAAGTAAGACTAAAGTCGACATTCCTGCTACAGCAAAGAAGCTTGATGCTCTTTGGCTTTTCAGCTGTGAAAATGCATATGACGCTGTATTCGAGGTATATGGACAGTAAGAAAAGAGCTACATAACAAGCACTGAAATCCATTGTACACCCGAAGGTAATCTAACGGAGGAACCCAACTATCGGCTTCTGCTCGTATAGTTCCTGGACTATCTTTAGGGGCAATGTCTGTGTATAAGCCAGGTGAGTCTTGAGCACTTGCCCCAAAAGGCAATGGGGTTGAGCTCAAAGGTGTCGCTCAATGCTGGCGGGGCTAGGAATAATACACATTTGGTACTACTTGTAAATCACTACTTGGTGCAAGGGGTTATAAACGAGCTCGCTAGACATTATAAACAAAAATAACGCAAGAGGGAACAATTAGGAAAGTACGAGATACTAAAAAGTGAAGAAATATAGAAATTGTTTCCTACCATAATGTTTCCTAATAGAATCTGGGGAAATGCTAGGGTTGGACGAGCCTGATAGAGGCACGTGCCCTTGTTTTTTACTGGAAAATCGCCCCGGCATAAGAGGTAGGAAAATAGCCCGAAGGATTGGTGCTAAATCCCTACTTTGCTAATTAATGTTTAAATATAAGAATTAATTAAATTCTTAATATTCTAAATAAATTATAACGCTAAAATGTTTAAAATTAAGACTTTTAAAATCTAGAAAGTTTAGTTAAGATAATATATAATCATTGTTGGTATATTCTGACCTCGAGGCGGGTGCACGTGACCCGACTTGAGTGGCAGAATCACCCAAAGCGGTTCACCGCCTTGGAAACCATATCAACACCACCCCTACGTAGAACTTACAATACAATCATCGATCCCACTGAATACAACTAGCACTTACGTGACCATATCATGTAGTGGTGCCCCGTATTCGAAGTGATCCGACAATCATATATATAATATGACTAAAGGAATTTGATTAAAGGTTTTAAACCCTAACCCGAATCCCGCCCTTCTATTATAGAGGCCTTTAAACATGAAAGGGTCGTATAATATAACATTAGGGCATAAGTCAAAGAAAATTATAAAAGCATAACATTCAGCTAAAAAAGATTTGCCTAGACCACCTAAAATTTAAGCTACTACTGCTATTTCGCGCTTTTTAGGGTCACAAGTAGCATAGATATTGGCGTTTATGGTTCATGTTCATACTCTGGAAGCGTATCAAAATCGCATTCTAGAACGGTTCTGCTTATTAACACAGCCTCCCTCTTGGCCCGCTCCTCCGTGAGGCAACCCCTGTTCGTTTCCCAAGTAATGGATACGATCTCCGCACTACTGCCGCTGCTGCTATCATCACCTGGCTTTATAACAATATGAAGGACATACCAATCAACGTGGAGAGCACTTCGAACAATATGAACAGTTAAAGGCTCCTCTGTGGCGTAAAAGAGCCATTTGTCATCCTGATCCTCGGGAATATGAACCCAGCTTTGAGCTTTTCAAGGTCGGTATCGCTGATGCTAACAACCCATAGTGCGGTGGCAGGCACCTTCATAGGGTCAGGCTCCCTCATGGTATCCAACTTCGTCATGACTTGTATGTCATCTACAATTTGCGTTAGCATGCAACCATTTAAGTGATATGATAAAGTTGGCATGTACCTTGGAGTGTGGTAGGGACAATAGATGCTGCTGAGAGTTGATTAACTGCTGGTGTGTTGATATGTTTGGAAGAAGGTTGTTGATAGTTCTCAGGTTATATTAAGTATTACTCCGCAAGGTAGGAGATAGGGTGTCGGTGTCTCTTCTCGGCTAAACACACAGCCCCATTTTCCCTATTGTAGGGATAATCCCATACGTATCTTTATTCTTATTTAAATTTCCAACTCTTTTTTAGGATTCTGGGATTCTGGGATTTGTCTTAAAATTTGTGTCTAACAAAACATCTGGTCTTATCTTATGACCAATCCTGAACCCTATATTTTCATTAAAAATTACTAATAAGTTAACTCAGAATCCTATTATTCAATGCGAGAAGAAAAATTAACAAGGAGTATGGGAGAGCATTAAATTGCCGACCAAGCGATCACTTCGCGCCCGGAACATCTTTTGGGCTTGATATTTAAGACAAAATAGAAACAGTCTACACAAGGCAAGGGGGACTGGGGGTTTAAGGGACAGGCAAACTCCTGTTTTTGAGAAGTCTGGGTACTTTGGAGTTTGGAGTTTGGAGTTCTGGTATTGATATTTACAAGGAAGGCTGGCTGGGGTCTACGGGAATCGATCGGATATAGGAATTCAATATTCACCAGTTCAGAAAAGGCGAATGCACGAAAATCTACGTGGAGAATTGTAGCGGGTGTATTTATTTTGAACCAGTCAAAGGTCCAATTTTCTTCCGCAGCCAGCATGAAGAATCTATTTGCCAAGATTCCAAATCGATATGTTATACTTCTGGAGCACATTAATGCTGTTAATTCAAATCAATCCAGAGACGCCGAAATAGACCGTCGCCAAATCACGACTGGCTCTCCCTCCCGAAGAAGCGAATTTGCCAGTGGAAAGATGTCCTTATCCGCTCTTTTGAACTTTATTAACGGCATAGGGTCACAAGAAGGCCGGATCCTGATCATAACTACCAATTTTATTACACGCCTTAACAAAGCACTTATACGACCTGGCCGCGTAGATATAAAGGTCGAGTTCGGGCTCGCAGACAAGCAAATCATAGCAGACCTCTTCTCTATCGTCTTCAAGCCTGTGGAAGGCGATATTACCCCTGAAAGGAACCCCTAATCAGATGTCTATGCAGCTGCAACAAGTCAGGCGAGTGAGGTCCAGGAAGTTAAGCTGTTGGCAAAATGAGTTTGCTACCAGGGTACCAGAGCTGAAATTTTGTCTTTTCTTCTGGTACACAGGAAATCACCTAAGTAGGCTATTAATAACATAAAGCAACTCATCTTTAACATAACTGAAGCAAGTCTGGAGCAGCCAATATACGATAATGTCAAGCCTGCGAATGCTCAGCCTGATATAGCCTTAGATTCGAAGCAAGGATACATTTGATAGAAGGATAATCAAACCTTGTTAACAATTCATTCAGTTGCGATTTTTTCTTTTCAGCGGCAGATATCTCACCCAAGTTGAATCACATTTCCCTAATACATAGCCCAGTTTTATCATCACTTGATACCTTGTTACCGTGAGCAATGTCTAAGAAATCATCATAAAAATGCATTATCTCTTGGTACACAGTCCTCGCTCTGACTTCTCGAAGGGGGCATGGCAAAAACTTCAAAGGTGATTCTAATAGCATGTAATCGAGGCTGTTTTTCAAGAACAAGGATGTAATCGTTGGGATGTTTATATTGGACCGGGTTGCTACCTCTTCGTGTAATTAGCGCTAATAATTTTATTCAGTCTGTGAATTTGATCTAATTATAATTATGACCCTACAGCAGACGTGGTTCTGAATCCATAGGAGGGAGGGGAGCTCGTCTTAAACGACTGAGCTAATGTATTACAGCCTAAGTCACGTACTTTGCAGGAGATATAAGAGAGAAGGCTTTCCCGCTCTACTATCATATCTCGCTTGCTCTCTCTTCTACAAGAATAACAAACAGTTCATATGCCCAATCACTTATTTGGCCACTACAAGCACCACCATGGAATCTAACGACAGTAAGCCGCTCACGATCGTGGCCAGGGCAATCTCAGAATCTACCCCTAATGATTTGTGTCACCATTTCTCGCGCCAGCTCTGGTCGTTTCGGTATGCGGTAGAGTCTACTCTTTTTAACCAAACCAAATACCCTAACGAGAAAGACCTCCAGGCAGTGTCTGCCAATCTCGATAAGCTTCAGGAATTTGCCAATTATCAAGCAAAGGCTATTTGTTGTACAAAGATGCTACAAGTGCTTAAAAAGATCTTGAGGTTGGCCCATATTCCTTACAAAGAGCTTCAATTAAAAAAGAGATTATTACCTCTGCTTAAAAAATTGGCAAAATAATATGGCTGCTCAGTCCACACGCAAGCCGAGCATCAATTACAGCTTGGACATCAAATTGCACCGCGTGCATAAGGCGTTCTAGTTGGCCAACAATGGGAGTCTACCTGAGGAGTTGGCAGAATGCTAGGAGACTTCCGTACAGAAGTACAAGATCGCAAAGTAGGAGTTCTCACCTAAATATACCTTTTCAAAGAAGGGGTACCTTTCAAAATGGACCCCATTGGCCCTCAAAAACTTCTAGAAACTTTCCTTTTACTAATCAGCACCCACTCTTCAGCCACTCGCGCGAGCCGCGTAGGACTCAGGATAACGGTTTTCACTCTATCACGCTCAAATCCGAGCATTATCGACCCTGACCACACTAGTTAACCAGAACCGGAATCACCTTCGAACCTTAATTAGCATATCTCAAAGAGGCGGCAAAGGCTTAATGTTAACCCTCCCCCCCCGCCTCGACTTAGGTAGAAGTATGTAAAAGTCTACAACTGCGACGACGGCCCTCACTAGCCAGCTCGAAGCAAAAGAATGAGAAGCCCGAATACAAGGGGAAATCAAATAACAGAGCGAGGTCATGCACAGATCTCTGGAGGCTCGTCAGGGGCTCGCTTAGGTAGTCACGTGTGTGTTTAGTAGATATATAACTATTGGAAAAATTACACAACGCTCCGCTGCACTTCTCCGCTATCTCATTCTTTATAAGCAGGAAAACCATAAACTTATTAATATCGAATTCTGGTGTTGGAGCACCCTATCATCATGTGATGGTCACATTAGCCAAAATTATATTATCCGCCAATATAAAAAAGTTTTCTGCCTTCCAGCCCCTCAACTCACAGACGAGGAGAAAATAAATACACCTCGCAAAATGGTAGCCATCCTCCGATCACTTGTCATAGCGGCTCAAGCTATTCTCCCCCTCAATACCGCTAAGGATCAGGCAAGCCAGACAGTAATCAAGTTGAACTTCACTGATGAGCTTGTAAGGCCAACTCCACCTAGCCACTATGTTCGCTATGTGACCTACCTCAACATTGGACAACGAACCTACCAGTGTGACATAGCAAACGAAACGTCGCCATACCGTTTCAAATCATTCGACTATGAAATGTTTGACGCGGAGGTCGATCCGCACCATCACATGGTTGGAAGGCATGTAATGAGTCAAGACTTGCTTGCGTCAGCAGGAGCTGGTTCAATATTTTATACTACAAATGCTACTTTTACGTACTGGTATATCAAGTCGACGATCACCGCACAGTGCTGTACACTAACTGAATGTTATACAGGGTCGGAAGGGGAACTAAAGCTGTTGATGATCCATTGGCAGGTCCATCGGGTATTGGTTTAGAGCAGACTTTGAAAGCGGAGTCATCCGAACCAAAAGCTGCAGCGGGAAAATACGACTTGGGTATCGCAGTATATGCTACACGATTTGGTGCTGTTAATGGACTGGTTCCCCCTGGCACAAAGTGCACGGGAGATAGAACGGTAAAGTCGACAGTCTACTTCTCAATGTGGAAGCAAGTGTTATGAATTTGAATAGAGAGACAGCGTTATTCCCTATCAACGTGGACACGTTTTTAAATATTATTCGTTATTATATAACATTAACGTTGATTACTATCAAGACCACAACATCTGAAACTACACTCTAAACATCTAATTTAAACGGCGGATTGAATTAAGGTTTGGTTTCTTGATTAGTAAATTATACCGTTTCGCTTAAGGGAATTAATACTTATTTTCGCGGCCCGCCAGATTAGAAATTAGTAGTATTACCTTTGTAACAATAGATTTGGCCGATGTCAAATAAAGTAGAGCCTACTTTTCCCCCTTCTTGACCAGAAATGTTCTAAGAACTCCTGATAATAATATTATTATTATTCACGTAGGAAATAAGGGTTAGAAAAACAGTTGTAAGCGAAATTAATACACGGGATCAAGGTATATAAACGCTTCTATTGGGAAAATAAATAAGAGAGCTGGCTAGCTAAGAAATAATAATAATATCAAGGTATCGTGTAAAGCTCTATTGTGAGGATTGGTAGTAATAGAGAAATATAAGCCTGGAACAGGTATTCTAATTTAATTAATACAAGAATAATCTATAATTTATAATTATATCGCCAGATAATTAATGAATATACCCCTTCGTTCTCCTGGAGCTAGTCCAATTCTAGAAGGCTATTCCGAATATCGGGAAACCTCCTATTCTAACTAACCGAGGATAAGAAGCCTTGTAATATATAAATAAGCTTAAAACATTAAACTAAGCTTTTAAAAATAAAGAAACATTAGTAAATTCTTTAAATTATTAATAATATAATAATTAAAAAGTCACGTCTTTTATACCAAACTCTAGTTTTACGCCAAACTCCAACATATAAGTTCTTAGGGATTTAACTCAGGTATAATTGCTTACGCACTTATTAATATAACAGGCACTTCACGGACTTGTATGACTCAGCTGACCACATGTGAAGGCTTCGAGAAAGTAATAGATACTGCTTATACATGCCTGCTCAGAGCCACAATATATTGGCATTTCAATTTGGTTAGAAATCATATTTAGTATTTCCATTTGAATATTTTGTAAATTTAATTTGGAAGAAACATTTTGCAGGACTGGAGATAATACGGGTCTGGATCAAAATGACCTTCTCCCTACGTTCTCTTAATAGTGCCCAGTCCCTTGCCTTATTTCACGCTCGCGAACCCGACACTCGTTGAAAAGCAGAGGCAGGGACCACAATTGGGTTCTCAGGGATCTGAGTATTGTTGATAAAACGAGGACTCGGGATCAGCGTGGCCACTGACATATGAGGCCATGACAACTTGGCAAAATCAAGCAAAACTGTTTGTGAATACTGAATCTGGGTTGATTCGACGGTGATCGTCTCGGGCTGGGTAATGTCACGGTCCGGGGTGACGGAGAAGATTGGTACCAAATCGGCTGCCGTGGCCCCCTTCGGCGAGATAAACATGGTCGGGTTACCAAGCTTCCACTTGGGGACCGTGATTTGGTGCTGCACTGTTGCGATGTAGAAAGTGGAAGTCATCTTGGATGCATCGGCGTTGGCCCTTTGGTTGGTTGATGTGGTGCTAGCTTCTGATGCTCCTCCTTCTAGAAACGCAATATTGGCGATGCCGTTCCCTTGGGCATCCTGACGAGGCACTAGGTCATCTTTGCCACGGAGCGGAGTTGTGGAAACCGTAAACTCGATGGTCTTGATGAACTTTTTGCCGTTATTGGCCCGGTCGAGAACCACGTTTGGATTATCAAGGATCGCTTGGTCGATTGTACCTGCTTGGTTGAAGATATCCAGATTTTGCGGGATCCGAGGGCTGTTGTTGTTCTGGATCTTAAGACTGGGGAATATATTGCCAAAGTTTATCTTGGGGTCGGACCCAATGCCAAACGGAGCAATACTGGCTTTCGGTATTTTTGGCTTGCCCGTCACGGCATCTAGCTCAGTGTTCTTTGCTACAAAGAAGTCAACTCCCGACGGGTCTGACTGGGCGTTGATGGTGGTGCCATGCGGAATAGAAGCCATGCGTGACAGTGTTGGGCCGATCTCGGGGGTTTTGGTGCTTGGAATATGCATCCAGAGCCCAGGCTCGAGATGGATATCGGTTGCCTCGCCGTCTCCCTTGCCGGTTTCGTTATTGGTTACATCTTTGATAGTTTGCATATATGAAACCCCATTGAGGAATATGTCAGTCTGTCCCTTGACCTCCTGCTGCCCCTTTACCTTCGGCAGCTCTAGCCCGCGGTTAGGCACGCTGCCGATAGGACCGGTGAATTCAAGGCGTTCGGTGGTGAGATTGAGCTGGAGAATGTTGTCGTCGAATGGCGCCGGCCTAAATTCGAGTGTGCGAGAGTCAAAGTGTGCATCAGCGTTTGACCCGCTATTCTTTGGACGAAAGATCGTATTGAAGCCTTTTCCAACCCATATCCCCGTGAAGTGCTCAAGCACACCCAAAGGCGCCACCTTCCCAGACTGAGCTCCCTCGTTTAGGGTGAGGGGACGTGGATCGCTTTTTGGTCCTTTTTGGAGCTTTTCGTCGACAGACGCGATGTGGAAGCCGGATGGAAGAGTAAAGGAAGAATGTCTATCAAAGGTCTGTAAGCGCGGCTCAAAATCTAAAAGCATCGTTGAGTACTGACTGATGAGCGAAGTCCTTTGCAAAGGGGACTTGATGAGGCATGATAAGAGTAGATGAATTGGTTGACTTGATATTTGTGCAAAGACGGATTCTTTAAAAGAATTGGTTGGGGAAACTAACTTGTATCTCGAATTTCAGCGAAGGAGAAGCATCTTATATATTCTATCCAAAGACTGCATTGTACACTTGTACTGGTCTCATGTGACTGTTGGCTTTTCTGTTGTGGAGTGTTGTAATAACACATGTTTAGTTCCCCAAATGTGACTACGAGTCATTAGCGAATGGAGTACCAGCCACGAGTAATCTATAACTCACACTTTTCAGCACAATCGCGCGCCTAAAGTCAATCAGGCGCGCCACACTTTCAGCTGGGACCCTTAGCAGCATGCACATGTCTGTCCGATAACGTGGATTTCAACTCAGCTTATAGGAAAATTAAGTTTCAAGTACAGCCTGCTTATAATGGAACAACACCGGTATCTCAACTGCCTACGTCTGCTCTCCTATAGCTGATCACTATCATCCTATTCTAAAGGTTGAACTTGACTTTTTATTCCCTAAGCACTATGATTTTGCCATGCCCAACGAAATAGCTTGCAAGTATCATGCGACTCATTTCTTACTATTGAATTATTATCTGTTCCCGGTTACATGGAGGCCTTTTCATTGAGAAACCAGCCCATTTTTCGAATTGTTGAGACATAATGCCAAGGTCAGCTGAAGAGGAATGGGTTCGACGAGTGTTTTTATAGGAATGTTAAATCGTAAAGGAGCGGTGTAGCTTTATACGTAGGAAAAATAGCTTTACGGAAATTCTCCCCCATTCCGTTACATACCTGACCATTTCATTTTTTTCCAAAGTGCCAAGTAAGTAATTAATGCAATTTCTCAGCCGAAGATGTCTTGAATTTGGTTCCATTCCGCTCGTTCAAACTCAAAAATATGGGGCTGTAGACATGAAACTTTCCCTTCGTATAACGAACCCTACAGTATATCAAATGCATCGAGAATGAAAATTGCCAAGGCTAGATAAGTCGCCTACAGGTCAAGATGTTATTAGAGAAGCCCCATAGACGTGTCGCTGAGACCCGCCAATAAAAAGAAATGCTCGGTGAGTATATCCAATTTCCAGGAGAGTTCCAGGGAAGGTTCCAGAATTGAAAAATTCCTAAGCTAGTTATTTTGGAACACTAATGCGCAATGTTTGATTGGTGCCATCTATGGCGAAGAGGACAATGAGAAGCTTCCAGGTTGCCCCAAGACGTGGTAGTATTTCTTGATTGTGTATAATCTTGCTGCAAGGCGTAACGACTAGGCGTGTCTAAGCTTGACTCGGGCGCGTCAATGGCTGTTGTGGCATTTCAGCTGTCCTTGGCAAGCTGAAGCTGTGGATGTAGATGTTTGGCTGTACATACACAATCGTATTGTCTTTATTTTGCTGGCGGTTAGCAGGACTAGAGTTACCGTGTTTGAAGATTAGCAGCGAGTGCAAAAGGAGTTGGGCATCTTGTCACTATCAACTCCCTTCCAATTAACAAACGCGAATTCGCAATATTTTTCAAATCCACATAACACAGGACCCTGCGCATATCAGTATATTCTTCTTTTATAAGGATAGATACAAACTATTTATGGTCATCGGCGCCATACAGCGTCAGCACACAGGAACCTCGAGGTATAGGGTAGTAGTTTCACGACTACGTTATATCAGCATGCCCCTATGGACGGGGAGTTCGAAGCAGAAGACTACGAATTTGCGAGCATATATCATAAGCTTTCGAGCTTCATCCACATACGAGATCCACCTAGCTACCCACGGTCCAAATATATTGCAAAGAGGTGCCAGGAATAGGGTGGAGAAGTGAAGGATGGGGAGAATAGCAGATGCAACAGTCATATTAGGGCCGGTGGTAGGCAGGCATACACATTTAAGCTAGGCCAAGAAGGCATTCTTCAGCACTTTTCCCACAGGGTTTTTAACGCTGTTTATAGAAGCCTAGGACCTCTTTGCAAGTGGATTAGAAATAGCTAAAATACTGCCTTAGCGGTTAGGACCGAGTGACGTTCTGTATTATACGTAGTTATGCTACATTATACTTAGACGGAGCATAGGCCTTTCGGGCCTAGAACTCCTATAAATAAAACAAACAAACAAACAATGTTTCGATGTTATCATAATGCTAGAAGTAAAAACAGAAATACTAAGGCTAAAATCTTTGCGTTGTCTATTACTATCCTATAAATGTATTACTGTCTATCACAGACTTTGTACTATGCGCCTCTTGAGCGGACCAAGCAGGGAGTTTATATTTTTTAAGCCATTGCTCAGTAGAGTAAAGAGTTCCGCTCCTCTGCATGAACTTCGTAATCCTTTGATTGAGATCTGGAATACAATTAATAATAGAAAACACGACTACCGAGGAATATATCTTTACCGTCAAGACTCATCTCGATGGCTGGTTGCATAGAGTAATGATCGGTGTGCTCATGGACCAAGATCAATTCTTCGGGGAGGGTGTCTGTAATTTCAAGGGTGACTTATTAACTCAAGATATTGGGCAAAACCTTCCCCTTATAAGTAAAGAGGTCGAAGATAGTGGATCGCTGCGGCCCATTCTCTAAGGAGTATTCGAGGGCCTTTATTTACGTGGAACAATTCAAGAGGTATAACTTTGAACGAAGCGATAAATCCAGTTGGGCGGGGGTTCCTCATTTTGTAATAGTCATTCGAGTGGTCGTGTTCATATCTTCGCACTCTTGCTTACAAGAGTAAAGGAGTTTTACGATCTACTAAAAGTTTTTGAAGTCGCGGTCATTCACATGATCTCGAGCGGACTTCGGTCGTTGTTGCAGAGCCCCACCAAATGCAATTAAATGCTCCCGCCGGGGATCATGATATTATTATCCGCTTTATTATTAATCATAAGCAACTTTCTCCGACATGTGGCGTATCTTAGTTGTGATGGCTGACCAATCCTCTGGTCCGATTAATGTACCCCGACTCCACTGCGCGGTTCGGTGGATACGGATCTGCCTTGAGTGTAGGGATTGTTCGGCTGCACTTGGAATATATCCTTATCAAGGTATGGTATTATACGGTATACACCGGGAAGATTCACAGCGCAGAATGAACTCATTTTCATGCTGAGCCCATATCAACTTCATTTTACGACTGTGATAATAGTTTAGCATAATCTACGATTTGGAGGATAAGCCTTAGGATCTCGCCATGGGAATAAAAGGCTGTTGGACATGCAGAGGTAAAGAAATTAAGAGTGGATAAGCTGCCATACAAACGTCGATGTGCTGATTTCTGCTTAGAGCGCAAAGTCCGATGTGACTCTCAGTGGCCGAGTTGTGGTAACTGCACAAAGGTGCGGCGCGTCTGTCGAGGCTATGGCACCCAGCTGTCCTGGCCTCGAGATGGTGATGGAAAAAGAGCAATAATCTCGCGAGATATATCGAATAATCTTCCATCAAATGTCAAGAGGTTCTTGAATTCATCTTCTTGGGACATATCGCTCTCAGAGGAGCTAGAGAACGGAAGGATTTCTAGTGAAAATCACCTGACACACTGGCAAGCTGCTTGATACTAACGGCAGTTACCTATAGCTCGTTATCTTCGTACCATGAAAGTCCCTCGCCCGACCTATCTGTCGCCCACCGTCATCAATAGAGAAGAGTGTCATTTACTAGGGTTCTGTATGTGAAGTGACTCTACTGGCCCAATCATCCTACTAACCAAAACATGTCAGTCAATGAATCAAGATCTCTAATACTAGGGCCAACCGACGAGGAGGTTTTGACACAATTTATCTTGAGAATTGCATTCTCAAACCCATCCGATGAGACTAATCCAGTCCTACAAGGCGTGTTTGCTCTCGCATCACTGCGGCTTCACGGTAGCTTGAAGAGCTTTCGCTATAAATATCATGTGGTATCATCAGTTAAAGAGCCAATCAACTGGCTCGACGAGAAGACGCTGCTTCAGAATTTGATGGCAATGATGCTTTTGTATCATTATGAGGTAGTATACCCAGTCCTCGTAGGCTTCCCATAGTCGGCTAATAACCACAGCTTTCACTCGAATCAAATTCCAAAGGGAGTTGGGTTGTTTTTCTATGCGCAGTGAAAAGGATTATCAACACGTCACCAACAATTCATAAGCTGGTTCGGCAAGAATATTCGGTCTTCCTTGATTGGATTTATTATCACGAGGTTCTCGCAGAGTTTACAGTCAGGCATTGGAAAGTACCTTATGAAGGTTGCGGCTTTGCTCCAATAGCAAGATCACCCAGAGCCATCGAGGGAAATGATTCAAAGGTAAATATAAGCTTTTTCACGTTATTTGACATCATCTAATACTGCGGCAGGCAGATAACAACATCGGCTGTCCAATTGATGTGCTCCAGCTCCTTGTACATACATGTAGACTAGCTATAGTCCCAAGACCCTCAGAGATGAGTTATGAGAATGCTGGAATAGAGCGCATGAAGGTATTAGAACAGAATATTTCCAGAGCAGTTGGATATTATGGCCCTATCTATGTACATTATGCAACACCGATAGACCGGACTACGATGGTCTCCGATCTTCATCGACTCGCTTGCTTGATATATGTCAATCGCGCAGTCCACCGCATTTCAGGATCAGAATTCCGTCATAGACGACTTGTGAGAGAGGGAATATTGCTGTTGAACAAGATGATAACATGCCAGCACGCGTGGCCATTGTTCATTATCGCCTGCGAAGCAGTTGACGATGATCAGCGACTTGCAATCCTGGACGTCTTTGAACAAAGTCGGCAAGATCGAATACGAAGATCAAATCATGTTCATTTTATTCAGCATTTGGTTGAGGCTGTATGGAATCAACATGATCTCAATGCGGAGAACCGAGTCGATTATCTCACAATTTTCGATGCGGTTGTTGGTGGAGTTTCATTTATGCCAGCATTTGCCTGAGTTCAGGGCTTGGTCTTATTTCTATTTCTATTTACTGTTTTGATATTCTATCAAGATACATCCATTTGGCTTGTAGACTAGAACCAATTAACATTTTTCCCGCTATCCCCGAAAGCATTCTCTCCATGATGTGTCAAAAATTTCCCACTGTCCGCTTCCGTCACGCTCTGAATCACCTGAAGCATATTGGTAACTGCTTCATCTACTGGAGCCGGTCCATTGACGCTTGGGTCGAGCTTATGAAAAACACTTAGCACGAATTTACGTACTTCCGGGTCGCCGGTGACTGCTTTAGCTGTTCTGAGTCAGTTATCTGTGCCGACACAATTATCCTTGCGTTCTGACTGACCAGAATCCGTGTTTACCCATCCTGGACTCAGAGACAGTGTCTTGATGCCATATTGGACTAGATCAGCGCCGAACTTGGTGATGACGACCATCATGGCAGCCTTGGCGGCAGAATATCCCAGCAAGTTAGGAAAACCAGTGAGACGATTGAACTCAATATCTCCACTCTGACTGGAAATCAATATGATCTTCTTCTCGTTGCCGTTGCGAATGAGATCCAGGAAGGAGTTGATGACGAAGATGTTACTGATCACGTTTGTTTTCACCTGTGTGCAGTCAACTTTTGCTGTTATCGCTCAAGTGCTCGGTGAAGGAACATACGTTCTCGATAATCTCCTTCTCTAGAGCCTCCTCCTTACCATGACTGCACTGTATCAGCAATTTGAACCCCCAAGCGTATTATGCCTGTTTACTCACAAAGCACTTGCCGTTAGCGCGCTGGTCTCTGGCCCTGCGGAGCTAGCGTTGAGAATCAAGACGTCAAGCGAACCAGCTGTGACTTGAGAGACTTCTGTAGCAGCCTGAGCCAATTTCTTCGGGTTGGAGATATCGGTCACAATAATATGGATATTTTTGCGCTTTGAAGCAAGCTCCTCAAGCGGACCAGCAGTTCCTTGATTGCGAATGAGGGCAAACACTTGGTTTTTCGGATCGCCGGACTTTGGTGACGCAGTCAGTGAAATCGCTTTTGCGATGACTATAATTGCAGGAGCAGACTCACAAGATTATTAACAAACTCGAACTAGAAAGTTGGTCTTGTTAGCATTGGAAGATGTGGTTATGGGTGTTGATCCGGTGAAACTTACGCCGATGCCTCGCGTCGCGCCGGTGATAGCCCAAGACACCATTTTAAGTTTGGTCGATATAAAGGACAGCAATAAATGACCGGTGAAAAATACTGGAGAGAGTAAGGAGAAGATGGATCGTTTGACTCAGTTCGTTTGGTTGTGGAGATGCGACGACAAGAGAAGGCTGTCGCATTATCTTATACAATCGCGGGACATCGCGATATGCCATGCAAGTGAGCGTTATCAAGTTGAATATTTGTAATCACTAGAAAGTATTTTCGAAAATATATTTGTAAATCAGTGGAAAGTATTTGCGAAGTAATATTAATAATTCCTATTTATAGTTTTCGCTGATTCTATTAATAACGGGTGGTTGTAGAATTAAATAATGTGAGGCAACTTTCTCCGACTCTAGCCTCTTTTTTAAGTTTCTTTGGCAATTCCCGAATTATGGCACAACATACCATAGACTAGTATCAAGCCCGGATTCTCGATTTTCCGGGATGGAGACTTGAGATATTAATACACGCTTATTACAGAAGGATGAATATGTTACCATGACTTGGCCCGAGGAGGATCGTTGCTGGATCAATCGGTTTCCCATACCCTGCAGACCACCCAAAGATAAAATCTCCGGCAATCATGTCGAAGCTCTAGCCGCTCTTCTCAAGCAGATACATCGAAGCAAGATATATTTCCAGGCGCTAGTGGAGATTTGCGAAGAGGCGGTGACCAGAAGGAAGGGGCACAAGACGGGACAAGGTTCTGCGAGCGTATATACTCACTTCAAACGGGGCAAAGGTATAGTATTGGATGAAGCACGTCGAGACACACATGCTCTCCATTCAGCTAACGGATCGGAGATCGGACAAGATCGAGCTGGTATATATGTGGTCAGGTCAGACTTTAAGAGCACGCTTGCCTTGGACGATGAAGAAGAAGGCAATACTTGACGATATATCCGACCTTGTGAATATCGAGGAAGAACATGATAATAGCGGTGTAGCTGCATTGAGTACTCTGGATTTTCTGGATACAGATGCTCTTGAAATGGATATATTGGACACGTCGGACGTTGGAGATGCTCTGGATGAAAATCGCCTTGGAAAGGAGACCTCGGACCGAGGAGATAGGATGTCTGCTGACGAACTAGAATACATATGATTCGGCATGACTCTGAAGCCAATATAAGCGTTGAGGTACCGGATATTGCATTTTCAAGCACATATCTCTCCCAAACAGCACATGAGTCCCGACAATCTCCCCAATCTCCCACCATCAATATCTGTTGTACGTCCAAGGAAACGTAAACATTCACGTACAGATGATCCCACTTATAAAGGTGCAATTCTATGACCGTTACATGATAATAGCAATGCATCACAGACAAAATCGTTACAGAAAAATGGTATTGGGAACGTAACAGAAAAATTCAACACCAGCCCAAATTCTCGTATACCAAAGGAAGTTCAAGAATATGAAAACCAGAGGCCCTCAGTATCTTCCCTTCTGGATGAGAGGGTGATTCTATTGCAGAAAGAGACTAACTCAGTGGATCTTGATACGCGGGAACAAAATCTTGCCACTGATGCAGATTCTGCTAGCAATTCTAGTATTTCAGTCCAAGACTATTAAATACTTCAACTCAACAATAGTCTCTCTATAAATATAATTCAGCAACTCAACCGACATTACAGAGTCGGATCTAAAGGATATGTGCGGATCATCAGCTAAGACATCCCCCCATTCGATTGCGGCCGAGGCCATGGGATATCTTGGTGATCAGGACTTCTGTAAAACCCATGAGGCGTTCCATGGCTCCTTGTAGTACTATATGTGCAGTACTATATGCTTTGTAGTGCACTTCAATTGCTGCTGTCACGCCTGAAATTCCTTTTCGGTTCTCGCTCGGTACTCAAGACATTCTTCTGTGTGTACCGGATTGAAATATTTCCAAGCGCCAATCTAGAACCCAACATTCAAGGTACATCTTGAAATAAGTGGATTTTCAATATAGAAATCTATACATGATGAGCCTATAACCTCTCTTAACAAAGATCCGGATATTGGCTGGTCAGGGTGGCACTGAAGGATTGTTGTGAACCGCGGCGATAATTTTGTAGACACTGTAGCCAGCATCAAGAACGACTGTCAAGGAAATAGAAACAATGTATTGGCTGCGATCATTTTGGTATTTGGTTAAAGGTTGGTAGTGTTTCTATCTCGAAAGTGTATACATGGATCATCTTACCAAGCATGGAACACAACACTAATTGTTGGTATGCTTACCGCAATACCTACATAAAGACTCTGCCAGGCATTATTAGGGTCTCCAAGGAAGAATTAGAGATTAACACAAAAGGTTGATGTCCTTGAGCAATAGAACATTAAGCTTTTTTGTACCCTACACTTTAAAGAACTTGTGCTAATTTTGTACAATAGCATTCTCGAATAGTTTATCTCAGTATATTTTATAAGATTTAAAAACAAGAGACTCGGAATTAGACGTGAACTCGTATTCAAACAAGGGCGATATATAAAACATCACGAAAGGGTAGAAAGTCTACATTTGATTTCAGGACCTTCGTAAGGACGGTATATGAGCCGGCTGCAATGAAGCCCTTAGACAAAGGTCTAGGTTGTTTATTTCAGCAACCACTTTTTCACATCGAGATTAGTATCACCAATAACTAAAAACAAAAAGCTTGAAGGGCAAATCTCTTTATTCTTAACTGTCTTTTATGCCAAGTCAAGACCGACTCTACGCATTCTGCCGAGATAAGGCAGGTGAGATCCATTAAACTGTTAGTTGTGACGATCTTAGGGCACCCTAAGCGAGAACGGTCCGTTTCTTACCTAAACTGACTACAATCATACCTTGGCGGTGGTGATGACCAACCGTGTTGACAGTGAATGTGAAGAAATGTCGTCTGAGACTCTCAATATGATCTCAGCAGATAGACTAACTCCAATGCAAGCTGATTACTTACAAGTCTCAACATAGGGAAGCTGTTGATCGTGTTCGTAAGGTTATCCATGATTTGATTTGTGCCTGTGGCGTAGCTGCTTTGCATCCGGTAGGAAGGCGAACTGGACAGTCACGGCGCCGGCTTAATTCTGCCATTCTGCAATCCGTCAGGCTTTTTCGATTCGCTAGGCGCCCAACTGTCAAAAGTGATGTCAATGAAGCAAAACAGGCTGAAGCCTTCAGCGGTCAACCTTTCAAATTCCTTTCTAATAAAGTCAAGCTTTAATCAAGCTTCCTATATCTTTTAGTTTTACAAGATCTTGCTATTCTTGTTTGTAGTTTTGATTTATGTGCTGTTGTAAAACAGGTATGGAATTTGTACTTCTGGTTCGGTTCTGAATTTCGCGTCGAGTGAGCCATAGTATTTCCCTAGTTGAAATATCTCATTCGAATCCACCAATTAGCATACACTCGTAAGTGTTAAGAAGCGACAGTTCTCAGCATCTAGTTCAGTTAATTCGTGACCTTTTGCAGCCGTGGTTATAATTGGTTGCCTTGGCTGCATCGTTGCATGAGCCTCCACATTACCCAGTCAGCCTATCGCACCGCATATGAAAATGCCTTGCGAAAGGAGTGTGTGGGGTTACACACTTGGCATGCCGTGCTTTATATAGGTGTATTTGGACCCATATTGCCTTCCAATTAACCGGTAGTGCAACTTAGGAGAGCCTCTTGAAATTCAATCTACACGGAATTACTCTGCTACACGGCATAACTAGAAAATGACAACTCGGATCTCGAGGATTAATAGCGTACCGGAAGTGGCACATACGCAGCTCTTAGTACAGGACGACAGTCAGTTGGGCTCGGATCCTTCTGCTCCTTCTGCTCCTTTATGTCAAGACCAGCACTATATTCCAGAAAATCGATCGGAAACTGCATTGATCAACGTAAAACTTCGAAATGTCTGGGAGGAGTTGATGAAAGGTCTAGGATCCACAGGGGTTCCCAAGAAGAAAGCAGCTGTTCTTATGGTTTCATGGGACGAATCTATTGATGACATGGACACCTCGCCAGAAGTTGAAGCGCTTGGGAGGTTGTTCGAGGAGAAATTTCAGTACACCGTTATCAAAAGGAAGTTAACAAAGACGCGCCCAGCGAATCAAATTAATAAGTATTTGTCAAGCTTTGTCGCAAAGTATGATGACGAGTCTACTTTATTAATTGTCTACTACGCAGGTATGCCAGTTTCCTGAGATCTTTCGCCAGTTTTCAGCTAATCAGTATCAGGACACGGAACGCGAGGCAATCCGGGCGAGCTTCACTTAGCTGGGTATATGGCCTCTATAGGCAGTTTTTAGCTGGGAACCACTGACAGATATGTAGTCGCATCAATGATGGAGACTCCGCGGATTATCTTTCTTCTCGAAACTCAATTCCATGGCACCAAACAGAATTTTTGCTTAAAAACGTTATAGCAGACGTCTTGTTAATCTTTGACTGTTGCTTCGCAGGTAACCTGGCGCCAGCGATACAAGGTAGAGGGCGAATGTGGCCAACTCGTAGCTTCGAATATCTTGCTGCATGCCCGTACAATAAACTCACTCACCCCCCTGGCCGTAAGTCATTTACTACTGCTTTGATCTGGGCACTTGAAACGTTACTTGAAAATCGTGGTAGATTCACAACCCATGAGCTTCAGCAAAAGATAATGAAAGAAGCTCCTCACTTTCCCCGAGACCAAGTTGTGGAAGTTCAGGAGCGCGGGCAACCGTGTGATCAGAGATTGGTCTTAGCACCATTGAATGATCCCAGTGACTCAGAGGATGGTTCTGCTGCATCTGATAGGCATATTCCGCTGAGAAACTTTATTGACTTACGAGTATGGTATCCGACCGCACCGAACGAAGAAGACGTCGGAGATTTTGCTAGTATCCTGAGACGAGTCATCGTGGATGGAAAGATTTCAGCAAACAACATCGCTTGGGTTCGTTTCGACCATGTAGATCCGGTGGTCCGAAAAGCAGTCAGTAAATGGCAAACCCTACTTTCACCAGACTCCATACGAAAATTGAAATCAACATCCGCAAATTTAAGAACCGCAATTCCTCCCATTCTTGGGGTAAATAGCCATCTCCAGCCTCCCCATACACCGTCGCCGAGTGACTCGAGTAGCCGCAGCAACCAAGGTTCCCAGATTCAAGAATCCCAATCGGAAGAAGGCTACTTGTCTATGTTTCCTGGTTCATTGGAGCGACCTGAAAACATAATGGAGGTCCCCAAAAGATTGTCAGATAACTCGACGGAAACTTCTGAGAATGATCGAGATATTGGGAGATCTGCAAATACGTTAAGAATAAACGATTGGATAAAATCACTCACAGCTTGGGTATGGCAGCCAGCTAGTTTAGTGACATTCGCGGCTGTTTATATCTGCGTAGACCACCTGGTACTGCGGCGGTCTCGGTATAGACCCGCTTAAGTTAGTATCTCTTCTCACAGTACGTTACGAAGAGAACAACTATAACAACGATAGAGTTGAGGTGTTTTTCCAGTCGCTTAGATCAATGACATTTAATTTCCAACACTACATAAACTTATATTTAGATTTTCAATGGGAACATAAGAGCTAAATAATAGTAACCTTTCAGTTCCAAACCACTTTTACTCGCTTTTCCTTTGCCCTTTCGTCGTCCATACAAGTAGCAATGGGTAAGACCTCCCTGTTCTTTATATTATCTAGAATCCAACTGACCAATGTTGCCAATGAAAACCACAAGAACTGCACAGTAACTAGCCGATAATGTCAGTATCTCTAAAATAGTTCACGAAAAAGTAATGAGAGCCTTACCCAGCTGCTGCAGCAAGAATTTCATGACGCTTAGCCCTTGTGAACAGAGACAGCACTGCCGAGAATACTAGAGTGAACACCAACAGAATTCCCATAATGATTGCAGTGGTATTGTTTGTGAAATCGTTCGCTCTAGTCAGATTCCAGAGCAGATAAACGGGTATTATCAGCAGCGCAAGAATCATGATAGTAATGATCAGCGACACAAAAAAATTTATACGCTCTCTGCTATATAATACGACTGTACTTGTACTCGCCTTTCGACGCAAATCTTCACTACAGAAAATATGCTAAATGGGTCTCAGTGTAACTCACTTCTTGAGCTGGCATGGGACTTACTTGAATAAATGAACTATGTAATTTTTGCAATATCTTCTCAACAACTGTATCCAGCCAAGCAGTCTCTCTTCCAGGTTTGAGAGAAACTATTTCTTCCTTATGGTATATATAGCTCTCCGGATTACAAATGGGATCATTTTGGTTGAAATAGTTTGTTACACTTTCATAGTCTCGGGTGGGAGGTCGGTTAAAGCTCGCAAGCTCACGAGACGTTTTTAGTAACTCAGCTAATGAAAAAAAAGGTCAAAAACACTCTTCAAATAATCTTTCACACATACCATACTCTTTCCAGAGACCTGAAATCTTCAGTATGAGGTTCCTCCGCTCATGGTTCTCTGCATCATCTCTTTCTCTCGATTTTAACATTTTAGGCCGAATTTCGGCATCCAACTTATCAAGGTTATCCAGCTGTCTTTCTAGCCCGCGTAGCTCATCTTGTTTATAGAGAAGAATTCGTGATTGCAGATATCCAAATCGGCGGTAAAGCATGAAATTCTCGTCGCTGTCTAAGAATGCAGCAAGGCGAGGATAACCTGTTGGGCACTCTTCTACTAAAGGAATTATCAGCGAAAAAATCCTCATCTCTTAGCAGTCATCACTCACAAACTCGTACACGAGATCTCCTGCCTGCCACTCCACTTGGGGTGTCATTGGAGAGTTTTGGCATCCAGTTGCTGACTTTGGATTTAAGCCCCGAGAACAACTCCCGAGTGTTGGCATTCTGTTCTATATTGACAGTAGTTTAGCTTGTATTTTTTTGATGGATGATGCAAAGGCTACCTGCGTCTGATATATTGTCTGTTTTCAAAAGATTTGATGTTGTTGTTGCTGAATTTGGAGTGACAGGAGGTGTTTCGTACTTCAAATCCCCAGCATCTCCTCCATCATCACGAGCAAAAGCCTGGCCCTTTTCCATAACATCATCGCTGTTAGACTCGTATGACATGATGTGCGTTTTGGAAATAATCAAATTTCAATTTGAATAGGCACTGTTATCTAGCAGTTGAAGCTTATAAGTCGCATGAATTGACAAATCCAAATCTTTGTCAGTGACCTATAATCACAATTGGCAGAACATCTCACTCAGTATAGTATTTCAATGAATTCTAATGGCCTACTATAAGAAAGGAAGCTCTCTGGTTAATAAGTGAAGCTATATAGGAGTGCCAAGGTCAAACACCATCACCTGAGGCCACCACACTACTTGTGCAACCACCAAAGGCTGTGGATTTTCAGATGGGCGACAACTCAATTGGCACGGCTGAAAGAACATCACCCCATCAGTATCTATTACGCCATGCAAGCACACACCGATTAGCCTTCTCCTCACTCATAATGGTGGTGAGGCCATCAATTTGTCCTCCGCGATCCATTCTCCATTCTTGTACAGATCTGACTGCTGTCCCGATTTCAGTTGATACATGATTTGCTGCTTAGCCTCATCCCATTTTCCTTTACTTGCAATGCGGACGAGTGAATATCCTTTTTCAGGAGGATCTTTAGGAATGTACGTAAGATCCTCCGGCTCGTATTCAGGTTCGGTCTAGTATCAATTAGGGCATTTCCACCAAAAAAGAGAAGGCGGGGGTGGCTTGCGGGTTGGATTTTTTCTTTCCGTTTAGGTACAAAAGATCGCATTGGCTTGTCATTCTCATCAACCTCAGGACGCCCAGAAGCATTCGATTGGCTAGCCATTAGAGGTGTGTTCAGAAGCGGCTGTAGATTCTGCCTTGATGTAATGTAATGGCTAGATGGCTGGCGCGCTGCAGCGAGGCTGTTGCGGGTAAGTTTTTGCAACATAAAGGTGTATGCCGATAGGACTGCAAAGCGTGGGGGGAGGTACTGGGGAAACAGATGAGGCAGATAGAATCCTGAATCGCCTATTGTTGGGCTGACTTGAGGAATCATCAGAAGAAAATGCCCACCCTTAAGAAGCCTTCCTACATGCGGCTCTGGGGCTTGTGTAACAGTCTCGACTGGATGCCTAATCTCACAGACATATAAATATGATCACATGTACAAGTGCGGGCGAGACATGCAGCAAGGCTGGCAGCCAGCTTAGAGATTCAGAAACGAACCTTTCGTTATCCGGGATCTTATTGGTCCCAAGTCATAGATTTCTGAAAACAGTATCCAAATATTATCACTGTCGCATTTATATTTCCTTTGGTTAGACTCATAGATTTCGTTGGTAGATGCTGAGTTGAATAATGCAGCGGTCCATGAAAAGTAAGCTATCGAGTCTCACACCAAGCCTTGCACAGAGTATGTTAATTCGATTAGCATTTATTGTTAATAACGGACTTCAGTCACGGGCAAGATTGAATAGAAAGTGCGGTACACTTGAGAAGAACCAACCAGGGCTTCAACAGTATAAGTTCAGAGTACATCAGTTAACAAATGAATTTCTATCCTTTTACAAGGCGGACAACACCTGTATCTATGTCGGAGCCACTGCAGGAGGCCTGTACAGACCAATACGTAGCTTTGTTAATCCTCCACAGACCCTGAATTCTCGAGCGAGCCCGGTATTCCGAACTAGCCCCTATTCTGACCTCGCTTAACCTCGCCTAACACCATAATTGCCTCCCACTCATACTCGTCTAATACCCATACTTGTCTAAGCCTGAATTATAAATAGAATGAACCAGCTCCATTGACGCATCGAAAGTGCTTTTCCTGCTATCCTTTCTTTTGACCCTGCTGGATCTATTCATCTGACTAACCACGACGTCGAGCTGCCTCTTTCTTCACTGAAAGATACATAGAAGATTCTAACAAAACCCAATTCAGCCCTGTTACAGACTTCTAGTAAACTGGCAAACTTGCAAATGATGAATCTTTATATTTAAACTATAATATCCAGAATTAATAGATCTAGTTTTGAAGTCAATGTGCTGAGAGCTATTTCTCATATACTGGCCTAATTTATAAATAATGGGATTTTATATTACATTAAACTATGATTCTAGATTCTAGATTTAATTTAAATTAATGCTGCGAAGTACATAAGAGGTTCAGACGAAACCTGGCCTGGCCTGGCACTAGTTACAAATTTCGGGCGGACTGGCTAACCTAACCTACATATAGTGTATTTTGTGATGGACTTTCATTACGTTGGTCAAGCGTATACTGGTTCGAATATCGTCGACAGGCAGAAAGTTCACAATTCAACACACGATTTCGTCTCACAACACCAATAAGTAATATGTTTAACATCGGAATAAGTTGTGCTAGACTTTACGTACTATCCAGAACATACGTCTTAAACCACTCTGTATATTCCTGATTCGCATACTGGCCTATTCTCCGAATCGAAGCCACCAGCTTGCAGAGCCCAAGCACCCCCTCGGTCTGTCCCATCATCTGGTATCGGAACATCACCACACCGCTCTCATCCGGCGCGTCGGCTATCATCATCTTCCAGTCAGGCCCCTGCACAAGAATCAGGATCAGAGGCAACATTGGTGTTCCGTCCGGTACCAGCTGCCGAAGTTTGGTAAAGTGTGCACACACCCATACTCCAAGCTGCACATTGACTGTTTCCTCCTCTTCGCCGCCGCGTTTTGTTTCTATCGATACCGCGATTGGATTGTATCGAAGATAGGAGGCGTCGGTATGGTTGATCGTCGTGCTTCCAATCGTCTTCAGCTTCTCTTTGACTTGGCCCTCCAGGCTTCTCAATACGATACAATAATCGACCATCTTGTTTTGCAGTGGCACGTTTGACACGCGTGGTATTAAACGCCTGTCGTGGATTCGCGCAGTAGTTACATCGTGGTACCAAGCGCCCTTGGTCCCATGTAGCGCCAGCCTGAGCACCCTTGAATGGACCTCTGAGTTCCACTCTGCTTCCGAAACATCCCTGGTGATACACTCGACCGTGGCTTGCTTGACCAAGCGGATGTGATGGAAAAACTCATCTTGCGACCAACCTTCCTCTTTGTATTCCGAGACCTGAGAGCGTCGAATGGACTCCTCCTCAAAGTCTACCAGCTTCTCAAAATAAGATGGGACCACCCCATCTCCATGCTCATAGATATTCCGGATGTCCTTGAACAGAGGCTGAGCGAGCTTCGGTATTGGAAACCCTGGCGTGGTGAACGTCACACGGGTGATGGGTAGATTTGAGAGCGCAAAGTCCACAATCTTCCTCGTCGGGCTGCGGGATGGAGAACTTGTTGAGCTTTGTGACGACTGTGATCGTGAACGTGTCGGAGAAGCGGGCGGCAGCAGCTCTGCTGACTGCGGTGTAGGGTATTTGGTCAGGGCGGGAGCCGGCTGCCAGCTCTTGTTGGATTTCGGTGTCGCATTATAATCCTCCGCTACTACTTTGTCCCGCGATGTTCCCTTGCCCTTGTATCTCTGCGACTTTCGGAGTGAGGCGCCAGTATATTCTGAGTCCTGCTGCATCATCGTATTTGCAGAGATCTCCCCAAGTCTTTTGCGTTTCCGGCTGGCCGCCGTTGATGTCGCCCCAGGACGTACTGGTGGATGGTGCCGGAAACTGCTGTCTCGCGTCGCCGTCGCTCCCCTTTGTTCTAATTCCTTTCCCTCTTCCTCTGTATTGAGCTGCTCTCTTTGCTCGTCTTCAAAGATGTCAAAGACCGCGGCACCTGTTATGCAATCGGTGGTGGTGGGCAAGTTCGCGAGCCAACTGTGGAAGGAGGCGACTGAAGAAGCGTTCGAGGGTGTTGGGTAGGAGGAATAGGTGGTAGATGGCATTTTAATCATCCCGAGGATGGATAGCAGTGAGGATGAATCGAAGAAGTGAATGGAGATGGTGAGATTTCGATACCGAAATGGAACAACAGAAATGGAAACTCTGATGTCAAGATTCCCGACATAGAATACCTGTTATTTGTCTGGAATCTCGATGCGATGCCAAGACCAGCATGTTGACCGCGGGGCAGGGTTTATGGTTGGTCGGGGGATGAATCTGCAGGGATATTAGCCATGGTACGGAAGTAAATATTACAGTAAGCATTATAATCCAACCTAACCATTATAGGACTAGCTAACGCGAAAGGGGATTTTCTTTATGTTAAGATTGATGTGTGATATTGGTCTGTTATACCACATCAATCTTTACCTCACTTTACCTGTGGTCTGTTATTTATCGGGAATCTTTACTACACACACTATCACCACTGTATACTACTTATACTATTTACACTACTTATACTACCTTTTAAAATTCGACATGGCTAATCACACTGAAATCCTCTGGGACGGAGATTTGAGCTATTAATATACGCTTAACATGTGATTTTGAGTAAAGGGCGGAACTATTTATCTTTAAATCAATTCACGCCCAAAAACGAAACACAATCTCTCAATAACCAAAGACCTAACAACGCGTAAGCTTCCCTCAGAAATGAAAATCAATATCAAATATTTCTTCAGAATCCCAATATATTTCTATTTATGCCTTAAATCTTCCACCACAACAAATTTACTGTGAAGAAGACCAAAGATATTATCTCTTTCCGCTTTACACCACTCACACAACCCAAAAATTGGTTTCGCTTCGTTTACGCACTATTTCTCTTCAATAACAACGATATCTCAATTCAAAATCATAAAATAAACGATGGCACCCGATACAATAGTCCCGAGTATTCTAATAGCATCATAAAATGACACATGTGTTAATAGCTTCTAAATTTTAACACATATCAGAATAATGCCTAAGGTAACAAGGCATTAAGAGAAGCTTAAGCAAAAAACGAGGTCGAAAATTACATTGCAACACCGTTCAAGACGACTCTTAAAAGCAATGAGTTCTCTATTTTTTCAGCACGCGAGATAAGTTCTTCAGCATCCCAGTTGGCCCATACCAATGTGCCTCTAAGAAACCTCGCCTCCGATGACGCAAGCCACACTAGAAACTGGCCAGGAAGCTCAACTAAACCGAGTCAGCAGATTCAATAGCTGTGGAAACATAATATTAGAGGTGGGTTGCTAGGTTATAGCTGGAGAAATATCGCCGGATCATGGTTATAATCATATGCAGCATGGCTGACGTACCTTCATCTTCGCCCTCTACATCCGTGTTGGCGTTTATTTCCGTATTGATAACCCCTGGATGCACATTCACAATGTGCAGCTCAGGGTTCTCGGCCGCAACAATGTCAAACATTCTGGTACTGGCCAACTTGGTAATGGAGTATGCGAACACATCCTCCACGGGTGCCACCGGTGCTAAGTGTGCGAGACAAGAGGAAACATTAAAGAGCTTCGCTCCTGGGGCTGCCAAAGGGATGAAAGCTTGCACAGCGTTGAATGACCCGATAACGTTGACCTCAAATGCGTGTCGCAACTCACTCTCGTCGTAGCTAGCCACACCTCCATAACTGGGTAGAACTCCAGCATTAGAAACAAAAATATCGATCTTCCCCACCTGGCCCACAATAGTCTTCAGAGCACCATCAATAGATCTGCGTTTAGTAATGTCGGTAGTTTCGAATAGTACTCGAGTTGCAGGTCCAGCTGTGGTTATCTCTGAAGCAGAAGTCTGAAGTCGATCGAGACGACGACCAAGTATAGCTACAGATGCAGCACCCGCCTGGGCAAACGCGATGGCAGCGGCTTTGCCTATACCGGTACCTCCGCCTGTTACAACGACGTTCTTCCCAGCTGCTGAGAGCACTGGTCGCGAAGGTGATATGAATGGATATGGCTTATCGTGCCATGTTTCAGTGAAAGAGACCCATCCAAAAGGCGGCATCTTGTAGTTGCAAGATACTGGATTGTGAGAATTTGAAGTGATGGGGTCCCTTGGACCTGAGCTAATTGTAATATTTTTTTGAAAAATACAAAGAATGATGTCTATCCGATTAATAAATAAATGTGTGCCCTCAGCTTTTTATACTCTCCCCAATGGATTAAGATAAGTAAAGTATTTATGGGGTGCCTACGTCACAACTTCCGCGGAAGCTGGGAGTATTAAGCCTGCAATGGCAAATGATTCGTTTATAGTTTTAACAGGCTCCGCGGAAGCTCTTATTGATTGTTGAGGATTATGAACGTAGTCAAGAAGCGCTCTTGTCCACTAAAACCACCCTGGCTTCGGTTTATCATCGATTTCTTCCGCGGAAGACTAAGGGAAGTCAGAGTTAATGTAGAATCACAATATATGACTGAACCTCGACTTGAAATAAAAATGTGGATACACTGCTGCTAAAGTATGAAACCAGTAGGTCTTATTCTTATGACTCCAGAGCACCAGGTTACGTTTGCCTCAGCTTCGGTTTTACGCGCCAATGTACAAAGGCCCCAAGGTCGTCACCGGTTCCCTCGGCCCATATACATGCTCGGTCCCGTTCTCTAGAAAGTAGAACGGCAACACCTCCTCGCTTAACAACTGGTCAGCTACTACTCTATCGTTACGCTGTCCTTGTTGAAATGCCATGCGATCGTACCGAACAAGCTCTTTGCATGCCTCCCCGATCCTTCTAAGTGTCTCGTGGGATGTATGCAGTACCATTTCATCTACATGCAGCAGCGCCATGTCCGATAGGCGTCTATCAAGTTCTACACTCTCATGGTTTGGCTGGCATATGTTGTTCGCAGTTAGACATACCAAACCCGATACATATGCGCACGCAGTCATCCTGTGAAACCGTCTCGTCAGCTCCTGTTTGAAAACACAGACAGTTTCAAATCACTGTACTTACCAGACAAACGCGGCATCTTTCCCCTCTATGCTCATAGTCAATATCATGAACTCCCGCGATTCGTTCACGAGTGTTTCCCAACCTTCTGGAAGTGGGGCTACAAGCGGTACTGGCATTGCCGCATTTCCCGTAGCAGCCCTATATCCATAATCTTGCAACTTTTCCATCCAACCTGCGTCCCAAGAGTGAGCTAGACTCACCAGGCTCATGCATGACAGACGAGTACCGTACAAGATCCCGAAGTATCTCAACATGCTAGCGGAGCAAGCCTGTGATAAAGCATTAGGACTGAAAGACTGCGGAACATGAAATTTCCAGTCGTCCAACATGTGACGAATCTGTGTCATGTTATCGGCTCTAGTTTCCGGTATTGTTAGCGCGCGTACCGAATACAGGCAGTCGTAAAGACTTCCTTGAATTCGGGCCAACTGCACTCGAGCGCGGAAGAAGTTCAATCTAAAACAACCATCCGCACTAACAACAAATCCTGCCTCATCTTCGTCAGGCTCTTCCGGCGGCAAATCTAGATCAATGTCGTTATCTTGTTGGAGGGGTGCTTGTTTGATTCGCATACTGATATCCCTATCAAGAATATATATTATCCAAAATACACGATTCCGCTGCAGGGCTTCTGAAGCATCCAGATGCTCAGAGCTTCTGCGACTTTGAAGTCTAAGTCTGTGTGCTAGTCGTAGAGTAGTAGCCACTAGCATCGTAGGCGGTCCCATATCTTGGGCCCCTTGATATAACATGACTAATCCAGCTAGCACTTGAACGTTGATGAGGCTCACGCCGCGCACCGTTACCTCAGTTAATACTGACTGTGCCTTATTAAGATATTCGGCGGTGGCTTTGGTAGAGAACATATCTGTTGGATCGTTTCCACGATAAGCAAGCGCAAGGACCACGTTGATTGCAGCCCAAGATGCGCAGTCTCTCTGATCTGGATACAAATACCAATTGTGTATGGACTTTAGCAATGTCCCGGGATGAAAGAGTGGAAGGACAGAATTGAAAGTTGTTAGATACTTCTCAACAGCTGGCAAGACCTCCGGCAATGGTGGCAATTCCATCGACGCGTGGTGGTGTGTCTCGAAGAAGCCAGCCTCGACTCCACGAAGGTTTCGTTTAGGTGATAAGAAGATAGGAGAGATGCTTAGTTCAGGCACGAGGCCTTCAAGCTTGCTGATATTCTGCATGGCCTGGCTGAGGTGAGTCTCGGATTGCTCAAGATGAGGTTTTAAACGACCTTCTCCTTTGCTGGATCCCCGTTTCCGCGCTAATGTTTTCCGACTAGCAGCTGTATGGGTGCATTCCCACTTGTATATCACACAGTGAGAACAAACAGGTTTCTGCCCATCGCATTTGATTCTCTTTTTATAGCAGAGGTCACACGCCTAATTACAAATTCCGTCAGCGTCGGAAACCCAAAGTAATAGTTAAAATTAAGAACAATGTACTTTTCTAGGCGCGCTTTGTTGCACCATAATGACTCAAAGCTTAGGATATTCGTAATAGTATTGATAGTGAGAAGTAGCAATTTATACGATAAAATAGTTTTGTTTAAAGATAGAACTCTACATGTAAGTGACTCTAGTATTACGATCTGGTTCCGCGGAACATTAGCTGACAAATGTAAAACATTCGGACTTTAAGGGGGGAAAGTCGGAGATAAGACATTACAAATCTCAAAGGGTAAGAGCTATGTCTAACATATTCTCTAAACTAATATTAATAAATATAAGGAGTATTAATAACGTACGACGTGTATAAATTCCTTTTGAATTTGACTTGTATAATATTCTTAAGGGAGGGGTGAAACCCTAGAGCTGAGAATTCAATCCCCAAGTAGTAACTTTTCGCTATTATAGACTCGCTTAATGCATAGAGTTCCCTAATAAAACTATTAAAAACCCGTTTTTGAACAGGTAAGAAAGCTTTTCTTTTATAAATAGGAGTTAAGCCACAATTGGTCCTATTATATTTTAAGCTATTGTAGAAAGCTTATATTTTACAAAGAAGCTAACAAAGGTAAGCGATACTAAAATCGTCTCAAAGTTAGATTTCTAGGAAGTGTAGTTTTATGATAAGGCCGGGTTGCTTATTTCCCTGTATTACTATATGGGCAAAATTCGAAGAAATCTAGCAAATGATTTACGATATTGGATAAGGATGAAAGGAAAGAGACTTCTGGTGTTAACTGTGCCGTAGTTGTTATCCCCATGTTCTAATAAGGCATAGCGGGCAAATGGTTCTTCAATGCAGGTAGAAACACGCGATTTGGTCAATTGCGCGACGCGCGTGCCAAATTGATCAGAAGTACTGCCCTATGCCTATGACTAACTGCCTCCGCAGCTAAAATTTATACACAAACGGTAAAATATCATATCAATAATTAACCCGATTGAATGCTGCGCATTTTCGACTGAGCCGCCGAATTATACCGAGTTTGTAAAAATAATGCCCAATTTTAAGTAATCCAAACATAGAAGTATTAAATAGTAAAAATTTAAGTATTATCTAATTGGTATATCACTTCGGGTTAAGGTTACTAGCCTTACCTTTACTAGAACTTTTTAAAATATCTCGCAAATATTATTCCTCCGCTTATTATTAAGGAGAAATTTATTATCCTAATTATTCAAGGCTCGTTCTAGATCCCTCTAATATATAAATCTTTAATAGAGCAACTTAAGTCTTTAAGCTATCCCACGGTTTAACAGCTGCTTCTTCTTAACTGTATTAATATAGAAGGACCTGCCTTTTCATCTATTACTCCTATTAATAATGCTCTTGCTATATGTCTTGAAGTTTCCAGACAGATAGAATATATCGGCCAAGTTCCCATGAATTGGATGTGGTGAGCCAACAGTTCATTCAGCAAGAGCCGCGAAATCAGAAGTTTCCGGCAGTGTTATCTCCGAATCTTGAGCACCCTATCAAAAGTAAGATAGACTATCAACAAACCGAAAACTTGCGAGCATTGATACCTACCAGTAGCCACCAGTTTTGCCCCATCGTTCAAATACATGAAAAAAAATCAAAAGGTCGTCCTTGTACCGAATAATTGGCAACCAAGTAGTTGGCAATCACTCTAAATTGGTGCTTTTCGAAGAAAAGAAATCAAACTACCCTTTGCAACAAGGAATCAGGACTCCGAGTCTGTGGGATATCGGGATCTTTGGTCTTCGATCTAACTACAGCGCGGAGGACTTGATGGCAATTACACCTATCGGTCTTCTAGTTCTTATAGGTGTGTGGATGAATGAAGAGGTATCAAATTTGGCGCATTATGTCACCGACCCCAGACCCATGAACCTCTATTGTGCGTCCGATGAATTATTATATATCTACAGAGGGGAGAAGAGGGCCGGGTGCTTTTGAAACGAGTGGATTTGGTTCCTCCATGTTCTATAGATCTGAAATGTACTCAGATCCGTTACCAACTCCTTCGTGCTTACACTTCTGCTGTCTGGGCCTGTAGAGCAGCAGCAATGGTAGCATTAGTAGCCTCTTTCTTCCTGATATCAACCCAACCGATTCCTAAAGCAAAAATGAAGGTACCCACCGCCGCCCCAGTAGATAAAAAGAAGACATCGTTGAGTGCCAAGTTATAGACTTGCAGAATACCCGCGATCTGATCCGGCTTGAGAATTTTTCGAAAAGCTGTAGCGCCAGCAGCAATCACAGTTTGAGGATCAACTGTAGGTGCATGGTGTTTTAGGTGACCAACTAGACTGCGACTGAAAACTGTTTGCGCCAAAGCGAGGAAGAGTGCTCCGCCAAATGTTTGCCCGAAGATGAGGAGTGTCATACCAACGGCAATCTGCGCAGGAGGAAGAACTTTTTGCACGGCGGCGGTAGGCTGGATAGGTCAGAAAACTGGCTGAATGGGTTAGTGGAAGATACGAACCATTTGCATGCCACAGCCACGCCCAAAACTGGCCAGGATTTGATAACATGCCCACCTTGCGGTTGAGGTGGACACCATGAACGTACCCATCAAGCCAAGTCCTATCGACATAAATACAGAAGAAGCTAACATCCAAGGTAAGTAGTATCCTAATTTCCCAACTACAACAAGCATATCTTAGTTAGTGTTTCGATGATGAGCAGAGGGCAACTGACGAAGGACTCCTGACATAACAGTCGCAAATAACTGAGTCACTATTCCAGGCAAAGTATTGACACCACTCACAGACGGAGTATTTCCTTTCACGGCCTGGAAATATATTGGAAGGTAATAGGAGTAAACCATCATGGCTCCGCCGAAAAGGGTTATTACGGCGAAGGAGCACCACACAATTCTAACGCGCAGTATCGAGAATGGAATCATAGCATCAGCACCCGCACGACGCTCCCAGGCAAGAAAAACAATCAACAATACGCCGGAACCACAGAATAGACCGATTATCGTGCCGCTATTCCATGCAAGTTTTGTCCCGCCCCATTCGATAGCAAGGAGCAACATGACAGCAAGTGGCGCGAATATTGTGAAACCAACGAGGTCAAATTTTGTTATGACAGAAGCAAGAGTCTGTTTACTAGTTGTCTTCGCTGTCGAAGCTTTGAGGGTCTCAGGGATGTTGATTAACAGGAGAAAGCCAACCGCAACGCCGCCAATGGGAAGATTGATATAAAAGCCTAGACTCATTATTACTTGCACATATGGCGTTGAGCGAGGATTGAAACTTACACCATCGCCAACTAGTGTATTGGGTAAGAGTACCCCCTAGCAGCGGACCCAGAACGATTCCAAGCTGGCCAACTAGCAGGGTCAGTGAGAGCATGGAGTTTAGAGGAGACGAGACTCACCACCCATCACGATCCCTGTCAACGCTAAACGAAATGTCAGTAGTTTAAAACGTTAGTATACAACGTAATGGCAGACTTACCTGGCCGTTTGGGCATGGGTGCGAGTGCAGCAACGATTGTAAGTCCACCGTTCATGAGGCCGGCAGCTCCCATTCCAGCAATGGCTCGACCGATAATCAGCATGTTAGATGAAGTTGCGGTAGCACATTGTACAGAGCCAAGTTCAAAGACGACGACGAAGGCCAGGAACGAGTACTTTACAGCTTAGCAATGAAAACAAGAAACTGTGACGGCACTAACCTTGGTATTAAAGTTAATGTATATTTTCCCAGTCAAGGGTTGAATGACAGAACTATGGTCTGGTAAGTTCGTTGATCAAAATTGGAACATGTACATGTAAAGCCATACCTGGCCAATAAATACGCGCTGCCATACCAGCCAACATCTTGAAGAGAATGAAATTGATTTGTAATCAAAGGAATCGCCTGTAAATTTAGTAACTTTTCCAAACTCGACAGATGTCAACTTACAGTTGCGATAATTGATATGTCTAGCAGGATGAGGAATATTACCAAAGATACGGAGGCTACCGCTAGGTAGAGCTTGATCCCAGTAACATACTGCAGCTCAGCCTCTGAAGTCTGATTGTCGGAGACCCCCAGTAGCTTCTCTGGGTCCGACAAGTTTCTAACGCTCGGTGTAGTCTCGATATTCGTTGCGTTGTTGGAGATGACATCGTAGTTGAATATTTGTTTTGACTCTTCCTTGATGGTTGGCGGCGGAGACGACGACGACGGCACCATTGTGAGAAAGGCGTCGAGTAACAAAAGGAAAACCAGAACAAAGATCGTAGTGTATGGACACAAACTACGAACACATGTAAGACGGCAGCTGCCTTCATGTATTTACGAAGATTCATGAAGTACAGCCTCCGCGATCAGGAGTAGGAGTAGGAGTAGGACTAGTAGGGCCGGGTCAGCCACGGAGATTAAAGCAGGTAGCCATGGTTTCCCGAAACCATTGTCGACTGGGGCCATATTAGAAGGGGCACGGAAGCTAAACCAGAATAATGCGCTGCAGTGGAAGACAGTGGAATATAGCAGGCGTTAATTACTATCGTGTCCTAGACCGAGTAGGTAGTAAATATCTTAATCACAGGTGCTAGGAAGAGTATATGTTTTATACTATCCTATACACTCCTGGAGGCTATTATCACTGTTCTCATAGCGCCACTCGTCTCTCTACGAGGGGATCTCTTGCGGCGTGGTCAAGAGCTTAGTATCAGTCACCTGGTCTAGTCACCAGTAGAAACATATCATACACCACTTACGCTAGCCACGGTAGAAATAGCTTACACCCAGGCATTCTTAGCATTTGTCCAAAAGCTTGTTACTGTGCAGGCCCTGGATTTGATTGTTCTGGACGAGGCCTATCTCACAGTGATAGCCTCGAACTATTGCAAGTTCATGGTCGACATGCCCCTCGTACACAAGTTCCGTTCGCAGTTTGTCTAACTCATATGCACGCTACCACCGGCCCAGCAAGCCGAGTTCAGGGAGCAGAATCAGCAGGTCCATCCTAAGGTGATCAGAGCTTCGCTACAACCGTTCGAATCTATCGTGAAAGTTCCTTCGAATAGAAGGGTACCAGAGCCACATTGTTAAGGGGGCCATGATAGCATAGATGGCATAGGAAAAGAGCGGGTGCTTGAACAAGGCTCGAGATAAAATCATCCTCTATGCCCGGGCCATTGAAGCCGCAGGAGAGCTGGCTAACATACTTTACTATGCAGCTCGCACAATTTCTGTCATCTGTGTTGAGTGTTATCATTAGTTTCAGTTATTCTGTCACATTACTACTGGAAATAATGTTCCCGTGACTCCGGTTTTCAGGAGCGCCGGAGTCAAACGGCAGTGAGAATTAGCGAGCTCCGGTAAAATAGCGTGACGGAGTGGGTCCAGTATATCTGTCAATGCCACAACCAAAGCAAATGGAGTACAATCTTCAGTTTTTGCTTCTCCCAAGTTTATCCTTTTTTCCCTGTTCTTAATGCATTATTTGCTGTCTATATACTTTGTTCTTTTTGACTTCTCTATTGTTATACCACTGTGGAGTTGAGAACCTCTGCCATCGATCTATCGAGGTTACTCCAGCGCTCCAAAGTCTTCGGGATGCCAAAACAAGGCGGCTTGACTCGGCGTAATGGCTTACTGCAAGCGTGTGAAGAGTGTAGAAAAGCTAAAGGTCGATGTGGACATGAGATTCCTACATGTCACAGGTGTGCACGGCGGCGGATTACTTGCATATATGACCCTGCTCCGATGTCCAGGCAACCGCGGTCGAGGTTAGCTGTGAATGCCGGGGTAACATCTCAAAATCCAGACCTGGAACAAGAATCTCAAATTTTAGAACCTTTATCTCAGTCTCTATCCAGTGGTCAGTCTCCGCTTTCGGATATCCCAGCTTCATATCCTCGGAGTTCTCTCTTCAAGAAATCTGTGATCGGCTATGTGTCGACACAGTTCAACGCTGTCTTTTTAAAAAATCAAGAGCAGTTCTGCTTTGATTCCATACTGTCACCTGCTGTCGGCGAGAGCGTGGAGACTGATACATCCTTTGTGCACAACAAGCCTCCGTCCTCCAGCATCAATGATAATAAAATTCAGTTAGGTATCGACATTCTCCGTCGCTTTCCAACCGTTCGCACACAACAAGCTCTCATGGACTTTCTAGATCACTATCCAGATCCCTGGATATCCCCTAAGATGATCCGGCATTGTCTATCATCCACATGCTTTGATCTCCAACACAGTCGAACTGCAGGAACCCTGACAAAAGTGTCTTCTGAAATGTGTGCCATTGGCGAAACACCAATCCATTTAGAAGGGGTTGATGAATGGTACAACTGGTTTAGTGGTTCTAAGTTGCGATGGGAGATGACTGGCATTTTATTCACGATATTTGGGATGGCATTCTACTCTCGACAGGAGTGCGATCCCGTTTTTAATTTGCCGGAGCAAGGAGGAAGGAACCGAAAAACTGCCGCTACGCTCATGAGGGTAACCGCCAGCGAGTGTCTTCAAATGTGCAGAGAGACTGATATCAACGACATGATTGTCGTACTGACGAAGAACATTGGGCGACTGGAAAGTGTTATCATTGGCGATGCTAGTTGGTTTCCCTGATTCTCATTAGTCCCTTCATATGCTAATCTAAAATATAGATAACATATTAACTAGCTGTACTGGTTCTTTGATGAGTAGCTTTATGGCGGTTGGTCTCCACCGTCTACCAAAACCAACTACCGTGACGCCTCTTTCAGAGTGGCGGAATGGAATAGCATCATCCGCGTACAGTTTAGACAAGCTGGAGTCAATATTCCATGCTCGTCCTCCCTATCTAAATCGATTCTACTGCACTTACCAAATGCCGCTCGATTTGAGTGATGATGAATTGTATAGTGGGCCCGCTGTTTTTGAAGCAGCGGTGAAGAGTTTGGATGCAAACGGATGGAATACCAAAAACAAAATCTACACGAACACATGGACCAGGGCAAGATGCTGTCTTATACCTATCTGGGAGGATATACTCGAAAAGTCTTTGGGTGTGGATATCAAATTTTCCTGTTCTGATATCGAGTAAGTGGGTTACTGAACCGAGCATCTTTGAGGTATTGCTAGAGACTTAAAATTGACAGTTAACAGCAAGGTGATTGAGAGGCTCGACCAGATCGAGGAGTCATATCCTCGCCATGTTCGATACTCCAATATATCCGAATGGTGGGAACAGCAGAGCGGGTCTTCGGAATTATATCTTGCTACGGGAATACATCTGGATATTCTCCAATGCCGCTTCCTGCTAGAGAGACTAAATGTGTCTCGCGGCTTTACATCCGAACAAAGGCTACTCGAGGTGGCGCAGCAGACGATGGCAGCGGTTCTGTCTTTATGGCTGAATCGTGACCGGTTGGTGAATCATGTGGCAGCATTTGACTGGATTGTGAGTTTAACATAATACAAACAATCTTAAGACTTCAGAATGCTGATAGATATCCCAGAATCTGCGCTACGGTATTCCAAGCGCTGGGGTTCTCTGCGTGGAGCTTCTCAAGTCTGCAAAAGGCGCACAGGCTCAACCAGTACATTTTTCTCGTTCCGAAGTCGTCCAATCTCTGACATTGTTTATGAGTTTTTTGGATTGGATAAGACCAAGTGATGGCAATTACCGGCTTTGCGGAAGGCTGCGGCAGGTTATCAAAGGAATTTTGGATTGTGTTCTCGATTCCACGTCCCCGCCTCAATCAGATCCAATCCCAAAAAACGACTCGCAGACCAACAGGATTCCAAACGATAGAAATGAGGATCCCTTGTTAAATTCCATGCATAATCCAATGGTTGATGGAAATGCAGTAGATTGGCTGAACACGATTGATTGGACGCAGGGCGATTGGCTTGACTTCAACATACCAACGCCGTAGGGTTAGGGTTATTAATGAACTCTGTCACCTTCTCTAAGAATTTTCAAGAATAATGTGACATTTTTGCAATCGTTGTACTGTCGGCCAACAAAGAGTTGTATTTCATTGAAACGAGTGTACGTAACGATGCCGCGGTTCATTGGCTATATCAACGCATCATTCTTCATCTCCCGAAGATGTCTACAAAGCGCTGAAATCCTAAACATAATCAGCTGAAATTCTTGATCAGCCATAATTAAAGATCTCGGTACAGCTTTGGCTTCGTTATGGAGTTGAGTCAGTAGCACAAGCAAAATGTTGGCGTTTCTCAAACAGCTTCCAACCTCTTCTTCGTTCCTACTGAAGAGCTCATGTTTCCACAAGATTCATTCCAAAGAAGATTCTCCGAAAATATTAGCCGCAGACAACAATTCAAATACCATGCTGCGTATCAAGCTTCCGAATGCACAAGCGTGATTCTCGCGAACAAAATTGGCTGATATGATTTGATCTCGTACTCCTAGGGTAGCACAAGTAGTACCTACCCTTGAGCTGTTGAAATTCACCTCCTGTTTGCTTAGATGTTTAAGCTAAATAGAGTAGCATACTATAACGGAGAAATTAAAGAGGCTTCTTCATGTAAAATCTTCCACCAGACGCGAGCGAGAACCCTAGGGTGGGCAGCGGTCTAGACTAATTATTGCATAAATCGACCCACCCCTCTGCTTTCGAAGCACTTTTTATCATAGACGGTATGCCTGATGATCGAGAATATCCGAAAATATTTGTAAGATAATGTTCTGTTGTAGTGGCAAGCAAGTGAACAAGTTGCGATAGTACTTGATGTACATTAAATATCGTGTAAAGTGCAGAAGTAGTAAGAGGAAAAGCTTAGCTTTATCTCTCAGAGTCTGTCACAAACACAATCCCCTACGATATCTCAACATTTCCAAAGATTTAAGGCATTTAAGAACATATTTAGTTAGCTTCTAATGAAACCAAGTTCCAATTCATTTCATAGCCGCCTTTTACGATGTGGAACATGAATCCAAGTCGTCGTAAATAGCAATATATGTCTGATTCTTCTCCTGCCATTGGCATATTACAAAGCTAGTACCAACTTGGTGTTGACATATATACCCCAAGTATGTTGTCAAAAATGCTAAACCTGTCTTATTGTCTCAAACTTGACTATAAGAGAAAAGCTACCAATCAAAATGAGAACCCAGCTGTTACGCAGTAAGCAGCAGCAGATACATAAGATGCATCGTTACTGCTTAGCGGGCAGCATTTTCGAAACGTAGTTTAAAGAATACGAGATCAGCTTATACTTCACACGCATATTTTACATCTGGTGCCTCCGGTGCCTCACACAGTTCCACCAACAGTCCTTATATCAAAATCAAGAGTTTGAAATTCACATTTTCGTTTTCTCAAAGGCTTATCGTTGAAGTCTAAAGATTAACCTCCTACAGTCTCCTAACCACATAAAGTCGGATTGATAGCTCATCAATAACACGATGCTTGCAGAAAATCTCGATGAACATCGCAACTCTTACCTTGGCAGCCAGATTATCATGTCAGATGTCCCTCTGGCAGATCTTTTTTAATCCAGCTTGCTCGGAACTCCTTCCTCTCTGCAGCCTTCTCGTACCTCCTCTGCAACGTCGCCAGCCCTTCCGGACTGTCCAAAGCTAGCGGCCATGTAAAGCCAAATCGGTCATACCCCAACTTCGGCACATTCGCGAAATTACGTGCACAAATAAATTCCTCATAGTCGCGTATTAACTCCCATGCCTAACGAGACCAGGCCTCGCATCAGTCCCATATAGCTATGTAAAGGAAGAGGAAAGGAAGGGTAGGAAAATGCACGATTTCTTTGGCTTTGCTTGGCAGGAACAGGTGAAACATGCGCGAGGGATAGAGATGACATACTAATACAGGAAACCCCAGAATCAAGAGCGGATCTTCCGACAGCACCAACCCCGGTTTCGTCGCGCACAACACCTCCGCAAAAACCGCGATATCCAACGCCCGGGCAAAGACAAACGTCGCTGGCGTGATATGCTCTAGCATTATGGGGTCGATCGGTGAATCTTTCCTTCCTTGAAGCGTGGAAGGATAGCGAAGGACGGTGTAGCCTTTTTGTGTTAGAAATGTAACGTCGACGAGGGAGAATTGCGGATCTTGAAATCGAATAGAGGAGTTTGGCAACGTAAACTTGGAGCGTAGAACCTCGATTGTGGTTTCGAAAATGATAAGCTGGTAGAGAATGTGGTTGATGCGTGTAGTGTTAAGGTGATTGTGCGGCTTCTCATGCTTGATTTTGGGATTGGGGTTGGCATTTGGCTCGAGTTTTATATTGAGGTCGAATTCGTCATTGGAGGAAGATGAGGATACCTCATCTTCCCATGATTCGGGAAGATCAGAAGGTATACGCATGTCGGCCACATCTAGATGGAGAGTTGGCGGCGTCCGCTCTATATTTCCCAACCCGAGACACATGGCAGAGTCGATATGAACGTGTTCATTCCCGTTGCTAATCTTTGTCAATACCTTGCGTTGTAAAGTGCGAAGAAGGGCGTATTTTTGAAGGGAACAGCCCCAGATATTGCTTAATTTAGTGTACTGTCGCTCGAGAGATAATAAACTGTCCATCTTTGTTGAATCGCAAATTATGCGCTCAGTCCTTGTAAACTTGTATTGCTATTCGTTTGAACTGATCTGATCTGAATTCAAAAAGAGGATTGAAAGATCGGGAGTTGAATGTTGGTACCAACATTTAGGCGAACGAGCAAGATGCTATTATTGGTTCGGTCAAATTTGCGTTCTGGAGCGCGCAGGATCGATATGTATCTTGGCGCCAAAATATCGATAAACCTCATTCTCGTTGGTTTTCTAAATATAATTTTGTGCCGTCCCTGAATGCTGTATCTTATTATAGATTGTGGCTCAGCTCGTCCGTTTGTAGGATCAATTTGGAAGTGGAGGCTAATTCTTCATGATAGAAGAGTTCTAACGGTGAAGTTGAAAGGCGGTTGATGTGAATTAATGTTTGTAAGTGCACGAAAAACTAACATTAACCAACCTCCTTTTAGATAACTATATTTAAAGGTCATCTTCTATACATTGAAATTTCTCGCATTATCAATTTGGTATCAGAGTTTTCCCGACATCTACCAACATCATCACACAAATCATAACCAGTACAACTAGAAAGTCCGAAAACAGCTTCACGAGCATACTCTTTTGATTCAACCATCTGCGCAACTCCACTTCAAAATGTCTCGTTGGACCAAAAGTTTGTCAATTTTGACACTGCTCCTTGCAATTGCATCCCACGCTTATAGCCACTCTCACAACCTCCTCCAACGAGACTCTCAACGAACATGGAGCTCGTTTTCGTGGGCACAATCTATTCGCATCTGTGAAGGATCTAGTTCAGCTAGAGGTTGTCAAACGCGACTTTTCGGTAAGACCCCCTTCCAAGACCATACTGCGTTACCAGCACCTAACTCCAGTAATAGAGTGACATACGGGCATGCAGAAGAAGAAATCGGGACTGCGTAGCAGCAACTGAACCAATAAGGAGTTCCAGGGTAAATTATATTCTTTCTGCGTATATTGACGTTGATTTCCGCTTGGATGTTCGTCCCTAATCATCCAATCTGTTTATAGGACAGACAAGAAGCTCGAGAGCAATGTTATCATGACTACGCCGCATGTATTGGTAACGTTATAGATCATTACCCCCGCGCTATTAGTAATGTAAACGCTCAAAACGAAGTATGCCCGATATGTCTTGAGAATCTACATGGCGGAAATCGACTTCCAGTCACCTGCCCGTAAACCCACCTGTTTTCCTATCAAAGGTACCTTACACTAGGGTTGTGTGTACTTCCCATATATCACAGATTGTGATATTCTCACAAGTCTTCGTAGGTACGTAAGTACTCTAATAAGCACAGTGCAGTTCCTGTGCTAGCGAGGCACATGCCCTCCGTGCCGTTCCCTCAACTGTTAAGCCGAACGCCAAAGACACCATCAGCACTCTCTTGTGAAACCCCAACCGCATACTGAACCCTCTTTACTGGTTGGGTGGTCCTATATGTCTTATCAGTATGCGTCATTAACTTGCTCCTACAGTATATGCTCCAGTATGCCCTTAGCAAAAACAAATTGCTATGATTATCCAGAATTTGAGTTTTCACTTTATCAAATATTTAGCTTTATCTATTGTGAATAAAGGCTATAGCTGGTGACCCAGGGAGTGGGGTATCAGCCTTGTAACCCTACCATGCATGCGCAATATATGATCGCCGACTGGTCCAATGTGTTCCAATATTCTTTAGGCCATCTCAAGTAATGGTTCGTGTCCACCTTGGGATGTTGTGGCGTTTGCAAGCAGGCCTGAGCGACAAGCGCTGGACAGGTATCTCGCAGCAAACCGTTATTGTTGATCCCATAACTCTTCAAATTCGAGTTATTATTGTTACTGCTATATGAATATAGATCATGTGATTCCTTTTTGGGAGCGCTTCCTTGTGAAGTGCCCGGAACTCGTAACGACACGTTGAGTTGTCTGAGGCTGGGTGGACGATTCAACTTGCTTCCTTGGAGGCTGTGTCTTGCAGTAGTGCAATTGAACTCGCATGACGGTGGGAAGAGATCTGAGTTTTGAGGATACTTTGGCAGCCAACGTACTACGCATCGCTTTGAGAGGAGCTGTTAACTCGAAGTGCTCTGGGAGATCGGCCACTTGAAGCTCAAGATCGAAAGTTGTATCCTCTCAACTCTAGTGTATTTAAAGATGCCGTTAACAGTGTACTCTTAGTACTCAGTAAGTGGAATGGATTCCGCTGAAGGAGATCAACTCTGAGAGCTTTGTGGCGAGCACAACTGGTCATTAGCTTTAGGAAGAGGGTGATGAATGTGCTTGGACCGCATATTGCTCCTCTCTGTGTGAATGCAAAAAAGCGTGGTAGCGCCCGTGAGGTGGCGAGGCGAGCTTCGATCGTTCAACGGGCCTGATATCCTCGTCTCCATCATCAGTTGTATCGGTATCGTGGCTGTAGTCCTCGTCTGCAGAATTGCTGAGACATCCATAACATATGCTGTTGCAGGGACTCGTCTATCTCTTCGTCCTTTCCAGCATAGCACTGTTCCATGGCCGTAGTAGATGGAAGAAGAAAAGCGTGCAAGGTGTGGTGTTGCTCATTATCGACATAGGTTGAGAGATATCCGTCATGAGGCTGCGTATCATCCATCTCGGGGCTAGCAGCTGTCAAAGGCAACACACACAAACGAAAACACACACAAACGAAACATTCGAAAATAAGAAAGTGCGATCAAGGCAAGTGCTTCGTATGACTTTCGTCACCTTGCAGGTGGTAGATCCTCGTCACCTTTGTCATGGGCATCATATCATTGCTGTCGGCGGAAAGTAACCTCTCGCTCCTGATCTCTCGATGTGTCCTACGCCCGCGCTTCTCCACAAGATTGGGTTCGGTCGGCTTTTATTGCAATTCCATTGTGCGATAGCTGATCCAGATAGTGGGAGGTGGGCTCGATTCTCGAGGCATTGTCTGAGATCGTATGACGCGGAGGAATTTGAAGGAGCTGCTCGAGAGATGGGCGATCATCCCCGGATCCATCGTCATTATTCGCAAGAAAGGGCTCCCAAACTCATTTCACAGTTTGAAACTTTTCACTTACGCCTGCTTGTTGGAATAATCTATACCCCTCTTACTTCTCCAAATGGTCGACCATTATGCCCCTTCGCTCCCCTTAGCTATTTTAATTACAAAGGGTCATTCCGAAAGCCGAGAATCCCATATCCAAATCGAAACTTCGTATTAAAATTATCCGAGGTAGAAGGGGCCCGCATAAGATTCATAAAGTAAAACAACCAAAAAGGAACTACGTAAGAAATACAGAATAGCCCTTGCTTTTTATTAAGGACTTGATTATAATATTCTCTTTACGCCTTTACATTATCTCTTATAACCCTAAGTATAATAATTTAAATGTCGAGAAAAGAAATTGCAGGTATTTAGTAATTCACATTCCCAGCCAGAAATTCCAAAACAAAACTATTCCTACCCAAAGCATATTGTTTACCGCAGACTCGTCGATAAGTTTCGTGGTGCTAGAGTTTAAAGGCATTGCACTGGAACTGCTAGCAACTGTACCAGAACTCGTCTGAGACTGAGACCCCGAACCTTCACTAATTGAAATTTTACTTGGTCCACTATTTGAGCGGCTTCCTGAGATGGATGCATCTGGTGTGCGTCCGCCCGGGACTGGAACGGTTCCCGGCAAACCTTCATTTCCAATAACTGAACTTGGAGGAAGTTGCGGGCTTGTTGTAACTACCAGACCCTGTGAATTAGGTGTGGGTTGAATTATAGGCTCTCCTCCTGGAGTTGGTAGTTCAGCAGGAGGCGGGACTATTGTTCCTCCTGATGGTGCTGGAGCTGGTGGAATTGTAATTTCAGGGATTGGGAGAGTTGAGGTCTTGCCTGTGCTTGTAGGCGATGGCGATATAGGTAGGGGTATCACCGTTGTGGACGTCGGTGGTACTGGTGTAATTGGATCTGTCGTTGGCAATGTCGTATATGGTTTTGGATCCGGTGGTAAATATGATATGCTTGTTAGAGGCTTCTTCGTCGTGGTGGCTGGATATATGGGTAACGATATGCTTTGGGGGGTGCCTTTGGGAATATCGAGGTTCCCAGGATCACAGCGAACATCATTTAAGCTATATACGTAGCATTGCTTATCTGGAGGACAGCAGTGTTCAGCCACACTGGGGCACGGCAAATGACCCTCTACAGCGCATGGCTATTATGTATTAGTATACCCTACAAAACTGTATACCTTGAGATAGAAGTGACCTATGAGCTTACATTCCTATTTTCGGATCCGCAGGTGTTTGTGAGATCCGTTATGGCAACACAGCATGGCTTGCTTTTAGTTCCACCCGTACAGAGAGACCCGAACTCGCAGCAAGTATCTCCGCAGCATGAGGTTGGTAAAGGGGAATACGAGCAACAAACGCCATTTGAGCATGGAATGGAGAAGTTGGGACAGAATTGCCTCTGAAAGATTCTGAATCCCAGCAAGGAAACCACGCGCGAAATTTCGGACCTTCTTCTAAAATGGGTCGCTGCCGTGTGAATCTGATCTGTGCTCTCGAAAGCAAATGCTGCGCAAATACTCGTAATCAGCAGAAGTGCGGATAATGACTGCATTTTAACAATCGATAGTATAGTGAGCGCTGAAATATTCACCACAAAGTCGCAAATTGCTCGCGGAAACAAGTTGAATTTATAGAAAATATCAGCATCAAAGAAGAAATACGATTAAGATATCACTGTGAAAACCTAAACGTAGAATTGCGGGCTTACAGCAGGAATAAATATCAAATGTCTAAAGTCACTCTTAATCAGTACACCAAGATTGATGGTTCCAGACTCGCGGAAAGGCAAGCCACTGGAATATCAGGCACTCTGATCAGGAACACGGGTCAGCAGTGACCTTTGATTGGTTTATAGTATATTGACTATTCCCAGTTTGCTAAATAATGGCGCCAATAAATGGATTGTGGCTTCATCAGCCGTATTTTCAGCCACAGTTGAAATTAATAGAGTTAGTGTATGAATTTTAAGTCACACATGGCGTATTGATGTTCAGCTTGTCGCTGCCACCAAGGCAGACTACGAATTGAATGCTTCACTACCTCGGGCATCACCTATACTGTATATTCGAAGAGCTGGAAACCTTTTAGATCATGAATGATATTCATAATCATACAGATATGGGCGAAAGGGGTGTTTTCGTGTCAAGCCACCATTTTTTTTAACTATATCAATCATAATAGCATAGACTATCTGTAGTATTTATAAGTATCGGGCAGCAAGGCATGTGGAATAGGTAATGCGGGACAGCCACAGCAGGTGTGGATAGTTTAGTCACAAGTCACCAACCGTTATGTTCAATTAAATCTTTTAATAGCGAAGATCTTTCCAACCCTTATCTTCTACAAACCATGGAATCCAAGACACCTGGAGTTTCCAGAACCACTTCGTGACATTACCGTTCAAAAGCCATAGTAGCGCATATTGTGTCGTCATAGCGGCAACACTTTACTGTTGCTAAACCCAACAAATCATAGCCCAAAGGCTGGCATACAATCTTGGCATTTATATGGCACTAGCTAACTCGATACAAATTCGGCAGGCCTGGAACTAATAGTCAATATGCTTAGTTTCATCTAGAATTATTACCCTACTGTCATTCAGAGTTTTTTTGCACGTGACACCTAGTAATGGCCCATGACGTTTCACTACCAAGCACTGACGATTCTTTAACAAGTGCAAGTCGAGCAGAAACCGAAAGCTGCACTTATATTCATTTGAAATAAGATATATCCCCAAAACCATGTCCGGAACAAGCACTAGCAGCAGTAATGGCACAACTGTGATAACCGGACCTAATGTCATCCAAGTCCAGGACCTCTATGTCAAGGCTGGTATTCTGCATCCAATCACCGTCGGATCTGTGGCCGTCATAGTACTTTTCGCATACCTTCGTCTAGGTAGCAACCGCTCTATCGCACCCATCACTGTGTTTGACTGGGTAGTTGATGTTGCGCTAGGTAGCACCCTTGCCGGGATTGTCAATGGCAACTCGTTGGTGCGTGGCTTGCTGGCTCTATCAACGCTGTTAGGATTTCAGTACTTCACCTCTACCATATCCACCCGTTTCCAACGGTTTTCGTGGTTATTTCAAGGCCCACCGCTAGTCATTGCGTTTCGGGGCAAGATGCTGACGATCGTAATGATAAAGCATCGCATTTCACCCGTTGATGTAAATGCGGCATTGAGGCAGAAAGGGGTGCTGAATATCTGTCAGGTGGAGTGCGCGCTTATTGAGCCAAATGGCAGTATAAGTGTTTTTACTACAAAGGAGTTAGAGGACGCGAACGTTCATCCAGACGTGCTGATGGTTGTGCCAGCGTACAAAGCGTTATGTGAGTATGAAGACGAGGCACGGCCTGGGGAAGCAGCAGATACAACGAAAACAGATGAGGAAAAGGCAGAATCAACAAGAGCAAATAATAATAGAGGATCATCTGATCAGAACTTTATTGCAATGCAAGCCAGTTGATGTAGTATCTGGTCGAGAAGAACTCTAAATTTGCCCGTGGAATAAAATCTTTTTACAAAGTACCATATGAAGGTCCTATTAGGAGGTTATAAGGTTAACCTGTTTCGAAATAAAACCTTTGATTAAAGGAATGGACTTAACGAGACTCACTAGACGGTACATAGTATTTCATTTTTGTGTTTACCTGTTTATGTATATATAATCTTCTATAAATTTCTCTGACGATGTTTCAGAACAAAAATTTGACAAATTAGACAAAGCACTAAATTATGGCTAGCATGGGAAACTATAACCATCACCTATGCAGAAAGAGAAGTTATGGAATAATGGCCAGCGCTAAATGAATACATGCTCTAATATAACAAACCTATACTTAATTTACAAACCTTAGTCTTCGTAAGACTAAGTTGATGCGTCTATAGAAATTATTTTAGGGATTATAAGAAAGAAGCTCGGGAAGACTGCTATTCCTTCTATCGATTCCTTGATTTTACCCGCTTACTCTCTCCTAGATTTTAAACTTATGTCCTTGCTTTGTGGACAGTAAGTATATGGCATCACCTCTTGTAACACTATCAGTAAACACTCGGAATAAGCCAACAAGGTCAAAGATAATAAATTTCACTTTTGCAGCGAGACATATTTAAGATGTTAGATATATCCTAAAAATGTGTTCATAAGTGCAAGTATATCTATCCTATGATAAAGTTAAAAGAAGAGTTAGGAGCTGTTCCTCCGTGAACGGCTTCCATTACCGTTCCATGAGATAGGCGCGCGGTGCTGCTCTCAAATTCATTACTACCGTCAGCATCAGTAAGAACACGGTAGTTTACACTAGATTACTAACTCGCCAAATATTTACGGAAGGTGGCAAACTATTATTTGTCGCACCACTCGCTCTTTTAAACAACCGCAAATGCGGGGGGTAGCATTGCATCAACCGGGTAAATCTCCGGATAATATTTATAAGACATTGAACTTACCAAACCCTCATTTTCATGGGGAACAATAGTTTAGCCTATTATTGGTATTAAATATATTAAATATGTTTTCAGTGCAACTAGAACACATCCTCAAGATGCAGTGAGCCTGTGTTTAGCGATGTAACAATGACTTTTCTGGAGATTGGTGCAGGAAGTAGCAATACGGAACAAATTTGTAAGATAACTATCGTGATATCGCATGCTAGACTGTCCAATGCAGTTGAATCTCTGCCCGTACAAGGGTAAATCTCTAGTATATGTGAGACATATTATTCTATGCTCCTGGATAACTTTTAAGTTTTTATTCTTCTGATTTTAGCCCGATGTCTAAAGTAACCAGGGAATGCAGCGAAAATAACATGGAAGCAGCTGAGAATTTCGTTGACATCAAAGGAACAGACAATACTATCTCCATTCAGGATGCAATCTCGAGGGGAATTGGAGATGAATCTCGACGTGCGACTGAAGTGGAGCACAACATGTCATTTCGACAGGCCTTGAAACTTTACCCCAAAGCGATCGGGTGGTCTGCATTTTACTCAATGGGAATAATTATGACGGCGTTTGATCCACAATTACTTGGAAGTCTATATGCTACTCCAGCTTTTCAAAGAGACTTTGGGTATATGTTCGAGGGTAGTTATATCATTAGTGCTCCATGGCAGACAGCGTTAGGTATTGGGAATCCTCTAGGACAAGTTATCGGAGCACTTGCGGCAGGATACCCTATGGAATGGTACGGTCGGAAATGGGTGCGGTCTTTTTATTCCCACATCATTACTCGATTATTCTAACACAAACAGACCTTTGCCGCTTGTGTCGTTGGTACAGCAGCTTTTATTTTCAATCAATTTTTTGCGAAGAGTATCCAGGTTCTTCTCGTTGGTGAGCTTATCGGTGGTCTGATTCTTGGGGCATACACAACTATCGCGCCAACGTATGCTTCCGAAACTGTACCTATTGCTCTGCGAGGCCATTTAACAGCATACATTAACTTGTGTTTCGTGATGGGTCAGCTTTTAGCAAATGGTGTTATTGCTGGCACATCAAAACTTGACACTCATTGGGCATATAGCGCACCATTTGCCATTCAATGGTTATGGCCAGTTCTAATCCTAGTTGGGATCCCATTTGCACCTGAGTCGCCTTGGTGGCTTATCAGGAAGGGAAGACTGGAAGACGCAGAAAATTCACTTAACCGTCTATCTTCATCAACTGTGGATAATAAACTGACGCTTGCGATGATGGTTGAAACGGATAGACTAGAACTTGAGATGGAGACTGGTACAACATACCTGGATTGCTTCAAAAGGATCAATCTCCGGAGAACTGAGATATCAGTCATGGTCTTTGTTATACAGGTTTTGAGTGGTATCTACTTAGTAGGATATGCTGCTCTTTTCTTCCAATGTCGGTACCCTCAGTTGGCTTACTGACACCCGCTAACATATGTAGTGGCTGGTCTCGATACTCAAAAGTCATTTTACATGAGTGTTGGATTCTTGGCGGTTGGTTTCTTGGGAACCTGCTTCTCTTGGGTGGCTATCTCACATTTTGGCCGAAGAAGAATTTACAACCTTGGTCTCGCTTTCTTGACCTTTATTATGTTTTTAATCGGTATTCTAGATTGTGCTCCAAATTATGAGAATAGGCCAGGAATTATCTGGGGTCAATGTATTCTTCTGGTAGGCTAAGAAGCCATTGAATATTGCTTGAATACAACTAATGGCAAGTTTAGATTATCTGGAATGGTGTATTTGATATTTCAATTGGTCCCGTTTGCTATGTTCTAATCTGCGAGACCTCAGCAACAAAAGTCCGAACGAAGACTATTGCAATCGCCACTGCGGCACAAGCAATGATCGCAATAGTTATGACTGTGGCAATCCCATACATGATCAATCCCGATCAAGGAGACTGGAGAGGCAAAATGGGGTTCTTCTTTGGTGAGTATGCCTCAGACTGAAATATGAAATATTTTCGTTGACGAGAATATCTCAGGCAGTTTGTCACTTCTTAGTTTAGTTTGGTGTTATTTCAGAATCCCCGAAACGAAGGGCCGTACATACGAAGAGCTTGATATAATGTTTGAGAGAAAGGTTAAGACGAGAGCATTCAAGAACTACAAGCTGCTATAAAGAATTTGGGAATAAATCATTTCCCTGGCACAGCTAGGCAGATTAACTTCATTTTCGTATATAATTGCAGCTTTCCAAAAATTGAAAAATAAATCTTTTGTTGGTGGCAGTATACCTAGGAATAACTTTCAAATTTGTATCGAAACCTTTAATAAAACCAAAAATAAGGAAAAAAGTATGACTATGCATGGCTAGTACATTGCATTCCAGTAATGAAACTGTCCTATCATAATCTCTTCCTCTTCTTGCGATAGGGGTTATCGTTAAGATGTTCATCTGATCGCAAGATAACAGAAGTTATGCGTTTGGACAAATAAGGTAATGTGTTCTAGTACTGCTGCAACGTTACAGTCGGGCTCCAAGTGGGGTGCCGCAAAGCAACAGGCTTGCCCGATTTCCTTGGCCATGCAATCAATAATCTTGTCCTACTTAGCCTACATTGTATGACAGTTATTTTCGAAATTATTGATCGCAGGTGAGGAAGTCAAATTCGGAATCAATGGCATCAAATCGATAAGGGTTTGCGAGAAGAGTTGGGTATAACAATTCGCAGGCAACATAAATCAAAGAATCCGAGCTTTGGTGTGTACCGTACAAGATTTAAATATTTTTCCGAACACATTGGACTGGGAAATGGCCTCAGATCAGAGTCACATCTTAACTCTTCCAGAAACTAACTTAGAACAAGTCCCAGAAACAGGGTAAAGATTTTTTGATATCTTCAAATGCTGAAGTTTTGATAATACCAACGAATTGAGGTTTCTTTGATTCTAGACAATGAGTTGGATCCTGCATGACACTTGAACAAGACAATAACAGCCAGAAAATACGTAAATAATAGGAAGAGAACAATCTCCCTCAAACACCATGCTCAACTGATTCCGCATCGAAGTAGCGATGCATCTCAGTTCCTCTCTTCTCGTAGCCACATTTCTCATAGAAGGCTTCTTTCTCTGGGCTGCAATCAAGAATATTCTTCACAATCATGTCAGTAATCTTTCGTCTGCTAATTGGACCTAGTTTGAAAAAGTCAAAGCCTACTTTATAACACCCCAGTTTCTCTCCAATGTAATCCACGGCCTGAATGAGATAAATGCCGAAGTGCTTCCCTCGTTGATCAGCTGCAACTACGACATCTTCAATGTGGCCCTGAATTCCGAGATTATTTAAGCTAGTATATTCGATTTAGCTCAAGTCACCACAAGATCTTTCCATGGATTTTAATACTGATGAACTCGATAGAATACGCCACTTACAATTTCTTTTCAATAAGTAGCGTTGCGGTTGCTACAATTTGTTGTCCAACTTCCCTTGTCTCATCAACAATAACCACAACGAAATAGCTACCATTGCAATTGTTCATCCAATCAAATCTTTCAATCCACCTCTCCTCAGTGATATTACCGACATGAGCGAGGTCTCTCAAGACATGGAGATGCCCGCGTTGAAAATCAGTTCGTTGTAGAGGCCGACAGGCATAGCCGATGGGGAGCGCGGTTTGAACACTAGGAGATATAAAGGATGGAGAGAAGAGCATATCCTGTGGATCCATAATGAATGGTTACAATTCTTGGAATTTACGGTGATATGCTGCACTGATGCCGGATTATTTAAGATGTAAGGAATGAGTTTTTATCATTTTACATGTGCTTGTACGCACATAGACGCACTTGCTTTGAGAATCAGCAAGATAGATGAGATCAAACAGGGTTTCGCATTCAAACCACCTAACTTGACGAGATTCCGCCGCTGCTATAAGATTGCCTGCCATCTGATATACATCGGCTCCATGCGCCGGGACCCTAGATTGGAAGGGTAACACAGAAGTAACGTGATATTTCGAAAATTGCCAATTCGGTATTAGATCAAGAGATCTGACCGCAGAATTGCAGGGAAGCTACATCGTTCAAATGATGTTAATATATTTAGGGTACTTTAGCCACGGAACTATCATTCCCCTGCCTGAAGCTTTGGCCACAAATGCGGGGAGAAATTATTATTAAACCCTAGTTATTGTTCTGGGGTTTGATACCATTGACATGACGGTAACCTCTGTTGGAATTCTAACGAATATAGGCTATCGTGGCAAGGAAGGAACAATCTAAGACGATCAGTAGATCGATCTATCCGCCCTGACAGAACTTCAATATTCTTGATCCCCTACAGCTTCAAAGTACCAAATTGTTGCCCACGGTTTGAATAAAAGAATTCAGTTCATGACTCCTGCTACCAACGATTACGTCCAAGCAACCGGTTTTTATTTTGAACAAGTCTTCAGGATTAAAGAGAGACCGTTTTCCTATCAATGAAATTTCGAGTTGTTTTCCTCACGGCTCATGCCGTCGCTGTATTTACTGCAGTTGGAGCGGCTGTTACGCATTGGCCGCAGCCGTCTTTACCTACGTCCCCATTATACAACGGCCTTGCCAAAACACCACCCATGGGGTGGAGTAGTTGGAATCAATTTGGGGACCTCATCAATGAAACATTAATTATCGAGACAATTGATATGATGGATAAGAGTGGCCTAAGGGATGCCGGATTCGTGTTTGTCAACTTAGATGATGGCTGGCAACGATATAAAGGCAATCGTTCATACCACAATGGTCCAATCGAAGCAGATCCAGTGAAGTTTCCGAAAGGCATTAGGTATCTGTCTGACTATGCTCATTCCAAAGGCTTCAGATTTGGAATATATAACGGCCCAGGCCAACAGACGTGTGCGGGATATACTGGAAGTGAAGGCCATTTTGAAGAAGACGCAGCAACATGGGCATCGTGGGGAGTGGACCATTTGAAGTTTGACAGCTGCTGCTCAGAGGGAATCACAGCACCCGCTTCTAGAGTGGAGGAAATTTTCCGAAATATGTCAAAGGCGCTGCAGGCAACAAAGCGTCCAATAATTCATCATGCTTGCCATTGTGGGTGGGCTAATGTATGGAAGTGGGCTGCGAAAGTTGGTGCAAACCATTGGCGCATTGGACAGGATATTCCAGATGACTTCAACTATCCTGGACACCGGGATAACTATTATTTTGATGTGCTCGATATGCTAGATCGAGGCAAGGGGCTTGAAAAATACTCGGGCCCAGGGCATTGGAATGATTATGACATGCTAATCGTAGGTTTGAATGGAAAGAGTTCACAGCTATACGGCACTGGATGTTCCAACATAGAATATCGAACTCATTTTAGTATGTGGTGTATGGTCGCGTCGCCGCTGCTGATCGGATCGGACGTACGGACCCTTGGTCCCTATGATATGGAGACATTATTAAATAAAGAGATGATTGCCATAAGTCAAGATCAATTGGGCAAGGCAGCTGAGCTTGTTCGGGATGATCCAAGGATTCAGACTGAGTTGTATATGAAGGAGATGTCAGACGGAAGTCCAGCAATTGCACTTCTTAATCGGGGAACATTCACTGCAACTATGACAGTGAGCCCATTCAGAGACCTTGGCAAATGGTGGCCGAAGTATAAGATTCGTGATATCTGGAAGCACGAAGAGCAAGGCGTCTTCAATTTCACCAATCCTTACACCGTTGAAGTTGCACCCCATGAAGCCAAGATCTTGAGAATTACCCCAATGCGATAAATATTCACCAATGCGGTAATGTCATAAGACAAAGGCGAGACGTTTTAATCTGATGGACAGGAAAAAGTCAAAATGGGAGCCTTGTAAAGATAGGTTCGATGACAGTCCGCGTAGGAGGTTGGAATAATAGTAGTAAATATTAGTTCCAATTCTAGAGTAGTCTCGGGTAGTAAAAATTACAAAATCTTCGTCTCGTCCGGGTTCTTTGCCACAATTGTATGGATACTTTGATATCTTGTCTGTCTGATATGTGCATAGGTTAGGTGGGCTACGCACAATAAAAAATAAAAAACTTCGCAATGCTTCCTAAAGCTATGAAAACGGTACAAGCTTATGAAACATCTTAAATGCTTTTGAAAATAAGAACGGAACCAAAGGTCAACCTCAAGATGATAGTGAGTATTTCTCAACTTTGGGAACCACGGCATTGGTTGTTGGTTGTTACAACTGTTATCATTTTGATGCTTTTAAAAATAGCCACCTGTCACATCTGGGACTTCGGATTCGTCAAGGGCCAGCCCTACTTCCTCGACGAATACTTTAGTCTTTTTTTGAAGCGATTCTTCGGGGCGAGTGAAAATTGTGATTCAGACGTATTGCACTCCAGATGGGAAAGATTAAAATCAACGATTGAATTCTTGGTTATAGATACATCTGTGTCAATCTTTTATGTCATGACGCACACAGACGAGTTTTAAAGACTCTACATGTATATAATTCGTTTGTTGAAATTTGTAATTCAAGGTGAGGCTGAGTATTGGTCCCCAACGTGGGGCGGGGCCATAACAAGGTGGTACAGTATGTTGATGTTGCTTAATACAGTAGAAGGTCATCCTCATTAAAATAGAAACTCATCAAAGCTAAGGTCAACCCAACTATCTAAGTAAAAGTAACCCTTGCTATTCTAACAAGGTTGTGGCTAGCCCTCACATTTAAGGCGGTCTTGCTCGGTTCCCAACGGCCCCCTCAAACGATAACGGCAAGGTATCATCGTGACTGAAACCTCCCCCGAGTACATAAATGAGCAGCCTTACCACTGTATACTGTACAGATTATCAATAGGCAGAGCGATTGCTTAATATGGTTCTCTGTTGGGAAGTCCTGGGGCTGGGGACAAGGGATAAAAGCGCCAAGGTGGTGGGACTGATCGATGGGGCCAAAGTACTACAGGTGTAAAACAAACTATACGACTATACGACAGTACGACTGTACATCAGGGGTCGGCGATTACGCGTAAGATCCCAACATTACGGGAACATCGTAATAAGGGTGATTTTGAGGGGGTATATTATTTTGACCCTTATGTCTTACGCTACGCCTACCTGATAAAACACGTGACTTTGGCAGCGTAAGGCAAGGCGCGATATTACCATATTTCGTAAAATACAAATCGCCGACCTCTACTGTACATTCGTCTGGAGGCATCCACTTCCGGTGGCACAGTATAACTGCAATGTCGTCGTCCGTTGATGACCCTCTTTTTCACCAGTTCACCTGTGCTTCCCAATCCTCCTCCGTCAGTTCGGTATCTTTCAATTGTTGTAACTTTGGAAGTAATGCGTCTCTATCCTGCTCGTGTCGTGATCTTTTTGACCTTTCACTTTATCTTTATGCAAACTGCTGCCGCACCGACACCATGGAATGTAACCGCCGAGGATTTCGCACGAGCCTGGTATCAGAGCAGTAGGTTTTCAAAATCCTAAACATACGGATCATACAACTGAACAGAGGGGTGCTTTAGGCGTGATTATAGATAACTGGTTGTACCTTGACGGTGGTGAATATTACGAGACTGGAGCATCATCTCGGAAAGACAGGCGCTATCGTACGTGTATTTCTGTTCAGAACCATATTCCTTCCACATTATAAATTGATAATAGTGGTTGTGGCTTGAATTTATGCCTGGCTCGTCCATAAGTCTTCACTATTACCCAAAATGAGCTCGAACAAGTCCTCTGTTGTCGATCCTTCTAAAACCGAATACATTTTCATCATTTTCACCAGCTTTGGCTAAATATCAATCAACAGCTCCTACTCTGTCCATAGATCTTTCATCCTCATGGAATAGCTCCTCTGTCGTGGTTAATCAGATATCAAAACCATCCGAAATTTCTGAAACAGAATCATATCGTCGTCCAGGTCTATTTTGGCAGAACTCTACAAAATCACTTGTTCTTTATAGCGGTGACGATTACTCGGGAAGATCTTCTTATGAAAAACCGTACACCATCTGGGAGTTTACGCCAAGTAAAGGAGATGGGAAATGGGCATCCACACAAGCTAGTCTAAACGGTATTACTTGGCCACATAACCCTTCTACAGTAGATACCCCAAGTGGCGGAGTCGTAACGGGTGGATACTCCTATAATCATGATCCTGCAAAGTATAATCCTTTGCTCAATATAACAATTTTAGGTGACCAAAAACCATTTATGGGGATTCAAGGTATTGGTCCTTTTGAAGAAGGTGGAATCCAATATGGAAGCGCACATTTCGTACCTTCTTTTGGGGCGGGACAGGGAATGATAATATATATAGGTGGCTTAACTCTTCAAGTCCCACTCCCTGGAAGCAAGCCCGAAAGACCGGATTGGCGTAAGACACTAATTCCTCTTGATACGATACACATGTACGATATAGCCTCTCAGCAATGGTATAAGCAAACTGCTAGAGGCGAAACACCTTCAGGTCGGATTTCCTTTTGTATGACCGGGGCAGAGCAAAGTAACACAACTACTTACGAAATGTATGTTGAATTCTATATTCTACGTGAGATTTTAAAATCAGTGCTAACTATATTAGTACAGATTCGTTTATGGAGGTACAGGCTTTGAATGTTTCAGTCCCAACAATAACAACTCACGAAATATCTACATTTTAACTCTTCCAGCCTTTCGATGGGTTAAGGTTCCCGAGTTTGCTCCAGCAAGGGCAGGGCATACTTGTCAAATAGTTGACAGCCAGATATTAAGTTATGGAGGATGGGATCCTACCACAAAAGATAACATATACAAGGATCCCTGGAAACAAGGACTGCAAGTATTTGACTTGACAAAGTCAAGGTGGTCGGGTAACTATAGTGCAAACGCTGCTGCGTACGTCCAGCCAGATTTAATCTCAGAGTATTACTTGACAAAGTAAGTGAGCCTGGAAGGGATATTTTGAATCTGTGATACATATGCAGCTCTCTGCAGCATACTAGATCCTTTAGTTTTGCTAGTTCGCGTTATGTAGGGTTATTGCTAATATCTGCTGTAGTCCACTGAACGCCGATTGGGATGATCCCTCCCTAGGAGCACTTTTCAATAAGCCAAAGGCATTTATTTCACCACCGCCAATAACTGCACCAAGCCAATCAAGCCAGCGAAGCCAACCAAGCCCATTCCCAACAAACCAAACAAGCCCATCGCCAGCATCCCATGTTAAATCCAAGATCCCAATCGGCCCAGTAGTTGGTGGAATCATCGGTGGTGTGGTATTACTTTCCGCAATTGGCGCCTTAGTCAGGTTGTTTGTTATTCGCCCCAAAAGGAAGGAAGAACCGTTGCCAGTGTCATATGAGCCAGTTGAAAGGGCTGGCCCGTGGGAACTGGAAACGGTACAAAGCCCTGAGACGGAACTGGACACAGTACAAAATCCTGAGATAGCCACCAGCGAGAGTGTTTCTCCTCACTTCCGTCAGCAGAAACCAGTAGAATTAAATGCCTAAGGCAAATAAGATATAGGTTGACGTTCTGGGATGATTCTGTCACATAGGATGGATATGATACAACAGGTATATACCAAGGGCCCAGTTAGAGTTAGTCCGCTAGAAAAAGCACATAGGTTAGCCACGACTAGTAATAAGCTTTTCAATTTTAACGTAGTTCATATGAATCATTACGTACCTACGGTACGCTACGCTCGTTGCATCGTATTACTATTAGAGGAGATGTAAATTGCGTACAAACTGTGGGTTTTAAGGACACTTAAACGGGTATTAAGACTAAAGTCTATTGACTATAATGATTTTAGTATAAAGCTTTCAACTAACTATAAATATTTACGCACGTTGCTACCTCGAATACATCCTTCTATCTTAAGGGGCACAAATTATCAAAATATTTAATCTTAAGACAAGTTAAAATATACGCATATTATAATAACTCTAAATTACAATAATAGGCTTTAATACACTAGCTCATATGTTTGTTGACCTCGTTGTGAAGAACAAAGCTATAGGCAACGCCGTCAACGCCGTTAAAAGTTTTCGTAGCCTAGACCGAGTCAACAATACTCCATCATTGGCCGTGGAGATTGTCAGGGACACCACCGTCGCATCCAGCATCACTGTCGCTCCAACTCTCAGTGGAAATATAGGGAAAATGAGACAGCCAATGAATATGGAGTTGGCGTCACTGAAGCAATAAGAACAGGAAATTCTTAACCTATTACTTTTAACTTTTTGAGCTTGGACTTATATCAAACAGGCGTGTGTTCACTTTTGACTATCGTATGTTACTTAATATGACTTCCCGAACCGTAGTTGTTAAATCACAACTTCAATCAAACTTTCATTTCCCTGGCCTTTACTGTATATCCCTGCAATCTTAAGCCCGCAACTTTCCACTAACGTACGCCATTCATGTTCTGTACGCTCTTGTGAGGAACCCAACGCCATCATGTACAAATCAAGAGAAGCATGTTGCCAAGCTGCTTGCTCGTTCGCTACAACACATTCGTTGATGAGAATCCTAGAATAGCCTGGTTCCATAACATCTTTGAGATGCCCGAGGATTGTACGGCATGTCTCATCTGGCCAGTCATGTAATATAGAACGCATAAAATATGCACGTGCACCTTTGATCGGCTGCGGAGTCAAGAAGTCGTGAACTTGTGGCTCGATACGCGAGTTCAAACCCATACTTTTCGCGGCGGCAATTACACCAGGAAGTTCTTGTAGGACCAGCCTGCCAGTGTAGAGTGGCACGCGGACGCGAAAATCTTCCAACACCGTGCCTACGCTGCCTCCAATGTCTACCAGTACCGATGAATCGCCCTCTAGCTTTACTCCTTGAATCAAGTTCTCTTGAACAGGATACATCTCGATCCAGCTCGGGCGGAGGATCCGTATCGTGTGTATATATTGATGAAAAGCCTGAAAGACATGGGGATGCTCAGTCAACCAATCGAAAGGATTTTCAACTTGATTGGCATATTGAAATGGACCATTTCGATTGTCCTCTGGATTGTGGAGATTGATGCTTTTCAGAAACTCGGGTAACTTTGCAAAGGACGGATGGGTGAAGTCGTAACTGGTTTTGGAGTTAGCAATCATCGTCTAGATAACTAGGGAGTGGCAGCAAACCAGAATACGATACCTGCTGCCTTGTCTGGTTGAGCTAAGATTCCGCTTAATCTGTTAGGTATATAGACACCTTCTGACTGTTCATCAAGCATACGCATTGATGCACACAGTCGGGCTATCCTGGCCACAAGTTTATATGAAGCTCCTGTTGCTGCGGCTAAGTCCGCGACTGTCTGTATGATGCCATTATTAGAGCCAAAATTCATAGCTTTGCTTAGAACACATGTGATAATACACAGTTTAATTTGTTGAGGTATTGTAGGAAGCAATCATGTACAGAATGGCATGTAGTTTTGTCCAAGAGAGGACAAGAAGAAAATAGGAATACACTCACTTTAGGACGGCCTTCATCTTCTGTAACAGTAGCAAAGAGTTTAAGGTCCACGGCGATGCGGGCAGCTGTCGATCGGGCTGGCTATAAGGGTCAGAGTTAGATGTGAATATTCAAGGGATTCTGAAATTTATACTTCCGCCCAGATCAACCAGAGCAGTGATTCTATCGGACTCTCAGCAGCATCGATGAGATCACGAGCACTCGCTATCAACTTCTCCCGTGCCCCAGGTTCGTTGCTCATGTAGCTTTTGCCCTGGGCTGTAATCTTGCTGAGCGCCAGGGCAATATTATCTCTCTCGTTAGACGAATGGGGGTGTAGGTTTGGCATAGTAGAATTGTTAATTTGATAAAGCAGAGGGTGTTTATAGAACGGGTGTATATCTTAGGGGTGAATAAAACAAAATCCCACACTTGTTTGACCAGTGTAAGAAAATAAACGCATTCTCGAAGCCAACAGACTAGAGAGTTACAAGGTGTTCCAGCTTGTTTTCGACATACATCCTTGTATTGCGACTTGCTTCTGCATATTATTGATTGGGGCAGTGGTCGGGCGCAACTACGACTTAACGAATAGGGTATTTTGTTTTGCATGTTGGAACCACGTCTCACCGGATCCCATAGCCGAATGTAACGGGAAGTCGGGTGGATTCATGACCACTATAGCTAGACTATTTGAGTTTACTGAGTACATTATGTAAGCGTACTTATCAAGAAGCTGTTTCTGGTCTCAACATCTCAATTAATCATCACCAAAGCAGAATCATGTTGCACAGAGGAATGGAGTATCCTTCATTAAGGTATATGGATACCGCAGTATGTGCAGTATATATCAATATATATTTTTACAAAGCTGGTCAAGATGGACAACTTTCTTACATAAGCTCAGCCATCTTTGATACCAAACTACAATATACCACCATCTATATATCTAATTAATACATGATCTACAAGAATAAAAATTAAGGACCTGTTAATAATTCGATATCATCACCCTGGCGTGTGGAGCGCTTTGATTTATCAAAGGAACTATAGCCAGTGTGTGCAGTGCGTTTGGATGCGGTATTCGCCGAGGCTGACATGTTCTGACTTTTCCCTAACATAGTAGAGAATAATTTAGGCAATATTGGTGCACATGCACACATGATAACAACGTCAGTCTCGACACTTATTCAAGATAGTTAGTGAATGAAAAACCATTTGAGTATTCTTTTGAACACTAACTTTGAAGATAAAACTAAACCGACTAAGGCCCATGACCCGTCCATATCACTCTCATTGTGGAGCTGCGTCATTTTGTAGATTCCAGCGACACTCGCTCTATATTAAGTCTTCACGTTAGTATTTCTTAAGATTAACCCCAAAAGGCTTTTACCTACAGAAAACCAAGACCCATAACAATAGTAAGGCCTATTTTCTGGTTTCTTTTCATGTTTAGATTCCAGAACATTGTAGCTGGGTAGACGGCCAGAACCACATCCGTGAAAGCAGACCAAGCTATATATAACATTAGATTCATCTTCTTTCATTAATAATATTGGACACGGTACTCACCACCAGCAACATAGGTCATGCGTAGCAACACATAAGGAGGAGAGCAGTTGGCAGGCAACATAGGATGCCAAAAGTGGTCGGGGGGATCACATTGGGCAAACAGATAGATCACTGGAAGACCTGAAGTGATAAATAGTATGACAATAACAGAATACAGGAAATAGGCACCGCGTTTTTCAAGACCAAGGAGTCTGATAATAAGCACGGCGACCGCGAACTTTGGTATGCAGTATGACGATACCCCAAGAGGCTGAATGATGGCGGAGAATTTCAGTGAGTTGGTGATTTCGTCTGGCGTCAAGAAGTAAATATGACGACCAAGACCATAGTGAATTGCAACAGAAGTCAATGCGACGGTCAAGATATTCAAAATTGCTCCCACCACGATCAAGATATCGTCCCAACCCGCACTTTGAGTGATCCTAATTCTTGTATATATGCGCAGGGCCACAAAGATGGTGCATAGGGAGGCGCCGGTCCAGGAAACAATATTGATTATAGAGCCTCTGCTCTCGTCAGGAGGAAGGACAAATCCAGGTGGTGAATTCATGACCGGTTATTTCAATCCAGTAGTGAGCTACAAGTCTAGACCTAAGAGAGTGGATAGACGTTGATAATAGATTGGATAAAAGAAGATGAAAGCAGGACGACTATCATTAGAAAATTAATTAGCAAAAGATATCAACCCTTCAAGATTGACCTAGATAACCAACACTAATACTAAGATCTCCCTTCGGTGGACCAAAATAACGAAGGGATGTGCTTCCGCTCTACGACGACGACGGGAAAGGAACAGGACGGGAACGAACTTGAGATGAAATCTATTGGGTTAAACATGCCAGGAGGCACGGAGCTGAGGGTTAAGCATAATCACACAAGGTCGCAGCGCAGGAAAAGGAACACGTTGATTCATCCTCTCCGTTCAATATCTTGTAAGCAATAAGCCATTGTGTGGCACAGAATCATATGTAGCACGCCTGCAACATTTAGTCCACGCACAGTTTAGTATTTCATAGATCCAGGGACCAGATGAGATCCAGAAGGCATGTAATCTGATTGATTAGGGAGTAGTTCCGGATGTACAAGGGAGTGTCTCCCCGGAACCATCTTTACTATCCTATCATGTAGGAGGTTTACCTACCTATTCTTTCAGCTGAAGCTGAAGCTTTACTTTTGCCCGCTTACATTTCGTTTTCAAATTATGCCTGGTTACAAACGCATGGTACCTACAATAATTTAAACTAGCACCTCATTTATTCGTTGTGTCGGGTCGGTGTTGGGAAATAAACGAACTTGATTGGAAGGATTAACGTACCCACCGGCCATTAATTTGGACCTAACCAAATCCTTCACTGGATATGCCAGGTTAATACGTGGCAACAATAGGCTTAACTTGAAAGTTTATATCTAGTACCTACCATAATTTAATACCAGCACCTCGTTTACTCGTTGTGTCGGGTTGGTGTTGGGCAACAACAGACCCGACCCCCGGATTTGGAAATAGCTTCAAAATTGGGGCTTATTGCTAATCGCCTCGCCAATTTCTGACTACAGCTGTATAAGATACACGGCCGATGGGTCCTCTTGGCAGGACCCATTAACTAGTATACAACATACTTCATTGGAGAGATCACATTATGCTCCGATCTGCCACCAACACCAATCATGTAGCTCTCAGGGTAATTTGGCCTATTATATTACCATAGGAGGCCCGACCATACCATGTGCACTGATTATGTATGATATGAGCTCGCGGTTCTGAGAATAGCATAAGCTAGCGAACATATATGGACTATTTTCATAGTTATTAGTGGTAAATGAATGATTAGGCACGTCTATATGAGAGGATATACCTGCATGCAAATGTAAGCAAGTATCGCCAGTTGAGCGAAGGTACCGTTACATTACATCAGACGCACTAACGCGGTGTCTAGAGAAATCATTATTACGGGCTGATGAGTCTCAAGAGCGGCGATGGCATTGCCTTGCGTCGAGCAAGTATCATGTACCGAGATAAAATATGTTCCCGCTTTGTTGACGTGCGTCCTCGCGTCCTCGGGCTCAAAATCTAAAAGTGGATCATGATTAAAAAGAATCGAACATGGGAGCCGCTGGTCCAAGAAGTGTCTTACATTTTAGAGGGATTTATCCGATCGAAGTCAGTTTGGAATCCTATCACATCTCAGTAGTGATTTTGTGGAGCATATTAAGGACAAGTGTTCTACTCTCTTGGCTTTCTCTCAGGCATGAGCCAAATTAGCTAGACAAGTGGAGAATTTTAACCTCACACCGTTTCCGTTTCTTCGAAAACTTTACTCTCGGTAACATCGTCGAGTTTCTCCCACATATCTCGATTCTTCAATTCAATGATTCCTCGATACAAAGACTCTATACCAGGGAATGATCATTGAAGTATATACAGATGAGTTTTACATATCATTCGGTGGAAGAAAATGAGTTTGAAGTCGAAAAGGGGGCAGAAAGATATATACAGTCGAGTGGCAGATCAGTAGGACGATGGACTCTCTACACAGCATTCCCACTTGCAATTATCGCCTTATCAGCCACCGCTGTTGCTGGGTTTCTGGCTGGTAGACTCTACTCGATGCCATTTGAAAAGAAAGAGCTCCACCGACCCATGGGGGACTGGCCGAAACATATTGTTGAACGTGAGTCAAATTACCTGTTTACCATAGTCACAGAAGATAAGCTGAGCTTTGATCTAGTCGACAGTATACCTTTGACAATTGTTGCCAATCGAACATATCTTGAAAAGCCATCACCAGAGAATGCAAAGATCTGGGAAGCACTTTATCCCGATGATCACCACGGGGTATTTCGATGGCCTGATCAAGGCTCTCAGCGTGCTGGCTTTGCTGGATTTCATCAGCTACATTGCGTAGTGAGTCTTAACCTTCTCATTCAAAAGAGAGTTCATATATGAGTGAACTATTGTTAATCGTATAGGATGCTCTGAGAAAAAGGTTCTACCAGGAGGAGGAAGTCAGAGAGGCTTTGATTCGTGGTGACGACATATCAACAATTCTACGGGGCATAGAGATGGTACATGTGCTACATTGCATTGAAGTATTGCGAACTAGTGTGATTTGTCATGCAGACAATACACTTCAAGTCGAAACTTCATATCTTCACGGAATATCAGCGTTTGGGACCACTTCTGAGTGCAAGGATTGGGCTCAAATGGTGAATTGGGTTAATGAGCGGAACAAGCTTTTTCCTCTTTGATCATAATTATTTTGCAAAGAAGTTGAGTCCAATCGTCGTAATATTAGCTCTCTATGTGCTTTATACGTACAAGTAAAGCTTGTGACTTTAGTTTCGATTATAGATATGCTCTTATACATCGTCTTACTGCCATTTCCAAACCATAGTGTCGTATACTTACCATTAATTATTAGCCCAAAAAGGATAGTTAATTATACTACAATCATTGGCTTTGCCACCGAATTTCTGATTACAGTAAAGCGATATTACTCAGAACTCGATTAGGATTAGGGTTCAACAGATTTTTTCTTTCCGGGCAGCTCTATACCTTCCTCACCTGCCTCATTCTTTAGCGAAGTGTTCTTAAATTGGAAGGTAAATCGTCAAATAAGTAGTGTCGCGCCCAACCCTACCCTACAAGATAAGATACATGGGACATGGGCGTAGAACTAGTAAAACGGGTTAGTTCCTATCAAATTTTGTAACACGGAGCTTTGAGCTTTCAAGTACGACCAAGGGCTAGCGATGTTATATGCCAACAGTTAAGCAAAATCAAGCTTTTCCCAAATTGTGCTTCACTAGCACACACTAGGCATTGCTTCGTAAAACTCACTTCACTCATTTGCAAGGTCTTTCCACGTGAATCTTCTGAAGCATCTTGAAAGTTGTTATTTGCCAACGGCCATCCAGGATGATCACTCATAGTCGAATCAAAGAGCTTGCTACACAGATTCAGTCTGATTCAACTGAGTTGGATAAAGGTCTTTCCTTACTAGGGCTCCAGTCGCCAACCTTCAGCATTTCTATGGTTGACGAACTACCTCCGGAACTTCATGCGGCACAGAGATCCCTTTTAGCAGCAACAGATGAGCTCAGTCTCCTCATACGAGGCCCTTTGCAAACCCTGATGTACCTTGCTAGCTATTCAGTACGTACCCACACAACCTTTT
>Ga0247734_1000131_pt1 | contig 65362 bp, 32 predicted proteins | sample UWRJL103311B2_FD_180933 | JGI IMG/M metagenome (GOLD analysis project Ga0247734, IMG submission 180933) | Plant litter microbial communities from Arlington Agricultural Research Station in Wisconsin, United States - UWRJ-L103-311B-2 | ecosystem: Environmental > Terrestrial > Plant litter >... | reverse complement strand
TAATCAAAAAACATATGTCACAAATTTATTTCCTGGTTCCGTTTGCGTTGCTGGTTTACAGTGTAATTTACTGCAACAGAAAGTATTGCATGCTGAAAGATACCAGCCAGGCGGGGAAACGCCCATTTAGCTGGTCGAGGGTGCAGCTCGCCTGGTGGACGGTAATAGTATTGGCTGCGTTTATTGCAATACTTATTAACTATAAACAGGCACCCGGGCTGGATAGTTCTACGGTTATTTTATTAGGCATCAGCGCTGCCACAATTGCTGCTGCACGTACCATAGATATAACCGATGCAGCCGACGTTACGATAACCCGCCACCAGGACCAGGACGGCTCAAATTTCATCCTGGATATTTTATCAGAACAGGGTAATGTAAGTATAGCACGTTTTCAAACGGTGGTGTTCAATTTTGTTTTCGGCATCTGGTTTATCTCTATCGTTTTAGAACATCTGGCAACGTATTCCTTATCGCAAATAGATACCGTTATTCCTGTTATCACGTCAGAAAACCTGGTACTGCTTGGCTTAAGTTCTGCCACCTACGCCATCATGAAGACAACCGAAAATAAATCAACCAATACAGCAGTTGTGCAATCTCTCGCTACTGCCGAACTACGAACAAACCCTGACGAGCAACCCGCAGGCTAACATAACTTATCATGATATTTAAAGAAAAATTTACCATAAACGCCAAATATATTCCCACGCCATCCAAAAGGCGGTCTGGCATTCCTCTCCCTATAGTGAAATTTTTAGTAGCGCATGATACCGGCAACCCCGGCTCAACAGCTGCTGATAATGTTAATTTTTACATCAATACCCGCAATGCTGTTCCAACTGCATCGGCGCACTTGTTTGTAGATGATAACCAAATTTTGGAATGTGTACCGGCACTAACCGGGCCACCGGAAAAGGCCTGGCATGTTTTATATAAAAAGCCAAAGGATAATGAACTTTTTGGTGCCAATGCCAATGACGCAGCTATTGGTGTTGAGTATTGTTACGGCGGCAGTATAGACGCTAATAAAGCTTACGCAAAATACGTTTGGCTGCTTGCAAAATTGTGCTTCGTGTTCGGATTAGATCCTGCCGAAGCAATCACCGGGCATCATATTCTGGACCCGGAACGAAAAACAGATCCGGTAACCGGCTTAATAAGAAGCCGCAGATCTTATGGTCAACTCCTCAAAGATGTAGTGAGCGAATATAATGATTGCACATCCAGAACTCAAATAGTCATTTTGGGCTTAGTCGAACAAGCCGGAGAAGTAAAAACGGCCCTTAAATTAAATGTAAGGGCTTCTCCAAATACCAATAGCGCGGTAGTTGAAGTAATTGAACCGGGCACTATTGTAGCTTATAACGCTTTAACTAAACAAGGCATGCAAGTAATCAACAATTCTACATGGTACAGAAAGCCAAATGGCAATTGGTTTTGGAGCGGCGGCGTGGTTAAAGAATAAGCAGTTTTAAATATACAGAAGGAATCGCGCAGCGCTTAACTGCATTTTGTTATTTGGCTCTGATGTGAACTATAGCAAGTGGCCGGCGATCGCAAATGTTTTCGTTTAACGCAGCCCGTCATCAGATCAGGATGGTTAATGTGTGCAATTTTACCGTATTAAGGTCAATATGAGCCGGTTAGTTGCCGCTGTAACACATTCTTTTTAGCTTGTTCCACCATTTGTTTGATAACCAGGCAATTGCTTTATCACCTATATGAAAGATCCCATAACCCTATCAAATTTTAGAAGTTTTATTAGCCGTTTGCAAAAGTTTATTTTTTGCTTTGTTATACCGCTACTGTTTTTTACCGGCACAGCCCTTGGGCAATGGACAAAAAAGGCAGATGAGATAAGTAAACGTGCAGAATGTAATAATGTGGTATATAAAGGTAAAATATACATGTTTGGCGGTTTTGGTAATAACCCTACCATCGAAAAAACGAACGAAGTATACGATATTGCCGCCAACAAGTGGAGCAGGATGGCATCCTTCCCGGCCGGTAAAGAAATAACCCACCAAGGAATTATATTAATCGATGATAATGTTTGGCTGATAGGCGGGCGCGCGGTTGATGCTTACGGCCCGGTGAGCAGCCAGGTTATTATATATAACATTACTACTGATACTTGGACGGATGGGCCTCGCCTTATTAACCCCGCAACCGGTGAGGCCTTCCCGATAGGCGGAGGGGGGTATGCATTGCTTGGCCGCACCATCCACGTTTTTGGCGGTTATGGCCCAACCATTTGCGAAGACCAGGCCACACTACATTTAACGATTGATGTAGATAAATACCTTACCGATAAAACATCTGTTACTTGGGAAAATAAATTGGCCCCAATGCCTATACCCCGCAACCACTTAAGTTATGTTGTACTTGCCGGTAAAATATATGCGTTGGGCGGCCAGTTCAAACACGACTGTGGTGCTGTTGACCAGATATATTGCCACGTTTATGACGGAGTTACCAATACATGGACGAGGCTTAAAGATCTGCCTGCTCCGCGTTCGCATGCAGAGGCCGCAACTTTTGCCATTGATGGTAAGATATATTTGGTGGCTGGGCAAGGGAAAAACAACGTTACGCAAAACACTACCTACCAGTTAGATCCCAAAGCAAATAATGGACAGGGTAACTGGACAAATATTGCGGCATATAAACTGCCTGGAAGCTTTTTGGGTTTATCGGCAAGGTTGGTAGGTAACTCCTTTATTATTGCCAATGGGGCCCTGAATGTTTATAGCGACGAACGCAAAGAAACTTATATAGCAAATGTAACGCGGAGCAAAGTGCGCACGCTGGGCTTTACCGCTAGCTGCTTATCAAGCAGGCTTGGCACAGACAGTTTACACAACATACAAAATCTGTTATATTGCCTTGAGGATGACGCGCTTTACACACTTACATCCAACGCGGAATGGCTTAAAATAACCAAAAATGGGAGCGGAACCGCCGGCCTTAACGGAGAAAATATAGAAGCCAGCATTAATACCGCCGGCATGGTACCAGGCGCGTATACAGGAAATATTACAGCAACTTCTACATCTACAGGTTACAGGGCATCATTTTGTGTCAACTTAACAGTAAGTGGGCCTGTTACAGGGCACACGCTAAGAATCCTTGCAAGTGAGGGAGGTTCGGCTACCCTAACGCCCCAAAAAGAGAGGTATGACCATAACGAGGCAGTTGTATTAAGGGCAGCACCATTAAATGGCTGGGCTTTTAAAGGCTGGGCCGGCGATACCATTACATCTGCTAACCCCCTCACCCTAAAAATGGATACTGATAAAACGGTAACGCCATTGTTTACCCGGGCCGAAACAAGCGGTATTTTGATAACAAATATTGCAGTTGCTACGGGCAAAACGTATCCCTTGACCGAAATGCATACCGGGAACGTGTATTACACGGATCGCGCTTATAAAATTGGGGCTGTACCTGTTATACTGCAGGGAGCTGCTGCTATTCGTACAGCTAATGATGATAAAATTAACAAGGCATCTTCCATGTTAACCTTTAACCTTTCAGACACGGCTACGGTGTACGTAGCTTACGACCCGAGAGGGACAACACTGCCCGCGTGGCTAAATGGGTGGAAAAAGCTGCCTGATAAATTGGGTGTAAACGATCCTAAAATAACTTCCTTCAACCTTTATAGTAAGAATTTTGATCCGGGGAAAGTAATATTAGGCGGCAACCTGGCAACCCCGGCAGCTGGCGCCTTATGCCAATACATTGTATTGGCCACGCCCGTTAACACCGTGCTTGCTAAAACTACTCCCTCTGATACCATTATCAGTTCGTCCACATTTGCGATAGCTAAAACCCAAGGGGTAGAAACAAATCTTCACAAAACAGGTACAGATTCCATTGCAGTAAGTGGCGGCATTATAAAACCCTATTTATATCCTAATCCTGCTAATGATAATTTCACATTAGTATTTCCGCCGAGCTACAGCGGCATAACCCACACGCGAATTATCGATCTTAATGGTAACACGCTGTTAATTAAGGACGGTGAAACAGTATCAACGCTATTATTATACAGCTACCATATAAGTTATAGTAGGCTTCGCCCGGGCCTGTATTCGGTTGTAACCACCTCCAGAGATGGGAAGAAAAACCAGTTCAGGCTTATCGTAAAATGATCTCTGCAATGCCTATAGCAGTTAACCGATAACAATCGGTTGGCCGCTGATCTTCTATTCTGCATTTTTTGTCGAACGGTTTGGCCTCCAAAAGCAAATAACCGTTTGTGCATTGCTATCACCACTTTTTGTATATCGCAAAATAGCTATCATTAGCTATTTTTAAGCATTTCTATAAGTTGTAGCTTGCGTTCTCCGGGGCATGAAATAATACCAATTATAAAATACGCTCTGATGTGTTCGCCCGGTTCAAAACCTTAAAATAAATTTTAACAACTTAACAAGGAGGCTTTTATGGCAGACGCGGTAGGTCCCGTTTTTACGGGCGGATTTGAACAATTCGTCGTGAGCGACGAAAGTGGTGAGCAATACAAAGTACTGTATCTGCCCGACCGCAATAATGATAAATTACAGGCGGAAGGCAAACCGGCCCACTATTACTGGGTGCCGGGCAGCGTAAGGCTTGCCCGCTTTGGCGATGTGGGCGATTTTAAATTCCGCCACATGCATTTTGTGGGCGTGCTGGACGAAGACACTACCATTGGTATCGACGGCCGGGCCGAAGTAGTTGGCGGGCTGTTGTCTTTTACAGTAACATCCAGCTACCCAACTGCTGTTTTGCAACAGGCCGAGCAACAGTTACTGGATAAGTTCAGAGGTGATAACGACCGCTATTGGGGGTGGCGTTCTCAGGCGGCGCCGCAGTTCAGCATTTGCCCAATTCGCAGCAATAACACAATAGTTACTAATTTATCGCCCGGCGCTTCGGGAGTTTCGCCGGCAGAAAATATTCCGCAGGGCGGTTCAGCTCCTCAGCCTGCAGCTCCTGCAGGCGGTAATGGTGCACCACCGGCCCCCGGTGGCCGCGCCATAGCTGCTTCAAAAAGCATTATTAAAAGGGCCGATCTTTCAAAAAAGGTGATACATGGCCGCAATGGTAACCCAAGTAATTTGGATGCCTGGGCATGGGAACTGCAGGGCCAGGGCCCTGGTTCTGTAACCGGTGGCGAGAACACCTTTGCAGGTTTAATGGGTGCGCTGCCCAGCGAATTGATCTGGGCGGGTTTTCATGGCGGCGCCAGCCCTATAGTAGTTGCCCAAAACCTAATGCTGCCTGTATGGAGCCAGGAATTGTATTTAAAGATCACCGGTGACTGGGATAGGGTGTTTCAGCATTTTTCTGCCCATGCTAATGCCAGCTTCCTCTGGTGCTCTGCAGATATAAAGGCCGAGTTCAATAACCTGCGCATCAGCGGCGGTATTAAAGTGGAGCTTGCCATTGACGGCACAATACCCGGTGCCGATAAGATGGAAGAGGAAATGAATAAAAGGATTGATGCCATTACAAAAATATTTACCGACGAAGCAAGCCAGCGCATTTTTGAACCGGCCCCGCCGGAAGTAAAACCGGCAGAAGCACCAAGTGGTGGATTTTTAAGCAGCTTATTCGGTGGTGGCGGCTTTGCCTTAAAATACCGCCGCGACGAAACTAAGCTAAACCTGTATTACGAGCAAACAACTTATATAAGGTACTTGCAGCCTAATACAATCAGCTCATCATTCGAAGGGTTTTATAATGCCTTTAAGAAAGATCCGGATGCCGAAAAGAAATATTTTATGAGGCTGATACTCGGAGACCTAAGCAAAAAAGTGACCCGCATTGTTAAACCGGTTGTAAACTGGCCCGACCCAACTAAAAGCTGGGTTGGCGAACCTGTCGCCTTCCTTTCGGCAGAGATTGGCTATCCGGGGGCTAACGGTAGTATTGGCTGGGATATGAATGTATTTCAAAGTACCGATACCACCGATCAAAGTAATTGGAAGCCCGCTTTTGCCATGCGTGAAGAAACCGAGGTTAACAACGCGCCTTCTGATTGGAAGCCCGACGTAACCTATGTGCGCAGGCGGGTGCACCTTACAGAGCCCATGGGCATGTCTGATAACCCTTTTATAAAAGTGGATGTTGAGCAAAATGTAATAGAACTGGATCCGGAAGGAGGTACGCCGAGTACCGATAGCATTATCGAAGTAAGAGCTGATTCGGCCGGTAAACTGGAAGTAGGGCCTATAGATATTGATGTTGTGCTGCAGGATGTTACACAAGTGGTAACTGTACAATTTTTCCCTGAAGGAACTAAGATTGATGGTTCCGAACGGGTTCCTGTAAAGTTCCAGTGGAAGGGGACTGACATGAACGAGCCGAGGTATTGGGAAATATTTACCGGCCAGTTAGATTTTGTACCGAAATATAAGTATCAGGTAAGTGTAGCAGTCAAAGGTTCTCTTTTTAGCGCCGGAATGTCATGGACGGGGCCGATTGTAGAAGGGCAGGGTAACGGCCCGCTGATGATACACGTTCCGCTACAGGACGAAGCCGGCGTGGTAAGCACACGTATGACACCGCGCGAGGTTGCAATGGTAGGCTCGGGGCCTAAAACTCCGGCGCCACCTAAACCGTCAAGCGGGATTAAAGCGCCGCCTTCCGGCACAACTGTAACCGCTGATGGCAAACTGGAACCGCCACTGGGGGGGATTGCTAATGGAGGCCCCAAAGTGCCACCAGGGCAAAAAAAAGCCCTGGAAACCAAAACCTTAGCAGGGTATGACATAGGCGAACCCACGGCTAAAACAGGCGTATATGCCCAGCCCAAACAAGTTGGTGGCCAGCAAAACCAGGTTGACCCGAAAACGCCGGGTGTATTAAAAGCGCTTAGCGGAAACGAGGGTTGGAAAACCTATTAAAATGATCGGCAGGGCTGCTTTCTGCAAGAGCAGTCCTGTTTTATTAAGCCATCATGCTCACTGAGACATCACTTCAAAAAATACCCCAGTCCGCAACCGGGCGGGCAAGTACCAAAAGGAATGGTGTCTCCGTTTCCGAAAAAAACGTTGGCCTGCAAATAGCCACAAAAGCAGATGGTACACCAGTTATTTCACTCTCTCTTGTGTTGGAACGACAGCCGGAAAAGCAGGACAGTATACGCCCTTTAGTAAAAAGCGGAGTACTAACCTTCGATATAGCGCTTGATACAAGCATCTCGGCTAATACACTTTATGCCCGCAATGCTGTTTACGCTGTGCATTGGCCTGAAAATGAAGTTATTGCAAATAGCAACAGCCAAGGCATCGAAGCCCGGACAACCGTTTCGGTGCAGTTGAACCAGGCGCAAAGCCTTGATGCACTTTCGTTGATAGACTACCGGCCCTCAGCTTTTTCGGTAAGTGTTACAGTAACTTACCTCCATGATGAGCCGCCGGTTAATTTAACTATGAAAGGTGCCTGGCTCAATATATCTAACTTTATAAGTGATTACTGTAATGATGAAGGGCTTATAAGTAAATCTGCCCTGAGGGCGGTTTTACCCGCTATGCAAAGCTTAAACCTGGTAAGCATATGCGATGAAAATAATAAACTTATTAATCTGCCGTCGGCTCAATTCGAGAAAATTTTTCTCAGGCAGGCCGGTGTAATATTGAAGCAAACGTTTGAAGAAGGATCGAGCGATATAGTTTATCAATTGCGCCCGGTAACCTATGCCGGTTTTGAGTTAAATTACACCGAAAAGATATCCCGGAGCTCCGAAAAAGTATTGCAGTCAAAAGCAACCTTAAATGAATTACTAGGAAAATTACCGGTAAGGGCCATAACAAGCGAGTGTATAATTTTGGTGGCACAGCAGGCGCCCGGGTCTTCGCAAACCGTTCCGGTGAAAGCAAAGATATCCAACAGCCCGGTTAGCAGGGATGTAGCCAACAGTAAACAAACCAGGCAGCTGGCCGTCATGAATGGTAAGTTATCATCAGTGGCGTTAGCTATACGGCCGGTAAGCAACAGTACACAATTTGTTAGGCCCGTTACCGCAACTTTTAATACGGCAGGTTTAATGAACTATGTTAATATCGACCTTGATACGAAGACCAGGCCCCAAAGCCTGCCGATAGTGAAAGATGCTAATGCTGTTCTTTTTAGTGACAGGGTAGTAACTACTCGAGCCTGGTATACGCCAAAATTTGAGGTTGTAATGCCCGAGATGAACGCCGGCCCCGGCAATTCGCCCTTTTTGTTTAGCTACGAAAGCGTTGGAGCAACCAGCAGCGGCAAACTGGCATTAAAGGCTAATTTACGTGTTACGTTTAAACTGGTTCCATCGCCGGAAACGGCAGCGGCGCTGGCTGCAAGCGGCCTTGCGCAAGCTTTGCCGGTAAATATGCACTGGTTGAGCATTAATTTATTAATACCCTTTATTGACGAAGCAGACGGCCTGGCCAAACAGCATGCTTTCCCGGCAAAAATAACCACCGAAAACGATTTGGTGACTGCCAGTGTAGAGTTCGCCAACGATTGGGCCCGCCTTGCCTATGGATCTCTTTCTACAGTAAATTTTCAGGCCACGCCTGCAGTTGTGCAGGTGTTTTATGTTTTTAGCTGCTATAACATAGTCCAAACCAAAAACTATCAGGTAATTTTTGGCGCAAAAACCTTAAACACCAAAGTGCTGTATGCAACAAACCTAATGGCACGCGACACTAATACAGAAGCATTGCTCAGCAACGTCGGCGGCTATATAAATGCCGAAAGCCTCACGTTTGAACACCCGCTATCTACGTTACAATTTAAACGCGAGATGCCCGGTGCCAACAAAACATCAAAAGATGCTATGGCGCCTGCCAATTTTATTTATGCAAGGCCGTTACAAAGCGTGGTGTTGCCAACTTTAAAACCGGTAGCACATTTAAACGCAAGTATTTGGGCGGCGCTTACGCCTGTACAATATAGCCTGGGTGTACAAACGGTAATTTCAACCGTACCGCTGTTATTCCCTTGCAACGAGCTGGGGAATTTTTATCAACAGATAATAAGCGGCGAACCACAATCTATAGGTTGCCAGGATGCTTTTAAACTTGGCGAAATCCAGTATAAGGAATATGAAGAAATTATGGAACTGCGCGACGCGCAGTTCCAGGTATACAGGGCACTGCCTCAGCCCGGCAGATTTATGATTGTGCCGGTTAGGTATTGTGTAACCCGGCGCGAAGTTGGCGAAGAAGACGCTTACAGACCGCTTATATTTCTGAATGCACTGTTAGACCCGGCAACTCCGGCTAATAATAAGGTGGAATTGCGTGTTACCATGCAGCCCGATATTCCTGTATATAAAATAAACCAGATAAATCAAAAACTTAAAAGTTATCATCCCGACCCAAGCGTAGTATACTCTGTTGGTGTACAAAATAAGAGTACCAATGTTGCCTGGGCTGTGGACCCTACCATCGCCGCAACGTCTGAAAGCGACCTGTCTGATGCCAGCGGGCCGTTTATCAGTGTATACTTCAGTACTGATTTACCGGGCTGGCAATTGCTAAAGACTGTGCTTACCTCGCCCGGCCTTAACGGCAGTATTGCTGTTGACCTTGCCGATGGATCGCAGTTCTCTTCAAACTTGTTAATTAAGCTTGACACGGTAAGAGGTACCTGGCTCAAAGGGCCGCTCGATATGTTGTTTGGAGATGGGCAGGTTACTATAACCAACAAAACCAAGGGGAAAATCAACATAAGCGATATGGTAAGGTATGAAGGAGATACTATTGCGGAAACATTTGCAGTGGGCGTTACGCTTGATAGCGAAAGCGCAACTACCGTTACTGCGCCCGAAGGCCTTGTTCCGGTATATAGTTATGCCTTGGGCGGTCCTGTAGCAATTGAAGAGACCCGCAGCTTTGTAGAAGATATCTATAGCAATTTTATCATCATTAATCTTGTCAATTTCGAAAACCACAACCTGATACAGCTGGAATTTGAGGCCAGTGTAAGGGGGCTCGACGAAGTGCACAGGGGTACCTTAACTGATACCGAACGGGTGGTAGATTTTGATTACATACTACCGCTTACATCGTACCTGGAAAGCTTTATGCTTGATATAAGGGTGACAAAAATTTTTAATGACAAGCCAGCCGAACTCACACCCTGGATAGCCTGGGATCTGAATAACGGGCCGGTAAGTTTAACGCCCGATCTTTTAACACTTTAAAAATATTGCAAAGATGGAAAATCAACTTTCAACTGCCGAGAACAAAAACACCTATTATTATAATAACGGCCAACGCATTCCATTGCAGCGCGAGTCGTCCATTTATGCCGTTAAATTTGTAACCGGCCGCGACCCGCGCGACGGCTCCCTTTCCCGGTCGGCCTTTCGTATGTTAAACGAACAGTCGGAAAACATAGGGTCGATCCCTAATTACGACTTTAGGATATATAAAAAAGAGGACGCTGTAAGGTCTGCTAATGGCGTAGCGGGTAGCCTGGCAATTGTCAATGAACTGAAGAGTCTGAAGGCCGAGCCATCAATAGAATATGCAACGGTAGCATACCGCCGGGATGTAAACGTTCCGGCTACGCAGATTGACGATTTGATGTTTGCCACACAAGAGTTTGTAGTGCAATTTAAACCGGAAATAACCGATACTCAAATTGAAGAATTGAATAAAACCCACCAGGTTATGGTAGTAAAAGCGCTTGACTACGCACAAAATGGTTTTGTATTGCTTGCTCCCGAATCCGAAGGAGATAAAGGCCCGGTGGTACTTTCCAATCTTTATCACGAATCTGGTATGGTAAAGTTCGCGCATCCAAATTTTGTTCAGCGGAAACATACACGTGTTGTAACAGAGAAGAAAAAAACAAATAGAACTGCTACTAATGTAAAACCGTTGGCAAAGGTTGCTACAACTAAACGCGACGACTTTTTAGCACGGCAATGGCATCTCGAAATAGCAAAGGTTAAACAAGCCTGGGATATTACGCGTGGTGATAACAACATAAAAGTGGCCATACTGGACGATGGCGTTGACGTATCTCATCCCGAATTTGCAGGTAAAATGATTGTGCAATATGACTTTGCAACCGGAGCTGCAAACGGTATGCCTAAAACAGCTGCGGATAATCATGGCACGGCATGCGCCGGCGTGGCTGTGGCTAAGGGCGTAAAATCTTACGGTTCGGCACCGGGATGTTCACTTATAGTTGCAAACACTCCAAACTTTTTAGGGTCGGTTGAAGAGGGCGATATGTTTAAATGGGTTTGCGACCAGGGTGCTGATGTTATTAGCTGCAGTTGGGGGCCGAGAGATGGAACCGGGGCAGTTGACCCGTTGCCCGATAACACGCGGGCGGCTATTAATTATTGTGTAACCAACGGCCGGGATGGTTTGGGGATAAATGTATTCTGGGCGGCCGGCAACGGCGATGAGTCGGTAAGTAACGACGGTTATGCTTCTAATCCTGATATCGTGGCAGTTGCCGCATCAAGCAGTAATGAAACACGCTCCTGGTATAGCGATTACGGCCCGGAGGTTTTTATTTGTGCCCCTTCCAGCGGAGATAGCAGTGTTGGCGAAATGGGAATATTCACCGTTGACAGGCAGGGTAACGACGGTTATAACCCAGATAAAAAAACCGGGCTTAAACACCCTGCCGATGACGTTAACTATACAGACAGCTTTGGAGGCACATCATCCGCAACCCCATTGGCAGCAGGTATTGTGGCTTTAATGCTATCAATAAATCCAAAGCTTAATACAACAGAGGTAAGATCAATATTAAAAGATACTGCAGATAAGATAGACGCCGCCGGTGGCAATTACGATAGCGATGGGCATAGTAATTATTACGGTTATGGGCGTATAAATGCATGTGCTGCTGTAATAGCCGCACGCGATTTTTCGGCTGGTGATTCGGGCAATACCGATACCGATACGGGCACCGAACCAACTATTACAACAGTGGAGGAGTTAAACCGCACCGATGGCCCGCCAACTTTTGACATAGATAAAGGTGGCAGAAACCTTTATGCTATAGAAGTGGCAAATGAAGCTGAGCTTTTTAACACTGCAATCCGTGAAAACGACAGGAATGAAGAAAACTTTTTCGGATCCTGGTCGGTTGGGTTAGATGAAATCACTCCTTACACCCTGCCCCAAGACGTGTGGGACAAACTTAAAGCCGCAGATAGGTTGTATTACCGAATACACGTAGCCGACGATAGCGGCTGGAGCAACTATGGCATTAGTACTGCAGATGACAACTACGACAGCGCCCCGTCGTTTGATGTTTTGGGCGAAATTAACAATGGGGGCAGTGGCGACGATGGAGGAACAGGCGGCAGCGACGAAAATGGCACCGGGGACGATAGCGGAGGGGTATCTGCACAATGCGCCATCACAGCACCAGTTTCTCTGAACAGCAGCGATGGCCCGCCTTCTTTTGAGGTTGATCTTGGTGGCAGGGCAATGTATGCGGTAGAAGTTGCCACTGAAGCTTCTTTATTTAACTCCGCGGCTAACGAAAGTAAACGGGATGATAGTAATTTCTACGCATCCTGGAGGGATTCCTTGCTAACCGATCTTCCATTCACCATGCCATCGGATGCCTGGGAAAAACTAAAAACTGCAAGTGTGCTGTATTATAGGGTGCATGTGGCCGACGACAATGACTGGAGCAATTACGCTGTGTGGGTAACAGACAGTGATGCCGAAAATGCGCCATCTATTGAAATTATCTCAATCGACAGGATTTCTAAAGACGCGATAGCATTTAAACAGGTACTCGGCATTAAACCATTTATTTTAGCGGATGCTAAACGGGAAGACGAAAAACTTTGGATGGAATAAGATACCTATCTTCTTATGCAATACAAATGCAGCGGGCTATTCCGCTGCATTTGCATCAATGGTACCTACACCAACCCAAAGCACACGGCAATTTTTACCAACTGGCAAAGCGAATTGTTCTCTAATTTATGAATAATGTTTTTGCGGTGTGCGTTTACCGTATGCTGAGAAATAAATAACGATTCGGCAATTTCATAACTGCTTCGCCCTTCCACAATCAGGCTTATAATTTGTTTCTCCCGGCTGGTTAAAAGATTAAAGCGGGCAAGGTTTTGCCGTATAAAAATGTCTTCCCCAACCAGTTGGTTTAATTTTTTACCCGCATAGCTCAGCATGTTTGCAGCTATTGCAATGTGTACCATTTTATATCCCTCGGCTGCGTGTTCAGCAGGGTACAGCCGCGAGGTGGTTAAATACCAACTGTAATCGTGGTCGGCGTTTGGCCGTACGCGTTGGTAAAAAGAGTGTAGTTTGTTTGTATCCTGCTCTTTTACCAACTGAAATAATTCAGGCTTTAATAATTTCATCTCTTCGGCCGGGAAAAACCTGTCAAAGTATTCGCCGCCCATTAATCGCAATTCTTCGCTGCTATTACGCAAAAAGTCGCATCCAAATTGGTTCATGTAGGTGTTAACCATTATGTCAAGGTCTTGCACCATTACACTGCCGGGAATGTAGTCGCCCACATCTTCTATTGCAAGTATTTTTTTTGTTAAACTATTGTTAACCAGAAACATCTTTGCCTGATGTGAGTGTTGCTTTTCTATTTCGGTGTGATATTTCATGCCCCGTATTAAATTCAATTATCTTTCCTGTGTGAACAAATTTAACTATTGCGAAATACGGTGAGCCTTCTATTTACCTAATAGTAGGTGTTGAATATGAAAATGTATAAGGTGGACGGTTTATGTGAAGGCCACATTTGCAAAATAATAGTTGAATAACAATTGAAAATATCAAGATTATACCCGTCCATCACTTAAATAATAATCGTATAATTTCAATATCTGCTTATTTTTAAAAAAAATGTTGATGTGATTAAACCATATTTAAAAAAATAAGTTTATACAGGTGATGGAAAACTAGGTCGTTTTTTATCAATAGTTAACCTCTGCAGCCATAACTGATTGCGGAGGTTTTTTTTATAAATATTTTCAGGGAAATTTATGCTTCCGACGGCTGAGAAATGTGTTAATAGTTTCAGATATGTGTAAGCATTACATGCCTTTCTCAACCTTAGCACAAGTTTAATAAATGGATTAATAGGCTGATAATTAAGATTAAACTTGCATTAAGCGAAGATGCGGCAGGAATAGTCTTGCTGATTGTTCCGGATTGGCAAGTACCCCGTTTGCTACCGGCATGTCGTTAGTGAAAATATAATCTGGGTTAATAACCTAAATCAGTACCATCAAATGAAAGCCATCTTAACCTTGTGTTTTTGTAGCAAGTTATTTACAGCCATTGCAGTTGTGGTTCTTTGTCATAATGCAGCAAATGCTAAAATCCCGGCAACGACGTTGTTAAGTTTGCAGGATACATGCAGCCCTACTAGTACGTTACCTTGCACCGCTTTGAAAATAAGCTTGCCATTTAGTTTAAGTTTTAATACGCCGGTAGCCAATTCAATTGCCGATGCTGGGGGGCAAGGCACCGGCTTTACAACGGTGAATACCTATTCAGGCAGCCGTTTACCTACCGACGGGACTTCCACAATACCACAAGTTCCGGGTTACGAACCATCAAAAATATTGCTTATAGGCGGACGGCTTCAACTCACTGCTAATAAGGGGATAGATTTTCAGGCAAATAACAATCAGTTGAACGTATTGGGCGTACAAATAGGTGCCGCCGGCAAACTCCGGATAGAAGTTAAAGTTATTAATCCATATTATGGAGCACAATCTCAGCAGGCTGGTATATGGTACGGCCTTAATGATAAAACTTACCTTAAATTAAGCGTTACCGGGAACAAAGTTGAACTGCGCAAAGAGATAAACGATGTATCAAGCACAGCTGCCGGGGGGGCTAATACTGATCAGCGTGTTACAGCTGTAATTGCCGGGCTGGATACAAAAACAGTAAGCCTGCGGCTGGTGATAGACTCTGCTGCAAGAACGGCCGAGGGCTTTTACTCAACAGACGGCATTAATTATTTTAGCAGTGGTGCTACAGGTTACGGGCAAAGTAGTGTTCAGTTACCAGCTACAGAACTTACTACAGGTATATTGTATGCCGGCGTATTTGCAACTTATCGTAACGGTGCATCGCCGGTAACTTATAGTTTCGATGATTTTAATGTAGCTACTGTAGCTGCCACTGCTTTTGATGGCTGTAATTTATTTAGTACCTTACCATGTAGTTCGCTTAAGGCAAACCTGCCTTTACAACTTTCATTTAGCAGCGGTATAAACAATACTGTTAAAGACAAAAACGGGCTTGGAACAGGCTTTACTACGATAAATCCTTATTCTGGAAGCAGGCTGCCGGCCGATGGGCAGCCCTCAGTGCCGCAGGTGCCCGGATACGAAGCTTCTAAAATTACTGTAACAGGGGGGAGGCTGCAGTTGGTTGCCAATAAGGGTATAGATTACCTAACCAATAATAACCAGCTCAATGTTTTAGGTGTGCAAGTAAACGCGGCAAGCAAACTACAACTGGAACTTAAAGTGATAAACCCATATAACGGTACCTCATCACAACAAGGGGGTATATGGTATGGGTTAAACGACAGAACCTATATTAAACTGGGTATTACCGGCAATAAGGTGGAACTTAGAAAAGAGGTAAATAACGTGACGGGAACGGGTTCCGAAGATCAGCGGGTGACGGGTGTTATTAGCGGCCTCAATACCAAAACGGTTACACTCAGGCTGGTGATTGATTCGTTGGCCCAGACAGCAGAAGGGTTTTACTCAACAGATAATGTTACCTTTAAAAGTACAGGTGCAACGGGGTATTCTCGCTCAAGCGTAAACATAACTGGTAACGGCTTAACAACCGGTAATCTATACGCAGGCCTGTTTGCCACATACCGCAACGGCGCATCTGCGGTTACTTATACCTTTGATGATTTTAAGGCCTCCGTTATCGCATCTTCTCAAACACCATCACTCGCATTTTCTAAGGATACGCTAAATTTCACGGTATTAAGAGGCGGGCAGATATTGCCGCAGTCGGTTAATATACTTTCGTCGCCCGTAGTAACTTCATTTACACTTCAAAAAACAAGCGCTGCATGGCTCACGCTTCCGGCCAACCCAACCACAACCATCAATTTGGGCGCGGCAAATATCAGTTCAAACCTGCAGCCGGGGAGCTACCAGGCGTTAATAACTTGCAATTCGCCCGGGTATCCGCCGGCAACATTATTCATCAATCTTAATGTGCTAGAAGGCGTCGCCAAAAAAACAATCAATATCAACTTTCAGGATGCAGCAACCGTGCCGCCGTTAGAGTATATAATAGATTACGGGCAATCATTTGCCGATAGAAGCGGTTTAAACCAGGGCGCATCGTTAAAGTATGGCTGGAAAAAAAAATCTGATGGCAGCGGATTAGGTTTGGTAGGCAACGGACGGACGAGAACGCAACCCGAAGATATTTTGTTGGCAAGCTTTTTACATATGCAGGGCAATAATGTTACCGGTACCTTCACTGGAGTTAAGATAGAAGGTTATTGGGAAATGGTTGTACCCAACGGCACTTATGATGTTACCGTTTCTGTTGGCGATGGAGATGTTTCAAACCCTGCAGAGCACCACTCTATTAATATAGAAGGGGTTAATGCAATTAATGCTTTTGTGCCTATAGGCAAGCAAGGCGATATTGGCCGTTTTAAAACCAACACCATCCGCGTTAATGTGACCGACGAACGTTTGACCATTGATGCTGCAGGCGGCACAAATACCAAAATAAATCTGTTAAACATTGTACCGATAACTATAGCGCCATATCTGTACTGGTCGGCAGCCGCACAAAACATCACCATAAAAAAAGGAACTGCCGAAACCAAAACGTTTACCCCGGTTTTAGGTAACTCATCAAATGCATCGCTTACGTATACTTTAGCCGCTACCTATACAGGTTCCGCTACGCCGTGGCTTTCTTTTACATCAACACAAAGCGGTACCCAGCCGAAGCCTGTTATTAATTATTCGGCAGCTAAGAATTTTGCGCCTGGAATATACTATGCAACGCTAAAAGCTACCGCATCAAATTATACCAGTGCAACATTCAATATTCAGTTAAACGTTGTTGATAGTTTAAAACCTTATGTAATATCATCAAACCCGCCCAATGGCGCAAAGGACGTGAGCATAACCACGGTAAGCATAGCGGCAAATAACCTGCATGTACCGCCCGTTGCCGGTTTTCAGGGAGGGGTTGATAACAGTACCATCACAAGTAGTACCGTTAAGCTTTTAAAAATGATTGATGCTACAACAACCGAAGTGGCCGGCACTGTGCAGGGCACCGGTGGAGGAGATGCCATCAGCTTTTCGCCAAAAAACAGTTTAGAACCTAATACGAAGTATAAGTTAACCGTTTCTTCGGGTGTGAAGTCATACGCGGGTGCGGCATTTACCCCTTACGAAACAAGCTTTACTACTGGAGCGGCAGTAGTTGACTCGAGCAATTTTGTTTATGCACAGTTTGTTAAAAGCCCGGTTACGGGTACACAAAACATTAAATATTCATCGCTGACTATAGGGCCTGATGATAAGTTTTACGCTTTACGGCTCGATGGTATTATTGAACGGTTTGATATAAACCACTCTACCGGCGCATTAGGTAATAAGTTGCAAATAAAAACATTAAGTACCAAATATGGCAGCCGCACAGCCATAGGACTGGCGTTTGACCCCGCAGCAACTGCCGGTAATTTAATTTTATGGGTATCGCATTCAACCGGCGGCCTTACGGCTTCGCCCGCCTTTGATGGTAATATTTCCAGGTTACAGGGGCCTCTTCTGCAAAACGAACAGTTAATGATTACCAAGTTGCCAAGATCTACCAGAGACCATTTAACCAATAGCCTGGCATTTGGGCCCGATGGTGCTTTATATGTTTGCCAGGGCAGCAACAGTTCTGCAGGAGCTTATGATAACGACTGGCAACGCGATGAAAGCCTGTTGGCCGGGGCAATATTGCGTGTAAACCTAACTAAGCTAAATGCAGGGCCTTTACCGCTTAATGCAGAAACATCTGCCAACCAAAGCGTAATTAATAGCGCCCCTGCTGTTGCAGCAACCATGAGCGACGGGAAGTATAACCCTTACGGCAGCGATGCGCCGCTTACTATTTACGCCTCGGGTGTGCGCAATGCTTTTGATATGGTTTGGCACAGTAACGGGCAGTTGTACCTGCCAACCAATGGCTCTGGCGGCGGCGGCAATTCACCTGCCTCGGTAGCCGGAACGCGCCAGCCGGATGGGCAACTTTATAATGGCCCGGTAATACCTGCAACAACAGGCGTTAAAGTACAGGTAGATTGGTTGTTTAGAGTGAACCCGGCTATGCCTGTGGGCTATTATGGGCATCCTAACCCTTTGCGGGGCGAATATGTAATTAACCGGGGCTTTACAGATAATCCGCTGTATTCGCCTACTATACTGCCCGATGCCGAATTTAGGGCCGGCTACAATATTGGTTTAAACCACTCGCCTAATGGCGTTATCGAATATAAAAGTAATAAGTTCAACGGTGCTTTAAAAGGCAGGTTGTTAGTTTGCCGTTTTAGCGGCGGCGGCGATATCATTGTTATGGAGCCCGGAGCTATGGCTAAAACTACCTATCCGGGTAACAATGATGCCATTTATAATATTGTTAAAGTTACAACGGGGTCGGGTAATAGCGGGCTTACCGGTATGTCGGGGTTTACCAACCCTTTAGATTTAGTAGAGGATGTAGCAAATGGCAACTTGTATATCAACGAATATAACTGGAATGATAACCCAAACCTTACGGGGCAGATTACGCTTTTAAAGGCGCAGGATGGGCCGGTAGCGGCAAAAGCCGTACTGGCGGTGGCCCTAAGTCGCGAACCAGGCAACAATGCATTGGTGAACAACGGTGATTACTGGCTAACCATTATGAACAAAGGAGACACAACTTTAAGTGTAAAGAATATAGATTTGCGCGGCAAAGGAGCATCGGACTTTGCAATAGACGACATTGCCTTACCTACAGCAAAACAGCCGCTAACACTGGCAAAAAATAGTTCGTTATCTTTCAAGATAAGGTCGTTAGAACCCATTGACGGGCCTGCTGCAGCTGATGTTGCCATTACAAGTATGCAAGATACAGTTAAGCAGGTGCAGCTTGTTAACCGCCCATTGCTTGAATCAATTACAAATAATACCGCATTTGGGCAAGCCGGTAAGGGCAACATAGGGATAAAACACACCCTTACAGCGTACCCTAACCCAAATACCGGTGGTCCGCTGTACGTATCGCTAAAAGATTTTAACAAGCAGGAAGCGGTGGAAATTTCACTCTATAACAGGGATGGGCGCAAATTAAGCACACAAAAGGCTGTCACAGGCTCCAACGGAGAATTTAATACCACACTGCATCTTGATGCCGGTGCGTCTGCCGACTTTTATATTGTACGGGTAGTTTACATCGGCGGCGTAAAAGCTGTGAAGATAATTGTAAACAGGTAAAGGTTAGCGGACTGTTTTAGCTGCCATTATTATTGAGATTTAGTTATGCGCAAAGGTTGCATAATTGTCTCTACCCCATTAAAAATAAAGGTATTGAGCATGTGTTTACCAACGCTTTTAAATGTAAATAATAATTCTCATTGAGAAATAAACAAAAAAGCACTTAGCTACGCGCTAAGTGCTTTTTTGTTTATTATTAACTAGTTGATTATTACCTATTTGCTAAAGAAGTTGCCGATGGCTTTCTGGTAGTTGAAGAATATTGTGAAGCCCACTTTAACAACCCGTACCTTGCTTCCTGGTAACTTTTATAAGGTTCGTCAAACAACTCATAAAATATGAGTGCTTTTACGGATGGGTTTCGTTTACATTTTGCAACAAACGACATGATAAATTTACTTTGTGCTGCCTCGTTTGCCGACTGTGATATCGATGATTTGTAGCGGTAGTTACATTCAGTAAACCAAAGTTGCTTTGTTGGGAAAAGGCTTACTATTTTAACTGTTATATCCGGGATGTTTGTTGGCGAATGAGGCGCCGCATTTTCCATGTCAGAATACCAGTGGTAACCTATAGCATCAAACTTTACGCCGTAAGAGGCGCACATTTGTAAAAAGCCGTAATGCAGCCAACCGGCATCGATCATAGTTTTAGCCCCCGGGTCTTTAGCTTTAATGCCTTCATCCATTCCCTTTAAATAAGCGGCGGTAATATTGGTTTTCCGCTTATCATAATGAGAAGTGCTTTGCCCGGTTTTATTTGATAAAAGCAAGGCAAGTTCAAGGTCATTCCCAAGATCGTACATAGAAAAATACTTGCCGTAACGCGCCGCAAAGTTACTGCCCAGCGTTTTTCCCTGCTGGTAGTTTTGCGATTCGGACTTGTTAAAGTCCAGCGTACGCAGATAAAGCATAGGCAGCAGGTTAACACCACCATTTTCGGCAGCCTGCCGCAACCCGTCAAATAACGAGGATGTTACCGATCCGTCAGACCGGGTTTGAATGTTTACACGGTACCAGTTAAGCCCCATTCCTTTCAATAAGGAAATTTGTTTACTGGCCCGGGTTTGCACATACGGTGCATCTGTAAAGGGGTGCCCATTGGCCCCTATGCCCAATGTACTCAGGGCAAGCGTAGTTAACCCTGATGTTGCTGCCAGTTCCTGGCCACTAAGTTGCTCATCATCCAATTGTTGGTCATCTGGGTCGTCAATTGTAGCTTCTGTGTCAGCAAGGGCAGATTGCTCGGGTTGTACTTCGGGCTCTTTCATGCATGATGAAAAGGTGCAGTTGGCGACGCATGCAAGCGCCACAAACCATCTAAGTTGTGGTTTAATCATATGGGGTATTTAAATTATTTACACCTAAACGGAGTAAAAATTTATATGTTGCCCTGATATTGCAAAGTGTTACTTGTTGAGAAATTAGTGAACTAATTGTGTGAAATTTAATTGAAAGCCATTTTCGTTGCAGAATTATTATTAATTATTAGGAAAAAATAGAGATATCGTTATTGTGCCTGGTGCCGCCAGTAACCCTTTAACTTGGTTGCGTAGCCAGTTCCGGTTACCATTAGTTTCACATGGGCAGCCTTTATTTCAACTTTTACCCTTGAAAAATCAAGAGGTGATACCTCCATTTTGGGCGATGACCTATCTTTTTTACAGGCCTGCATAAAAAAAGATCAACATACTTTCATCGGGTCAAAAAAAGTTGAAGGGGTTTTAATAAATATTATTTTAGTTTGTATCTTATTGATTTTCAGTAATTAATCTCTGATCAAGCGCTTGGTGGTTTTGTTGCCATATTTACATATTTAAAATAATAAATGGTTAATTATTTTAACTTTTGCGACTTTTTTTTATCGATAATGTAACATTCCCAAAGGTTGTACCGTTAAAAGGGGTAACTATTGATAAAAGATATTATGCAAAAAAAACACTTAAAGCGCTCTGCGGTATTCTTAAATATCGTTGCTGCAACCCTTTTCTCCTGTTCAAAACAAGCAGATCCTGCATACGAACCCGAAGCCACCTTAGAGGTAGCAAAAACTCCCGAAACCACCCTTGCAGTAAGTTCGATCTCAAACAATTTAACACCGTTATCAAACTTAAGCGGTGAAAATTTGCTACTGGGCATTAACGGCCACATGGGCGATGCACCTTACCTTCAAACCGATCCCACTAAGCAAATTCAGCTTTTGAAGGATAGGGGGATTACCTGGTACCGTTTAAACGTGCAAACCAAATCTGATGGTAGCGCATCTTCATCTACCTTGCTCGAGTCTTTACAGGCGGCCTCAAGCACACGGGGTGTGAAAATTCTGCCTATGCTTTACCTGCGTACGTTGGATTTCAACAAGTCCACGTCAGAGAATTACCAAATGGGCAAAACCCTTGGTGCCAACTTTGCGGCTAAGTATGGCAAGTATTTTACTTATTACAATCTTGGTAACGACCTTGAACTAAAATTGTTAAACAAAAATACTACCGGACAAAGCAGCTCTCATTACAACAAGGCTAAAACCGATGTTACTGCCGCCTATCTTAAAGGTATGGACGAAGGTATCAAGTCGAAAGATGCTGATGCGAAAACCATGGTATCGGCAGGTTGGTTACACTATGGGTTTTTGCGGTGGTGCCAATCGTACGGTGTAAAGTTTGATGTTGTTGCTTACAATTGGTATTCAGATATGGAAGCGCCGGCTGCAAACAAAACCAACAACATCCCGGATATTACCGTTAAACTGGCAGCATTATTTCCGGGCAAGCCAATTTGGTTCACCGAGTTTAACTATCGCTACAAATCGGGCAGTTCAACCAACGAGGCAGACCAGAACGCGTTTGTTACCAAGTTTATTACCAAGTGTAAGGCTAACCCAATGGTTAAGGTGATGTGTGTATATGAGCTTTTTGACGAACCGTATAAAAACGGTCAGGAGTCGTCGTATGGTATCATCAAATGGACCAGCCAGTATTCACAAATGGCAGACAAAACAATCTCTAAAACATTTATTGCCAACGCAATTAAATAGGCCCGGGTTTTTCATCATCAAAACAAATAAAGGCAGCGCATTTGTGCTGCCTTTATTTGTTTAATATGTAAGCTGCTCAAATTGGTATACATACAGCCAAAATGTGTTAAAGGTAATAGTTAAATGGCTTATTTGCAGTGTAATAATAATGTGGTAACAGTTAATTAGTTAAGCCTCCAAACTGCAAGAGTAAGGAGGCTTTTTAATGACACCATTTTGTGTTTTGGTAATGTGCGGGAGGGGAGTTTTTACAAATTTAACGAGATATATTGCGAGCAAAATAGTGATGAAATAAAGTGATTGCCATTACCCCGATGAAATAAAATGGCAGCCAGATAACCGGCTGCCACTTAACATTATTATTTTATGGTAAGGGTATTTGCGATTATTTTTTTTGCCCATACGGTATAAGTTGTTACCCACTTAATTATCCCGAAATTGGCCTCTTCGGTTTTCTTATAAGGTTCGTTAAATAGCTCGTATATAACAAGAACTTTCACTTGGGGGTTATTTTTACATTTGGTTATAAATTTTGTTACCGATAAATTTTGGTCTGCTTCGTAAGTGCTTTTTTGCGCTTCTTTATACCTGTAATTAAATTCTGTGAACCAAATGGGTTTACCGGGAAATAGGGTTGATAATTTCAAGGTGATGTCCGGTATATTATATGGTGCGTTTGGTGCTGACTTTTCCATATCGGAATACCAGTGATAGGCCACCGCATTAAAGTTTACGCCGTACGATTCGCACATCTTGATGAAAGCGTAGTGCAGCCAGCCCGAAGATATCATAGTTTTAGCGTCGGCATCCTTTGATTTGATGCCTTCATCCATGCCCTTTAAATAAGCAGCCGTAACGTTGGTTTTTCGTCTGTTATAATGGGTTTGGCTTTGGCCGGTTTTTCCTTTTAATAGCAATGGTAGTTCAAGGTCGTTGCCTAAGTCGTACCAGGTAAAATATTTACCGTATTTAGCGGCAAAGTTACTGCCCAGGGTTTTACCTAATTGATAAGCAGAAGCTTCGGTATCTGTAAGTTCAAGTGTGCGGGTGTAAAGCATAGGCAAAATGTTAATACCCTTCTCCTCGGCAGCTTTACTCAATTCCTTAAAACGTGTGTCTGACGACATAGAACCATCGTCTTTGGTTTGTACATTAAGCCTGTACCATTTCATGTCCATGCCCTTTAACAGGTCCATCTGTTTGCTTGCAGCTGTCTTTAGGTAAGGCATGTCTCCCATGTGGCCGTTAATCCCGAGTGTAAAACCTGATGGGTTTAAGAGATCCACTGTAGGCGAAACAGCCATTAACCTGCTCGCCTGTTCATTGGTTTCACCCGCAACTGGAGTAATGGGGGAGGAAGGAACAGGATCTAACTGCCTGGTGCATCTGACCGAGAACGCAGCTACAATAAAAAGTAGTATCAGCGAATTGATTCTGATTGATTTTTGCATAAGATAACTTTTTAGCGTTTTTGCTGTAAGTTATCATAAAATTACACTGGGGCTGAGCTAGTCCGGCGTTTGGTTACCAAGTTGAGATTTGAGCACACTACTGTGGTGTAAATGGATAAAAACGTTACACTTTATTGCGAGCAAGCATGATATGTTGACAGAAGAACAAAAAGTTAAAGTCTATTGTACACCTTTTGAATGTGCATTAGTTTTGAACTTCTTAATTGCCTATGAAGCCAACTTTATAAACGATTTGTCAAAAAGGAGTTGTATTTTTCCAATAGCAGTAAATATTTATTTTTATACTCCTCGCCATCGATTTCAGACTGATTAACTGGCCAATGAATATTAATTCGCGTTACGCTTTTAAAATCGTCGCTTGCAAAAAGCTCCGGAAACTCCTTGGAAAAATCGTGCCGTAGGATTTGCCCTACATGGAAGATGTTTTCTTTCTTCAAATGTTCCTGATTGAACCAGTTATAAATGGATCTGCGGTTTACATTCACCTCTCGTGCCAGGTCGCTTATACTGTAACCGTTTTTGCGTACTGTGTACTCGATAATTTGACCGTGATGTTTATTCATAATATTAAATTTAGGATCTTTAATAAATGTGTACGATGTTGCTAAGGCTTTTTTTAAATTATATCATAATAATATAAGTGTGAATTTTTGAATGAGGGAAATTCAAAGCGTTCACATCAAACCTGGTACTAAGAAATTATCAGGCAACGTATAGTAACTTTCAGAAGAACTTTGTATCAATTAATGATATCCAAGTATTATTGCCTTTTAATATGCCAGCTGTATCAGCTGTTGTATTACTACGTTTAATTTAAGTTTTAACTGTTGATAATCAGAATGTAAAGCTAACAAATTTTGCTCTAACAATTTCACACTTTCTATATAATTTCACAAAAAACCGCTTCCAACTGTTTGAAAAATTAAGTAGGTTGTAACATCAACGGTACCAATTCATTTATTAGCCAATAACTTGTCACCCTAAAATGGCATTGTGTCAACCCAATTGCAAGGATTATGAAGGCTTTAATTGGTCGATTTTTTATTGTTTTTGATTGCGAGCAGTATAAGTAGCTGTATGTCGTAATCTTCCAGCAAGTCAATATACTTTTCTATCCATGTTCCGATATCTAATTTTTCGCCGGCTCGTTTAAAAGGTATGTTGCTGTCGGAAATTTTTTTTAGTAAAAATTTATGGGAATTCGGCAGTGAAAATCATGATCGATTAGTTTGCCAATACGGTAAGTAGATTCAGGCTTAAGGTATTTCTGGTTAAACAATAATAAATGCATTTTCGGTTGTTTTTTATCAGCCGGGCCAATTCGCTTATGTTAAATCCTTCATCTCTCATAATCACCTCCAGGATCTGTCGATAATGTTTTTCCATTGTCTATTGGGGTAAGGCAAGGTCTTTTGTATCGGATTGTATCTTGTAAGCATCTTGTAATTAAGGCCCTACGGCTCATCGTTCGATCCTACTATGAGGTAGCGGTTCTATAATATGATGTTTTAAAGGTCATTGATAAAGAAAAATAAATGGCGAAGCACGGTGTTTGCAAATTTTATTATTCCATCTGGCGCGTTGGCTATTTGTTTGATCATCCGTAGATCAGGACTGTATAATTGGCCAACGTTTCAGGAAACTGATTACCGGATGTAGAGCAACAGTTGTAGTAAACTGTGTTTTCGATTTATGCCCACAGATTTCAGTATTATTTATGTAGGTGCCAAACTTACGTGTTAACTGCGCATAATTGCACAAATTTTATCCGTTTAAGTTTACCACCGAAAACACCCTTTATAAGTGCACAAATAGGCTTTTTAATACCTGTGCAATGCCGAAACATTAATTTTTCAGCAGAAAGCAGGTTCTGCATACAGTTTTTAAGGCAAGGTTTTACAAACGGTGGCTAAACAAATCTTTACAGGTAGGTATCACTACTACCCATTAAATTATCAATCGTATTCCCCTGTCGGGTTGGCGTGCTAAAACCCTTAATATTGTTTCAACTGAATACGATGGACTTGCGTAGATAGCTAGTGGTTTGTGAGGGGCGACTTAATAAATAGTGTTAAGGTTATTAAATAAGTATGGTTTTTGAAAGGGTTATAACAGTGCTCTTTAAAGAGCGCCTGAATATTCCGGAGCCATATTGAGGGCGATAAGGTAACCGTGTTTATATGCCATAAAATCGGGTAGTTGCCGCAATTATTCCAAAAAATGAAAGTCAAATGTAATCAGCCGGATAATTTGAATCACGTTGTAATAAAAGCAAGTACATATGAAACAATTAAATACTAACAAGGCGATTAGGGTAGCGGTCACAACGGGTTTATTTGTTTTCATGTTTATATGTCAACTACATGCCAGGCCTAATGCAAAATATACCGTTGCTTCTTTAGCCTGGCCAATTGGCCTCTTGGCAGATACATGCAGCCCGGTAAGTACGCTATCGTGTAGCGTTATTAAAATTCCTTTGCCATTTGCCTTGTCATTTAATGCAGCAATAGCCGGCACCATAGCCGATAAAAACGCCATGGGGACAGGTTTTACTACTGTTAACGCCACCACAGCGTCGCGGCTTCCTGCCGATGGCAGCCCTACGGTACCTGCAGTTAATGGTTACGAACCTTCAAAAATTACTTTAACAGGGGGGCGCTTGCAGCTGGTTGCAAACAAGGGGATAGATTTTGTTAACAACAATAATCAGCTCAATATATTAGGCGTACAGATAAATCCGGTTAAAAAGCTTCAGATAGATGTTAAAGTGATCAATCCTTTCAATGGGGCGCAGTCGCAGCAGGCCGGCATTTGGTATGGCCTTAACAATAAAACTTTTGTAAAACTTACCGTTACCGGTAATAAGGTAGAACTTCGGAAAGAATTTAATGACATTAGCTCCACCGCAGCAGGCAACACCAACCCGGATCAGCGTGTAACTGCGGTAATTGCCGGATTAAACAACCAAACTGTTAGCTTACGCATGGTTGTGGATTCGGTTACGAATACCGTGCAGGGTTATTATTCTACCGATGGCGTCAATTTCTTAAATGCCGGTGCAACCTACCCGTCGGCAACGGTAAACATAGCTAATACAGGGCTTACTGCCGGCAATGTGTATACGGGTGTTTACGCCACTTATCGTAATGGCACTGCGCCGGTTACCTACCAGTTTGACGATTTTTCAATTGTATCTCTCGCTGCAACAGTGCCGGCAGCGCAAGCAATTAACATCAATTTCCAGCCGGCAAACGCTGCCATCCCTGCCGGTTACCAAGCAGATACCGGCCTGCCGTTTAGCGCCGCCCGTAAATATGGATGGATAGACCCCTCGACAAAGGCACCGGTAAGTTTGCAGGCCAACATGCGGTTACGTAGCGGCAGTGGCGATGCGCGCCAACTTTCATTGGTACAAATGCAGGCCACAGCGAGCGGCCAACGCCCCGGAAGCTGGGAATATGCCGTAACAAACGGACTTTACCGTGTTACACTAAGTGCTGGGGACTCTGGTTATTTTGACAGCAATAATCAAATTAATGTAGAGGGCTTGCCGGCAATAGCCGACTTTACCCAAACGGCGGCGATTAAGTTTAAAGCTGTAGCAGCCGTAGTGCAGGTAAGCGATGGTAAACTCACAGTTGATGCGGTGGGCGGCGTTAATTCAAAATTAAATTATATTACTATAAGCCCGGCAACAGCCGTTACTGATAACGTTGCACCCAGTGTCGGCGCGCGGTTTGCCGGTACGTTAAAATCTGGCGGGGTTTATGACGGGCAGGTACAAGTGTACCTTACAGCTACAGATAACGGGGGCAGCGGACTTGCATCTCTTCAGTATTCCATAAATGGTGGCTCTTATGTAGACTATAAGTTGCCCTTCACCTTAAGTGCGGGTAACTATAACCTTATTGCAAAGGCTACGGATGGTAATGGTAACCAGTTTTCCACTACTGCATATAATTTTAGTGTTGCCGGGCAAACAAATTCCGGGGCTTACATGGTGCTCAAAAACCTGGATAATTTTCCATCCGATGATAGGCTGGTGGCGTCGTTTATACAAAAACCATGGAGGCGTACCAGCCCCGATACTACACCATACAATGCAAACCATAACGTTGTGAGGTTACGGATAAATAATAAAGGCACAGGCAGATTAAATGTAACATCGCTACGGCTTTCTAACCCATCTGCCTGGAAAATTATATCCGTTAATACCGATACCACTGGCACCTTGCCGTTCTCTGTGGCATCAAAAGCTTTCTCAGATGTGAGCATCCGGTTTATTGCTCTAAATGCGGCTACCCGGTTAAAAGTTTTTACCGACACGCTTACCATTAGCAGTAACGATAGCATTGGCCCTAATAAAAAGATAATACTAAGTGGTATTTGGCAGGCTGCCGGCGAAGGGGTTAACGAGCCTTACGCGCAGCAAATCATAAATGCTTTCGGCTATACCACGGTTGTTGGCTACGCGCACGACGATGGCAATATAGACGGCACAACCCGCGTAGCCAACTCCAGTGAGGAAAACGCCAATTATTTTGTAAGGGCAGATGCCAGCCTGCCAGTAAAGGTAATACAGGTGGCAGCTTACCATGGGTGTTGTTCCGCTGTAGAATCTATAAGGTTTTTTAATAAGGGCTCATCGTCCAGCTCGCTGGTGGTTACGCACAATAATTTAGACGGCCAGTCCGTATTGCCGCGGATAACACAATCCAGTGTTAATTTGGCTCAGGGATCGTTTAACCCGGCAGGAGTTTTCGGGTTTAAGGTAGGGTCTGCATCTTCCGATCGTACGCAAAACTTTAACGGACTTATCGGTATGCGCATTCTTAAAGCGCTTGATAGGCAAGGCAATGTGATACCAAACGCTTATTTTCTCAATTGCGATTACTTGGGCACCCAATTCACAAATTACGACTACCAGGATAATATTTATTACATAGAAAACCTGCGGCCAGAGAGCGGCTCAGTACATTATTCTGCACTGATTGCGCTCCCTAAAACTGCGTTAACATTTGATGCTGTGAAGACCGGTAGCACCAGCACCCTGGCGGTAACCCTAAAAAATACAGGTACAACTTATGCCGATAACACCAGCGACCCCGCCGTAACCCTTAAAAGCATACAAATAGTTGGCCCCAACGCAAGTGAATTTTCAATAGGTGCATTTACATCATCTGCTTTGCCGGTTCAAAGTACCAGGGGTATCAATGTAACTTTTACGCCATCTACAGTGGGCATAAAGAACGCTGCGCTGCTGGTTAACTATAATAGTGCGGTAGCGCCGCTGCGAATACCGCTCTATGGTATAGGCAACACCTCTACTGCTACCGTGAACGTTGTAAGGCGCATAAAGGGCGCCGCAGATGCCAATGTAACTATAGGTAATCTACTGTATGAAAAGGATAACACTTATCGTAAAGGATCGATAAAATTGGATAAACAGGTAGTTTTAGGGCCTATAACGGCTACGGATATTGATTCTCTTTACCAAACCTACCTCTCTGCCGCCGCAGACCTTGCAGAAACCCGCTACGAAATCCCGGTAACTAACGGCGATTATTTAGTACGCATGCACTTTGTAGAAAACTACTTTAACACAACCGGCTCAAGGGTGTTCAGTGTCAATATAGAGAATAATGTAGTGCTTAATAATTTCGAGATATATAATGAAGTGAAATACCGGAGCGCGCTTGTTAAAGATTTTGCCGCAACCGTAACCGATGATGTTTTAACCATTAAGTTTAACCCAACTGCAAACCGGGTGGCGCTGGCAGCACTGGAACTCTTTAACGTTAAAAACATCCCTTCAATGCTGGCGAAGGCATTCGCCATAGTTCCGGATTTAGATACAAGTTCAAAGGAACGTAAACTAACAGTATACCCTAACCCAAATCCCGGTAGAAGTTTCAATTTAAATTTAGCCAATTTTGAAAAGGAGGCGGAGGCCCGGGTATCCATTACAAATACCTGGGGGCACCACATAAAAACAGAAAAGGTAATTATTGACGGGAATGGCCAGGCAAGCGCGTTAATTCATTTTAGTAACACATTACCTAAAGGCGTGTACATCATAAACGTGCAAACACAAAAGGGCGATATGTTCTCTAAATTACTTGTCCAGTAATGCCTTTCTACTTATGAGTCATAGTCCATGGCGATGTGGCAATAAAGGCGTCTTATTAAAGTAATAAACACCGCCTAAACTTCACAATTAAATTGCATTTTTTATGGTACTAAAAAAGGTCTCCATAATAATCCCTACCTATAAGGACTGGGTCAGGCTGGCCTTGTGCCTTGAATCTTTAACTGCGCAAACTTATAATACAGATCTTTATGAGATAATTATAGTAAATAACTATACGGTTGATACAATACCTGCTGGTTACCTGATACCAGAAAATTGCCGGGTAATTACTGAAGAAAAAGCGGGTTTATATGCTGCGCGTAATAAGGGTATAAGAATTGCAAACGGCGAGATACTGGGTTTTACCGACCCAGATTGCATACCCGATAAAAATTGGATTAGTAATGCCGTAGCGTCTTTTGAAAGTGATCCGTCATGCGAGCGCATAGCAGGGAAGATAAGGTTATATTATAAATTAGACACGCTTACCAATTTTGAAATCTACAAAGGCAGTGAGGCATTTTACCACGACCTATTTGTTGAGCAGAACGGGATAGGCGTAACAGCAAACATGTTTGCTTACCGGCATGTTTTTGAAAAGATTGGCTTATTTAAAGAGGACATCTTATCAGGAGGAGATCATGAATGGTCCATGCGAGCGAGCGCTGCCAATTTCAATATTAAATACTCTGAACTTGTGATTGTAAATCATCCGGCCAGGCATCATTTAAAAGAACTGGTAAAAAAGAACAAGCGTTTAGGAGGCGGCTGGGATGAATCTGAAGGGCCCGCAATTAATAAGTTTCAAACGTTACTTCAATCCCTTTTTAGCTTAAAGTTTCCAAGAACCAATATACCTTTTATTGTACAATAGGTTACAGTGGTACTTGTGATATCACCTATTGTATATGAACGCGGGAGAAAGGTAAAAATGCGACTCAAGTAAAAATAGCGAGGGCCATTATTGGCATTATTTTTACTTATAATTTGCTAACCGGCAAAATCCAGCCGCTATGTTATACGAAATTGAGAATTTTGTTTCTAAAGTCATTTCGCTTTAAGTAGGTTTATTTTCGTTATAAGTACAGTTGTTAATTCTTCGCTGGGTTCAATATTAACAATTTCGTTTTATGAAAGCATAAACAATTCTATTAGAGGTACTGGCTATGCTTGTTAAATAGAATCGTATTTACAGTTCTAAATTATATACTCCTTTAGAATTCGGAGTCTTAAGTATGTACCGTAGGCTTTTTATGAAGATCATGATATTTCCTAGCATATATTAAAAATGCATGAACAGCAGGCATTATAGCGGCTTTTGGTCCACCGTTTTGAATCACTTATATATATATATATATATATATCCAGAAGATTTATATGATTTTAGCCTGATACAGATGCTTGGCGAATATTAACATGGTGAAAGAAACAGATATCAAAGTATAGATACCAGCGTTAAATCAAGTGCTTTATAACGACTCCCAGGATGGAACTAAGCTTATAAAAGTATTCACAACAACAAAAACTGCCTCGGAGAATAAAGAAACGCGCTCATTTAAGTCAAGGTTCAGAATGCAAAGCTAGGATGCAATGGCAAAGATTACTTACGCTAAGCGGCTTACGATAATTTGTTTCATATTCCGAATTTGAGGGCGTCGTTATTCAACATTGAACAGATCCGAGACAGGGATGCAATATCTGACAATGACCTGGCAAGTTTACGTTATTAAATGAATGGGATCTCAATGTGGCAAACATTTAATTGTTATTGGAAGATTTTTCCTTATAATTAACATTTAATATCTGAATTATTATGTGTATTGGCATCAGAAAAGACCTATAACAATAAGATTGAAACATTCGTTGAAACACGGTTGTAATTGAAGCATAACATATTCATGCTCAGTATAATAGATGATGGGGGTTCTAATCCCTCCCTCACCGCTGGGAAAGCACCCAAAATAAAAAAAGCCTCTAAATCAGCGATTTAGAGGCTTTTTTTATTTTTACTACTTCCAAATCATTCATATAAGCCCAAAACAAATGAGAGTACTTTAGAGAGTACCTGTTTAGAATTTTACTACTCTCTAAAAGTGATATAGTTGATTGGTGTTCAGAATTTTATATAAACTACATCTTGATTTGTAAGTGCTGCGAGTCGACTTTGTTAACTCTTAATTCAGCATTTATGTAGAAAAAACATTTAGTTTGCTTGTATATCATACGCTATATATATTATACCACCAACCCAAATGAAACGGTCATCAAAGGCTGTATCTGTTCTGCTTTTGATCTTCTGTATAAAGAATACAATAAGGTATTTACGTCGTTCCTTTTATCAAACAAAAACATAACAGGCTCTGCTGCAGAAGTTATTATTCACAAACTATTGCGTGAAAATATATTGTTAAACAATACCCAATTCTCGTCTATTGACATGGTCAGAGAATATAAGCTTAGAGATCTTATCCGGGATTTTCAACTATTCTCCAAAGATGAAATTAGGTTCATAATGAATAATTCCAAAATTGATTTTCTGCTGTACAACAAAATCGACAAAATGCCTGTCCTGGCTATTGAAGTGGAAGGGGTAGCATTCCATGATAATAAATTGCAACAGGAAAGGGACAGCAAGAAGGACCTTTATTTTAAAGGTTATCGGATTACCACTGCTTAGATTACCAACTGATGAGCATCATGAGGAAACAATAATTATTGAAAATTTAAGCACCGCAATGGGACTATGTTGATTATAGACGAGCGTGTTACGCTCGGTTGTGTTCTAAGATTTATATATACATCCCTAATTATCCTCAAAATCTCCTTTAAATGTTTTAAAGGGATTCACTTCATCACCGCCAGATTGATAATAAAATATATCTTTCGTTTCAGGCATTCCTCAAAATATCTGCACGCTCCACAATTGTTTAATTTGCCTTTCCTTTATAATTTATTTATTTACAGTGCTTTATAGTTGTGTCTGGCGGGTGGGTTTTCTAATACACAGTAAATTAATTTAAATAAGTACGTGAATATTTATTTATTATATTTGTTTACCAATTATCTAAAAACCTAATTATTTAATGAACGCTCATGAAGATGAACGGGCACTAATACTGCGTATTATTGAAGGCGACCGTATAGCCTTTAGTGTCCTTTATTCCCGTTATTTGCATACGCTTTACCGGTATATATTTTTATTTACCAGATCGAAGGAAACAAGTGAGGATGTGGTTCATAACACCTTCATAAAAATTTGGGAGCACCGCGCATCATTAAATAACATCAACTGTTTTAAAGCTTACTTATACCATTGTGCCAAAAACCTGCTGCTGGATGAGCTGCGCAGAAATCAAACCAAAGAAAGGGTGTTATCAGTGATCACAGTTGATAGCAGGGGGGAAGTAAGGGATGAATTAGAATCGAGCATTATTTACGGTGAATATCGTAAGATAGCCCAGGATGCTATAAACCTTTTACCCGAAAGACGGAAACTGATAGTTGAAATGCGCACCAAAGAGGAACTCAGCCTTGATGAGATCGCTCAAAAATTACAGATCTCTAAGTCTGTTGTAAAAAAGCAGCTTTACAGCGGCCTGCATTTTATAAAAGCCTACCTCCAGAAACATGCCGAACTAACCTTGTTCCTGGCTTTGTTTATTACTCCTTTTGACAATTAGCAGCAGGTAGCTAAGCACAAAAAAGGAACCCTTGCCCGGCTATGAATCTTGCCGGAAAAAATATTTTTTAAATAGGGGGCCTTTTGAAAATTTTATTCGTCTCTACAAAATTATGGACGAAAAATTACTCAACGAGTTTCTGGAAAAGTATTTGGCTAACCGGCATACAAACGAGGAGCATGCATTATTTATGGAATGGCTGAATAGAGTTCCATTGCATGATAAGCAGCAGATAATTGAAAAATACCAGGCTGCAGCCCAAAAAATAGCCGAAGAACAATCTGATGGATACGCACACCTTACCCGCCGGATAGAAGCAAGTATAGATGAGTTACCCAACAGCCAACAACCACGTAAACATGTTGTAAGATTATGGCCCTCATTAAAAAGGGTTGCAGCGGTAGCTGCTGTTTTTTTCCTTTGTGCTATTTCCGCTGTTTATTTTTTGTTCTCTCCAACCGATAAAAAAGATCTTTTTGTTAAGCATAAACCCGTGCCCACTAATAATAAAGTGCTGCCGGGCGGCAACAGGGCTATGCTCACCCTGGCCGATGGCTCAAACATTCTATTAGGTACTGCACCTAATGGTGTACTGGCAAAACAGGCCAATATTAATATCCGTAAGGCAACAGCAGGTAACATTGTATACAATGCTTCGGATAATATAAAGCCTACGCAAGTTTTATATAACACCATTACCACTCCACGGGGCGGGCAATACCAGGTTACTTTATCTGATGGTACTAAAGTTTGGCTTAATGCTGCATCATCTTTAAAATTCCCGGCGGCATTTTCAGCTAACGAACGTGTAGTTGAATTAACAGGTGAGGCTTATTTTGAAGTGGCTAAACTTACAGGCACCCCAGTTGCCGGGCATAGCGGTACCCGCATTCCATTCAGGGTAATTACGGCCGGCCAAACGGTTGAAGTGCTGGGGACCCACTTCAATATAAATGCATATACCGACGAAGCTACCATCAACACAACTTTACTGGAAGGTAGCGTAAAGGTAGTGCAGGCCAGAACCAATGCTTCGCAGCTTTTGAAGCCGGGCCAGCAGGCCAAACTGAGGGATAACATCCGCGTGTTTGATGTTGATGCCTCCGAAGCTGTTGCCTGGAAGAACGGCAATTTTAATTTTTCTCATGAAAATATCAGCAGCATTATGCGCCAGGTATCGCGCTGGTACGATATAGATATCCAATACAAGGGGAATATTACACAGGAAGGGTTTGTAGGTACAATATCTAAATTTAAAGATGTTGCCCAGGTGTTGGATATGTTGCAATTAACAGGATCTGTACACTTTAAAACTGAAAACGACCCCGAAGCACCGGGGAAGAAAAGGATAATAGTTATGCCATAAACAACACAGCAATGCGCTCTGGAAATATGAAGGTTCCGCTGGCAGGCGGAACCTCAAAATGTCTGGAATCAGCATATAAATCGTCGACTAACAACCTAATAACCAATTAAAAACCAAACGTTCAAATGTATGAAATTTTTTACTCAAACCGGGTATAAGCTCCCTGCTTATGCCCTTCAAAAAATGCCTTACGTTGCAAATTTGAAGCTTTTTTGCTGCAACTCTGCAAACAAAAGAAAGATCATTATGCGAATAAACCTAACATTTGCTTTTTTGATTACCATGCTGCTGCAAATAAGCATTGCTGCAGAAGCACAAAAAGTGACCTTTAAAAAAGAGAATGCTTCGCTTGAGGAGGTCTTGAAAGAGATCAGAAAGCAAACGGATTACAATTTTTTGTATACCGATGAAATGATGAACGGCACCAGGCCGTTGGATGTAAAATTTAAGAATACCTCGCTTGAAGAAGCGCTTGTGTATGTTTTCTCTGGTCAGCCCTTAACTTATTCTATCAGCCAGCAAACGGTTGTTATACGGCGGTTGCCTAAGTCTGTATCAGAAACTTTGGCAGCGCCGGTGCCGCCGCTTGTAGTTACCGGCAGGGTAACAGATACGCTTGGGGTACCGCTGCCAGGTGTTAACGTAAAGCTTAAAGGTTCTACAGCGGGCACAACTACCGGTAGCGAGGGGCGATATTCAATAACCATTCCGGATGGGAACGGCACCTTGGTTTTTAGCTATTTAGGTTTTACCACACAGGAAGCAGAGGTTAATGGCCGAAACACGATCAATATCCAGCTTAAAGAAAGGGCTTCGGCACTAAACGAGGTAGTTGTTGTAGGTTATGGCACGCAAAAGAAAGTGAATTTAACGGGTGCCGTTTCGGTAATAGCAAGCAAAGACCTGCTTACCCGCCCGGTTGGCCAAACATCGGCAGCATTAGCGGGGATAGCGCCCGGTGTAACCGTTATCCAAAACTCAGGGAGGCCGGGCGGCGATGCTGCAACTATTCGTGTAAGAGGGGTAGGAACAACCGGTAACTCCGATCCGTTGGTACTGATTGATGGGATAGAAGGTACCATGAATAATATCGACCCTAATATTATAGAATCCATTTCTATTTTAAAAGATGCGGCATCAGCTTCAATTTATGGTTCGCGCGCGGCAAATGGTGTTATTTTAGTCACCACAAAACGTGGGTCGGGTAAAAAGATCGGCATCAATTATAACAGCTATGCCGGTTGGCAAAGGCCAACTAATATGCCCGATGTTGTAAATGCGCTTGATCATATGCTGCTGATGAACGAGGCTTACACCAATGTAGGCAGAAGTCAGTTGTATCCTAATGATCTTATAGAGCAATACCGCACGCAGGGTGGCGTAAGTTCAGACAAATATCCCAATACAGATTGGCAGAAACAGGTATTAACCGGCTCGGGTTTCCAGCAAAGCCATTTCCTAACTGTTGATGGAGGCTCAGAGAATATCCGCGTATTTACTTCAGTAGGCTATTTTGACCAGAAGGGGATCATCGAAAATTCAAGTTACAGGCGTTATACTGTGCGTAACAATACAGATGTTACTTTCTCGAAAAAATTAAGCATGAAGTTTGATCTTCAGTTTGTAAACGGCATCACCAAAGAGCCGGCCATAGGCACCGGCAACGTATTTAACTATATGAACGGTATCCCTGCCAACCAGTTAGACAGAAATTCTAACGGTACATGGGGCATCGGCTGGAATGGCTTAAACCCTGTTGCCGCCAGTATAGAAGGTGGTACAAACCAAACTACCAGTCCATCGGGCATAATTAATGCCTCCCTAAATTACCGCCCTGTAGAATGGTTAACCGCCGAGTTTACAATAGCCCCCAAGTTGGGTGAATCTGTAGGCAAAAACTTCAACAAGTCAATTCAAACTTATTATCCTGATGGCTCTATAGGTTATAAATCGCCGGCCTTAACCTCGCTTACCGAGAATAACAGCCGCTCTATTTACAATAACATGCGGGCCACGCTTACTGCAGATAAAACTTTTGGCTCACACGCGGTTAAAGTGCTTGTAGGTGCTTCTCAGGAAGATTACCATAACGATTTTATAAGCGCGTTCCGCGATACCTATATCTTGCCAAATTATCCTGTTATCAATTCAGGCTCGGCCGTTAACCAGCAAACATCAGGTACTTCCGAAGAGTGGGCGCTGCGTTCATTTTTTGGCAGGGTGAACTATGATTATAAACAAAAATACCTGTTAGAGCTGAACGGCCGTTATGACGGTTCGTCGCGTTTCTTAACAGGTAAACGATATGCCTTTTTCCCTTCAGCATCGGCAGGCTGGCGTATCTCACAGGAAGCATTTATGCAACCGCTAAAAAAGGTGATCGACGAGTTAAAGATCAGGGCATCATGGGGCCGGTTAGGTAACCAAAATATTGGTACTTATCCATCCACCGTATCGGTAGATCTGGGCTCGGGTGTGTTGGGCAAACAAATTGTAAATGTGGCCGCACTCAATAACCTGTCTAACAAAGATATCAGCTGGGAAACTACAGAGATGTCTGATATCGGCATCGACGCGGTGTTATTCTCTAACTTAACCATAACTGCCGATTACTACAACAGGAAAACTAAAGACATATTATTACTGCTTAATGTTCCATTGATCATCGGGCTGAACGCCCCGTTCCAAAACGCCGGGGTGGTTAGTAATAAAGGCTGGGAAGTTGGCATTGGTTACAGGGGAAACATAAAAGAATTTAAGTACAACGTAAATGTAAACGTTTCTGATGTGATCAATAAAGTGGTTGATCTGCGTGGAATAAATCAAACCGGTTTAACAGTTAACAGGGAGGGATACGCCTATGGTTCTGTTTTTGGTTACCAGGCCGAAGGTTTTTTTAAAGATGCGCAGGATGTAGCCGGCCATGCAAAACAATTTGGCACAGTTGCCCCCGGCGATCTTAAGTATAAAGACCAAAACAACGATGGTATCATCAACGAAAGTGATAAGGTGGTTTTGGGCAGCACTATCCCGCGCTACACCTTTGGCGTTAATTTCAACGGTTCGTATAAAGGGATCGATATTAGCTTCCTGTTACAGGGCGTGGGTAAAGCAAACTCTTACCTGTATGGCCCTGGCATTATGCCATTTAGCGTAGGTAATTTAGGTGGTACCATTTTGGAACCTAATAAAGACAGGTGGACCCCAACAACCCCCAATGCCAAATATCCCCGCCTGGCATTCGGTGAATCTAATAACGAACAAAACTCAAGCTTCTGGATGAAGGATGCATCTTACATAAGGCTTAAGAACATCCAGCTCGGGTATAGCTTTCCTGCAAAAATATCCGGGTTGGCCGGCATCAAAAGGCTGCGGGTGTATGTAAACGGATCAAACCTGTTCACGATAGACAATTTTTGGGATGGCTTTGATGTAGAATCCCCTGTTGGTACAGTAAGCGTTTATCCGCAGGTTAAAGTTTACAGTTTTGGTTTAAGCGCTAATTTTTAATTTTTTAGAGATGAAAAAGAATATAAAATTTTTTTTATTGATCACAATACTGGTGCTTGCAGGTACGGCTTGTAATAAAGATTACCTGGACAAGGTTCCGTTATCCGGCCCTTCAGATCAATCCTTCTTCACCAGCCAGGAAGAACTCATATTAGCTGTAAACGGCATATACAGCTCAATGGCTATCAGCCCAAGCGACGGTATGCCCTATAATACCACCATAGATGCTACTACAGATATTAACTGGGACCGTAACACAAGCGGCTTGCAGGCCATAGGCAGAGGTAACCAGGACAGCAACAGCGATTATGCTGCCAGCTTGTGGAGCTCTTTTTACAAGCTTATTGCAAGGTGTAACTTTATACTGGATAATGCAGAAAGAGTAAAAGGTGTAACCACCCCCGCTATTTATGCGCGTTCGATTGCGGAAGCCCGTTTTGGCAGAGCATATGCTTACCAAAATCTGATAGAGCTTTACGGCGGGGTTCCGCTGGTAACCAAGATATTGGCACTAAACGAGGCCCAGTTGCCAAGAAACACCAAAGAAGAAGTATTGACGTTTGTACTGAACGAATTTGAAGAAGCCTCAAAAGATCTGCCGGTAACTTACGCCGCGGCGGATGTAGGCCGTGCAACCAGGGGCGCAGCACTTGCCTTAAAAGCCCGCGCTGCATTATTTAACGGTAAGTGGGATATTGCCGCCGCCGCCTCTAAAGCGGTAATGGATTTAAACACTTACGCCCTGCACGCGAGCTTTGGCGAATTGTTTACTTATAACGGGCAAAATTCAAAAGAGGTCATTTTATCGCTGCAGTATTTAAAAACGGCTAAAAAAACACATTCTGTTCCGCGTAACCTGTTATCAAGGAACGGGCAGGGTACAGCCAATAAAGTGCCTTCCCAATCACTTGTGGATAGCTATGAATGTACCGATGGGTTAACAATTGATAAATCGCCATTGTATAACCCCGCCAAGCCATTCCTAAACCGCGACCCAAGGCTTGGCTTCACCGTGGCTTTACCGGGTTCTACTTATTTCAATTTTCAGTTTGAAACACATAAGGACAGCCTGAAATGCTGGAATTATAACACTACCCCCGCAACCAGAGTAGATAACCAGGACGCTATTAATGCGTTTGCCTCGTTTACAGGATATTGCTGGCGTAAGTATGTAGACATTACAGATAAGGTGGACGTGACTACCTCGGAGCTGAACATCATCGTGGTTCGCTATGCCGAAGTGTTATTAACCTATGCAGAATCTAAGATAGAAAGCGGTACAGTTGATGAAAGCGTTTATGCTGCTATTAACAGTGTAAGGCAAAGGCCGGGCGTAAACATGCCGGCAATTCCATCGGGGCTATCAGTTGCAGAACTAAGGTCTATCGTTCGTAAGGAGCGTATGTACGAACTGGCGATGGAAGGGCTGCGTTTATTTGATATAAGGCGATGGAAAATAGCCGAGCAGGTAATGGCCGGGCCTTTTTATGGCCGTATTCCCAAAGGGCTTTTAGCTGCCGCCCCGGTTATTGATGCTAACGGTATTGCAAATTACAGCAATGTACCCAACAGGGCAGATATGCGCGTAATAGAAACCAGGCTGTTTAACCCCAACCGGGATTATCTTTGGCCTATCCCTAATATCGAAACTGTTACCAACCCTAAGCTAACACAAAACCCGGGCTACTAAGCAGGCGGGTAGTGTTTTAGTAAACCTTTTAAGGGCCTGCTGTTTATAGCAGCAGGCCCTTCTTTCTCAGAATAAATTTCGTGTTCTTCATCTAACCAACTAATAGTTATGAAAAAACATCAAAAAGCCGTTGCGTTGCTCATTATTGCATTAAACTTTTGTATCGCAGCAAATGTACAGGCACAAAACGGGCGTACTACGGATGTAGATATATGCGTATATGGCGGTACATCGGCAGGGGTAATTGCTGCATATACCGCAAAAAAAATGGGCAAAACTGTTGTACTGATAGAGCCCGGTAAACATTTAGGCGGGATGTCATCCGGCGGATTGGGTTACACCGATATTGGCAACAAATATGTAGTTACCGGCCTGGCCCGCGATTTTTACCGCCGCATTGGCGATCATTATAATAAACTTGAGCAGTGGGTGTTTGAACCTAAAGTAGCAGAAGGCATCTTTAATGATTATGTAAAGCGTGCCGGCTTTAGCGTAATGTACAATAAACGCATTGTTAAGGTAAACAAGGCGGGCAATAAACTGCAGGAAATTGTGGTGGAAAATACCGCAGGGAAAACCGCGGCCAATAAAAGTACCATCCGGGCTAAGGTGTTTATTGATTGTACTTATGAAGGCGACCTGATGGCCCTGGCCGGTGTTGCCTACAGCGTTGGCCGGGAAGCTAACAGCGAGTATAATGAAACCATTAACGGCGTACAGTTGATGGAAGGGCACCAGATCCCTGATGGTATTGACCCCTATGTTGTGCCGGGGCAGCCACTAAGCGGCTTGTTATGGGGCATTGGCAGCCAGCAGTTGCAGGCAACAGGCGCGGGCGATAAAAAGGTGCAGGCCTATAATTTCCGTATCACCTTAACCAACGTGCCCGAAAATCGCATTGCTATTACCAAGCCCGAAAATTACGACCCTGAAAAATATGAGCTGTTGATCCGCCTGAAAGAAAAAAGGCCCTGGAAAGCCCTGAGCGATGTATTTATCTGGAGCATAATGCCCAACGGAAAAACAGATATCAATAACAAAGGCGGTTTTTCAACCGATATGATAGGGATGAACTGGGAATACCCTGATGCGGATTATAATAAAAGGGCTATGCTGTGGAAAGCGCATGAAGATTATACCAAAGGCCTTTTATACTTTGTTGGCAATGATCCGCGTATCCCGGCTAATATCCGTGAGGAGATGCAAAAATGGGGATACCCTAAAGATGAATTTACCGACAACCATAACTGGACACCGCAGCTCTACATCCGCGAAGCACGCCGTATGATTGGCGAACTGGTAATGACCCAACAGTATTGCCAGGGTAAGGAGGTAGCTGCCGATGGCGTGGGTATGGCCGCTTACACCATGGATTCGCACAATTGCGACCGCCTTGTAGTAAACGGGCACGCGAAAAACGAAGGCAATGTAGAGGTGGGTGGTTTTGGGCCATATCCAATTGCTTACCGGGCCATCATCCCCAAAGAAAAAGAAGCAAGTAATTTATTTGTACCTGTATGTTTATCGGCCACACATATTGCCTATGGGTCTATCCGGATGGAACCTGTATTTATGGTTCTGGGGCAGTCGGCTGCCGTAGCTGCATGCCAGGCTATCGATAATAAAATCATAGTGCAGCAGGTAAATGTTGCAGCAGTTCAACGCATTCTAAAGGCCGACCCGCTTGCGGATAAAAGTACACCGGAGCTATTGGTTGATAATGGCGATACCGGTAATGTGCAAATTACCGGCGACTGGAAAACAGAAAAACATGGCGGCTACGGGCCGTCCTTCCTTTTAGATACCTCTAAAGCGGCTTCAACAGCTTCTGTACGGTTTACGCCAGCAGTAATTAAAGATGGCTCTTACCAGGTGTATTCCTATTTTCCTAAGGTTAAAAATGCTGCGGCTAAAACCGTAATGGTTGTTTACGATGGGCAAAAAGCAACTGAAAAAGTAATAAACCAGTCGGATATTCAGGTACAGGGCCAAACATCCGGAGAGTGGGTATCACTTGGTGTGTATCGATTGTCGCGTGGCAATAAAGCTTACGTAGAGGTTTCAAATAAAAACTCTGATGGGGCTATCATTGCGGATGCAGTTCTGTTTATCCCCGTCAAAAAAAATAATTTATAATACCCGGCATTATGTATAAAACTTATTTAAAAACAAAATTGCTGGTGGGTATCTGTTTGGTATTAACTGCGATAGCCAATGCGCAATCCGGCATGCAAGATCAAAAATACGATCTCGTAATTGTTGGGGGCACACCTGCAGGTATAATGGCTGCAATTTCATCTGCAAGGTTGGGTAAAACATCGGTTATACTGGAGCGAACATCACATGTGGGCGGCTTGCCTGCCAATGGGCTGGGGGCAACAGATATAGCAACACGCGGCGCAACCACGGGCTTGTTTACCGAGTTTGTTGGGCGCGTTAAGCAATACTATACCAATAAGTACGGCGCTGCATCTGAGCAGGTTAAAGCCTGTAGTGATGGTTATCATTTTGAGCCCTCGGTGGCCGAAAAAATATTTGGAGAGATGCTGGCTGAGAATATCAGTAAAATAACTGTACTGAAAATGAGGCAATTTGATGCCGAGCCGCAAAATATCCAGATAACAAACGGGAAGATAGTGCGCATAACGGTGTTAAACCGCCAAACAAAGAACAATGAAGCATTTGCAGGTTCTGTTTTTATTGATGCTACCTATGAGGGCGACCTTGGCGCAGCTGCCAAAATACCTTTTAGGGTTGGCCGTGAGGGCAAGGGCGAATTTAACGAACCCGGCGCGGGCCGTGTTTATAAATACTGGCAAGGCGCCGAGGGCGAAGGCAGCACGTACCAGGCAGATAATGCCGTACAATCTTACAATTACAGAATTTGCCTTACCAATGATGCATCAAATAGTTTACCTGTGGAGAAGCCCGCCAGGTACAACCGCGATGAATATGTATCGATGATTGAAGATGTTTGGACAGGCAGGCACACGGGTTTTCAAATGCAGCAGGTTACCGCTGCCATGATGGAAGATAACCGTAAAACACTGGCCAATGGCGGCGTTACCAAAATTCCCGGCGACAGGTGGGGGATTGGGAAAATTACCAACATGGTAACCCTTCCCAACCGTAAAACGGATGGCAATAACCAGCATATGGCATTTATATCTACAGACCTCCCTGAGGAAAACTGGCCCTGGCCAACTTCCGGCTGGAGCTGGAGGGATGCTTTTGCAGAACGGTTAAAAGATTATACACTTGGCCTTATTTATTTTGCCCAAAATGATAAAGAGCTACCGGAGAGTTTTCGTAAAGCTACAAAGGAGTGGGGCCTGGCTAAAGATGAGTATGGTGATAACGGCAATTTTCCCCGCCAGGTTTATATACGGGAGGGGCGCCGTTTTGAGGCTATGTACTTTTTTACTGCCCGTGATGCCACCGCTGTATCGCCCGGTAAACGCCCGCCCGTGCATCCTTCAAGCGTAACGGCAAGCCACTACGCGCTCGATTCGCACGCGGTAAGAAAACGCGAACCCGGCAAAATTCACCTGGATGGCTTTATCAGTTACCCTACGGCCGTATATACCGTGCCACTGGGGGTAATGGTTCCGCGGCAGGTTAGTAATCTGATTCTCCCGGTGCCTGTATCCGGCAGCCATATTGGTTTTTCTACCATCCGTATGGAACCCTGCTGGATGGCGCTTGGCCAGGCAGCGGGCATAGCCGCATCATTGGCTATCGATGGACGTAGCCGCATCAGCGAAGTAGACAACGAGCAGCTACAGGACAAATTGATAGATCAGAAAGCAACCTTAATTTATTATAAAGATGTTGATCCGTTATCCCCTGATTTTAAAATGGTGCAATTTATGGGTTTAAGAGGATACCTGCCCGATTGGGACGCCCGTTTAGATGCCCCTGTGGATAAACAACAGGTACTCATTTGGAACAAACTATCAGGATTAAAAAAAGCAGCTCCGCAGGGTGATATCACACGTAAACAAATGCTGACCGGCATTTACAGCTCGTTAACAAAGTTAAACTCACCTGTAAAAGTGAAGTAAAATACCATTACACAACCCTATAGCCTGTAATTATTATTTACAGGCTATAGGGTTATTATCCGATAGAAAGTTTACCGGGTTTACTTAGGCTGCACAATTTTAAACTCGCCTGTTTTGATATTGAGCGACCAGGGCTGCGGTTTGGGGAGCCAAAGCTTTCCATCGCCTATCTCCAGCGGCATCCAAAGGTAGCGCGAATCCCATTGTGCCTTAGGCCTCCATTGGTCGGCCATAAATATTACCGTGGTAGATTTTGTGCCCGTTACCTTAACCATCATGGTGGATTGCGATTGGTAGGTGTTGCTATCGGGCGGGGCTATGTCTTTAAAATCTGTCCAAGGGCCTTCCAGCGATTTTGCAGTGGCGTATTTGTTGGGGTTGGGGTTCCAGCCGGTCAGGGCAGATCCAATGGCGTAATACAGGCCGTTGTAATGTACTACGGCACCACCTTCAAGCGGAGCTTTTATAAGGCACATCTCCTTTTCCACACTCATCAGGTCTTCGGCAAGTTTAACAATGTGAAAGCCAAACTCGCGGTCTTCAAATATCAGGTAGGCAGATCCGTCGTCGTCAATAAACTGGCCAATGTCGCGGCTTTGGCGGCCAAGCGGCCTAAAGCTTTTTACAAATTTAAAATTACCGTTGGCGCTGTCGCTAACGGCGATGCCAACACGCGCGTATTTATATTGCCGGTCATCCAAATGAAAATACATTACATACTTTTTTGCCTTTGGCTGGTAATACACTTTAGGCCTTTCCAGGATCCAGCCGGTGCCCAGGTTTTCGGGGTCGGCCATTTGTACTACATCTTTCTGGAAGGTCCAGTTCATCAGGTCTTTAGAAGCGTAGCAGCTTACGTAGCGCAAATTGGGGTCGAGCCCCTGCCTGCGTTCTTCGCCGTACCAGTAATAGGTTTTCTTAATTTTTATGATGCCGCCACCGTGCGCCTGTATATGGTTGCCGTTTTGATCGGGCCAGGGCTGCCCGGGCTCTATTGCCGTGCGTTGTGCAAACAATGCGGTAATAGGGAAGAGGAAATAAAGAAGCGTTAAAGTATATTTCATAAAGATGTTATATGGAGTTCCTGCAGATGGATTGATCTGTAAAATTTACAGGCAGAACGTTGCCGCTGTAATTAAATAAAAGCTCTAAAATACAGAATATAGCGCGTTTTATAGCAATGGGAGCATTAAATGAAAATTGTGGGAACACTCCCAAAAGTGGGAGCGTTCCCACAAAGGGTTAATAATTAAATTCTATTCTTTTAAAGGTTTAACTGGATAGATTTGAGAACCAATTATAACATTATCAAATACCGCTATGGGAAAATTTTTAGCATCCATCATTTTATTATGGACGGGTTGTTATACCGCCGTTTTTGCCGGAGAACAACCCGGCATAAAGCGCCAAACAATAGCTGAAGTTCAGGCAATAAAAGGTACTTCAAGTCTACAGGAAATTTCACTGAATGGAAAATGGCTATTTAGAACCGATTCTGCCAACGTTGGCGAAAAGGAGCAATGGTTTGCCGGCAATACCGTAAAATTCCCCGATGCTTTATCTGTTCCCGGTAACTGGAATACCAAAAATGAATATGCAAATTATACAGGCAAGGCCTGGTACAAAAGAACAATAAACATCCCGGCCAGTTTAAAGGGCAAACTTATAAGACTTTACTTTGAAGGTGTAGCCACCGATGCCAAAGTTTGGGTGAATGGCAAATTCGTTATTGCGAACAACTCTGGCTATCTCGATTTTGAAAAAGACGTATCCGAGCTTTTGAACTATGGCGCAAGCAACACCATAACCGTTAGTGCCGAAAATAGCTTTAAAGTAGGCGCGCTATGGAACTGGGGCGGTATCAGGCGGCCGGTTAAACTGCTTATTAATAACCCGGTTTACATCAAGCAGAATCACATTTCACAAAAGGTTGATCTGGATAAGCATACAGCAGATCTTGATTTTGCCCTGAGTTTATTTAATAAAGAAACATCAGCCCAAAAAGTAACCGGCAATATTTTGGTTTACCAGCAAAAGAAACTGATAAAAACTCTACCCTTCAACGTAACGCTAAATGCCAATAACCTGCAGGTGACCAACCTTAAAACAAAACTGCAATCGGCGGATGTAAAACTCTGGAGCCTTGACGACCCGAACCTATACACCTGCAAAGTGGTGCTGTTGAAAAACAACATAACCGTAGATGAACATGAGGACAAGTTTGGCCTGCGTAAAGTTGAACTGGATAATGCAAAATATCAGCTTAAACTAAACGGCGAAGTAATAAGGCCAATTGGCTTTAACCTGGTGCCCGATGATCGCACTAATGGCAACGCCTTACCACTTTGGCGTGTGAAGGAAGATATCGACTTGATGAAAAGCCTTGGAGCAGGGATGGCCCGCATGTCGCACGTGCCGTATCATAAAGAGTTGCTTGATTATTTAGATGAGAAAGGCATTTTAATTATTGAGGAGATCCCAATTTGGGGCGAAACCGATATGGTGCGGAAGGATAACGAAATTACCAATGCCTGGATGAAACGGATGATAAACGACCACTTTAACCACCCCAGTATATTTGGCTGGAGCGTTGGTAACGAGATTGGCCGCAATGCCGATGTAATGGGTTATGTAGAAAATGCTATTAAATATGCGCGCCCTTTAGATACCGCCCGCCTGCATGTAATGATCAGCCACACGGCCGATAGGGAGAAAGACCCGCTGATATTTTCTGATCTTGGCTTTATAAACAGGTATGGTGTAAGTGGCAGCTATGCCGATAAGGTGCATCAGCTCCATCCCAAAAGCACGCTGTTTTTCTCGGAGTTTGGCTATAATCAGTTGAATGAAGATCTGTCGGCAGATTTTCCTATCAAGGCTTTAATGCAATCCATATCGCAGAAGCCTTACCTCATCGGCGCCTCGTTGTGGACGTTTAATGATTACCGCAGCGATTACACCGGCACCAAAGAGTTTTCGCAAAACCGCCCCTGGGGTATTGTTGATGTTTTTCGCCAGAAAAAGAACGCCTATTATTCCTACCGTAACGCCAATATGCCGTTTGCGGATATATTATTAAGTAACCAGGCCCTGAACGAAGGCGATAAACAGTTTACAGCTAAGCTACTATTAAAACCGCATGGCGTTTTAGATATTCCCGCTTATACGCTGCACAATTACCGCGTAGTATGGAAGGTGCTGGATGATCGTAATTTAATAACCGGCGGTGGCAGCAAAACTTTTGAAAAAATAACTCCCGGTGATGCTGATATCAATTTAGCTTTAAATAGCAAAGTAACCGGCGGTAGTTCCATAAAGGCTGTGGTAAGTATTGTTTCGCCTTTAAATTATACGTTGTATGATACTACCGTGTATTTCAAAAAGCCGCAGGCTACTAAAGTTATAGCGGCATACAGCACTTTAAACCCGTACGCAAAAGGAACAGATCAAAACCTTTTTATAAAGGTGCTGTACGAAAAGAATAATTCAGCTGCTTCTTATAAACTAAGATATAGTGTAGATAATGGTGCCGAAACAGAAACGCCTGCATCTGTCGTCAATTATATTAACATCCCCGGTTTGCGCCTGCAGCAGGAAGTAAAACTAAGCCTGGTAAGTATTAACAGCGCAGGCGAAACCATAACCGCCTTGCCGCCAATTAAAGTAACCGGCACTGTTTTGCGCCCCTTTATCCAATACACCGAACCTGCGGATGGCGGCTTTTTTATCGGTTTTGAAACCCTGAAAGCCGATAACAAGCTTACTGTACAGGTAACTGATAAACCCGGCAATTACACCCATGCAAAGGAAATAATTGCCAACACAAAAGGCGTTATCTGCATAGAGGGCCTAACTAACGGCAAACAATATTACTACCGCATAAAACGCGATCAGCAGAATGATAACTGGTCGCCGGAAATTGCGGTAATGCCCGATGGTGGAATTAAACCCGCCAGGCCCTTTATACAAGGCGTAGTTTTTGGTGAGAATAATAATGCCATCATCAGCTTTATCCCGGTGAAAAAATCTACCGGGTACAGCCTGCAATATAAGCTGCCATCCGAAAGCGTTTGGCATACAGAAGTTGTAACCGCCAGCCAGATAGATCAGTACCAGTTTAGCATCAAAGGCAACCCTAAAACACTACAGGTTAAACTGGCAGCGCTTAACCAATACGGGCAATCGCCTTATGCGGAGTACACTGCCGTTAAATAATATTCCATACCTAAACAATTAATATTATGGCCCCTTATGGGGCCGTAGTGTTTTATAGGCCTCATCAGCTGGAATTGCGTACAATTAACTGCGTCTTTAAAACAACAGTGGGGGCTTTCCAGTCGGCTACATCACGTTCTATCTGGTCCAGCAGGAGCTGGGTAGCCGTGCGGCCCATTTCTTTTATAGGCTGCTCAACGGTGGTTAACGAGGGTTCGATAAGGGATGACACAAAATCATTACTAAAGCCAATAATGGCGATATCCTCGGGGATACGCAAGCCCGTTTCTTTAATCAGCCGGATAGCTTCAATCGCTGTAGGGTCGTTAATACAAAATATCGCATCGGGCCGTTCCTTTAAATTGAGGAAGTAATTGATGTAGATCTTCACTTTATTGATTGCCAGGTCGTAATGCACTACCAGGTCCTCATCAAACGGGATCTGGTATTTAGCTAAAGCCGCGGTATAACCGGCTTTGCGGCGTTTGCAGATACTTAATGATTCGGGCCCGGATAGGTGGGCTATCCGGCGTTTGCCACGGGCTATTAAATGTTCAACCGCGGCGAAGGCACCTTCGTGGTCTTCTACTATCACTTTAGGTACTATCATCTCGTCGCACACCCGGTTAAAAAATACAATGGGGATGCCTTTTCGCTGAAAAAGCTTCAGGTGCTCAAAATTATTGGTTTCCCGGGTGATAGAGATCAGCAAGCCATCTACCTGGTGGGCCAGCATTACCTGCGCGTTGGAAACCTCCGTTTCATAACTCTCGTCGCTTTGGCTGATGATGAGGTTATAGCCTGCTTCTTTAGCCCTTTCCTGCGCGCCAATGATCAGCTGCGGAAAAAACGACCGCGAAAATTCAGGCACAATAATGCCCAGCGTATGGCTGGCTTTTTTCATCAACCCAATGGAGAACATATTACGCTGATATTCCAGTTGATTGGCCAGTTGTAAAACCTTATCGCGTGTTTGCTCGTGCACGCTGGGGTGCCCCGTTAAAGCCCTTGATACGGTAGACTTTGATATGCCCAACTCTTTAGCGATATCAAAAATGGTAGTTTGATGTTTTTTCACTTCAAGCAATAATTATAAACGCCCTCCATCCCAAATTTGGGAGCGTTCCCAAGGTAAAGTATTTATTTCGAACTGGTTGTTGGTGTTTTTTAAAATATCAATACATGCCTCAATGGGAGCACTCCCAAATTTGGGAGCGTTCCCATGTGTGTTTTTTGTCGGCCATATTATAAAAAAGCTTCTTTGGGTGATACTTTCGGATAACCAATTATTACCAGGAGCTGCCGCTGTTCTTAAAACAGCTGGTTTCCATAAACCAAGTTATCATGAACCCTAAAAACACTGGGCTAACCAACCCAATTGCAACTGTAAATGCAGGCAGCACCCCATGCCGGCAGCAGCACAGTATGAATTTAAACCTATTAATTAAACCTAAAAATTAATCCAATGATCAAAAAACTTACTTTTTTAGTCATGCTGGTCTTATCATATAATTTGCTTTCTGCGCAAGGCACGCAAGTTATTAAGGGTAAGATAATTGATGGCGCCGGCTTGCCACTGGTTGGGGCAACTGTTTATTTAACAGTTGAGAAGAAAGCCGCCGCCGCAGATGTTAAAGGTGACTTCAGCATCACATCTACCAACCCGCAGAATAAGCTCCGTATCACCTTTGTGGGTTACAAAACCCAGGAACTGGAGTTAACTGCTTTAAGCACTAACAGCACCATCACCCTGCAAAATGATGGTACCAACCTTAACGAAGTTGTTGTGGTGGGTTACGGCACAACCGCCAAGAAAGACCTCACCGGCGCTGTAAGTACCCTCAGCGGCGATTTAATTACCGAGCGTAAAACAACCCGCATAAGCCAGGCCCTGCAGGGCGCTATCCCCGGTGTACAGGTAAACCGTAATGCCGGTACGCCCGGTGCAAGCGGCAGCATTCTCATCAGAGGCATTACCACTTTAGGGGTGAACGACCCTTTGGTGATTGTTGACGGTGTGCCCGGCAGTATTGATAACTTAAACCCCGATAACGTAGAGAGTATATCGGTACTTAAGGATGCGGCATCATCTGCCATATATGGTTCACGTGCGGCGGCGGGGGTTATTTTAATTACCACCAAACGCGCCAAGGAAGGCCAGTCGGATCTTACCTACAGTGCCGATTTCGGTATTCAGAAACCCATTACCATGCCCAAGTTTGTAAATGCGCAAACCTATATGGCCTTATTTAACGAGCTGAAGGCGAATGATGGCGCTACACCTATTTACGACCCGGCTGTAATTGCCGATTATGCAAACTTAAGTGCTGCCGACCCTGATAAATATCCTAATACCGACTGGCAGGACGGTTACTTTAAAAAGAGCGCGTTTCAGCACAGGCACGATCTGAATTTAACCATCGGTACCAAAAATGTAAAAACAAAGGTTATTGCAGGTTATATAAACCAGGACGGGCTGGAGCCTAACCGTTCTTTCAACCGCTACTCGTTCCGTGTAAATAACGATCTGCGTTTTAATGATAAGTTGAGCGGAAATGTAGATTTCTCTTACTACAGGGCACAATCCCTGTCTGCCACCACATCAGACATTAACCTGGTGAGGCAGTTGCCCGCCGTTTATGATGATTATTACAGTGATGGCCGATACGCGCCGGGTAAAGATGGTGCCAACCCTATAGCCAACAACATGTTAGGCGGCCGTACCAATGTGCGCAACAACCAGTTTACCGCACGTATGCAGTTAAATTATGCGCCGGTTAAAGGCCTTAAACTAACCGGTATATTCTCACCGCAGATAGGCTTCCTTCATTCAAGTGCCTTCTCGCAGATCGTGTCGTATTCCTCATTGGTAGATCCAACGGTTGTTATTAACCGGTTTAACAATACCAACTCGTTAACACAGTCGCAATCATACAACCAGGCGTTAAACGCGCAATTTTTGGCCAACTACAACATCACCGTAGCAAAAAATCATTCTATTACAGCATTATTAGGTTACGAGAGTAATGATTTCAGGGACGAGAACAACAGTGCGTTCCGCGATGGGTATGTATTGCCAGCCTACCAGGTAATTGATGCCGGCGCAAAGCTGAATGCTACCAACTCCGGTAACGCATCTGAAAGTGCTCTGCGGTCGTTCTTTGGGCGCATAAACTACAACTACAAAGGCAAGTACCTGCTGCAGGCTAATGCCCGTTATGATGGCTCTTCACGCTTTGCACCTGCAAACCGCTGGGGTTTCTTCCCGTCGGTATCCGGTGGCTGGGTGGTGTCCGAAGAGGAGATCTTTAAAGGCAAGCTACCATTCTCTTTCCTGAAAGTAAGAGGCTCATGGGGCCGCAACGGTAACCAGCAGATAGGCAACTACAGCTATCAATCGCTTATTAACTTAAACACCGTATTGTTTTACAATTCGGCCGGGCAAATTGTGCCTGCTACCGCAGGTAACCAGCTAAACTATGCCGTTACGGATATTACCTGGGAAACCAAGCAGGATTTTGATATCGGTATCGATATGGCATTCTTCAGAGATCGCCTATCGGTAACTGCCGATTACTTCAATAAAACCACATTTGATATTTTGCTGAACCTGCCTATTCCGTTAAATACAGGTTTGTTGGCTACCCCGCAAAATGGCGGTAAAATGCTCAACAAAGGCTGGGAACTGCAGATAAGCTGGAACGACAGGATTGGCAACGACTGGAAATACGGCTTCTCGGTTAACCTGTCCGACTATAAAAATAAAATTGTTGACTTGAAAGGTACCTCAACCCTTGGCTCACAGGCTTTGCTGGAAGGGCAGCCCTTTAACGTTTGGTACGGCTATCAAAACCTGGGCTACTTTAAAGATGCCGCGGATGTAGCCGCATCGGCCAAGCTAACCGGTACTGAAAAACCTGGGGATCTGAAATATGCCGACTTAAACGGCGATGGTAAAATAACAGCCGATAAAGATCAGATCCCGTTGGGCAACTCGCTGCCGCGCTACTTGTTTGGCGGTAACGGTAACGTAAAGTACAAGAACTTCGACTTTGCCTTCTCTTTCCAGGGGATAGGCAAGCAGCGCAGCCGCCTCAGCGGGTTTATGGTGCAGCCTTTTGACAGCAACTTTGGCAACGTAAACACCTATTACGTTGATAATTACTGGACACCGGATCGCCCGAATGCCAAATACCCAAGGTTAAGCTATAACAACAAAAACATCAACTACGATCAAAGCTCCGATTTCTGGTTCTTCAACGGATCATACATCAGGCTTAAAGATGTAACATTTGGCTACACTTTCAACCCTGGCTTGCTTAAACGTGTGGGCGTAAAAAATGCGCGGATCTTTGTAAGCGCTACAGACCTGTTCACCTCAAGCCATTACCCAAGAGGCTGGGATCCGGAAGGCACACAGGGTAACAACCCGCTGGTGGTAACCTACTACTCTGGTTTAAGTGTTACTTTTTAATTAAACGCATCATGAAAAAGACATACACATATAAAATATTACTGCTAACACTGTTAATTACAACCGGTTGCCGCAAGCTGGACCGGTTTCCCCTGGATAGCCCCAGCACATCTACCTTTTACTCCAACAAAACCGAATTAGACCTTGCCGTGAGCGCCCTGTACAACAGCGGCATTTACGTGCAGGATTCAGAAGAATGGTCTGATAATTTCTGGAACAGAAGCAATCTCGGTAACGAAATAATCCACAGCACGGCAACCATCCAGTCGTATAACTTCTCAAACACATGGTTAACATGTTATAAGGGTATTGCGAGGGCAAACGGCATTTTAGATAACATTAATAAAGCTGCTGATGTTACCGATGCCTATCGCAAGCAGGTTGAAGCACAGGCCCGGTTTGCCCGCGCTTATGAATACTCGTTGCTCATTGTTCACTTTGGCGATGTACCCTTAATTAAAACCACGCTTTCCCTGCCAGATTCTTACAAGATAAAGCGGACCTCTGCAAAAGAAATTCAGCAGTTCATCAACAGCGAGTTTGATTTTGCAGCATCGGTACTGCCGGCAACCTATACATCGGGCCTGGTGTATTTTACTAAAGGCGTAGTGCTGGGGATGAAAGCCCGCCTGGCAATCTCCCTTAACGACTGGCAAACAGCTGCCGATGCCGCAAAGCAAATTATGGATCTGAAAGTGTATGCCTTATACCCATCATACCGCAACTTGTTTTTGAGGGCAGGGCAGCACAGCTCGGAGGTGATCTTGTCTTTCCCGCGGTCGGTAACGTACCTCAATACTTATGATATTCAGTACACCATATCAAGGCTGGCAGGTGGTTTTGCATCGAGCATCCCCTCGCGCGAAATGATAGACAGCTACGAATGTACCGATGGTAAAACCATTGATAAATCGCCGCTGTATGACTACAAAAACCCATATGCCAACCGCGACCCACGCTTAAACGCTACCATAGTTACACCGGGCGATACCTTTTTAGGTTACGTTTTTCAAAATCACCCGGATAGTACACTGGTTTTTAGCACTAAGGACAATAAGAAAATTGCCAATAAGGATAACAAAGGTACTGCTAACCCTTTCGCCAGCTTTACCGGCCATTTATGGAAAAAAGGTATCGACGATAGCCAGTTAGCCAACATCAACAAGGTTGATCTGGATCAGATCGTACTCCGCTACGCCGAGATCCTGCTGATATATGCCGAAGCCAAAATTGAGCTTAACCAGGTAGACCAAACCGTTTTAGACGCCATTAATACCGTTAGGGCACGTGGTTATGGTGTAGCCCTGGCAGCAACAAGCTCTTATCCGGCAGTTACAACAACCGTTCCGGCCGATTTGCGGAAAATATTACGCCGCGAACGCCGGATAGAACTGGCGCTTGAAGGAAGGCGATACCTTGACCTGCTGCGCTGGAAGCTGGTTGATAAGGTTTTCAGTAAGCCAATGTATGGCGTGCCGCTGAACAAGGCAGATTACCCATACCCGGGTACGCCTGTTTTTGACGAGGATGATATCCCGTCATACGAGGCCTTTGCATCAAAATTAACGGCTATAGATAAGCGCATCTTCGACCCTAAATATTACCTGTGGCCGGTGCCTTATAACGAATTGGCTTTAAACAGCGAATTAGGGCAAAACCCCGGATGGTAAATTCAGGGCGAACACTGCACACAAGCTGTGCAGTGTTCGCTTACCACAGTTAAACTATTTGTATAAAACACACTTAATGAATTTATTAAGAACGCTGATTTTAATAGGATTTTACGTAATGTTTAACAGCGTTTGCTTTGCGCAGGGGAAATTAACATTCCTGGTGGCGGGGCAAAGTAACGCCGTTGGGCAGGGCGATTCCAGTCTTTCGGTAAAAGCAGGATTAAATGGATCCTTTGAGTACAGCTATACCGGCAACAATATGCGCCCGTTGGCAGACCCTGTGGGCACCAACGAGCTGAGCTTTGAAAGGGCTGCCACAGGCAGCGCCTGGCCGGCTTTTGCGGCGCATTTACATCAGCTTACACAAAAGAGCATTATCATTATCCCGGCAGCACGCAACGGCAGTTCGTGCAATGCTAAAGCAGAACTGGAAAGTTACGGAACATGGGATACCACCGGCATGCTGTTTAAAAACGCCGTACTTAAAACCCGGCAGGCCCTTAAAAAGACAGGCCAGCCACTAAACGGAATAATATGGGTGCAGGGCGAGCGCGATGCCAACGCCATTAACAGCGGTAGTATTACAGCTATTGCGTATGAGGCGGGTTTAAGAAAACTTATTACCCGTTTCAGGCAGCAGTTGAGGGGCAATCTGCCTTTTTACATTGTGCAAACAGGGTATTATAAAAACCATCCCCGGGCAGGGTTTGATTCCGTTCAGGCCGTTCAACAGCGCGTAGCTTTAACGGTGCCGCATGTATACATGGTGTTTAAAACAGCCGGGTTTGCAGCGCAGAACAGGCTGAAGGACGAGATCCATTACAACCAGGGCGCACTGAACGAAATGGGTAGAGCCATTGCCGATACCGTTTATCAGCTTAATCCGCATTTAAATGCCGCCAAAGTTTTTGGCGATAATATGGTGCTGCAGCAAGGCATCCCCATTAAAATATGGGGAGCTGCCGTGCCGGGCGCGATGGTGAGCCTTAAGCTGAACTTAAAAACTATTACGGTTAAAACTGATGCCAATGGCAGGTGGCTGGCCAGTTTGCCGGCGTTTAATTACGGTGGCCCGTATGTATTGCATATCAAAACTAAGGATCAAGCCATCAGCTATAAAAACATAATGATAGGCGAGGTGTGGCTGGCTTCCGGGCAATCGAACATGAATTTTGAAATAGGGCGCCCAATTGCCGATATGGAAAAGGTTGTTGCCGCGGCCAATTACCCCATGATCCGTATGTTTAACGTAACCCGGCAGGTTAGCAGGGTGCCGCTTAACGAGGTAAAGGGCGGCGAGTGGTTGGTATGCAACAGCGCTAACGCGCCTAAATTTTCGGCAGTGGCATATTTTTTTGCACGCAGGCTGCATCTCAAAAAAAAGGTGGCCGTTGGCATTATTAATGCATCTTACGGAGGTACCCCAATTGAAACCTGGATGAGTAGGGAAGCCCTTGCAGATCATCCCGATTACAAAGAAAAACTTCCCTGGCAGTTTACCGATAAAGGTGACTGGAACGCTATGCAGGCCAAAACCGAGAGCATCAACCGGGAAAAAGACCGCGTGATTCAAACGGCAGCTAACGGGCAAAAGTTAGGTGTGCAATTGCCGGGTTATGATGATAGCGGCTGGGGCGGGCGTAACTATCCCATCCGCACCGCTGATCTGAAAGCCCCGGCCTACAGCATCATCTGGTTCAGGAAAACGATTGATGTGCCCGCCACGGCCTCGGTTAACCAAAGCTATACGCTCGACTTGGGGAAACTGGCGGAATCTGATATTACCTATGTAAACGGCATCGAAGCAGGGCAAAGCAAACAGCTCGATCGTACAGTTTATATCCTGCCAAAGGGACTGATCAAAGCAGGAAAAAATGTGATCGCCATCCGTTTGGTTTCGCAATGGGGGAACGGGCAGATAGGCGGGCCGATAGATACTGCTTTTCTGAAAAGTGCAGACGGGCAGATAACCATACCACTTTCAGGTATCTGGCAGTACAATTATGAGCTGGAACCCAAACTGGTGCTGGGCAACGGCTACCAAAATAATCCTACGGCGCTGTTCAACGGGATGATTAACCCATTGATAGGCTACGGGATAAAGGGTTTCCTGTGGTACCAGGGCGAATCGAATGCGGCTAACTACGCATCGTACAAAGTTTTGCAGCCCCTGATGTTTACCGATTGGCGCAAGCGCTGGGGAAATTTAAGCCTGCCATTTCTGTTTGTACAGCTGCCCAATTTACACGGCGCCACCCCGTGGCCCTGGATGCGCGAGGCGCAGGCAGCTTCTTTAAACCAGCCCTATACAGGCATGGCAGTGGCCATAGATGCCGGGGATAGCTACGATTTGCATCCACATAATAAACAGCCCCTGGGCGAAAGGCTGGCACTGTTGGCCCAACATATCGCCTATCGTGGTGACGGCGTATACCAGGGGCCTGTTTACAATTCATCGGTAATAGCCGGTGATACTATCCAGATCAGTTTTAAAAGTTCAGCAAGTAAGCTGGTATTTAAAAATAAGGCTGCAGGCAATGGCTTTTTAATAGCCGGGGCCGATCATCTTTTTTATCCAGCCAAGGTAAAGCAAAGGGGGAATATGCTATTGGTTAGTTCGCCTTTGGTAAAGCAACCGGCAGCAGTAAGGTACGCCTGGGATGCCGACCCGATAGTAAGCCTTTTTAATGAAACAGGATTGGCAGCGGCACCATTCCGTACAGATACATGGGTGCCATGATACACAAAGCCGGGATACGGCAAACACAACACAAAACACGTATAAAAAACTATAAATATGTTAACAGCGGAGCATGTAGCGCAAAGGGGATTAAAATTAGAGGAGCGATCTGCAGATCTTGTAATAGTGGGCGGCGGCTTATCGGGCGTTTGCGCGGCAATAACAGCGGCAAGGGCCGGCGTAAAAGTTATACTGGTGCAGGATAGGCCTGTGCTTGGCGGTAACTCATCAAGCGAGGTGAGGTTATGGATCCTGGGTGCAACATCGCACATGGGCAATAACAACCGTTGGGCGCGGGAAGGAGGTTTGGTAGATGAACTGCTGGTAGAAAACATGTACCGCAATTGCGAGGGCAACCCGCTGATATTTGATACCATCCTGCTGGATAAAGTGGTTGCCGAAAAGAATATTCAACTATTGCTTAACACGGCAGTTTACGAGGTTGGCAAATCCTCAGCGGATGTTATTTCATCTTTAACCGCTTTCTGCAGCCAAAATTCTACGCAGTACCTGCTTAAGGCGCCCTTGTTTTGCGATTGCTCCGGCGATGGCATAGTAGGCTTCCTATCCGGCGCAGCCTTCCGCATGGGTGCCGAGGCAAAGGATGAGTTCGACGAGAAATTTGCCCCGACCGAAGCCTATGGCGAACTGTTAGGGCATTCTATCTATTTTTATTCAAAGGATACCGGCAAGCCGGTTAAGTACATTGCGCCGGAGTTTGCGCTGGATGATATCACAAAAATTCCGCGTTTTAAAAGCTTTAATGCGCAGGAGTTTGGCTGTAAACTGTGGTGGATAGAGTATGGCGGCCGGCTGGATACCGTGCACGATACCGAAGAGATAAAGTGGGAGCTTTGGAAAGTGGTTTACGGCACCTGGAATTATATCAAAAACTCGGGCAACTTCCCCGAAGCCGAAAACCTTACGCTGGAGTGGGTGGGCACCATCCCTGGCAAACGCGAGAGCAGGCGCTTTGAAGGTGACTATATGCTGCATCAAAAGGACGTAGTTAATCAGAACACGCATTTTGATGCGGTAGCTTACGGCGGCTGGTCGATAGATCTGCACCCGGCCGACGGGGTGTTCAGCGAGAAACCGGGCTGTAACCAGTGGCATAGTAAAGGCATTTATCAAATTCCGTACAGGTGCCTATACAGTAAAAATATTAAAAACCTGTTCCTTGCGGGGCGCATTATCAGCGCCAGCCATATCGCTTTTGCATCAACAAGGGTTATGGCAACCAGCGCTTATGTGGCGCAGGCGGTTGGTATAGCGGCTAAAATTTGTAAGGAAAATGCTATTTATCCTGCTGATATTATCAGTGATGGGAAAATTGCACAGCTGCAAACAGAACTGATGAGATCGGGCCAACACATCCCCGGTATTGCATTACAGGATGATGAAGATTTGGTGCAGCAGGCAAAAAAACAGGCGTCCAGCGAATTGACTATCGAGGGAATGGATAGCGATACCGAATACCTGCCCCTGGAGATAGCAGCGGCGCAACTTATCCCGTTACCGGCGGGAGGGTTTCCCGGGATCGTTTTAAACGCCGAAGCTGAAGAAGATACCCAGTTAAAGGTAGAATTACGCACCAGCCTGAAGCCGGGCAACTTCACGCCTGATAATACCGTGGCAAGCACGATATTCGATCTTAAAAAGGGCAGCAACAGCCTTGCCCTTAACTTTGAGCATACGCAGGTAAACGCCGCTTATGTATTTTTAATGTTCGGAAAAAATTCATTGGTTAAATTGCAGTTTACGCAGCAGCGCATCACCGGGATGCTCTCGGTATTTAACCTCGTAAATAAAAACGTATCTAACTACGGGCGACAAACCCCAACCGAAGATATAGGGGTAGACGACTTTGAATTTTGGTGCCCGCAGCGCAGGCCGAACGGCCTGAACCTGGCCCTTAATTTTAAACCCGGACTGGATGTTTTTAAGGCAGCTAATATCTGCAACGGGGTAGACAGGCCAACAGACAAGCCCAATGCCTGGGTGGCATCTTATGATGATACGAATCCTAAACTAACATTAGAGTGGGACGAAGCTCAAACGATCAGCACCATCCACCTGCTGTTTGATACGGATTACGACCACCCTATGGAAACGGTATTGATCCACCACCCGGAATCGGTAATGCCTTTCTGCGTTCGCAATTACACTATAGTCGATGAAAACGGTACGGTTATCTACCAAAAAACCGGCAATTACCAAACCCGTAACGTAATAAAGCTTGCAGATACGGTAAAAACCAGGAAACTAATTATAAATATGGAACATCCTTCGGCTTTAGTGCCGGCCGCAGTGTTTGCGGTAAGATGTTATGCTTAAATTGCCTCTCTAAATTATGGTACAAATAGACTTTTACGTAATGGCGATCTTCGCCTTATTAATATTTGCAATAGGCTTAACGTTTACCAAGGCGGGCAGTAAAAACGGACAGGCATTTTTTGAAGCCGGCGGCGCAACCCCCTGGTGGATCAACGGCTTATCCCTGTTTATCAGTTATTTTTCGGCCGGTACCTTTGTGGTATGGGGCTCCATCGCTTACAAAAGCGGCTTGGTATCCAACGTTATTCAGCTTACCATGGCCATTAGCGGATTATTGGTGGCCCGTTTTATTGCCGGCAAATGGAAAAAAACCGGCGCCATGACGGCCGCCGATTACCTGGGCAGGCGCTTCTGTGTAAAAACGCAGCAGTTTTATACTTATCTCATCTTACTGCTCAGCCTGTTCTCTACGGCAGCAGTACTTTACCCGGTGGGCAAAATGGTACATGTGGCTACGCTGTTTCCGCTTAATGCCTGTATCATCGTTATCGGGCTCATTATTGTTCTATATACTGCGGCAGGCGGTTTATGGGCCGTACTGGTTACAGATGTGGTGCAGTTTGTAATTCTTTCCGCGTCGGTATTTATTGTGATCCCCATTGCATTCAGCGAAATAGGGGGCGTATCGCAATTTTTTGCAAAGGCGCCATCCGGCTTTTTTCAACCCTTTAATGCCGATTACACCTTTGAGTTTATGCTGGCCTTTATTGTTTATCAGCTGTTTTACATCGGCGGTAACTGGGCCTACGTGCAGCGTTATACCAGTGTGGCAACGGTAAGGGAATCTAAAAAAGTAGCTTACCTGTTTACCGCTTTGTACTTGATTAGCCCGGTGATATGGATGCTGCCGCCGATGATCTACCGCATTATTAACCCCAACCTGCAGGGGCTCGAACCCGAAGGGGCCTATATGATGATCTGCCAGAAGGTATTGCCAGCTGGTTTAATTGGATTAGTGCTGGCCGGGATGATCTCTGCAACATCAAGCAAGGCAAACACCACCATTAACTTAGTGGCCACAGTTTTTGCAAATGATATTTATAAGCCTTTGATACGCCCTAAATCATCAGAGAAAGAGCTGATTTTGATGGCACGTTTGTTTACGCTGTTGTTTGGCGCTTTAACTATCGTTGTCGCCATACTTATCCCGAGGGCAGGTGGCGTGGTGGAGGTTGTACTGAGCACGGCATCTATTGCGGGCGGGGCGCTGTTCGGGCCAATTATCTGGTCGTTGTTTACCAGGCGGCAAACTGCATTTTCGCTGGTTACTATTTCTGTTATCTCGTTAGTGGTGAGCCTGTTCTTTAAAGTGGTAACACCTTCGTTATTCGATCTTAAATTTAACCGTACGGTAGAAACCATTGTTGGCGTTGGCCTGCCGGTTCTATTGCTGCTTGCCTTTGAACTTTATTATAAAATGAACCGCATGCAGGGCCCCGATTATATGGTGGCCGCAGCGGAAGTAACCAACACCCAAACCATTGCCGAGCATGCTGCATCGCAACAGCAAAATGTTTTTGGGGTAAAGGTTATTGCTATATCCATGGCGGTAATAGGCCTGGGCATTATAACGCTGGGCATGCTGGCTACAAGTTTTCAGCAAGTTGTGATAGGTGTAGGGGGCTTTATCCTGGTGATGTCCGTCATTATCTTATACAAAATAAAACCAAAGCCGGTTACGGCACTATAAGTTAGCGATTCCGAACCCCTTTATCAACCCCATGAAAAATAAATTATACCTGTTAAGCGCCTTATTGCTGGTTTGCTCGCTTAAGAGCCAGGCCAAAATTGCCGTGTCGCGCCTCATTAGCGATAACATGGTTTTGCAACGTGGCGTAAGCACCCGCATCTGGGGGACGGCCAATCCGCAGGAAAAAATTGTGGTGAATTTTAAAGGCCGCCAATATCAAACCAAAGCATCAAAAGACGGGGCATGGGTGGTAATGCTTGCCCCGGCAGAAGCGGGCGGCCCATACCTGTTAAGCATTAAAGGTAAAAGCGAGGTGCTGAAAGTTAAAAATCTGCTTGTGGGCGATGTATGGGTATGTTCGGGCCAGTCTAACATGGAGTTTGCAGTTTCGGGCGTAATTAACGCGGGTAAGGAACTTGCAGCGGCTACCGATAGCAGCATCAGGCAGTTTAAAGTGCCTAAAGCCACCGGCGATACACCGGCAAATACCTTAACCGGCGGTGAGTGGAAAAGCAGTTCGCCGGCCTCAACGGGCGAGTTTACAGCTGTGGGGTATTTTTTTGCGCGCGAAATGCGAAGGGTTCATCCGGGTGTACCTGTTGGGTTAATTAATGCCAGCTGGGGAGGTTCGCGTATTGAGGTTTGGCTGAGCAACGCAGGTTACGGCTGGAAAGGATTGGCCGATCTGCAGAAATATCATGGGGATGAAAATACCCGCCGTATAAATTTATTGAAAGGTAAAAACGACTGGCAGCCCACTGCAACGGATGCAGGCATGGCGGATGGTAAACCATTATGGACGGCCACCGATTATGACGACTCTAAATGGAAAGAATGGAATGCACCCGGCTGGTGGTGGGGTTACGGACTCGAATTTTTTGGCGGTACGCTGTGGATGCGTAAATCGTTCGACTTACCCGCCGATGTTGCTGCCAACCATATTGCTTTATCGCTGGGCCACTTTGATGATTGCGCCCGGGTTTGGGTGAACGGTAATTTAATAGATTCGGCAAATGACAGGTCGGGCAAGCTGCGTAAGTATCTTGTACCCGCTAAGTATTTACTGCCCGGCAAAAATAACATCACCCTGCAGGTTACCAATAACGAAGCCACCGGGGGCGTATATGGCGATAAGGAAAGTATGAAAATCAATTCTGATTTTTTTCAGCTATCGCTGGCCGGTGCCTGGAAATTCCGGATAGGTAATTTTAACTACAGCCCTAAAAGCCAGCCGTTAACCACGCCGGTTGGTTTATATAACGCCATGATCTCGCCCATAACAAATTATACCATCGGCGGCGTGTTATGGTACCAGGGCGAACAAAATGCATCAGATGTGCCAACCGCCTACAAATACCGCGATCTGCTGCAAAGCCTGGTTAAAGACTGGCGCGCGCAGTTCAGCAGCGGCAATTTTCCTTTCGTGGTGGTACAGCTGCCTAACTTTAATAAGCCAGCGCAAACGCCTGCGCCAAGTAACTGGGCAGTACTGCGCGAATCGCAGGAGCGGGTACTTGCATTACCCAATACAGCGGTTGTTAATACCATTGACCTGGGTGATGCGGAGGATATCCACCCGCGTAATAAGCAGGATGTAGGCAAAAGAGTGGCGCTGGCGGTACAAAAACTGGTTTTTAAAACAGATGCGGATACCGGGCCGGTCTATCAATCTATGCAGGTTATAGGCGATTCTATTAAAATCACCTTTAACACTTCATCTAAAACTTTTATCGCCAAAGATAAATACGGCTATGTAACCGGCTTTACCATTGCCGGCGCCGATAAGAAATTTGTTTGGGCAAAAGCAAAAATAACAGGCAACCAGGTATTGGTGTGGAACGATGCGGTAAAAGCCCCCTTAAGTGTACGCTACGGCTGGGCAAATAACCCGGCAGATGCTGTTTTGTACAGCGAGAACCTGATGCCGGTTTATCCTTTCCGTACAGATGATTGGGACGCTAACGTTTATTAATTTTCGAAAAGATAACCGCTGTAGGCCAAACCCTTGGCTACACTTTTAAAGTTATCACCCGAATTTAAATTAACATGAGGAAACCTCGTTTTAAATAACTTTTGGATACTGCCCACCATAGATGTGCCGCCGGTTAAAAAAAGGCTGTCGATATTTTGCGGGATGATGCCGTTTTGCTGCATAAAATCATCCAGGTAGTTTGCTATCCTGATTACGTCTTTTTCAATGATCTGTTCATAAGCCGTCAGCTGTATTTGCTCATTAATACTGATGCCCATTTTGTTGTAGCTGAATGCAGCGCTTTCAGCAGTAGAAAGTGTGATCTTTGTGTTTTCGATAGATTGAAATACAGAATAACCCAGGTTGTTTTCAATCAGCGTGATCAGATTTTTAAACTGCGGGTCGTTACCAGAAAAGTAGTAATAATCCTCAATATCTTTTCTAATACGCAGCCCATTAAAAAAGTTAATTTGTTCCCAGGAGCAAATATTTGCAAATAATGATTTTGGCACGGTTAACACCTTGCCGGGGGTAGCTTCATATTGGGTGTTTTTACCGAAATAGGGCGTTCCTTTCTCCCACATAAATGCCGAATCAAAACTATCCCCACCGATATAGATGCCGCCACTGGCCATCATGTCGTTCTTCCTGTCTGTACTGCCAACTTTTGCAGGGTCGAGCACTAAGTAGGTAAAATCTGTAGTACCACCGCCTAAGTCGGCTACCAGCACATTCTCTTTCTTTACCAGGCCTTTTTCATAAGCAAATGCCGCCCCTATAGGTTCAAACTGGTATCTTACATCTTCAAAACCGGCAATCTCTGCAGCTTTATTTAGCCGGGTTTGTGCTAAGGTGTCTTTTTGCACATTGTCGTCATCAAAAAAAACGGGCCTTCCAATAACGGCTTTCCGGCAATCCTGCCCTATCAGCTGGTCTGCACGCTCTTTCAGTTCCTTCAGAATAATGGCTACCAGGTCTGATGCGTTATATCGCTTATTGTGGATGCGTGTTTCAGAGAAGCTGCTTTTTGATAAGATCTGTTTAATAGATTTAATGAAGCGCCCTTTCATATTATCGCTCAGGTATGCGGTGATCGCATCTTCGCCCACAACATAGTTTTTTGCACTTAACGGATTAAACTGATGGTAGAAATAAATAAGGGAAGGGATTATAACAGTGCTATGGATCTCTTTTGTTTCTTCGTTATAAATAGCCAGGGCAGAGTTGGTTGTTCCAAAGTCAATTCCGTATAAAAACTTCTTCATGCTGCAGAAATAAGATAGTTAAAATTTGAAGGGCGGCGAAAGTATTAAAAATTAGCATGATAACGAAATTGAGGTTGCATTTAATGGCGCGGTGGCCGTTACATCTTTATTTGAAACGGGGCAGCACCGTTTGCAGGGAGAATAAATTTTTCTTTTTTCGCACCGCGCTGATGATGATTTATACTTTTACACTCAGAAAAAAGTACTATCTAAATGAAAGAACAGATCATAACTTTACTTACAGGCCTAAAATCCGGCTCAATTGCTTTCAGCGACGTTATCGCGTTTATCGAAACTTACTACCAGCATCAGCCTGCAGCGTTTAAAAATGGCGATACCTATAACGAAGCGACACAAAACCAGGGCAGCGCCAAAGTTTTTGCATTCGCACAGCTCAATAATTTAAGCTCAGAAGATACGCTTTATCTGTTTGCAGAACATTATAAGTCGGTTTTGGCGAACCCGGATGGTGCCGATCATCAAAACATCAGGCAGTTTATGATCTATGGCTGGCCGGGAGTGGTTTTTGAGGGCGAGGCCCTTATTGCCAAAA